>Ga0070666_10002173_pt1 | contig 11914 bp, 12 predicted proteins | sample KBSS23metaG_FD_64677 | JGI IMG/M metagenome (GOLD analysis project Ga0070666, IMG submission 64677) | Switchgrass rhizosphere microbial communities from Kellogg Biological Station, Michigan, USA - KBS S2-3 metaG | ecosystem: Host-associated > Plants > Roots > Rhizosphere > Soil ... | reverse complement strand
CATTTCCAGATGGCTGCGCCCTGGCGGGCTTGCGTTCGCTCCGCTCACTGTACCCGGCCCTCGGTGATTTTCATGAAAAGATCTTCCAGTCCCGCATCATGGGCGTTGAATTCGAGAACGGGGAACCCGGCACTGATCAAACGTTGCAGCAGACCGGTCTGAGCCTGGTCGTCGCCTTCGAACTCGAATTGGTAGCGTTCGGAATCGCCCGCATCGTGGACTTTCAAAACGCCAGGTTGTTCAAAAAGAAAACGTTCGACGTTTTCGGTTCTGCTGACGAGTCGAAGCGACAGAATCCGGTGTCGGCGCAATCCTCGAAGAATCTCCTGAACCGTACCGGTCGCAAGGATCCGGCCTTTTTCGATCACGGCCACTTCGTCGCAAATTTCCGACAGCTCCGTCAGAATGTGCGAGCTGAGGAGGACGGTCTTCCCGTCAGCCGCCAGTTCCCGGATCAGCGTTCGGAACTCGATGCGGGCGCGTGGGTCCAGATTCGCCGCCGGCTCATCCAGGATCAGCAGTTGCGGATCATGAATGATCGCCCTTCCGAGCGCGACACGCTGCTGCAGTCCCTTCGACAGGCTCTCGACCTGCCGGTCTCGAAGATCGCCGATCCCCATGAACTCGATAATGCCTTCGACGGATTTCTTCCGTGCCGCACCGCGAATCCCATAGCTTCGCGCGAAGAAATCCAGGTATTCCGCAACCGTAGTGCTGATGTAGACACCGGCATAATCCGGCATGAACCCGGTGAGGCGCCTCGCTTCCTCTGGGTATTCCACGACGGAGATACCGCCGATGCGAGCATCTCCATCCTGCGGAAGATCGAGAGTCGCCAGGATCCGCATCGTTGTCGTTTTGCCTGCGCCATTGGGTCCGATGAAGCCGAGCACCTGGCCCCGTCCGACTTTGAAGGAAACGCTATCGACCGCGTGCAGGCTTCCGAAGCTGCGGACGAGGGAGTCGACTTCGAGCATGGCGTCATTCATTAATGGACCCCTGTGTAGCCCAGCACAAGATGAAAGCTGCCTCGCTCCTCCACACTCGGAGCGCCGGTTTCCAGAAATGGCGAGTGCTGCAGAAATGCCAGGTACGTGCCGTCCTGCTGATGGTCGGCAATCGATTTGAATTTTGCAGGCAGCGTATTCGAGTTGAAGCTCCTTCCGGAATGCATCGTTGCCTGTGCGCCGTCGCGCAATGTGCCAGTGAGCGTGTAGACCACGCCTCCAGTGCGGTATGACAATTGAGTGACGTCGGATCCGAGCGCGTTAACGACCGTGATGTTTTCGCCCGAACGGCTGAAGTTCAATCGCTCGCGAGCTGGACGAAACGAGATTTCTTCAAAATTGGATGCTGTCCGGGCCCGTACGATTCCCGCGGAGAATTGCTGCGATTCGGTCAGGTCGATGACTTCGGGATCGCGGCTGCCCCTGCCATCGGCTCCGGTAGGAAATATGGCTGTCGTCTTTGGAAAACTCAATCCATTCCGTGGCGTCATCCCCGCCGCGTACAGGGAGAGGCTCGCCCGCGTGGCGGCGCGCTTTGTGGTTTGATCGAGCAGAGTGAAGGATTGTGCGCGGCCTTTGATGCCGATACCCTCTCCGAAAAGAGCGTATCCGGCCAGTACCGCAATAAACACCATTGAAATCAAAGGAGCCGTCAGGACGAAAAGCACCTGCCGCCGTTTTCGCCAAACCAGGATGTAATTCACGGGGCCGATCAGCACGCTGAAGACGACCAGGATTGCCATATACGATCGCACGGGCACGCCAGCAACACCGGGGATGGGTAAGCGAAATCCGTGGTCCGTGCCGTACAGCCAGTCGGGGGCGCGATTCGCGGGCAACGTGCGAATGGAATCGTCGACATCGCGCAACGTCGAAAGTATGTCCGCAAGACCGCGTGCACGGATGTCCGTCGAACTTACAAAACGAATGTGACCGAAATAATAGTGAATCGAATCATCGCCTGCCGTGGCCAGCCCTGCCGGCCGGCTCTCGGTATCCGGCAGGAGCGAATTCAGATCGCCGTCCACGAACACCAAGTCACCGCCGCACGCGGTCCACGTGAGCAGCGCCTCTTTCTGAACGCTCGAGAGCTGGGACAATTCCTTTGTGCCGATAAAGACGGCCCGCACCGACGTAAAACCCAGCCACTCCGTCGGAAGCCGTTGCGGATCGAGAATGAAGTCCAGTTTCGACGAAATCGAGGCTGCAGCGGGCATACGGTAGGCCGAGGTGACCGGCACCGATCTGACCCAGCTCGGCGCCTGGGCACCCAATGTACTCGCCGGATCGGCGACGATAAGCGCGGCTGTTTCATCCAGCGACTTGTTGCTTTGAAATCCGGCATACGTGAACGACTGCAGCGTGCGGCCTCGTTCACGAATTTGAAAAATAATGCTGTCGTTGTCGCCAAAGATCGGAACCGAAACGGTGAATCGCTGGTGGTCTCCCCGCTTCAGGCGAACGGTCTGCCGGATTTCGGAATTTCCGGTTTCGCCGGAACGCCACCACCGGTCGCCATGCCCATACACTTCGATGACTCGGTCATCACCGAGATTCGTGATGTCGAGCCGGACCGGCCAGTAACCCGGCGCCGTCTGATTTGACCACTCGGAATCCAGCGTTACGTGAAGAGATTCGAAGTCGACTGTTCGGTATTCCCCTGCAATTGCGGGAACAGACAGCAGCAGGAGTAGCAGCCCACAGAGAACAGGACGACGATTCATCGGGCTTCCAGTGTTTGAGGCAGTCCGCGTTCGACTTCAGAAACGCCATCGAGAAGTGCGGCCACGACGCGTCGGCCATCATACCCTTCGAGTCTCGCGGAATAGTCGAGCACCAGCCGGTGCGCCAGTGCCGGGGCGGCGATACGCCGGACCTCATCGAACCCCACATTGGGTTTGCCTCGCAGCAGGGCCAGGCCACGCGCAGCCGCGCCAATGGCGATCGCTCCACGAGGGGAACTTCCATACTTTACGAAGTTGCGCACATGTTCCGGAGCCTCGGGTGACTTCGGATGTGTGGCTGCAACAAGGCGCGCAATGTAATTGGCGACTGCGCGAGGCAGAAACACGGCATCGACCATCGCGAAGAGCTCTTGAAGCTCGTTCGCGTGAATCACCGGTTCCAACGTGGGCGGCACCCCATGAACTCGCGTCACGAGGATCTCTTCAAGAACGGAACGTTCGACTCCCGAGATTTCGACCTTGAATGTAAACCGGTCCAGCTGCGCTTCGGGCAAAGGGTAGGTGCCTTCGAGCTCAATGGGATTCTGAGTGGCCAGGACAAAAAACGGATTGGGCAGGGCTCGAGTTTCACCGAATGTCGTCACGCGCCGCTCCTGCATTGCTTCCAGCAAGGCAGCCTGTGTTTTTGGCGATGCGCGATTGATCTCATCAGCCAGCAGCAGGTTGGTGAACACTGGTCCGGGATGAAAGACGAAGTCCTTACGGCCATCACGCTCCTGAAGAATATGGCTGCCGGTGATATCGGTGGGTAGCAGGTCGGGAGTGAATTGGATGCGGCGGAAGTCGAGCGAGAGCAATCGCGACAGAGCCTTCACGAGTTCTGTCTTGCCCAGGCCCGGCAACCCTTCCAGCAGGACGTGACCGTGCGCGAGAAGGGCCGCGACGACCTCGTCGATGGTCTCTTCCTTTCCGAGAAGCACCTGCCGAAGTCCCGAAACAAGGCGCGAGATTCTGGCTTGCGCATTCCCGACGGCGTCCGGGGAAAGCAGGGATTTGTTCTGTTCTGTCATTTTGAGTTCTCGAAATACTTTTTCACGGCGCTGTAGTGACGGGGAGCCAGCGTTCGGCGCACGGCGGCTGGTCCGGTGATGCCTGCGAATTGCACTCCGGACGATGCAAGGCTGGGTTCCGGAGATTCCTTCGGTGCGCCGGGAAGAACCGCCAGAGGAGTCCAGTCATCCGGACTGCGATAGGAACCGGGAGGCAGTGGTACGGATTTGAATCGATCCGTCAGTGCAGATTCCTTACCCCACGTCAGATCCGCATCGCCGCGGCCGCGATTGATCCCACCGGAACCCGGATCGCCATCGCCGTCCGGCCCGCGTTCGTCGGAGAACAAAGGGAATTCCGTCGGATCAAAACGTCCGGCTTCCTTACCGAGTTTTCCGATTGCCGCGAGCTCGCCGCTGCGGCCGGCAAGATACTTCGAGAGCGAAGCGGCAAGCTTGCGCAGAGAGGCAGCGTCTTTCGGAAGCTGCGTCTTGCCGCCGGCAATGGCGTCCTTGCCCCCGAGCAACTTCTGCAGATCGGCAGGGGCATTCGCCAGGAGTCCTGTCTGGGAGAGCTTGTCGATCGCGGTGCCCAGTTCGCCGGCCAGCGCCTTGGTCATGGAAGCGTCCGAATCGCCCGCCGCGGCAAAGTTCGAAAGACTGTCCGCAGCCCACTTCATCGCGTCCTGCTTTTCCGCGAGTTTTGCGGCGAACTTTTCGCGCATGGCGTCGGAAGCTTCCCAGGAGGATGCATCGAGCTTCTCGCTCGCGTCTTTGCGGATGCGTTCGATCTCGTCCTGAAATTCCTTATCTTCGTTCGGCGTGATCACGTCTTGCTTCTTCAGTTCGTTCAGAGTGGCCTGGAGATCGGCTGCGATGTCGTTGGCAAGCATTCCCTTTTCCGCGGCCGGAGTGCGCTGCGGCATCATCAGCGCAATTGCGAGAAATGTCACGGCCGGTACGATCGCACCGAGCTTTCGCCATGCACGCAGGCGGGGCATGGGTAATTGCGAGAAGCCGGCGATCGTACGGCTACTCACCCATGCAGGGTCCTGTATTTCAAGCACAGCCAGGAGCGTGCCCTCACCACCTTTCAGGGAGTCGGCGAGAGCCGCGATCTGCTCGGGCCGATAGGAGCGCGACAAAGTGAGCAGCACAGCAGGAATGGAAGCAATTACGGGTGCGAACCAGAGCCAGTTCAAGGCGGACGCGGCACGTGGAATAAATAATCGACAGCTGATCGCAACGACGCCTGCCGACAGCAGACTACCGAAAGCCCAGCGCGGCCAGATATCGAGAAACACACCGATCGTGAGACGGCGCCGCAGTCGGCGCAACACCGAAGCAACTGGATCTGGAAGAGGATTCATGGGAACGCGTCTCCGTGCGAGAGAGTGTATATCTTAGACACCGAAAGGGAAGCGCGAGTTCGTATAAATTCTCATTTCATCGGACGACCGGAAAAAGGAAGATCAACATAAGATCCCAAAATAGATGTGAAGCAATTGGAGCTACCAGATCATCCGTCGCCGAATAAAGCCAGCTCCAGAAGAATCCGCACCCGAAGGCCGCAATTAGAATGAGAGGATTGAACGCAGCCCAATGCGCGAGAGCGTAAATCGCCGAGCCGCAGGCAATGCCGGGCATTCTTCCGCAGCGTTCGATCAAATAGCGCGTCAGAACCCCACGCCATAACATTTCTTCCGCTGTCACAATCAGGATCAGGGTTAGCGCAACGAAGAGTGGCGTGTGGCCTTCTTTCCAGGAGTAGAGTGTTCGGGCCGAACCTTCCCAACCCGGCCAGAGGACCCGCAGAAGTCTTATCGCCGGCAGCGTGATCCCATAAAGCGCCACTCCGCCGATGAGGCCGGTGAGGAAGTGAAACGGAGTTGGTTTTATATGATGGCGAACGGACGGTAGAAGCAATGTCCCGACAAATGCGATGCCCATCACCACAGTCATTCCCAACCACCTGTCTCGTACACCGCCAAAAGCGATCGCCAACCCAGCCAGGGTAAAGAGGAGAAGCGTCCAGAACTGCGAGGCGGTTATTTCCTTTGCGGACGGAAGCGCCGAAAAGAGTCGCAGACTCAGCGGAACGTCGCGATTCGTTCTGTCCAGAATTGGTTGGACGTGGGCTGCCGTAAAAGGAGTCGTGGATAGACCGAGATCGCGTTTAGCCGGGGCGGGGTCTCCATCCAGTCCTTCAACCAGCATTTCAAGTTGCGCGCTCGTCGACAGCGGTTGTTCCATGACAGCTTCCATGATTCGAACGGGAACGCGCATGAAGGCCACTGGCACAGGACAGATCCATACAGGCAGATTCAACCCTTCTGCCACGGTCCGTACAACATTTCGCAGGTCGATCCGATCCGGTCCGACGATTTCATAGACACTGCCTGGACATGGCTTCTGAAGGGCGGCAATCACAGCCGCAGCGACGTCGCGAACGTCGACAGGTCGCATTGGCGATGATCCGTTTCCCACTATCGGGAATATAGGTGCAGTCCGGATCATCAGGGAGAGATGGGCAAGCATGTCGTCGCCTTCTCCATAAATCACTCCCGGTCGGAGTATGGTGCAATCGAGTCCACTGGCTTTGACGATGTCTTCGCCGCGCCACTTGCTATCGTGATAGGGAAGATCGGGAGAGGACCGCGCGACGACAACGCTGATGTGGATCAGGCGCCTCACCCCGGCCGATTTCATCGACGCGACAAGGTTTCGAACCAGTTGGACATGCACGGCCTCGAAGGTCTGAGTCCCTTCCTCACGCTTGATCCCTGCGAGATTGATGACGGCATCGACACCATCGAACAACCGGGTGGTGGGGCGAGACGCGTTGAAACCGGTTCGCCTCGAAAGGATACGCAAGGACCATCCGGCAGCTTCGAGCGCCGCGACGACGTGTCGGCCAAGGAATCCGGTGCCACCCACAACGGCAGCGGTTCTCATATGAAGCACTCCCTTCTGCGACGATGACGCTTCATGTCATCAGCGTGTCCATCAGTTGAATGACGGTTCTTCGAATCGGGCCGGTCAGCGGCAAGCCGGAAAGCTTGATCAGTCGCGTTACCACGTCCAGACTCTTCTCCAGCAGGACGTTCGTTTTCGTCTGGCCTCTCGATGTGTCGTTGATCCAGAAAAGTATGATTCCCATCTGAAACATCCAGAGAAGGTAGGGTAGATGCCGCTTTAGATCCCTGGGTCCGGGAGTCCGGCTCCCTTCCATTGCGCGTCGGAAGAACTCGATATCGTGCTCTCGAATTTCGCGGGTCTGCCGGCTGAAGGGCGAAAGTGGGAATTCGGGGTTCGTATGTCCACTCAACGCGCCCAGCAGCTTCCGGCTCGGCGCAAAATACGCAAGTTTCACCTCGATGATCTTTCGTAGCCGTTCCTTCAGATCGTGGCTTTCACCCAGTGCTTTCTCGAGGCGGGGTTCCATGTCTCTTCTGGCCTGGTCGTAAAAGGCGAGTACAATCGCGTTCTTGGAATCGAAGTAGTAATAGGCGGCGCCGATCGCCACTCCGGCACTTCCTGCTATTTCACGCATCGTGGTGGAATCAAATCCCCGGTCGTGAAACATCTCGAGCGCCGCCTTCAGTATCCGGTCTCTGGTTTCCTCACTCTTGGTTCTGGCCTTTATTTCATCGGGCATGGGGGAATTGTCACCTCATGTAAACGGTTTTTCAGTTCCGACTCGCTCTTCAGGCGAAGAAGGCTGGAGACGCTCTTCCGATTTCGGGAGACTGCTTCAAAGGCCTGTCTGGCCATGGGACGAAGCATTGGTGAGGCCAGCCTTCCTGCCCAACGACGGTATTTTCGCAAGGCCCAAAGACACACGATGAAGGCATTGTCACCAAGCCAGACCTGACCATCGTTGCTGACAACAGCCAGCTCTCCGCCGGGCAGACCCGGAAACATCCGGCGTGCTTCTTCGGAATCGGAGGCCATCAGGCGGACATCCAGATAGGACGGCTGGAATCGCAGCCAGTCTCGGACCCCTGTACACAGTCCGCAATGGGAGTCGTACATCACAAAAAGAGTTTTCAATTTATCCTCCTTTATTGAACGGCGATGCGTGAATCGGGCGGCACGGGAGGCCTGTCCATCGATTCCAGTCCGCGGATGCGAAGCCGATTGAAGACATACAAATTGAAAAAGTGCATCGCTCCCAGTACCAGCAGAATTGTGCCGAGCTTGGAACTCACCAGCTCAATAGCGGCTCTCATGGTCTCTGCACTGCGGTCGGTCGTCAGGGCCTGTGTAACGTAGCCGACATTGATCAGGTAAAAGCCCACTACCAGCAGATGGTTCACGGATTTCGCGAGTTCCGTATTGCCCCGGAAGGCGTCCACCAGAAACACCCCGCCGTTCCTGTGCAACGTCCGCGCCACCAGGACGGTGGCTGCAAGACTGATAACGATGTAAACCAGATAGGACGCTACGATGTACATTTCGGCCTCCAGTTCTGAACGTGTTCAAATAGAGAGTGCTCCGGAGGAATCCGCCGTGTCAATTTAAATTTGAATGCGTTCAAAAATGAAGATACGCACCCCGGGGCGGAACGGCCGGCGTATGGTCTCGGCAGAGGCACGCTGGTAGTGTCCAATCATCCGGTGTCGTGCGGGACCGACCACGATCATCCTGGTGACGAACTTCGAACGAAGGTGATGAATGGGAATGACGGCGCTCTGCGCTCGGGAGGTTTCCGGACGTTGCGGTTTCGCTACCGACTTCGACTGTCGTGCCGATACCTGAGACAGGGGACCTGAGCATCGGCGATCTGCTGAGAAATTATTTGCTGCAACCCTTCTTCGTTTCTTCGAACCCTTCGAACAATCGCCGCGCATTCGCGCCGGCAAGCGTTTCCATCCGGTGAGGCTGGCCCTTTTCGACCGTGTACCGGGCGACGGTGCCTTTCGATCGAAGATATTCCGCTTCCGATTTCATCTCGTCGTGCCACATGTATTCGTCCAGTTCGCCAACGTACATGAAGACGCACAATTTTGAAATCGCCTGCAGCCTGGCTGCGCTGGGTTGCCACATGTAACCTGGGAACGCCGTGACGGAGAGAAAGTATTGCGGGTTCGCCGCCGCTACATGGAATGCCGCGATTCCTCCGTTCGAAGGACCGGCGATGTGGAATTTGTTACCCTGGATCTTGTAGTCCGCCAGAATCAGTTTCAAAAATGCCGGAAAGATGCGAGCCCCGTCCTCGAAGAACAGCTGACCGTCCGGCGCCGCGGGCGCGATCACGATGTATCCACGCCTTTCCGCCTCTTCACGAAAATTTCGATTCAGGATGCTGTCGACGGTACCCATGTTTTGCGGGCCGCCGCCGAAGGCCAGGACGGCCGGATATGCCTTACTCCGATCGTAGCCGCTTGGAAGAACCACTTTGTATTGCACGGTTGTACCCGAGACTTTGACGGTCTTTTCGAGGAGTTCCGCATGAATGGGCTGAGAAGTTAAATAGACGGCCGCCAGGGCAATGCACCGCACCCACATCGAACATGAATTCTTCATTCGGAGAACTCTATATGATGATTCTCCTGCGATCAATGCCGGCTGTTTCCGTATGAACGCACGTACAGGCCGAGTCAGTCGCCTGGAGCGGATATCAATGAGTACGCAATCAGCGCAGCCCCAACCAGGGTCGGAATGAGACCCGCAAGATATACCTCCTGGTTCTTTATGATCACCACCAGGAACACCATCAGGGCGATACCGGACGCGGCAGTGATCATCCCGCCCAGCAGGATGGCTCGCGAGCGGCGCAGTGCCGACTTCTTTTCGTCTTCACGAAGATACTCCAGAGCCGCGGCGGGTCCGCTTCCCATTTCGGCGATCTTCTTGACAGTTTCGCTTCTGTAAAACGCTTCGCGTTCCCGGTTGTAGTCATAGTTGATGCTGCTGGGCGGCTCTTCCTTCTGCCTTACCGCTTCCCGCAATACCTGCAGTACCGGTTCGGAAATCGTCCCCTGCATCTCGGCGAATTTCTTCAAAGTTTCGCTGCGATAGAACGCTTCTCTTTCCGCTCGTCGCGCATTGACCCAGGCCTTTACGGCCAGATACGAACAAACAGCAATGACGACCAATACAATCCAGGTGTTTTCGATCAAGGTATCCTCGCTTTCATGTTGTAGGACCGGCTCTCCGGCATGGCGGTTGCATTTTCTTGCGGGAATGGGTGCACCGAAAGAAAATGCAACGGACCGGCTGCACGATCAGTCTTACCGGTGGAGGCAGAGGTTGGACGCTCGAGAAGATGAGGAGGATGTCGACACCGTACTGGCAGGGGACATTTCCGCTTTCGAACGTATCGTACAGCGATGGCAGCGTCCACTGGTCAACCTTGCCTACCGGTTCTGCCGGGACCGCAGTCGCGCGGAGGACATGGCTCAGGAAGCTTTTCTGCGAGCTTTCCGAGGGCTTAAAAGTTGGCGCAGAGATGCGGCGTTTTCGACATGGTTATTTGCGATCGCGACGAATGTGTATCGTTCGGAGTTGCGACGCCTGTCGGAATGTACACTGCCACTCGATAGCGTGGAATGTCTGGCGGCGTTGAATGCAAATTTGATCGACTCAACCGATGAAGACCGCGACCGGGCCGTCCGGCGTTTGGTATCTGCCCTGCCGGGAAAGTACAAGGAGGTACTCGTGCTGTTTTATTTTCATGAAATGGATATATCCGCAACGTCGCGGAGTTTGGGTTTGCCCGAAGGCACGGTCAAAGCCCGGTTATCTCGCGGCAGAAAAATTCTGCGAAGTAGATTGCCGCAATTTCTTGGAGAATTGCATTTGAAGGAGGCGCAATGAAGCCTGACGAACTCGATCGCGTACTTTCGCGGGAATCCGAAATCATTCCGTCGTCAGGTTTCGTCCGATCGGTGATGGCTGCGGTGCGGAGTGAAGCTGCAGCGCCGCCACCAATACCGTTCCCATGGAAGCGAGCAATGCCTGGGCTATTGGCTTGCTTGGTTGCGATCGCCTGGAGCGTGGTGGATGCCTTTCGTTCTCCTGCGCCGGCTTCTGCGTCCGTGATTCCGCAAACGGCGACGCACTGGATCGACGGCGTTGCTCCCCTGCTCGAAAAAGCACAGATCTTCGGTGCGGAATGGGTGCTTCTCGGCCTTCTTTTGACGTATGCCGGATTGAAACTGACGTGGCATCTCGCCGGCCGCCGGATGTAGACGTCGAACCCCGCCTACCTGCTGTTTACCCAGTCCCAGCGCGCTCCGGCCTGTTGAACGATGCGCGGAATATCGGTTTCAATCAGATAGTTCTTCTCAACGAGATTCGCCGCAGCCTTTCTAATGAGATCGAGGTACACCTCCCTACTTCTGTAGCGTTCTTCGATTGAAGGCCGCGGATCATTGGCCAGTTCACGCTCGGCCTTCGTGCGTGCGAAGGGAACAAATGAACCGGTGAGTGCCACCAGTTCGGTTGGGGGGCCTGAACGGTCGCTGAAAAAATTCCATCCCAGATACGTTGCAAGCGGGACTTCGATCTCGGGCATCCGGATGCCCGGAAGATCGTTGCCATCGGAATCGACTTGAGGAACAAGCATCGGAAACGACGACGCAACTTTGGGAGGTTCCTGTGCAATGATTCCTCTCGACAGGAAGTCCTTGCCGTAATCCACACGATAGGCTTTGTGAATATTCGTATCTCCCGGTGCCTTGAGATTGGGAATTCGTGGAAACATCAATTTGTCTGGGGATACCAGGGTGTCATTGCTGATTTGGGGATACGCGCTGGGTGGTGGCTCAACGCCGTCGGCAATCCAGGCATTCAGCGCCAGAAGCAGCCTTCTTGCAGCCCATCGATAGTCGAGCGGATCCTGCAATTGCTGCCCATTCCCGCGCGTCGGCGGAAATGCCGCGACGCCATGCGATCCGCCAGTGTAGAGATAGGCTCGAACGTTCGGCATCATCGGCGCGTCGGCCTTTCCATCGACGGTTGTTGTGAACAGTGATGCCGCGCGTCCCCAGTATTCATGAGACGAATTCGTGTACATGACTTTTGGCATGAACGCGTCCTTCATCCGATGCGTCAGCAGACCGTCGCGTTGACCCGTCACGGGGTCCTGTTGATCGGTATCGGTGAACGGAAAGATGTCCACTGGATAGAAGAAACTGGTAAATGGGCCCGCGGTACGGGAAGGCAA
>Ga0070666_10002172_pt1 | contig 11916 bp, 11 predicted proteins | sample KBSS23metaG_FD_64677 | JGI IMG/M metagenome (GOLD analysis project Ga0070666, IMG submission 64677) | Switchgrass rhizosphere microbial communities from Kellogg Biological Station, Michigan, USA - KBS S2-3 metaG | ecosystem: Host-associated > Plants > Roots > Rhizosphere > Soil ... | reverse complement strand
GCGAAGGCGTTTGGCATGAACGTTGTCGTCTTTTCAAACTACGTCTCGGATAAGGACGCAGCGGACATGGGCGTCGAAAAAACCGATTCGCTCGAGTCGCTTGCCAAGCGAGCCGATATCGTGTCCGTCCACACTTCGTTGCGATCCGACACGCGCGGTATGTTGAACGCCGACTTCTTCAACGCGATGAAGCCTGGCGCGATCTTCGTAAACACGAGCCGTGCCGAGGTGGTCGATCAAGCCGCGCTCATCAAGGCAATCGATGACAAGAAAATTCGCGCGGGTCTGGACGTCTTCGAGGACGAACCGACCGTGGGTGAAGGCGCTTTCGAGGGGGCCATCAAAGATCACCCGATGATCTACGCGACGCACCACATCGGTGCGAGCACCGACCAGGCGCAGGAGGCGGTGGCGGCCGAGGTCGTGCGCATCGTTGCCGCGTATCAAGCGAAGAAAGAAGTGCCCAACGTGGTGAACGGCGTCCCCTCTCCGGCGTAACTCGGTACGCATGAGCAAGGCTGCCAAAAAGGCCCGGGCTTGAACCTGGGCAACGGATATGCTGGTTCCCCTATGAAGTTCGCCGCGTCTCTCGCCGCCCTGTGCGTACTTGTAACCCAAGCCCTCACGCAGACCATTGCGATCAAAGCTGGGCACTTGGTCGACCCGGAGACGGGCACGGTCAAAACGAATCAAACCATTGTCGTTGAGAACGGCCGCATCAAATCGGTTGGCGACGCTGCCGCGCCGGTCGGCGTGCAAATGGTCGATCTGTCGAATGCGTGGGTCATGCCCGGCATGTTCGATTGCCACACCCATGTGTGTATGAGCGTCGATTCCGAAAAGTATGGACACGACGCCCTCTACCGATTTGACCTCGATAACACGGCCCCGATGCGCGCGCTGTATGCGGTAGGAAATTGCAAAGAATTTCTGAATGCGGGGATTACAACGATCCGCGACGTCGGTAACAGCGGTCGATATATCGACACCGACGTTCGGCGCGCGATTGAGATGGGTGCGATCGAAGGGCCGACGATGATCAATGCGGGCAGAATCATTGCCCCTTTCGGTGGCCAATACTTTGCGAATCCGGATCGTCCCGAGTTGCTAGAGCCGGAATACTTTGCGGCGGATACCCGCGACGAGATGACGAAAGCGATCCGCGAGAACATCCACTTCGGCGCACGAGTGATCAAGATCGTTGTCGACGATCAGCGCTATATCTATTCAGCCGATGACATCAAGTTCATCGTCGCTGAAGCCGCCAACGCAGGACTGAAAGTTTGCTCCCACTGTCTCACAGAGAAGGGCGCGCGAAACGCAATCGAAGGCGGCGTTGCCTCCATCGAACATGGCTTCTCGATGTCGGACGAGATCCTCGCCCTTGCCAAGAAGAACAACGTAGCGCTCGTCTCAACCGACCTGACTCCCCGCGTTTGGAAGGAGTATCTCGTTCCCGCGGATCAGGGCGAAGACATTTACAAAGGGCTCATCGATCGACTGAAGCGCGCTCACAAAGCCGGTGTGACCTTATGCTTCGGCTCGGACCTCGTCTTCAAGATCCCGGAGATGGATCGCGGTCAATGGGCGCTGAGTCAGGTCGATGGATATGCACTAGCGGGCATTCCAAACGTTGACGCGTTGCGTGCTCTCACCGTAAATGCGGCTCGATTGCTCGGTGTCGATAGGCAACGTGGATGGATCAAAGCGGGACAGTATGCGGACATCATTGCCATGCCGAACAACCCCCTCGATGATATTCATGCCGTGCAGCACGTGAAGTTCGTGATGAAAAACGGCCACGTTGTGAGGAATGATTCTTAATCCCAGACTCCTATGCTCTTAGCGATCGCGAACCTAACGAAGGCTTACGGGCCCGACGAAATCCTGACCGGCGTGACCTTCCGTCTTGCCGCGCGGGAGAAGGTTGCGTTGGTGGGGCGTAATGGCACAGGGAAGACAACCCTCCTAAAGATCATCACGGGGCAATTGGCACCGGATACAGGATCGTGCATCGTGGCTCGAGGCGCGAAGATCGGATATCTGCGGCAAGAAGCACCCGTGACGAAGGGGCTGTCCGTTCTTGAAGAAGCGGAGCAGGCGGTCGCTCATCGCTTAGAGCTGAAAGCGCGAATGGAAGAACTCGAGATGCGTATCGCGGATCGTGGATCGCGGACCGACGAAGAGTACGAAGCCGACCTTGAAGAGTACGGCCTCCTTCACGAGCACTTCCTCGAGGCGGAAGGCTACTCCGCAGAAATGGATTTGCGTGTGGTTCTGCAAAAGATGGGTTTTACGGAGGACGAATTTGAGAAGTCGACTTCGTCGCTAAGCGGTGGGGAAAAAACCCGCCTCGCGATCGCGCGGTTGCTTTTGGAAGAGCCCGACCTACTTATCCTCGACGAGCCTACGAACCACCTGGACCTCCAAGCTACGGAATGGCTAGAGAATTGGATTCGCAGTTATCACGGCGCGGTGCTCCTCGTCTCCCACGACCGGCGATTCCTTGAAAACACCGCTGACCGTGTTCTCGAAATGCGAGAAGGGAAAGTCTTCGCATATCCCGGACCCTTCGAGAAGTTCTTGCGACTACGCGCTGAAGAAGACGCGCGAATGACCGAAGTCGCCAAGCGACAAGAGCAAGAGATAGCGAAGATGGACGAATACGTCCGTCGATTCATGAACTCGCAGCGCACCGCTCAGGCACGCGGTCGACAAAAGTTGATGAACCGCTTGATCGCGAGCAAGGTGAACGCGCCGAAGAACGAGCGCAACATGAAAGCGGCGTTCTCCGATACGAAGCGGAGCGGCGATCTCGTTCTGGAAGCGGAGAAGCTGGAGGTTGGATATGGCCAGCGACTGTTTCCGCCTTTAGATTGGATCGTGCGCAACGGTGAGCGATGGGGCATCGTCGGTGAGAACGGAACGGGCAAATCCACCCTCGTGAAGATCATGCTCGATATCCTTGAGTCGCTCGGTGGAAAGCATCGGATCGGCTCCGGTGTCGTCGCAGGATATTTCTCGCAAGACGCGGAAGACTTGGATCCGGATCAGTCGCCGCTAGATTCTCTGGTTTATGATTGCGATCTTTTGCCTGCAGACGCGCGCAATTTGCTTGGTCGATTCCTGATCACGGGAGACGATGTCTATCGTCCGATCAAGACGCTGAGCGGAGGTGAGAAAAACAAACTTTCCCTCGCGCGACTCACAACGTTGCACCCAAACCTGCTCGTCCTGGACGAGCCCACTAACCACCTCGACATGGCCTCGAGAGAAGCGCTGGCCCAGGTGCTGAAGGAATATAACGGCACGATGGTGCTAGTTTCCCACGACCGCTGGCTGCTGGAGCAGCTGACGACGAACACCCTCGACATTCGCAAGTCCGGTGCGATCCTCTACCCCGGCTCCTACGGCGAGTACCGCAGGTGGCAGCAAAGCGGAAAGCCGCTCCCCGCTGCGGCGCCCGCAAAGAAATCGCGCATGGAAGTCTCGGTACCGGAGACTCCGGCCGCAATGTCGCCGCGTGAGCTTAGCAAGGAAATCGAGCGAACGCGCAAGCTGATCGATCAGTTGGAGATGGAGATCGCCAAGACCGAGCGGTCGTTGAAATTCATCGAGCAAGACCTCAGCGCGCCCACCGAACGGCACGATGTCTTGCAACTCACCCACGACCATCAGCGAACTTCCGAAGAGTTGGAAGGGAAGATGTCGGCCTGGGAAGAGCAGTCCAAGCGGCTGGAACGGCTCGTGGGTCTACAAGGCGCCTAGCGCACCATCGCAGTCGTTGTCGTCACGGATGGCGTCGCCGAATACTTCGGAATGATGAAGCCGACCAGCGCACCCCATCCGAGTAACGTCACGATGACAAACATCGCGAAGGAGAACTTCTGAACTTTTGCCTGTGCACGCTCGGAGATCGTGATGCCCCAACGGATGCAAAAGTTCCAGACACCGTAGCTCAGGTGATAGCTAGCGCAAAGGATTCCAACCGCGTAGACAAGAAACCAGATCGGATTTGAGAAGTAGGTGTGCATCGCGGCATAGCGAATGTTGTCTGCGTTCCCATTCACATACTTGTATCCGGTCGTGATCAACACGTGATAAATCAGAAAAAAGAAGAGGTAAATGCCGCTCCAGCGCTGGAACGTGTACATCCGATTTTGCGACCACTTGTATTTGCTTGACGAGTAATTGGATTCAGATCGGTTGACGATAAACAAACCGTAAATCGCATGAAAGAAGAGGGGCAGCCAAATGAGCGCGATTTCCATCACGAGGAGAACGTGAGTTGGAATGCTCTCAAAAAAGGCGATGACGCCGTTGAAAGCCTGAGGTCCGGCGAGGCTGAACGTGTTCAGCGTAAGGTGCTGAAGCATGTAAAAACCGACAGGAACGATGCCGGTGAGCGAATGGACCTTATGCCAGAAGTAGTTCTCTTTGGTGATTGAGAGAGACATAGGAGACGAGTGGCAGTTTACCGGGGATGGCTATTGGGCTATCGGGCTATCGGGCTATCGGGTCCAGAATGAGCCCAAGTTAAAATTCGATCTATGGCAAACGAATATACGCCAATTGAGAAACTTGAAGTTACGATCAGATTCGAAGCACTCTGTGACGAAATTTGGAGCCTTGTTGAGGGTTGGGAGCGACTCGGCCGAAACACAGTTGGTGAGCAGTTGGTAAATGCCGCCGACTCAGTAGGGGCGAATATCATTGAGGGAGGTCACCGTGAAGGCGATCGAGACGCCCTGAAATTTTTCTATTACGCACGTGGCTCAGCTGGGGAGACGGCGTACTTCTTGAGACGCGCTTTGAGTCGAAAGCTCATACCCGCCATTCAGGGAAATCGAATTCTCAAGGAATGGTCAGCCGCGATGCAACTGTTGAACAACCTAATCGCTTATCGCAGAGGCACCTCATGGAAGGTCCGGGAAGTGCGAAAGGGATACAGTGCGAAATCGGGCGGCAACCTGGCAGAAGCGAGAAAGAGTGGGGCCTCACCCACAACAAAGCGAAGCCCAAACCTAAACTCAAAGCCTAGAGCCTGAAAGCCTGAAAGCCTGAAAGCCTAGAGCCTGAAAGCCTGAAAGCCTGAAAGCCTGAAAGTCTGAAAGCCTGAAAGCCCTAAAGCCTGAAGCCTGAAAGCCTGAAAGCCCCGATACCTCATCACAAGATAAACTCTCGGCTGCATGTCAATCATCATCGATATCGCCGCCCGAGAGATCCTGGACAGCCGTGGCAACCCCACTATTGAAGTCGACGTCATGCTGGAGAGCGGGGCCTTTGGTCGCGCCGCCGTCCCCAGCGGGGCCAGCACGGGCAAGTTCGAGGCGGTCGAGCTCCGCGATGGCGACAAGAAGCGATATGGCGGCAAAGGCGTTCAGAAGGCCGTCCGCAACGTTAACGAGATCATCGCCCCCAACCTTCTGGACCGGGACGCGGCGGATCAAGTGGCGATCGACGAGACCCTGTTGGAGCTTGATGGGACAGAAAACAAATCCAAGCTAGGAGCCAACGCCATCCTCGGCGCCTCTCTCGCGGTGGCAAAAGCGGCCGCCAGTGACGCCCATCTTCCTCTCTTCCGCTACGTGGGTGGAGTCAGCGCGAATGTGTTGCCGGTGCCGATGATGAATATCCTTAACGGCGGCCAGCACGCCGACTCGAACGTCGATTTCCAAGAGTTCATGGTCCTTCCCGTCAAGGCCGATTCGTTCGCCCACGCTCTTCAAAAGGGCACCGAAGTTTTTCACGCCTTGAAAGCCGTTCTGAAATCCAAGGGCCTCAGCACCGGCGTCGGCGATGAGGGCGGATTCGCACCGAACCTGTCATCCCAAGACCTAGCCTTCGATTACATCATCGAAGCAATTCAAAAAGCTGGATACAAACCGGGCGGCGATATGTGGCTCGGAATCGATGCCGCCGCATCCGAGTTCTACAACAAAGGCAAATACGTTTACAAAGCGGGCAAGGTCAAGGAGCGATCTGGCGCACAGCAGGTCGACTATCTAGAGAGCCTGATCGACAAGTATCCGATCATCACCGTGGAGGACGGGTGCGCGGAAGACGACTGGGATAGCTGGAAGGCGCTCACGAAGGCGGTTGGATCGAAGGTCCAGATCGTCGGCGACGATCTCTTCGTGACGAACGTGAAACGACTGGCGAAGGGAATCGAAACCTCAGCCGCGAATTCCATTCTGGTGAAGGTCAATCAAATCGGATCGTTGACCGAGACTCTGGCTGCCGTCGAAATGGCGAAGCGTGCGGGCTTCACTTCCGTGATGAGCCACCGATCGGGTGAGACTGAGGACGCGACGATCGCCGACCTCGCCGTCGCCACAAACTGCGGCCAGATCAAGACTGGTGCCCCAAATAGAACCGATCGCGTCGCGAAGTACAACCAGTTGCTCCGCATCGAAGAGCAACTCGGAACTCACGGCGTCTACGCTGGCGCAAGTGCCTTCGGGAAGTTAGCGAAGCGGATCAAGTAAGCGCGGAACGCGGAATGGCCGTATTCCGAACTCCGAGTTCCGCGCTCCGAGTTCCGAGCTTCACTTAGTGTCTTTTGAAATACTGAACCTCGCGTTCGTGCTTTTCAGCAGCCGCGCGATTCTTGAACGTCCCAAGATTCTTTCGCTTGCCCGTCTTGGCGTCGGTCTTCTTCGAATAGAGTCGATACTCGCCTGATTTCAGTTTTCGTATCATGCATCACTGACGAAAAAGCGCCCAGAACCCTTCCGGGATCTGGGCGCTTAAAATGCTTCTAGCCGATTGGCTCACGCCATTGTCGTCTGAATCGCCTTCACGACCTGATCCAAGTCAGGAAGCGCCGCGTATTCGTAAATCGGGTTGTAGCCGATGTTCACGTCGGGCCGAGCCACGAGCTGTGGAGGCGCAAGGAACAAGTTCCATCTCTCCGGCACACGCGTCATCTCCGCCACAATGGACTGACCGATTCCGCAGGTGATGTTGTCCTCGTGAAGAACGACCAACCGACCCGTCTTCTCGACCGACTTCGTGATCGTCTCGTAGTCGCAAGGAACGATGCTGCGAAGGTCGATGATCTCGACGCTCGCCTCACCCGCCATCTTGTCTGCGGCTTCATGAGCGATTTCCAACGTGTTGCCGAACGTCACGAGCGTGACATCGGCGCCTTCGCGAACGACCTTCGCCTTTCCGAGCGGAACTGGCTCGACCGAGGTGACCGGCACATTCTTTCGGAAGATGTGCTTCGGAACGAGAATGAACGTGACGTCGTCGCCGTGAATCGCGGACCAGAAAAGTCCGGATGCGTCTTCCGGCGTGGAAGGAATCGCAACTCGAATCGAAGGGCTATGCGCCAAATACGATTCGTTCGCCATGGAGTGCCAGAGCGAACCGCCCGGCAAGTACGCGCCATACGGAGCGTAGATCGTCATAGGACAATTCCATTCGCCGTTCGATCGCCAACGCAGGGTCGACATGTTTGTGACGACCTGGTTCCAACCGGGCGAGATGAAGTCGATGAACTGAAGCTCGAACACGGGGTGCCAGCCATAGATCGCAACACCGACCGCGCAGCCGAGGATCGTTGCTTCTGCGAGAGGCGAGTTGAAGACTTGCTTCGGAAATGCCTCGCTAAGTCCCTTCGTGATTCCGAACACGCCACCCTTTGGATCTTCGATGTCTTCACCGAAGAAGACGACGGTGGGATCGTTCTCGAGCGCTTTGCGGAAAGTCTGGTTGATGGCGGAAACCATCGTCATCTTGTCGGCGGGTTGGATCGGCGGCTTCTCGGCGGCCGGATCGTTGCCCCAAACATCCTTCATCAGATCGCCGGCTTGAGGATCTTCTTCTTTCTCCGCTTTGATGTAATCCTTGTCGACGATGCCGACGACGTCTTCCTGCATCTTCGTCCAATCCGCTTCGCTGAGCTGCTTAGATTTGATGAGCTCTTCTGCAAGCATGCGGATAGGGTCGCGCTGTGTCATCTCCTCGATATCTTCCAGCGTTCGATAAACGCGGTGATCGTCGGAGGACGTGTGCGATGCGAGTCGATCGAGATCGCACCAGATCAAAGTGGGACCGTCGCCGCGTCGTGCCTTGTCGACCGCTTCCTGACCGGCCTTGTACACGTTGTCAGGATTTCGTGCGTCAACCTTGACGACGATGTCCTCATCGAGAATTCCTAGATGGAAGGGAAGGAATTTTTCGGTCGGTGTGGAGATGCCGTACTTGTTGTCTTCCACCACCATGATGAGAGGCAACTTCTCTTGCACCGCGAAAGCGAGTGCTTCATAGAATTCGCCCTGCCTGCTCGCCGCATCTCCGATCGTCGCGAAACAAACGGAATCTTTACCGTCGAGCTTCATTGCCCAAGCAGTTCCGCAAGCGGGGAGAAGGGAAGCGCCCGTAGGAGTGGGGACGCTGAAAACGTTGAGTGCGCGGCTCGAATAGTGACCCGGCATCTGTCGGCCGCCGGAACTGGATTTCTTCTTCGCAAAATAGGCAAGCGCGAGTTCGTAGTTGCTCATGCCGCGGCCGAGCATGATCGCGCGATCTCGGTAGTACGGGAAGATGTAATCGTCCGGTCGAAGAACGGTCGCAAACGCGGCGAGCGCTTCGTGGCCCATACCGCTGACCTGGAACCATCCTTTGCTCTGCCGGAGCAGAATGCCCTCTCGTCGATCGCCTTCTCTGCTGAGAAGCATGAGCTTCAGCAGATCGAGCTTGTTAAACACCTTTTTGGCGGGAATCGCGGACATCTGGAAAGAACACCTCTTCGTGCGCTATTTGAACTAGGAAACGGCTCGGAAAGAGCCTGTAAAGTATAGCCGACCGGCACCCCGCCTATAGGCTAAATGCCACAACTGGCTAAGTAGCAAGTTCGAGGCCAATTGATCCTGAATTGTCGACGAAGCGGCGCTAGTTAAGTTTCACGACGCTGCCGTCCACCGCGACTCCGATTCCACCCTTTCTCCCGATCTTTGCGGGGTCACCGTGCGCGTTCCAAGTTGAATCCGTCGACTGGAAGATCAGCGGCGTCTTTTTGTCTTTGATATCGTCGATGTATTTGCCGCTCACAACGTCGTTCATCGCGAATCCGTATTCCCCAGATTTTCCACCGGCGGCAGGATCGACGAACTTCTCTTTCTCCGCGCCCTTCTTGAGGGTCTCCGTTCGCACACGAGTGATCACCTTATCCATCCAGGTTGGCGATTTGGGAAAGGTGCCGTCAGAGTCATGCACGTGCATGATGCCCGTGTAAAGAACATGCAGATTCTTTTCTGTCTCAGGAGTCCATCCAACCTTCTCGGGTGGCGGCGCAAGGAAGCCAGCCTTGTACAGGCTGTACAGGGGCTTGCCAAAAAAGGCGAGGAAGAGTATGACGAAGAGGCCGAAGGCGCCCAGACATCCCTGAACCCACTTCTTCATTCCGCCAAGTTGTTTCGTTTTCGCTATCATCCTTGATCACATTCGATAACCGAGCTAGGCACAGTTCAGTTTCTTGGTCCCAGAGCTTCAGACGGATGAAGCCCCTAAATACGATTGCATCGCTTTGCAAATGCAAGATTCGTTAACTTTCTTTGAACCTGTTACACGCCTATTTGAGGCAGCCTCGAAGCGGTAGGTCTTGTGAACCCTCCTAAGAACTCGGCGTCTTGCCGAAAATCTAAATATGCCTCGGCTTGCGATAAGAAATATGTTAGCGCTGATCGTAGGCGTGGCATGCTTTGCGAGTTGCGCAAAAGACGAGCCGGATGAGGCGGCGTACGTCGCATCGTTCAAAACAATTTCGCGTGACTACGCCGCGTTCGTTGTCGCGTTCAACACGAGGCGCAGCCCCTATCGACCGGGGATGACAAGACCCCAGAGGAACGAGGCGTACGCAAAGGTTGCCCAGGATGCGGGTGACCAAGCTTCGAAACTCGCAGGACGAGAAGAAGCTTTGCAACCGAATGCCAGATACGAATCCGTTCACGCAGAAGCGCTTAAACTCTATCAACTCGAGGCCGATCGATGGCACTCGTATGCGAAGACGGTCTTGTCCGGCGACGACGATCTTACGTCGCAGGTGGCGAAACAATTGGACGAAGATTGCAAATCGCAAATGGCCAAATTGATCGCCGAAGCGGAGAATATCAAAGAGGATTCAACAATCGCAGACTCCGTGCATCGCATGAGCCTTCCCGATCCGACCCGCAACGCGCCGCGCGGAATCTGAATGGATTAGAAGATGATTTTATTGACGGTTGCCGCTTACTCGGTTCTCACATTCCAGACATCGAAGAAACCGCGTCAAGTTTCCTCCCGAGCCGAGATCGCTTCGGTTCGTCGATTTGTACAGCGCTTTTACGATTGGTACACGCCTAAGGTGTTGCACGAGAACGTTGATGCGGAGCACCTAGCTCTCGTGAAGAAGGGAGCAGAGTTCGCGCCAGAGCTGCGGCATGCCTTGCTTGATGACTGGCAGGCGCAGCACGACTGGAACGCAAAAGGGAATGACGGAATCGTTGGTATAGATTGGGATCCATTTCTTAGTGGGCAAGATCCCGCGAATCGGTATTGCGTCAAAAAGATTGAGCGCAATGGCAAGCGCTGGCGTGTCAGCGTATGGAGCCACTACGGCGAACAGTCCCACGAACCTGATGTCATTGCCATTGTTGAAAAGAGCAAGACCCAATTTGGATGGGAGTTTGTCGATTTCGATTACGGCAAAGAGGGCACGTTGTTAGAAGCCCTGAAAGCTTTGAAGAAGAATCGAGATTCTAACCCTTGAAAAGCGATTTCAGAATGAAGAGCGCATTCGCGGGTCGCTCCGCAAGTCGTCTCGTAAAGTAGGGATACCACTGATCTCCGAAAGGAACGTAAACGCGCACATTATAACCTTCTTTCAGCAACCGATCTTGTAGATCGCGACGAATGCCGTAGAGCATTTGGAATTCGAATCCTGATTGATCGATCTGCTCGTTCTTCACATAGGTGAGAAGGGAAGTGATGATGTTTTCGTCGTGTGTCGCGATCGCCGGGTACTTGCCCTTCGAAACAAGCTTCTTCGCTTCGTTCAAATATGCTTCGTCGACGTGCTTCTTATCAGGAAACGCGACCGCGGCCGGTTCTAGATACGCGCCCTTTACGAGTCGAACACGAAGGCCGATATCGATCACGTGCTTTACGTCTTGATCCGTGCGGCGAAGATACGACTGGAGTACGGTGCCCGTGTTTGGCATATCGCGCCAAACGCTTTCCACGATCTTGAGAGTCCGCTCCGTGTACGCCGATGCTTCCATGTCCACGCGGATGAAATTGTTTCTTTCCGCAGCAGCTTGGACGACTTCGCGATAGTTTCTCTCGGCGTATGCGTCACCCAGATCGAGTCCGCATTGGGTGAGCTTGATGGAGATGTTAAGAGGTTCGGGAGTGAAAGATGATCCGAGATCCGCGATACGGGATCCGAGGTGTGATCCGCCGGCGAGCGCCGGCGCGGTAGGGATCGGGTTGCGCACAACCTTTGCAATCTCATCAAGCATCTGAATGAACGTCTTGGTCGCGGCACGCGCTTCCATGTCGCTCTTCGTGTTCTCACCCAGGTAGTCGAGAGTGACGAAGAACCCCTTGTCGAGGAGGACCTTGCTCGCGGCGAGTGCTTCTTCGAGCGTGTCACCGGCGATGAACCGCTTCACGAGCGGTCGAAACATCCGCCAATGGCGAACCATCCGCTCGACCGGCTTGAGGGCAGAAGTTTTAAGAATGAAGGAGCGGACCAGCATCGGCGATGGAGGTGCTGAGTTTACCGGCAGCCGCAACGAGGGCTGCAGGGTCAGGCGTGAACGAGTCGAACCTGATCTTGGAAGCGACGCAACTCATCCCGCATCTCCTCGTAAGTCGAACAGCGCGTCAGTTTCTCCCGTGCCTGTGCCGCCCCGATTTCGCCCTTGA
>Ga0070666_10002166_pt1 | contig 11936 bp, 12 predicted proteins | sample KBSS23metaG_FD_64677 | JGI IMG/M metagenome (GOLD analysis project Ga0070666, IMG submission 64677) | Switchgrass rhizosphere microbial communities from Kellogg Biological Station, Michigan, USA - KBS S2-3 metaG | ecosystem: Host-associated > Plants > Roots > Rhizosphere > Soil ... | reverse complement strand
GGCCGCCCGGAGAGAGGGCTGAGGAAGCCCCACAGATCAAAATACTGCGTTCGGCCGCATCGCGGATATCAGGTGTTTTCCCGAGGATATGCCTCGGATCCTCAAAGCTTCGACAGCATCCTCGCAACGGCATCGCGCCACCCCGCGATCAGCCGCTCGCGATGGTCTAAAGGCATTGCGGGCCTGAAAGCATCACGCTGCTTCCAGGTGCGTTCGAGCGCCGGGAGATCGGCCCAGACGCCCGTTGCCAAGCCGGCGAGGAACGCAGCGCCGAGTGCCGTCGTCTCGAGGTTCTGCGGACGCTCGACGGGAACCTGCAGGATGTCGGCAAGGAACTGACCGAGCCAGGCGTTCGCCGCCATCCCGCCGTCGATGCGCACCGCCTCGACTGCCGAGCCGAAGTCCTTCTCCATCGCGTCGATCAGGTCGAAGGTCTGGAACGCTACGGACTCAAGCGCGGCCCGAGCAAGATGCGCCCCCGTCGCATCGAGCGTCAGCCCGAAGATCGCTCCGCGGGCATCGGGATCCCAGTGCGGCGCCCCGAGCCCGACGAAGGCCGGGACCATGATGACGCCATGGCTGTCGGGTACCTGCGTCGCCAGGCTGTGGGTCTGGGCGGCGTCGGCAATTACCCCGAGTCCGTCGCGAAGCCATTTGACCGCCGCTCCCGCCACGAAGATCGATCCTTCGAGAGCGTATGTGGTCTGCCCTGCCAGCCGATAGGCCGGCGTGGTCAGCAGGCGATGTTGTGAGGCGATCGGCTCCGCACCCGTATTCACCAGCATGAAGCATCCGGTGCCGTAGGTCGATTTGATCATCCCCTCGTGGAAGCAGGCCTGGCCGAACAGAGCCGCCTGTTGGTCCCCCGCCATGCCGGCGATCGGCAGTTGCGTGTGGAGCAGGCCAGGCGCGGTCGTCCCGAACATGCCGCTATTGTCCCGCACTTCCGGAAGCAGCTGCTCCGGCACGCGAAACAGCCGGCACAGCTCGGCGTCCCAGCAACCGGTCTTGATATCCAGCAGTGAGGTTCGGCTGGCGTTCGTGACGTCGGTCGCATGGACCGCTCCGCCAGTCAGCCGCCACAGCAGAAAGCAGTCGATCGTACCCACTGCCAGCTCACGGCGTTCGGCACGCTCGCGGGCTTCGGGGACATTGTCGAGAATCCAGGCGATCTTGGTCGCCGAGAAATAAGGATCCAGGAGGAGGCCGGTCTTCGACTGGACGAGCGGTTCGGCGCCGTCCTCTTTCAGCCGTGCGCATTCGCCAGCCGTGCGGCGGTCCTGCCAGACGATCGCGCGATGGATCGGCTCACCGGTTGCGCGATCCCAGACGACGATCGTCTCGCGCTGGTTGGTGATGCCGATGCCCGCAACACGCTGCGGATCGACCGCGCCAAGCGCCTCGCGGACCACCGCCAGCGTGTCCTGCCAGATGCGCTCCGGGTCGTGCTCGACCCACCCTCGCCCCGGATAATGTTGTTCGAGTTCGCGTTGAGCCGTGAAAACCGCCCGCGCCTCGGCATCGAACAAAATGGCGCGCGTCGACGTCGTGCCCTGGTCGATCGCTAGGACATGGTCGGCTCGCCCCACGATCGCGACCATAGCCGCCTGCGGCGGCGACGTCAGCGCCTCACGAGCCGCGCAGCACTGCTCCGCCGCCGTGTACAGCAGTACTCAGCGACGGGTTGCCCCAGAAGTTGACCAGGCCGCCGCCGTTGACTGCCGCTGAGAGGTTGGAGCGCGCCCGCACGAGGATCCGTCCGCCACCATGGACCGCGGCGGAAACTGAGGAAGCCTCCACAGCCCTCGCATCGATATGACCGCCGCCGTTGATGGCCACGGACAGGCTCGACTGCGACCGGAAGCCGCCTTTGGTCTCGATGACGCCGCCGCCATTGATGGCGAGGTCGGGAACGAACGGCGACTGGATCTCGACCCTGAGCCGATACATTTGCGGGCAGCGCGTATCGCAGGTGTCGATGCGAAGCCTGCCCTCACGCTCCACGCGCATGCGGGTATACTGGCTGCTGCCTTCGACGATCGTGACGCGCTCTGTGGGCCCAGGCACCACGGTGACGACGCCGCCGCCGTGCAATTGAACCGAGTGGAACTGCGGCACGGGGACCACCTCGGCTCCGAAAGCGGGAGCGGCGAAGGCGACAGCTGCGACAGCAGCGGGGAGAAAGCGCATGGCAAGTATCCTCTAATCAATACGCTACATATGTAGCGCTACGATTGCAGTGCGTCCAGCCCCGCTTGCACGCTGTGCGTAACGGCTGCATTCCCTCGCCATGGCAGCGCCGCTCCAGATCATCGGCAGCTTCGTCAGCCCCTATGTCCGGAAGGTGCTGGCATGCGCCAACCTCAAGGGTCTGGCTTATGAAGTCGATCCGATCACGCCCTTCTTCGGCAGCGATGAGTTCGAGCGCCGAAGCCCACTGCGCCGCATCCCCGTGCTGACCGATGGCGACCTGACGGTCAGCGATTCGACCGTCATCTGCGAGTACCTCGAGGAGGCCTATCCGGGCCACCCGCTGCTTCCGGCCGATCCCGGCGACCGCGCTCGTGCGCGCTGGTTCGAGGAATATGCCGACACTCGTCTCGGCGACATCTTCATCTGGGGATTCTTCTACCAGAAGATCGTCCATCCGCTGGTGTGGGGCGAGCCGGGCGACCAGGCGCGCATTGAGAAGTCGCTGAACGAGGATATCCCGGCGGCGCTCGATTATCTCGAAGGAGAGCTGCCCGCCGACAGTTTCCTGTTCGGCGAGATCGGCCTCGCGGACATCGCGATAGCCAGCTTTTTCATCAACGCAGGCTACGGCGGTTTCGAGGTCGATGCTTCGCGTTGGCCGCGCACCGCCGGCTTCGTGCAGCGAACGGTCGCGCACCCCTGCTTTGCTGACCTGCTGCGCTTCGAAGCAGTGCAGCGAAACGTCGAGATCAAGGGCCGCCGCCAGGCGCTGCTCGATGCAGGCGCTCCGCTCACCGCCGAGACCCTTGGCGTGCGCGAGCCGCGCAAAGGCTACATGCGCCTCTAGTGCTGGTGGCCGGAGATCCAGTGCTCCAGCCGCGTCCGCAGCGATCGCTTGGACGGGATGAAGCCGGGCTCCGAAGAAGTCTCGGGCTCCGTGGGTTCGTACAGCGTCAGGTTGTCGGGCATCTTCGGCCGGTGCGCCTCGCGTCCCCGCAGCAGGTCCTCCGCCGCGGCGAGGGAGCGGTGCACGTCCTCCGCGGTGAACGGCTTCATCAGGCATCCGATTGCGAGGTCGGGCATCGGAAAGCGTGGAGCCTTGCCGCTAACGAAGAGGCACGCGACGCCTATGTCGTTTAGCCGCACCGCCACCGAAAATCCCGTTGTCCCATGCGCAAGGTGAAGGTCCAGCAGCACCAGGTCGGGCTTATGAGCTTCTGCCGCGGCGATCGCGCTGTCGGCATCCTCAGCGATCGCCATCACCCGGTAGCGGGGATTATCCTCGACCAAATATTTTAGGGTTACCGCCAGCTGGCTGTCGTCCTCGACGATCAGGATCTTCAGCACGGCACGTCCTCCCCAGGTCCGGACGGAATTCCCCCCGGAATTTCCGTCACTTGATGCTCGCACGAGAGTGAATCGCCTGCGTATCCCCCGTGAACGGGATTATCGCCGAGACGCCACCCCGCCGCGCCGGAATGAAAAAGGCGCCCCGGACTTATGGTCCGGAGCGCCTCCAACCCCTCCAGGTTAACTTGGCTTACGCGCGGTAGAAGATGTGCGCGCCGATCTTTTCCACCATCGCCAGGCGGTGGCCCCAGGACGGCGCCACATAATCCGCATGGTACCAGAGGACGTCGTTGCTGACGCTCGGGACCACATTGGCCGCCGCGAGCTGGGCAACTGCCTCAGCTTTCTGCCAGGCGTAGGAACTCGTGTCGGCGTAGGGAAACTCGCCGTGACGCACGAAAGAGAATTGCGCCGGCTGCTTCACAACGCTGCACCAGTCGGATGGGTAGCGACCCGACGCGGCCCGGTTCATCACCACGCGGGCAACCGCGAGCTGGCCTTCGACGGTCTCGCCGCGTGCCTCAAAATAGACAGCAGTCGCGAGGCAGTTGGTCTGCTCGTCGAGCTGCGTCGAACTCGCGTACTTGTCGACCAGGGCCGCGAGCGGCCAGCCGCCCTTGTAGAGCCACGCAGCCTCGGTCGCCATCGCCGAGGCGATCTTGACCGTGACCGACGACGCCGCCGGCGCCGTTGTCACCGCAACCGCCGGCTGAACCAGCGACGCAGAGTTTGCAGCAACGTCCTGCGCATTCGCGCTCGAACCGATCGCAAGCATAAAAAAGCCGATGACTGCGGCCGCAGCACGGCCGCCGAGAAGCTTAACCACTATTGTTTTTGCCTATGTTGGCGGGCGACCCGCTGGAGGCGCTTCAGTGAGCGCTCTTGAATTCCAGCGGGGGATCGCCCGTCTTGCCTCGAGCCGCGCGCCTCCCAAGACGCTTGCGGCTCACCGCTCCCATTCGCTGAAACCCAGATAGGCAAACCCTGAGATGAGTCCAACCGATCCTCGGTGAGTTGAGCCAACCGCAGGATAAGTGACGGAACTTATTGCTGAATCCCAGTTTGGTCGTTGCTGGAGCACGTTTCACCGCAGTTCATTGCGACTCGGCAACGGTTTGCCCCGCGCTCCGCCTCCGCTAACAGGTGGCTCCATGGCATATTGGCTGATGAAATCGGAACCTGAGAGCTACAGTTGGGACGACCTCAACCGAGACGGCGCGACCGAATGGGACGGCGTCCGCAACAACGCGGCGCGGCTGCACCTCAAGGCGATGAAGCCGGGCGACGAGGCGCTCTTTTATCATAGCATGTCGGACAAGGCGGTGGTCGGCATCATGCGTATCGCTCGCGGAGCCGAGCCCGATCCAAAGGCTCCAGAGTGGGTCCGAGTCCGCGTAGAGCCGGTCAAGCCCTTGGCGCGGCCCGTCACTCTGGCCGAGATCAAGGCCGAACCGAACCTTTCGAAGATGGAGTTGATCCGCCAGTCGCGCCTTTCCGTTGCTCCGGTCAGGGATGAGGAATGGGCGAAGATCCTGGCGATGGCCGCGCGCTAGCCGCCACACAAATTGCCGCCGCGCGCCACCGGACGTAATCCTGCGAGTTCATCTCAGGCATAGCCTCCAGGAACGCCACGACATCCCAAATCTGCCGGTCGGACATCGCGTTCCGCCACGACGGCATGCCGGTCATCTTGATGCCGTTCTTCGCGATCCAGAACAGCTCGCGCGGCCTGAAGCGCTGCGACGCATCGATAAGGTAGGGCGGCGCCGGCTCAAGGCCACTCGCCCAGCGCTCGCGTGCGACAGCTGAGGCCCCGTGGCAGGCCACGCAATGCGTCTCATATTCGCAAAAGCCTCGCCGCACCTGCGTCGCTTCCGCACTGGGCGGCTCAACAATGTCCCTGGCGTGGCTTCGAACCGAATGGATCATCGTCTCGTGCGTGATCCATTCTGTCAGCTTGGTGTGGGGGCTGGATGCCCCGACATTGTAGATGCCGGATTTGATGTACGCGAACGCCGCCAGCGGGGCGATCACCGCGAAGGCGATAGCCGCGCCAATCCCGATATGCAGCAGCTTCTCTCGACGCACGCGGGCCCAACGCGGGCCGCGTCAAATCGTTACGCCGCTTCGAGTTTCCGCGCTTCGCGCTTCCGCTCGTGCGGGTCGAGGAACCGCTTGCGGATGCGGATAGCCTTCGGCGTCACTTCGACGAGCTCGTCGTCCTGGATGTAGGCGATCGCCTGCTCCAGGCTCATCCGCTTCGGCGGCGTCAGGCGGATGCCCTCGTCCTTACCGGAAGCACGGAAGTTGGTAAGCTGCTTCGACTTCAACGGATTGACCTCGAGGTCCTGCGGCTTAGCATTCTCGCCGATAACCATGCCTTGGTAGAGCATCTCGCCCGGCGTGACGAACAGGATGCCCCGCTCCTCCAGCGCATTCAGCGCGTAGGCAACTGCAGGCCCCTGCTCCATCGAGATGAGGACGCCATTCTGTCTCCCGGCGATCGGGCCCTTGTACGGGCCGTAGCGCTCGAACAGCCGGTTCATGATGCCCGTCCCGCGAGTGTCGGACAGGAACTCACCGTGGTAGCCGATCAGGCCGCGGCTGGGCGCGCTGAACGTCAGTCGAGTCTTGCCGCCACCCGAGGGGCGCATGTCGGTCATCTCCGCCTTCCGCAGCGCCATTTTGTCGATGACCGTGCCGCTGAACTCGTCGTCGACATCGACGACGACGGTCTCGTAGGGCTCCTCGCGGCCGCTCGGGCCATCGCGGAACAGCACGCGCGGGCGGCTGATGCCGAGTTCGAAGCCCTCGCGGCGGAGCGTTTCGATGAGCACGCCGAGCTGCAGCTCGCCGCGCCCCGCGACCTCGAAGCTGTCGTTGTCCGGCGCGGTCGTGACACGGATGGCCACATTGCCCTCGGCTTCCCGCTCCAGACGCTCGCGGATGACGCGGCTCTGCACCTTGTCGCCATCCTTGCCGGCGAAGGGGCTGTCATTGACCGAAAAGCTCATCGCCAGCGTCGGCGGGTCGATTGGCCGCGCGTGGAGCGGCGCCTGCACCGAGGGGTCCGCAAAGGTGTTGGAGACGGTCGCCTTGATCAGCCCGGCGATGGCGACGATTTCGCCGGCTTCGGCGCTCTCGACCGGAACTCGCTCGAGGCCGCGGAAGGCGAAGACCTTGGTAGCGCGGCCTTCCTCGACGACATTGCCGTTCACGTCGAGCGCCTTGATCGGCATGTTGGTGGTGAGCTTGCCGCTCTCGATCCGGCCCGTGAGAATCCGGCCGAGGAACGGGTCGCGGTCGAGAAGGGTCGCAAGCATCCTGAACGGCCCGCCATCAACGCGCGGCCGCGGCACATGGCTGACGATAGTCTCGAACAATGGCGTCAGGTCACCTCCGCGGACGTCGTCGGTCATTCCAGCATAGCCGGCGCGGCCGCTGGCGTAGAGCGTCGGGAAATCCAGCTGCTCGTCATTGGCGTCGAGGTTGAGGAACAGCTCGAACACCTCGTCGAGCACTTCGGCCGGGCGCGCGTCCGGGCGGTCGATCTTGTTGACCACCACGATCGGCCTCAAGCCCAGCGACAGTGCCTTGCCGGTGACGAACTTGGTCTGCGGCATGGGCCCTTCGGCAGCATCGACCAGCAGGATGACGCCATCGACCATGCTGAGGATGCGCTCGACCTCGGCGCCGAAGTCGGCGTGGCCCGGCGTATCGACGATATTGATGTGGGTGCCCTGCCACTCGACCGAGGTGCATTTCGCGAGAATGGTGATCCCGCGCTCCTTCTCTAGGTCGTTCGAATCCATCGCCCGCTCCTCGACGCGCTGGTTGTCGCGGAAGGTGCCGGACTGGCGGAAGAGCTGGTCGACAAGGGTCGTCTTGCCGTGATCGACGTGCGCGATGATCGCGACGTTACGCAGGTTCATCTGAGATTTTTCCGGAAAAAGTTGCGGCGCTCACATAGTGAAAAGCCGTCCATGTTGCAATGCAGCATGGCACGGCTGCTGGGCTGATGCGTTTTCATGGCCGACCAACGTTTGAAGGAGGCGAGTGATGCCCCGCGGAGCCTATACGGGAAAGCAGGACCGCAAGGAAAAGCATATCGAGGAAAGCTACGAAAAGCGTGGCGTTTCCCACAAGGAAGCTGAGCGCCGCGCCTGGGCGACGGTGAATAAGCAGGACAAGGGCGGCAAGAATGCAGGTTCAGGCCGTTCGACCAGCCGAAGCGCCGCGGCCAAGAAAGGCTGGGAGACTCGCCGGCGGCACGGTAACGGCTAAGGCTAGCCGCCGCGTTCCAGGATTTCGATCGCGCGTTCGAGCGCCCGCAGCTCGCTGTGCGCCAGGCGCTCGAGCTTTGACCTGAGGGCCGGGCCTCCTGACACCCTCGCGGACAGGGCGTCGCGTCCTTCGCCCGTCAGGCGAAGCGCCAGGCGGCGCCGATTGTTGGGATCCTGCGTCCGTTCGACCAGTCCGGCACGGACAAGCGCGTCGACCGATCGGCTGACTGCGGGTGCGCCGCGGCCGAGCGTCTTGGCGACATCGCCCAGGGTCGCCGGTTCCTTGCTCGCGATGGACTGGAGGATCTTCTTGCGCGCGCGCTGCATGCGCTCACTGGGCCCTTCCGCGACCCATTGGTGGGCGACCGCGGTGAACCGCGCGGCGAGCGCTTCTGGCGATGAACCCCCAATCATCAATTGCAGACTAGCAAATGTTTTTTGAAGCGCAACGTTGTTGCCTGCGGCCAAAATGCGGCCCGGCTTGCGTTCGCGACCGGTCGCCGCAATTACACCGATCGTGAGCAGCCGTCCGCGCCTTCCCCGCAACGTCTGGGTCCTCGGCTTCGTCAGCCTTTTCATGGACCTGTCGAGTGAAATCTATCACGCGCTGCTGCCCGCCTTCATCACCATGGTCCTGGGCCTCCCCGCCACCGCTCTCGGAGCGATCGATGGCACCGCGGAAGCCACAGCCAACATGGCCAAGCTCTTCTCGGGCCGGTTCTCGGACCGGAGCCTCAGGCGCAAGCCCTGGGTGATGGGGGGTTATGGCCTCGCCGCCCTTTCGAAGCCATTGTTCGCCCTCGCCAGCAACGCGCCGTCGGTGTTCGTTGCGCGCTTCGCCGACCGCATCGGCAAGGGTATTCGGGGCTCCCCGCGTGACGCGATGATCGCCGACGAGACTCCGCCCGAGATCCGCGGCCGCGCATTCGGGCTTAGGCAGGCGCTCGACACCGCCGGCGCCCTACTCGCCCCGCTCGTCGCGATCGGACTGATGGGTCTCCTCGCCAACAATATTCGCGCGGTCTTTTGGTTCGCGATCATCCCCGCCGGAATCTCATTCCTGCTCGCGTGGCTGTCGTTGCGCGAGCCGGAGCAGCATCTCGCCCCGATCAAGACTTCACCCTTCTTCGCCGGCTTTCGCGGTCTCGACCCCAGGACAAAGCGCCTGCTCCAGGTCGGCTTCCTGTTCACCCTCGCCCGCTTCTCCGAGGGCTTCCTGATCCTCAAGGGGATCGGCATCGGCCTGAGCGAGGCGATGTCACCGCTGACGCTGGCGATCTTCAACCTCGCTTATGTCGCCCTCGCCTACCCCGCCGGCGCAATGAGCGACCGCATGCGCCCGCCCGCCATCCTAGCCTTCGGAATGCTGGCGCTGATCGCCGGCAACCTCGTTCTTGCCGGGACGACCAGTTTCACCGGTCTGGTCATCGGCACCGCCTTCTGGGGAGCGCATATGGCGCTGACGCAGGGCATCTTCGCGCGGATGATCGCTGACAGCGCGCCCGACCACCTGCGCGCGACGAGCTTCGGCGCCTTCTGGTTCGTGACAGGCATCGCGACGCTGCTCGCCAGCCTGGGCGCCGGCTGGCTGTGGGACCGTCAGGGCAGCAGCGCGACCTTCATCACCAGCGCAATCATCGCCGGCGTCGCGCTCGCGATGCTTAGCCTGCTGTCCGAGGAGCAACCCGTCTAACGGGTGAACCTCTCGCCCTTCTCGGCCTTGTCGAGCAGCAGCTTCGAGAAGCTGAAATCGCTGCCCATCCGCTCTTCCTGGCGCTTCAGTCCCTCGACGATCTTACCCGCACCCTCCGTGTCAGCCCAGAACATCGGGCCGCCGCGATAGACTGGCCAGCCGTAGCCATAGACCCAGACCACATCGATGTCTGACGCGCGCTGGGCGATGCCCTCCTCGAGGATCTTCGCGCCTTCGTTGACCATTGTGTAGAGCGTCCGCTCGACGATCTCCTGGTCCGAGATCTCGCGCCGCTCGACACCCTGCTTCTTCGCGAAATCCTCGATGATCTGCTGGACCACCGGCGACGGGCTCGGCCGGCGCTTCTCGTCATAATCGTAGAATCCGGCGCCCTTCTTCTGGCCCCAGCGGTCGATGGCACAGAGCGCGTCGCGGATATTCTCGATCCGGTTCGGGTCGCGGTGCCAGCCGATGTCTACGCCAGCGAGGTCGGCCATCTGGAAGGGGCCCATCGGCATTCCGAACTCGACATGCACGCGGTCGACGTGCTCCGGCGTCGCGCCTTCAAGCAGCAGCTTGGTCGCCTCGACCTGCCGCGGCATCAGCATGCGGTTGCCGATGAAACCGTGGCAGACGCCCGCCACGACGGCCACCTTCTTGATCTTTTTGCCGATCCCCATCGCTGTCAGCAGCACGTCGGGCGCGGTCTTGTCGCCCCGCACCACCTCCAGCAGCTTCATCACGTTGGCCGGCGAGAAGAAGTGCATGCCGACGACGTCGCCTGGCCGCGAGATGCTCGCCGCGATCTCGTTGATGTTGAGGTAGCTCGTATTGGACGCAAGGATGGCGCCTGGCTTGGCGATCTTGTCCAGCCGGCCGAAGATCTCCTTTTTCACATCCATATTCTCGTAGACCGCTTCGATGATCAGGTCGCAGTCGGCGAGTGCGGCGAAGTCGAGCGTCGGCTGGAGATAGCCCATGGCCTTCTCGACCTGCTCCGAGGTCATGCGTCCCTTCGACGCGGTCGCTTCGTAATTCTTGCGCATCACGCCGGTGCCGCGGTCGAGCGCCTCCTGGTTCATCTCGACGATGGTGACTGGGATCCCCGCCGACAGGAAGTTCATCGAAATGCCGCCGCCCATCGTGCCGGCGCCGATCACGCCGACTTTGTGCACCTCGCGCGGACGCACGTCCTCGGCGAGCCCCTCGATCTTCGCGGCCTTACGCTCGGCGAAGAAGAAATATTGCTGCGCCTTAGACTGGGTGCCGTTCATCAGCTCCATGAACATCCGGCGCTCGTCGAGCACGCCTTCGGCATAGGGCTTCTCGCAGGCGATTTTCACGGCCTCGACATTCTTCAGCGGCGCCTCGAACCCGCGGAACTTGCGGCCGTTCTCCTTGAGGAAGGTCTCGAACGTCTCCGGATTGCACTCGTTGAGCTTGTCCTGCCGCTCACTGCTCTTGGGCAGCGGCCGCACGTCGCGCACCTCCTCGGCATAAGCGACCGCATGCGGGATCAGCTCGCCTTCAATCAGCCGGTCGACAAGCCCGCAGTCAAACGCGTCCTTGGCGCCGATCGGATTGCCCGTCGCGCACATTTCGAGGGCCTTCCTCACGCCCGCAACCCGCGGCAGCCGCTGCGTCCCGCCCGCTCCGGGCAGCAGGCCAAGCTTCACCTCGGGCGTGCCCAGCTTCGCCGACGGCACCGCAACCCGGTAGTGGCATGAGAGCGCAACCTCGAGCCCGCCGCCTAACGCCGTCCCGTGGATCGCCGCGACCACTGGCTTGGTGCATGCCTCGATCCGGTCGACCACCTGCGGCAGCACCGGTTGTTCGAAAGCCTTGGGCGTCCCGAATTCCGATACGTCGGCGCCGGCGAAGAAGGTCTGCCCTTCGCAGGCGATGACCACCGCCTTCACGCTGTCGTCGGCCTCCGCCTGCTCGATCGCTTCGACCAGCCCCTTGCGGACCGCAGCGCCAAGCGCGTTCACGGGCGGGTTGTTCGACAGGACGATCAGCACGTCCCCATGCTTTCGGGTCGAAATCGGGCTTGTCGTCGGCTTGTCCATCACATCTTCCATGGCGGGTCTCCGTGCGCCGCCGCTAAGCCGCGGCATTGCGCGAAACAAGCCTGCTGTGCCACTTTCCTGACATGGAGGTAAGTAAGCACGTCGATGTGCTGATCGTCGGCGCCGGAATTTCCGGCGTGGACGCCACCTGCCGCCTGAAGCGGAGGTGCCCGAGGAAGACCTTCGCCATCCTCGAATCGCGCGCGCGGATCGGCGGCACCTGGGACCTGTTCCGCTACCCGGGCGTCCGCTCGGACTCCGACATGTACACGCTCGGCTTCCCATTTCGGCCGTGGCACTCGACCCAGGCGATCGTGAGCGGCGACGACATCCGCCAATATGTCGAGG
>Ga0070666_10002165_pt1 | contig 11937 bp, 8 predicted proteins | sample KBSS23metaG_FD_64677 | JGI IMG/M metagenome (GOLD analysis project Ga0070666, IMG submission 64677) | Switchgrass rhizosphere microbial communities from Kellogg Biological Station, Michigan, USA - KBS S2-3 metaG | ecosystem: Host-associated > Plants > Roots > Rhizosphere > Soil ... | reverse complement strand
AGCGCAGTCGCGGATTTCGCGCTCGCCGCTTCGGCCGCGCGCGATGAGCGTGCCTGATTCCATATCCCAGACGGCGACGTCGCCGTCACGGGATGCAGATACCATGCATCGGCCGTCGGCCGAAACCTGACAGCCCCAGATACCGTCGTAGTGACCAACCCAGGCACAGTCAAGCGGTTCGACCAGATGCAGCCGATGCAGGTCAGGCAGCGCTGGCGGCTCGCATCGAGGGTTTTTGGCCATAATTTCTTCCCGCTTCTCGGCGGGAAATCCAGGGAGAAGCCACTCAATGCAGCCACGCGCGCTCCGTGGACCGTCGGGATCGGTACTCCAGCTCCCAGTCGCCAACGCGTGAGCCAGTCCATGGCGGATGTCCGCGGCGTCGAGGAGCCGCGGGTCGCCTGACGGCCAACGAAGACGGAGTACCGCCTCAGCCACCGCAGTCACGAGGCCGCCATAGGCTTCAGCGCCGGCCCGCACAACGCGCAGCAATGCCTCGTAACCCTCTGCCGTATGCGTGTGGATGAGCCACTCGATATCCAGCAGCGTCTCACGGCTGGGGACGTTCATGGCATAGACCTGATCGCTTGGATCGTGCCACGGTGCAACGACATGACACAATTGCCCCTAAGACGAGGTGCGAGAAGGCGGCTGCTTCGAATGTAGTATCATCACTACATGCGACTCGGACTGCGTGAAGCCAATCAGCGGTTCTCCAAGGCGATGCGAGCGGTGCGGGCCGGCAAAGAGGTCGTCCTGACTGAACGCGGGCGCCCGATCGCGGTGATCAAGCCGATTGGGGCTGAAGACGCTCCAGACAGGACGCTTCGCGCGATGGCTGACGAGGGATTGATCACCGTGGCCGCGCGAAAGGGGCCGATGCCGACACCCAGGTGGCGTCCGGTCAAGGTCAAGGGCAAGCCCGTGTCTCGGACGATCATCGAGGATCGCGAGGACCGTGCTTAGCCGTGTGGGCGTATTTCGACACGAGCGCGCTTGTAAAGCGATACATCGATGAGCCTGGCCGCCGTGAGGTCCTGAGATTTTTCCGGCGAAACGAATGCGTTACGTCAGCCGTCCTGCCAATTGAGCTGCGCAGCGGTCTGAGGCGACGCGTCTCTGAAGGATCAATCGATGCGGCACGGCTTCCGGCGATACTTCAGCACGTCGCGCTCGACCGTGCGTACTGGACGCTCGTCGACGTCGGAAACGAGGTGCTCGCCGGTGCCGAAAAACTTGCCGCAACATATTCCGTTCGAACGCTCGACGCCATTCACATCGCGTCAGCGCAGCTGTTCGCCGCTCGCGGATCTATACCTGGTCTGACATTTGTGAGTGCGGACAAACGACAGACGGAAGCGGCCGTGGCCGTCGGCCTGGTCGCCAGGCACATCGAGTGAGCCTTGTCCATAGCCATGGCTAGATTTCCGCTGATTGGGCCATCGCTGGAGCGTTGCCCTTTTCTTGCCCTTTGTAGCAACAAAGAGCTGCAACCTGCAGCAAGGCACGACACCAAGCGAAGCACGAAAATCGCCTGACCGTGATTCGGCCGCCGAGCGCAGCGCCGATGGTCCCGAAAGCCGACTAAAATCGTGGGATGGACGAGGCGCGTCTCTGGCGGTTGAAACCGCAAGGACGATTGTCCGAATTCGTGGACTGCCTCTGGATCCACGAAAGCTACGGTGGCGCGCACGCGCGCGAACGCGTGTTGCCGACTGCCACCGTGGACCTGGTGTTTTCTCATCGTCCCGATCGAGGTGTCGCCGCCACGGTTGCCGGACCGAGATCGGAGTCTGTCGAGCTCGATACGTCACAGCCGTTCAGCGCGTGCGGAGCTCATTTCAAGCCAGGCGGAGCATCCCTGTTCCTTCGTGCGCCGGCCAGCGAATTCCGCGATCGGATCGTCGACCTCGATCTGCTCTGGGGACCGATGGCGCACAGCCTTGGCGCGCAGCTGTGGGAGGCGCCTACCGCGGAAGGTCGGCTGCGCATTCTCGAGCAGACGTTGCAGTCGAGGATGTCGAGCGAATCCAGCGGCCATCCCGCCGTGCGGTACGCGGTCACTGTCATCGAGCGCTCGGCGGGCACGTGCCCGATCGGCGCCGTCGCCGGCAAGATCGGGCTGTCGAGCCGCCGATTCCTCGACCTGTTCCGGGCAGAAGTCGGACTCTCACCCAAAGCCTTCAGCAGAATGCGGCGATTTTCCGCGGCACTCGCGGCAATCGACGGCACCACCGAGGTCGATTGGACGAACATCGCGTTGTCGTGCGGCTATTTCGATCAGGCGCACTTCAACCATGACTTCCGTTCGTTTTGCGGTCTCACCCCCACACAGTACTTGCGCGACCGCGCGTCGCCGACGCATGTGATTGTGGATCGATGACGCGCGTCGGGCATGCGTGATTCGTGAGATGACAGCTCGCGGGGGATCACAAGTCAATGTGCCCCGCGGATAAACTCAGGTCGGCATCGAGGCACATCGCCGGGCGCCTCGACCGGCGGCCGCCCGACGCTCGCAACCGCAGACATACCGGCTCCCGGTCTGCGCCGCCGATTCTTACAATCATCCGGCCAGCGTATGAGGGAAGCTCGATTGCGAAGAAGCGACGGAGGACGAACGTGTCACATCCGCGCACGGGAGCAATCACAATGGCAGACACCATCACGCCTGGCGTTCCGGCCGGAGCCTCGCCGATCATTCCGCGCCTGGTTTGTCGCGACGCCGCAGCAGAGATCGATTTCCTCGTCGATGTATTCGGCGCCAGGGTTGGCGTCCAGCGGCCGGGCCCCGACGGCCGGACGGCACACGCAATGATGCTGTTCGGTCCGGCGATGCTGATGGTCGAATCGGAATGGCCGGAGATCCCCTCACGCGCCCCGGCTGTGGACGGCACTTCGCCGGTCGTGATTTACATCTACGTGGACAACGTCGACGCCGCCGTCGCGCGCGCCACCCAGCGTGGCGCCGTCCTGGTCGCGCCCGTGGAAAATCAGTTCTGGGGTGATCGGACCGGGTGGATCATCGACCCGTCTGGCCATGTCTGGACGATCGCAACCCGAGTCGAAGAGACAACGGAACAACAGCGTCAGGAACGCTGGGCGCGAGACATGAACGATGCGTGACGATCGAGCGGAGCCGTAGGCTTGAGGGGCATGGTAAAGCTTGCGAGCTGCGCGAGACGACCATGATCAGATGCACGCGGCGCCCTGCACTCGGACTCCTGATGGCACGCTGCTCGTGCCGGTCAACCCTCACCACCGCTACGTCGCTGACGCGCGATCCATTGCTCGGCTGAGAAACGCGTTGTTGTGGCTTCTGCGATCCGACGATGGCGGCGTGCATATGAGTGCGCCGATGCTCGTCACCGACGCGTGCAACGGCATTCGAACCGGTTTGGAAACACCGGCCCAAATCAAGTGGTGGGTATAACCATCTCGCAACTCACCTCGCCGTCGCGATTCAATATCAAGCCGGCCCGTCAACTCATTGCGTCGTACCGCGGGCGCGGACGGCGCCGAACGCCTGCGGTTCACGCCGACGGTGGGTCGCGGCTTCGTATGCGGCCGCCGCTCTGATGACCACGCCTTCGTCGCCCGGGCCGCCCCAGAACGAAATGCCGACCGGCATCGGATGCGACAACGTCGACGGCGTGTCCTCGTTCGCGACCGCGACGTAGGCGTCCTTCGACGCATTGAGCGCGAAATGCGGTTCGTAGACGATCGAGTTGAACCCCGCCGGCACCGTGATCTCCGGCACGCCGATGTTGGCGCTGGTCGAAAATCGTCCCGTCGGTCGGCTGTTGACCTGCGGCTGGTTGGCGAAGCCAATCTTCGCCGGCGGAATCGTCGTGGTCGGGTTGACGAGGACGTCGAGCTGGTTCTGCCGCATCACCTTCATGACGACCAGCCGGAGGACCTCGCGCATCTTGACGTTCTGGGTCATGCCGGCCGACACGAGATCGATGGCATTCTCCCAGTTCTTCATCGCCGCGACGCGTCCCGCGGAGTAGTACTTCGCGTTCGCGTTCAGCGACGCCCAGTCCTTCACGCGCTCGTCGCCGCGGCGGAGTAGATACCGTGCGAGGTCGTAGCCGAAGTTCGTGGCCGAGCCAGGGCTGTTGACGCTCCGCATGTTGACGCTGTCAGGCCATGGCGCGAGCCCTTCGCCGGCCTTGACCATGTAGTCACGCTTGGTGACCTCGGAGCCCGCGATCGGGGCCGCCCGCTGCATGTATTCCGGAAAATGCAGCGGCAGGATTTCGGCCAGCGCCTGCTGGAACGTGTAGGTCATGTTCGGAATGGACGGGTCGTCCGGGTAGAGCGGGTCCGCTGACTCGACGATCGCCGCGCCGAGCCGATCGCGCAGCACCTCGGTGATCTCCCCATTGACGATGTCGCTCATCGCGCGATCGTTGGCCGCGTGTTTCACCATGTACTCGCGGACGATCCCGATCCGCATGCCGGCGAGCGGCTTCCTGGCGCTCGCGCCGGTGAATGGCGCCGCATACGAGGCGTACGGCAGCGATGAGATGAGACCTTTCGGCAACGCCGTGTAGATGTCCCGCGGATCGAAATAACCACGCTGCGGATCCTTCAGCGCGTCGAGCACCGCCGCGGCATCGGCGACGGTGCGGCACTGAATGCCGCCGCGATCGAGATACGGATCGGCGCCGATCGCGCCGCCATACGGAATCAGCCCCTTCGTCGTGACGAAGGCGACGATGTCGTTGCGCCAGGCCGGTTGGCGACAGGAGCCGCCGGTCTCTTCGCAGATCGAGCACTGCACGAGGTTCGCGGCGACGCCGGCTGCCGATCCCGAGCTCGATCCGCCGGTCTCGCGCGACGTGTCGTACGGATTGCACGCCGCTCCGCCCCACGTGCTCCGTGCGCCGGCGCCGTACCCGCGCGCCGTGGGGCGTGCGGCACCGCCCGGATCGCCGGCGCCGGCGTTGTACTCGTCGAGATTCGCTTTGGCGTAGATGATCGCGCCCTTCGCGCGCAGCTCGGAGACGACCGTCGCGTCCGTGGGCGGCGCGTCCATCGCGTAGTTCACGTCCGCGCCGCCGGTCGTGCGCATGTCGGTCGTGTCATAGACGTCCTTGAACGACAGGGCGACGCAGTACATCGGCATCGCTTTGAGATCCGGATGCCGTCCGTACTTCGCGTCCAGGTCCGACGCGCGCTCGAGCGCGTCGGGCTGACGGCGAAACGCATCGCACGATGCTGGACAACTCGCCGGGAGCGGACCGGCGGCCGGCGCGCGATCGCAGTCGGCCTTGCAGGTGACCGATCGTTCGCCGCGGAGGTTCAATGTGCTGAGCGCCTTGATCTGACCGGCGTTCTCGATGCCGGCGACCATCCCGTACTGTTGGCGCACCGTCGGATCCGATTGCGTCGGTTCCATCCGTCCGAAATCGAGCGCCAAGCCGGAGTACGCCTCGAATGTCGGCAGCATCGACGCGACCGATGTCGTTGAGGTTGGGAACGACACCGGCGCGCCAGCGCGCATCGGCCCGGTGGCTGGCAGGATCGCTGTGCCGTCACGCGTGACCAGCTGCGTGCAGGTGCCGTTGTAGGCGCGGGCGCGTTCGACGTACGACTGGACCACCGCGCGACAGGTCGTTTCTCCCTGCTGGATGGCCCGATGCACGTCGGCAATGGTCGCTTCCTCCACGTGGAAGCGTGACGACGGGCGCGAAGTGGCGCGTGCCTGAGCGGGCCGCGCTGCTCCGGCCCGGACTCCAGCCGTCGCGCTGGCGATCAGCAGCACCGCGACACATCGAAGGCGGGTATTGGTGATGCGACTCATGGTGTGGGTGAAGCGTATGTGCGGCTCGTAGCGAGGTCAATGGTTCGAGCACCCCCGGACCCGACGTGCATCCCGCACACAGCCCGCAAATGACGGCTGACGGTTCTATTTTCGCCTGTCAAACGGAGGGTTGCCGGATCCGTCAATCACGTGCAGATAGACGCCACGCCGCACCTGCCTGGCGGCTGTCGCGCGCCAGCGCATCTAGTCGACGCGAACGTGCATTGACGTTGCCGCCGGGCGCTGCGCTGAGAATTTGGGGATCGGGTATCGCCACCCCCCGATCCCCGCAGGCTTACCGATAGCGGAACTGCAGGCCGTCGCTGCTCTCGGGCGGATACCAGACCGTGATCCGCGGCGCTTGCCCGGGCGCCGCTTCGCCGAAGCTCACCGTACTCGTTTCGCGCAGGTTCGCGGGCCGCGCGACGGGGTCGGTGAATCCGAGGAAGTACACCTTCGAGCGTTGGCGGTTGCGTACCGCCACGATGTTGTTCGTGCCCGACACGTCGGCGAGCTCGAACGCGTAGCTGCCCGCCGGCAGCGTGACGCCCGGAAGCGCGACCGGTCCGCTGAACGTGAGGTAAGTCAGCCGGTTCGCCGTCAGCGCCTGAACCGACGCCGCGCCTAGCGCGAGACCGAGTGCGACGGCTGCCGCCGTCAGGAACGTGAAACCCTTGGTCATTGCTGTCTCCTTTCATTCGTAGAGACGGGCCGGCGCGCGCGATTTCCCGCTCGCGGCGAATCCGTCGCGGCGCGTCCGTCTTCACGTCGCCCGCGCGCCGAAGCGTCGCGGGCGCGCAGACATGTCGCTCTCGCACCATGACGCGATCGGCGTTGGCAAGACGGTCGGTCCGTACCGCATCGACGCGGTACTCGGCGCCGGCGGCATGGGCATCGTCTACCGCGCGCACGATCGCGCGCGGCGGCGGACTGTGGCGATCAAGGTCGTCGACCGGCGACGCGCAGGCGGCGCGTCGCACAGCCGGCTGGTCCGCGAAGCGCGCGTGGCGGCGACGCTCGATCACCCGTCGATCTGCGGCATCCACGGCATCGGCTTCGCCGGCGGCCAGCCTTTTATCGTCATGGAGCACGTCGAGGGAGAGCCGCTCGCGGCGCTGATTCCGCGCGGCGGCCTGGCGCCGGACGTGGCACTCGCCTGCGCGGCGCAGATCGCGTCCGCTGTGGCGCACGCGCACGAGCGCGGCATCGTCCACCGCGATCTCAAGAGCGCCAACATCGTCGTGTCGGAGGGCGGGCGCGCGAAATTGCTCGATTTCGGCCTCGCGGTTCACGACGGCGGCGGCGACGCGAACGACGCCGATACGACCTGGCCGCGCGCCACGCCGTTAGGGGCCGGCACGGTCGCGTACATGGCCCCAGAGCTGCTTCGCGGCCGGCCGGCGAATCGGCGGTCGGATGTGTGGGCGCTCGGCGTCGTCATGTACGAGATGCTCGCCGGCCGGCGGCCGTTTCGCGGCGCGACCCGCTACGAGCTCGCGTGGAAGATTTTCACGGCCGATGTGGCGCCGCTGCCGCCGAAAGTGCCCGGCGCGTGGCGCGAAGTGGTCGCCCGGAGCCTCAGCAAGCAGCCGGCGGAGCGCTACGAGTGCGGCGGAGCATTGGCGGCGGCACTGGCCGCCGTCAGACGGCTTGCCTGAACGACGACGAGCGCGCGGAATTCGCCGCCGCGCGTCCGTCTACCTTGCCAAGTGGTCGAGGATCATGAATAATCCGCGCTCCGAGCTGCTCAGTCGGCGTCCGCGGACCGGTACTCCGGTGAAGGACGAAGCTCTCTTCCTCGCACATCTCGAAGTAATTGACTCGGCCATCAAGACGGTGTGCCGGCGGTACCGGCTCGCCTCGCCGGAAGCCGACGACTTCGCCGCCAGCGTTCGGCTGCGCCTGTTCGAGCGGCCCGATCCCCTGCTCAAGTTCGAAGGCCGGAGCCGCATCGAGACGTACCTCGTGGTGGTCGTGACGCGGCTGTTCCTCGACTACTGCAACGCGCAGTGGGGAAAATGGCGTCCGTCCGCCGAAGCGCGGCGTCTGGGATCGACGGCGATGCTGGTCGAGCGGCTCGTCGTGCGCGACAGCTATACGTTTGATCAGATCGTCGACACGCTGCGCACCAATCACGGCATCACGATGACCCCAGAGCTCCTGGCGTTTCACGCGAAGATCACGTCGCGCGCGCCGTCGCGGCAGTTCGTGAGCGACGTCGAGGCGGCCGCGGTTGACAGCGGCGGACCGGCGGCAAGCGTCAACGTCGTGATCGCGGAGCAGGAATTTCTCGCCAAGCGCGTGCGTGCGGCACTCGACAAGGTGCTGCAGCGGATCACCGCGGAGGAGCGGACGATTCTGCGCCTGCGTTACTGCGACGGGATGACGATCGTCGGCATTGCCCGGGCTCTGAACAAGGACGAGAAGCCGTTCTTTCGAGCAATGGATCGGCTCCACGCGGCGATCGGCGCTGGTTTGCTCGCCGAGGGCATCCGACCCGAGGACGTCCACGAGCTGATCGAAAGCGGCGCGCTCGGCGATCTCATCGACGATGAACCACAGGGAGGCCGCGGCGCGGCGGCCTTCACCGAACGGGCGAGGACACCGTGGCGGAAACGATGAACCGGCTGGCCGGCGAGTGCCCCGATCTCGAGTCGATCGCGGCATATCTCGACAACCGGCTCGACGCGGGCGCCCGGGCGCGGGTGGCCGAACATCTCGCGTCGTGCAGCGACTGCTACAGCGTGTACGGCGAAGCGGCGCACGTCCTCGCGACACCGGGTCCGTGGCGGCCGACTGTGCGCGATCGCGTGCAGGCAGTAGCCGATCACCTGGTCGTGGGGATTCGTCGGGCCGCGGCGGCGATCGTCGCGGCGCCGGCGCAGTCGGCGTTGGCTGGCGCGGTCGCGACTGCGGCAATCCTGTTGGTCGTCGTCGGGGGCGATCGACTAATTCCGGGCGGCCGCCCGAGCGCCGAGCTGCAGGCGCTGGTTGCCGCGGTCGGCACGGAACGGACGATCGAAGGCCGGCTGACCGGCGGCTTCGCGTACGGGCCGTTGCGCGGTGCGGTGCGGTCGGGAGAAGCAGCATCGGTTGCGGTGCCGCCGGATGTGCGGATCGCCGCCGCGCAGATCGAAAAGCGGTCGTCAAGCGACCGTAGCCCACGCGCTCTCGACTCCCTCGGCCTCGCCTACCTCGTCACCGGCGAACTGGATCGGGCGATCGGTGCGCTGGAAGAAGCTGCCGATCGTCCGCAACCCGATGCGCAAGTGCTCAGCGACTTGTCCGCCGCATACCTTGCCCGAGCGTCGCGGAATCATCCTCAAGATTTCGCCCGGGCGGCAACCATGGCCGAGCGTGCCGTGAAAGCAAATCCGCGGCTCGCTGAAGCCTGGTTCAACCGGGCGTGCGCGCTGGAGCGGCTGTCGCTCGCCGACGAAGCGCGGCAGGCATGGCAGGACTATCTGAAGATCGACGATCGTTCTGAGTGGGCTGCGGAAGCGCGTAGTCGGCTGAAAGCACTGTCGACGTCGACCTTGTCGCAAAGGTTCACCGACGATCGCCGGCGGATCGAGGTCTCGGCGAGCGGATCGACCGATCTGGCATTGACCGCGCTGGTAGAGAAATCGCCCGAAGCGGCGCGCGTATGGGCCGAGGATCAGCTGCTGAACGGGTGGCCGCGCCTTGTGCTGAGCGGCCGTGACGAGGAGGCGCGTGCTCTCGCGTCGCGCGTCGAACGCGTCGCGAACGCAGCTGCCGAGAGCCGCGGTGATACGTCGCTTCGCGATGCGACCGCGGCCGTCATCGCGTCCTCGTCGTCGCCGTCGTCGGCGAGGGCGTTGGCCACGGCGCATCAACTGTATCGGGCGACGTCGGACGCCTACGAGGCGGATCGCATTGCCGATACCGAAGCGCTCGCGCGACAGACCCTCGAAGCGTTCGGTCGCGTTCGCAGCCCGTTCGGCGATGCCGCGCTGCGGTTTCGCGCCATCGGCGCCTACTACGCGAATGACTTTCCGCGCGCCTTGACCGACATCGAGGCCGTGGCGGCGCGCGCCGAGGGCCGGCGCTACACCCGTCTGCGAGGCCTGGCGCGGCGTCTTTCGGGGCTCATTCACCTCGTGCAGGGCGATTACGGCCGCGCCCTCGACGACTACCTCGTCTCCCTGGAGTGCTTTCGCGAAGCCGGAGAATTGGAAGAGGAAGCGGCGATACAGAGCGCGCTCGCAGAAAATTTCGAGTTCGTCGGGGACACGCAGCAAAGCTGGCAGGCGCAGTACGCCGCGTTGTCGCTGCTTGGCGCGGTCCGCGATCCAATCGCCGGATACCGCATCTTGCAGACTGCGTCGCTGATGGCCGTGCGAGAAGAGATGCCCGAGGCTGCGCTTCACCTCCAACGGGCCGCTCTCGAGAACGCGCAACGGGCGGGCCGCACGCCGGCGGTGATCACCGGTTACTTGAACCGTGCGGCGATCAATGAACGGCTGGGACGATCGGCGAGCGTCGTCGCCGATCTGGACGACGCCCGGCGGTTGCTGACCGCCGTTCAAGATCCGCTTCTGGCGTCCAGGAATGAATCCCGGATCCTCCTCGCGCGCGGCGAAGCGCTCACCCGTAGCCAGCCGACGGAAGCGATCGGAGCGCTGAATCAGGCGCTGGCTTATCTGGAGCGTGCGCGAACGAGCTGGTCGCTGGCCAGCGTGTATCTCGCGCGCGGCCGCGCCCATCTCGCGGCGCACGACCCAACGCGTGCCGAACGTGATTTTGCCGCCGGGATCGAAGTCTTCGAGCGGATGCGATCGCGCCTCGCGTCGGACGCGCTTCGCGTCTCCTACTTCGAACAGCCGTGGGATCTGTTCACCGAGATGATTCGGCTGCAGGCCGATCGCCATGACGCCGCCCGCGCGCTGGCGTTTGCGGAACAGGCGCGTGCACGGACGCTTCTCGAAGAAGTCGACGCGCGTCCCGGGGCCGTGTCGACGGCGCCCGATGATGTGCGGCGGGTGATCCCGCCCGGCGTCGCCATCTTGTACTACGCGTCGTTGGATGATCGGTTGCTGACGTGGGTAGTCACCGCTCGCATGCAAGAGTTCGTGTCCACCGGGACGCGCCAGCAGGACGTGGCGCGGCTCGTCGAACGGTGGCGTGTCGAACCCGGCCACGAGGCGAAGACGGCGACGCTGATGGAGCTCTACGACGCGCTCGTACGGCCGGTCGAGCGCATGCTGCCGGCCGGTTCGGCGATCGTGATCGTACCCGACGGCGTGTTACATGCCGTGCCTTTTGCGGCGCTGATCCGGCGCGACAACCGGCGCTACCTGATCGAAGAGCACGCGCTCGAGACGGTGCCGAGCCTCACGCTCTTCGCGCGTTCGATTCGCGAGCGCGGCACGTCGGCAGCGACGTGGGAGAGCGCCCTCGTCGTCGGCAATCCGCGAACCGACGATGCCGCGGTTGGACTGCCTGACGCCGAACGCGAGGCTCGCGACATCGCGGCGCTGTATCCGGCGAAGCAATTGCTCGTGGACCGGGAGGCAAGTAAACCGCGCGTCGTCGAACTGTTGGGCGGGTACGACGTGCTGCACTTCGCCGGCCACGGCATCTCCAACGATGACTACCCGTCGCTGTCCCGGCTGTTGCTGGCCGGCGACGGCGAGGCGGCGCGCAGCCTGTTTGCCAACGAGATTGCGATGCTGCGAGTGAATCGGTTGCAGCTCGTTGTGCTCGCCGCGTGTCGAACGAGCGCCGGCCGAATCCGGCGCGGTGAGGGCGTACTGAGCCTCGCGCGGCCGTTCATCGCCGCCGGCGTTCCGACGGTCGTCGCCAGCCTCTGGGACGTCGACGATCGCGCCAGCCACGCGTTGTTTGTCGCCTTCCACCGCGGCCTGCGCCGCGGTCTGCCGCCCGCGGAGGCGCTCCGTTCGGCACAGCTCGACGCGCTCGCCGAATCCGACGCCCTTCTGCGGGATCCCTCCAACTGGGCAAACTTCGTCGTCATCGGCGGCGCGCCGGCGCTCGGCGTCGGGCCGGCCGATCGAACGAGTTGAGATTGGAGCACAACATGAGAGTCGATCGACGCCAGTTCCTTCAGTTCGGAGCGATGACGGTGGTGTCGGCCAGCGCCTGCA
>Ga0070666_10002164_pt1 | contig 11939 bp, 10 predicted proteins | sample KBSS23metaG_FD_64677 | JGI IMG/M metagenome (GOLD analysis project Ga0070666, IMG submission 64677) | Switchgrass rhizosphere microbial communities from Kellogg Biological Station, Michigan, USA - KBS S2-3 metaG | ecosystem: Host-associated > Plants > Roots > Rhizosphere > Soil ... | reverse complement strand
GGCCGAGAAGAACTCGTCGGCGAGCTCGATCAACACGGGCTTGCGTCCCCGGTCCGCGAGGAAGATCGATCCCTTTCCCGTCGCGCGAAGGAGGGCCTCCGCGCGCGTTCCCGCCAGGCGCGGATCGGTCGCGAAACCGATGCGGCCGCCATACGACGCGACGGTCCCGCGCCGGACCAGCACTTCGCCTTCGAAGGTGATTTCGACCGTGCCGTTGTCCCGGATGCGGAAAAGCCGCGCGGGCGGGCCGGCGGAAACGGAAGCCGCGGGCGGCGGAGCGGGCGCCGCCGGCGCGGGCGCCTCGGCGGGGCCGCGCGGGAGCGAGGCCGACGGGGAGCGGAACTCGGCGGGAATGACGAGCTTCGCCGTCGTGCTGACGAGGGAGGATTTTGCCTGGCCGCTCTCCCGCCTTTCCCCGCTTTCGCGCGTCGATCGGCGGAGCTCGTCCTGCAGCTCGGCGACGAGCTTTTCCGCGCCGGCGTAGCCGAAGTGCTCGAGGGCGAGGCCGAGCTTTCGCTTCTGGCGATACACGAACCCGAGATAGAGGTGGCTGCGGGTATGGTCGGGCTTCAACTCCAGGGCGCGCCGCAGCTCCGATTCGGCTTCGTCGAGCGCCCCTCTCTTCACGAGGATGATCCCGAGGTTCGAGCGCAGGACGGCCGAATCCGCGTTGTCGGCGAGCAGCCGCCGCGTGATCTTCTCGGCTTCGTCGAAATCCCCCGCCTTGAAATAGACCACGGAGAGGAGGTTCCGCACGTCCTCGTCGTCGGGACGGATGCCGAGCGCGATCTGCAGCTCCGAACGCGCGGTGGCGACGCTGCCGTTGCGAAGGGCTTCGCGCCCCTTGTTCAGGTGGAGGAGAAAGATTCCCTGGTCGAAGGGGGGCGCCTCGCGCCGGGAATGCGCCATGTCAGGATCGCTTCCTCACGGCGGGCCGTCGGAATCCCTACTTCCGGCGCAGAACGGCGGCGGAAGCTCCCGTGGTGAGCACGATCCGGTTGTCGGCGTCGCGGTCCACGCGCACGGGCTTTCCCTCCGAAACGTCGGCGAGGAGCTTGAATCGCTGCGTCGTCGCGCGGCCGAACCCGCCGCCCAGGTACGGCTTTCCGTAGTAGGCGGTCAGCGTCTTGTGGACGTAGAGGACCGTCTCGTCGTAGGGCGGGATCCCGCCGTACTTCTGGACGGCCCCCTCCCCCGCGTTGTACGCGGCGAGGGCGTTCTCGAGGTCTCCGTTGTAGAGGTTCAGGAGGTAGTTCAGGTAACGCGCGCCGCCGTTGATGTTGTCCCGGGTGTCCTGGATGTCGCGCACGCCGTAGAGCCTCGCGGTCGCGGGCATCAGCTGCATGAGACCGCGCGCCCCTTTGCGGGAGAGGGCTGCCGGATTGAACCCCGACTCGACGAGCATCACCGACTTCAGGAGCTGCGGATCCATGGCGTGGGCGGCCGCGGCGTCCCGGATGAGGTCGTCGAAGGGGCAGGGGCGGGCGCGCCGGGCGGCGAGCCAGTTGTCGCTCATCTGGATCGGCTTGTAGCGCCGCGTGTCCACGTCGTCGTTGTAGATGACCTTCGTCCCGTCGGGGCGGGTCGTCAGGTGCACGTTCGCGGACGCGGACGCAGCGATCAGAAGGGCGAAGAGAGACGTCGAGAATTTACGCATGGGCAAAAGCCGCGGAGAGAATAACACGGTCCGCCCGGAAGTCATCCTGTCCCGAAGGCCAGCGCGGGGCGATGCTACGCCGGCGCGAGGAGCTCGCCGACGGCGGTCAGGACGGCCGCAAGTCCTGCCGGCAGAAGGGATTCGTCCCTTCCCCCCACCTGGGCGAGGTCGCGCTTTCCTCCGCCGCGCCCCCCGAGCGCGGGGCCGATCTTCCCGGCGATCTCGGACGCAGAGAGCCGCCCGGCCAGGTCGGCCGTGACGGCGACGATGACGGCCGTCTTCCCCTCGTGCCCGCCTCCGACCGCGACGACCCCGGAACGGAGCTTTCCCTTCAGCGTGTCGGACAGGCTCCGGAGCTCGTTCGGCGTCAGCCCCTTCGCCTCGCGGGTCCAGACCTTCACCCCGGCGACCTCCCGGATGCCGTCGTCCCCGGCCCCCGCCGCGGCAGCGGAGCCTCCCGACGCGACCTTCAGTCGAAGCGTCGCGACTTCCTTCTCGAGCGCGCGGATGCGTTCTTCCGCGGAACGGAAAACCTCCGGCAGGCGCTCGCGGTCCGATTTCGTCTCCTGCGAGAGGAAAGACAGGATCTCTTCGTCCTTCCGGAGGAGCTCCACGGCGCCGAGCGACGTGACGGCCTCGATGCGGCGGACTCCGGCCGCGAGGCCCTTGTCGGAAACGATCTTGAAAGCCCCGATCTCCCCCGTCGTCGGCACGTGGCACCCTCCGCACAGCTCGACGGAATAGCCCGGCACCGTCACGACGCGCACGCGCTCGCCGTACTTTTCCCCGAAGAAGGCGATCGCGCCCTTTTCGTTCGCCGCTTCCCGCGAGACGACTTCCTTCTCGACCTTCTTGTCGAGGAGGACTTCGCGATTGACCTGGTCCTCGATCGCGCGGATCTGGTCGGGCGAAAGGGGCGCGCGCGCGGCGTAGTCGAACCGCAGCCGGTCGGGCGCCACGAGGGAACCCATCTGTCGGGCCGACTCCCCGAGGACGCTCCGGAGCGCGGCGTGGAGGAGGTGCGTGCCCGTGTGGTTGGCCTGCGTGCGCCTCCGGGTCCATTCGTCGACGAGCATCGAGACGGCATCCCCGACCTCGAGCGTTCCGCTCTTGACTTCGACCCGGTGGGCGACGACTCCGGGCGCGGGTTTTCGCGCGTCGAGGACCTCGGCGGTTCCGCCGTGCCAGCTCCACGTCCCCACATCCCCGACCTGGCCGCCCCCCTCCGGGTAGAAGACCGTCCGATCCGTGACGACTTCGCCCGAGTCGCCGGTCGAGAGCCGCCGGACGGACTCGTCCCCGCGGACGATCGCGAGCACACGCGCTCCCGAGAGCCGGACGAAGTCCTGCTCCGGATAGCCCTGGAATTCAGAATGCCGGGGCGGGAGCGCCAGCGTCTCGAAAACCCGCGAACCGGCCGTCTGGAATTTCGCCGAGGCCTGCGAGCGCGCCCGCTGCGCGTCCATGGCCTTTTCGAATCCTTCGACGTCGACGGACAGCCCTTCGTCCTGCGCGATCTCGGAGATGAGATCGACCGGGATCCCGTGCGTGTCGTAGAGGCGGAAGGCCGTGTCCCCGGGCACGACCGTCTCCCCCGTCCGGCGGAGCGATTCGATTTCCTCGCCGATGCGGTCGATGCCGGACGTGAGCGTCCGCGCGAACAGCTCTTCCTCGGCGCGCAGGTCGGCGGAGATCCGGGCGGCCCCGGCCGTTCCCGCGAAATAGATCCCGTCGAAAAGGCGCACGACGCCTTCCGCGAGCTCGCAGAGGATCGGCCGCTCGACGCCGAGCCGGCGCGCATAACGGAGGCCGCGCCGGATGATGCGGCGCAGGACGTAGCCGCGCCCTTCGTTCGAGGCGATCACCCCGTCCGCGATCAGCATCGTCGCCGCGCGGGCATGATCGGCGATCACCCGGAAGGGAGCGTCCTCGACCGCCATTCCCCCGCGGTACGCCTTTCCCGAAATCTCCTCGATCCGCGAAACGATCGGGCGGAAGAGGTCCGTGTCGAAGTTGTTGTTGACCCCCTGGAGGATCGAAGCGATCCGTTCGAGCCCCGCGCCCGTATCGACCGATGGCTTCGGCAGCGGCGTCATGCCTCCCGAGGAATCCCGCTCGTACTGCATGAAGACGAGGTTCCAGATTTCCATCGTCTCGTCGCCGGGGCCGTTGACGAGCTCGGCGCGGTTGGCGGCCGGGTCGGCGGGATCCGGGCCGCGGAAGTAATGGATCTCCGAGCAGGGCCCGCAGGGGCCCGTATCGCCCATCGCCCAGAAGTTGTCCTTCTCCCCGAACCGCAGGATGCGGTCCTTCGGCGCGCCGGCCTTCTCCCAGAGCGCCGCGGCCTCGTCGTCGGTGTCGTACACCGTGAACCAGAGGCGCTCGGCGGCGAGGCCGTACCCGTGTTCGGCGTTCGTCAGGAGATCCCAGGCGAATCGGATCGCCTCCTCCTTGAAGTAGTCGCCGAAGGAGAAGTTTCCGAGCATCTCGAAGAACGTCTGGTGGCGCGCCGTGTAGCCGACGTTGTCGAGATCGTTGTGCTTGCCGCCGGCGCGGACGCACTTCTGCGCGGAGGTCGCCCGGACGTATTCTCGCTTCTCTCGGCCGGTAAAGACGTCCTTGAACTGGTTCATGCCGGCGTTGGCGAAGAGAAGAGTCGGGTCCTCGGCCGGGATGAGCGAAGACGACGGGACGCGGCGGTGCCCGCGCAACTCGAAATACTTCAGGAATCTCTCGCGAATCTCCCGGGAATCCAACGGCGTTCTCCCCTCCCGAACGGCGTATCCTGTCAGAAATCGGTCATCGAGTCACGATCTTCGGGTCGCGAGTCCCGAGTCGCGAGTGGCGAGTCGGGCGTCCCGGGTCGCTCCACCCCTTCCGACTCCGGTCCGGAGGGTCGGGGCCCCGCCGGCCCTTCCGGTCGGGCAGTGCCGACATTCTCGAGGATGGAGACGAACGCGTTCCGATCTCTCCGTCATTGCGAGGCTGCGAAGCAGCCGCGGCAATCTGCTCCCCGGGGGGCGGATTGCTTCGCTTCGCTCGCAATGACGAGAGGAGGGTGACGCGACACGGAGAAAGAAGGCCCTGATCGCGATGTCGGAGACGACTCGTGACTATCCTTCTCTGTCGCGACTCGCGACTCGCGACTCGTCACTCGCGACCGTTCTCCTCCCCCATCGCGTCGAAGATCTGCGCCGCGCCGAAGCCCCGCCGGCGAAGGAAGTCGAAGATCTTGCGTTTCCTCTTCTCCGGGGGAAGCGAGGCGACCTCCGCCGACCGTTTCGCGAGGAGACGCTCGAGCAACTCCCGGTCGGCGTCGTCCGAGACGCCGGCGAGCGCGGCGTCGATCGCGGGCGCGGGAAAGCCGCGCTGGCGGAGCTCCCTCCGAAGACGGTCGCGGGAGAGACGGCCCACTCGGCCGAGCAGGAACGCCTCCAGGGCGGCGGTTTCGTTCAGGCTTCCGTCGCGAGAGAGATCGTCGAGCGTTCCCCGGATCGTCGCGCCGTCGAATCCCCGGAGCTCCAGCGCGCGGCGCAGCTCCTCCCGGGAGCGCGAGCGGATCATGAGGAGGCGCACCGCCCGGGCCCGGCAGTCCGTCGGCGAAAGCGGATCGCGCGCGGTCGCGACGCGGCGCCGGGCCGCCATTGCCGGCTACCTCCGGCCGGGCGCGGGGGTCGAGCCGGGGAGCTGGTTCGAGAAGTCGAAGGGCGATTCCTGCGAGAGGGGGTCCGCCTCCGGGGGCGCCTGGAGCGCGGAGTCCATCTCTTCCTGCGCCACATCGGACGTCGACTGGATTCCCTGGAGCTTCAGCCGGAACTCGTTGGGGTTCGTCGCGCGCTTCATCGCCTCGTCGAGCGTGATGAGCCCCGCCTTGTAGAGGCTGAAGAGCGACTGATCGAACGTCTGCATCCCGTACTGCGACGTTCCCGCCGTGATGGCGTCCTTGATGAGCTTGGTCTTCTCCTTGTTCTCGATGCAGTCCCGCACGAGGCCGGTCGAGATCATGACCTCGGCCGCCGGGACGCGCCCGAGCCCGTCCGCCCGCGGCATCAGCCGGAGGGAGACGACGGCCTTCAGCACCGCCGCGAGCTGGAGACGGATCTGCTTCTGCTGGTGCGGCGGGAAGATCGCGACGATGCGGTTGATGGTTTCGGTCGCGTCGAGGGTGTGGAGCGTCGAAAGAACGAGGTGGCCCGTCTCGGCGGCCGTCAGCGCCGTCTCGACGGTCTCGTAGTCGCGCATCTCGCCGACGAGGATGACGTCCGGGTCCTGGCGGAGCGCGCTCCGGAGGGCGACGGAAAACCCCTTCGTGTCGACCTCGACCTCGCGCTGGTTCACGATCGACTTCTTGTCCCGGTGGAGGAACTCGATCGGATCCTCGATCGTCATGATGTGCTCGTTGCGCCCGGCGTTGATGTAGTCGATCATCGCGGCGAGCGTCGTGGACTTGCCGGAGCCCGTCGTTCCCGTGCAGAGGATCAGCCCGCGCTGCTCGGAGCAGATCTTTTCGATGACGGGCGGCAGGAGCAGGTCGCGCACGGAGAGGATGCGCGAGGGGATCACGCGCAGGACCAGGCCGACCGTCCCCCGCTGCTGGAAGATGTTGCAGCGGAATCGACCCAGCTCGGGCACCGAATACGCGATGTCGATCTCGAAATTGTTCTTGAACTTCTCTTTCTGGCGGGCGCTCATGATCGAGAAGGCCATCGCGATCGTGTCCTCCTGCATCATGCGCTTCAGCTCGACGAGCGGCGTCAGCGTGCCGTCCACGCGGATCACCGGGTACGCCCCGACCTTGAGATGCAGATCGGAGGCCTTGCGCTCGATCGCGATGCGGAGGAGATCGTTGATGTGCATGGCTTGAACCTTTCTCGGGCTACCCCGCTGCGTGCGTGAAGAGGACGGTCAGACCCCGGCCGCCGCGACCGGCGCGGCCGGCGCCTCGTTCGCGGCCGCTCCCACGAAGGTCAGCCAGCCGTGGCGGTCGGGCGAGCGCCCTTCGACGATCGCGAAAAATTCCTTCTGGAGCCGTTCGACGACCGGTCCGCGCTTGCCGCTTCCGACCGGGATCCGATCGACCGATCGGATGGGCGTGATCTCGGAGGCCGTCCCGCAGAAGAACACCTCGTCGGCGATGTAGAGCATCTCGCGCGGGATCACCTGCTCGACGAGCTCGAAGCCGCAGTCTTTCGCGAGGTGGACGACGGTCGAGCGCGTGATCCCGGGGAGGCCCGCGCTCGCGACGGGAGGGGTGATCAGGCGGTTCCGCCAGACGAGAAACAGGTTCTCGCCGCTTCCCTCGGCGACCGTTCCGTCGGGGGACAGGCCGATCCCTTCGGCATACCCGTTGGTCAGCGCCTCCATCTTGATGAGCTGCGAGTTCATGTAGTTGGCCGTCGCCTTCGCCATGGCCGGGAACGTGTTGGGCGCCATCCGATTCCAGGACGAGACGCAGACGTCCACGCCGTTCTCGAGCGCTTCGGGACCGAGATACTTCCCCCATTTCCAGACGCCGATGGCGACGTCGATCGGCGAGTTGAAGGGATTGACCCCGAGGGTCCCCATGCCGCGGTAGACGATCGGGCGGACGTAGCAGGCCTCGAAGCCGTTGGCGCGGATCGTTTCGAGGACCGCGTCGTCGATCGCGTCCTTCGAGAACGGGATCTGCATCCGATAGATCTTCGCGGAGGCGAACAGGCGGTCGGTGTGATCGCGGAGCCGGAAGACCGCCGGTCCGCGGGGGGTCGTGTAGCAGCGGGTCCCCTCGAAGACGCCGGAGCCGTAGTGGACGGCGTGGGAAAAAACGTGGATCTTCGCGTCCGCGAAGTCGACGAGGGCGCCGTTCATCCAGACTTTTTTGACGTCCTCGAAGGCCATGCGCGGGGCTCCTCTCGAATGCGGGATTCGGGGCCGGGCTATTGTCCGCCCACGTCCGCCGCGGTGTCAATCGCCCGGAGGGCCAGGACGAGCGCCGCGATCGCCGCCGTCTCCGCGCGGAGGATCGCTCCCGGGAGACGCACGCGGCGCCAGCCGAGGGCTTCGGCGGATTCGATCTCGCCGGGCGCCCATCCGCCTTCCGGGCCGATCCAGAGCGCGGCCGGAGCGGCCATGCTCTGCGGAAACGGGTCCCCGAACGGGTCGAGCAGGAAAGCCGACGCGAATCGCCGCGCGGTTTCCCGCGCCGCTTCCGCCTCGATCGGCCCGGCGATCTCGGGGACGGCCGCCTGGCGGCTCTGTGCCGCCGCCTCCCCCGCGATCCGTGCCAGCCTTTCCCGCTCCGCCGCCGCGCGCTCGATCCGCTCCCCCTGCGCTCGTTCGCTCTCGACCACCGTGACGTTGTCGGCGCCGAGCTCGGTCGCTTTCTCGACGAGCCAGGAGAGACGGGGCATCCGCAGCGCCGGGACGTAGAGCGTCACCGAGAATCGACGGGGCCGGTCCGCCGGTTCGCCGGACGGCGCGTCGATCCGGATCTCGCACCCGGAGCGGTCGAGCCGGTGGACGACCCCGTCCGCCGCGACGGCGTCCGTGCCGGTCAGCCGCACCCGGGACCCCGCGCGAAGGCGCCGGGCGCGCGCGTGGCGCCGCCCCGCTTCGTCGAGGAGGACGACCGAAGCTCCCGCGAGCGGCTCGGGGACGAAGAACGTCGGGGGAGCTTTCGGCACCGGGGAATTATGCGGCCGTTTCCGGCGCCGAGGCCTGCCGTCCCCGCGTTCACGCTACAATCGGCGGCAACCGGATGCGCCAAGAGTGGAAGAACTTCGGAGGCACGCTCCTATTCGTCTTCTATTGCATGGGGGTCGGGATCTACCTGCTGCTGCGACCCTGGGCGCCCGACACCGGGCCCGCCTCGCCCTACTTCCGGGGGTTCGTCTCGGGCCTCGGGCTCGTGCATCTCGTCGCCGGGGTCAACGACTTCCGCCGCCTTTTCGGAAAGATCGCTCCCCCGCGATGAAGGCCCTCTGCGTCACCGGCGTCTCGACGCGATCGGACGCGGCGTTCGACCGGCTCGTCGCCGGTTTCGGGGATTCGCCGCCCGACTTCTTCGAGGTGCGCGACAAGAGCGCCTCGGACCGGCGCCTCCTCGACCTCCTCGCGCGAGCCGTCGCGACGCTTTCCGCGGCACGCGTCCTCGCGAACGCGCGTTTCGATCTCGCGCTCGCCGCCGGCGCCGGCGGCGTCGTCCTTCCCGAAGACGGCCTGCCGATCGAGCCCGTCCGCCGCGAGACGCCGCGGGGCTTCCGGGTCGGCAAATCCACGCATTCAGCGGATGCCGCCCGGCGCGCCGCCGACGAGGGGGCGGACGTCGTCCTGCTCGGCCCGATCTTCGCGACGCCTTCGAAGGCGGGGTTCGGAGCGCCTCTCACGCCCGGCGCGCTGGATGATCTCGTGTCGGGCTGGCCCGCGGAAACGGAGCTCTTCCTGATCGGCGGCATCGGCGTCGCGCAGCTGGATGCGCTCGATTCGCGCCGGGAGCGCTTCGCGGGAATCGCGGGAGTCCGCGTCTTCGAGGACACCCCGGACCCCGGCGCCGCCGTCCGGGAGATCCGCGGCCGATGATGCGATCCTCCCGCGCGCCGCTCGTCCTGCGCCGAACCATCGGTCCGCTCCTGCTCTCCGTCGTCGTGGCCGCGATCGTCTTCCTCATCCGGAGGCTCGGAATGTCGCCGCTCAAGGACGCCACCCACGACTGGGGCGAATTCGCGATCGGCGTCGCGATCCTTCTGCTGTTGACGCGCCTCGCGAACTACCTCTTCTTCGACATCGCGTTCCGGCTCCGGCGCAAGACCGAAGCGCCCACTCTTCTCCGGGAAATGGTCGCGATCCTCGTCTTTTCAGTCGGTTTCGCGCTCCTGCTCCGCTCTCTCCTCGCGGTGCACCTGACCGCGGTGCTCGCGACTTCCGCCCTCATCACCGCGGTGATCGGTCTCGCCCTGCAGGAGACGCTCGGGAACCTCTTCGCCGGCATGGCGCTGCACATCGAGAAATCCCTCCAGGTGGGCGACATGGTCCGGGTCGGGGATGTCGTCGGGTTCGTCGAGAAGCTCTCGTGGCGCGCGGTGCGGGTCCGCACCCTGCTCGACACCATCATCCTCCTTCCGAACGGCGCGGCGGCGAGGGAGCGGCTCGAGGTCTTTCCCCGCTCCGCGCCCGAGCCGATCGCGCATGCGATCCGGATCGGCCTGGAATACGCGGCATCCCCGACGCGCGCCATGGCCGTCATCCGCGCGACGGCCGCCGCCGTCCCCGGGGTCGCCGCGCTCCCGCCCCCGCGGGTGTACGTCGTCAATTTCGCCGATTTTTCGATCGTCTACGAGCTGCGGGTCTGGCTCGACGATTATTCGATGTTTCAGCCGGTCGAATCGGCGATCCGGGAGCGGCTCTGGTTCGCCCTTCGCCGCGAAGGGATCGGCATTCCGTTTCCCACGAGCGTCCGTTACCAGCACGTCCGTCCGTGGACGGAGCCGCCCGTGCCGGAGGTTCCGCCGATCCTCGATCGGGTGGACCTGTTCTCGCCGCTCGCCCCGGAGGAGCGGGAAGCGCTGCGCGCCCGGCTGACCCATGCGATGTTCACGGCGGGCGAACCGGTCGTCGAACAGGGGGCGATCGCCGATTCGCTCTACGTGGTCGAGTCGGGCGAGCTCTCGGTCCTGGTCGAGGGAGAAGGGGGAGGGGTCGTCGAGGTCGGGACCCTTTCGGAAGGCGACGCGTTCGGCGAGATGGCCCTGCTGACCGGGGAGCCTCGCACCGCGACCGTCAAGGCGAAGACCGTCGCCAGTCTCTACCGCATCGACAGGGAGGCTCTCGCGCCCGTGCTGCACGGGCATCCGGGCCTGGCCGTCGAGATGAGCCGGCTCGTGGCCGGGCGCCGCGAGAGCAACGAGGCGCGCCTGGCGAGCTCCGCCCGCTCCGCCGAGCCGGAAAACGAGGACTCCCTGCTCTCGCGCATCGCCCGGTACTTCGGCCTCGACGGCGTCCGTTGATCCCCTTCCGCGCGCTCCTCGGGATCGATCTCGCGGAAATTCCCCGGATCGAGCGCGCCCTCGCGCGGTGGGGCGACGTCTTCATCGACCGGATCTTCCGGGAGGGCGAGCTGCGGCGGGAGAGGAAGCACCCGGCCGCGTTCGCCCAGCACGTGGCCGGCCGGTTCGCGGCGAAGGAAGCCGCCATGAAAGCGCTCGGCACCGGCTGGCGCGGCCTCGCCTTCCGGGAGATCGTCATCGACCGGGAGGCCTCCGGGAAACCCCTGCTCCGCTTCGAAGGCCGCGCCGAGCGCCGGGCGGCGGAGCTCGGCGTCGCCTCCGCGGAGCTCACGATCACCCACACCGAGACGACGGCCGCCGCCGTGGTGCTTCTCCTCTGCGAGCCTCCCCCGGTTATTTGACTGCCCGGAATCCCGATGCTACGTTGACGGGTTCGAGCACCCATGAGCGACGCGCCGGACTACAAATCGACCCTGAACCTCCCCGCGACGGATTTTCCGATGCGGGCCGATCTCGCCCGGCGCGAGCCGGAGCGTCTCGCCTGGTGGCGGGAGATCGGCCTCGGAAAGAAGATGCGGGCCGCCGGCGCCACCCGGGAGAGGAAGTACATCCTGCACGACGGTCCCCCGTACGCCAACGGCAACATCCACGTCGGCCACGCCCTCAACAAGATCCTGAAGGACGCGATCGTCCGCACGCGCGCGATGGACGACTGCGACGCGCCGTACGTGCCCGGCTGGGACTGCCACGGCCTGCCGATCGAGCGCCAGGTGGACAAGGAGCTCGGCTCCAAGCGCCGCGAGATGTCCGACCTCGAGATCCGCCGCGCCTGCCGCGCCTACGCCGAGAAGTTCGTCGAGATCCAGAAAGAGGAATTCGAGCGCCTGGGCGTCTTCGGCGAGTGGGATCGGCCTTACATGACGATGGCCTTCCCCTACGAGGCGGAGATCGCGCGCTGCTTCGGCGAGTTCTACAAGAAAGGGCTCGTGTACAAGGCGTTGAAGTCCGTGCGCTGGTGCTTCACCGACCGGACGGCGCTCGCCGAGGCCGAGCTCGAGTATTCAGAGAAGACGGATCCCGCGATCTTCGTCGGGTTTCCGGCCGCGGATCGGGACGAAGCTTTGAAACGGTTCGGCCTCTCCCCCGCGCGGCTCGGGACGATCCCCGCCGACACTCCCGTCTCGTTCGTCATCTGGACCACGACGCCCTGGACGATCCCGAGCAACCTCGCGATCGCCGTGCTTCCCGATCTCGAATACGGGCTCTTCTACGTGGAGAGCGAGAAACGTTTGTTCGTCACG
>Ga0070666_10002160_pt1 | contig 11949 bp, 9 predicted proteins | sample KBSS23metaG_FD_64677 | JGI IMG/M metagenome (GOLD analysis project Ga0070666, IMG submission 64677) | Switchgrass rhizosphere microbial communities from Kellogg Biological Station, Michigan, USA - KBS S2-3 metaG | ecosystem: Host-associated > Plants > Roots > Rhizosphere > Soil ... | reverse complement strand
TCTGCAGGCGAGCTCGCGAACGATCCGGCGGCCGAGACGCAGGTCGCCCAGGGGATCACGACGGCGGCGCTCGGGCCGGACGGATCGTCGCCGTGGCCGATCGGCGACTTCCTCCGCGAGCGGCGCGCGACACCGGCGGCGATGAACGTCGCTGTCATGGTCGGGCATGCGACGGTGCGCCGCCTCGTGATGGGCGACGACTACAAGCGCGCCGCACGGCCGGACGAAATCACCCGGATGGCGGCGCTGGTCGAGCAGGGGATGGCCGAGGGCGCGGTTGGATTGTCGAGCGGCCTCGAGTACGAGATCGGCGGTTATGCCGAGACCGGCGAGCTCGTCGCGCTCGCCGCGGTGGCCGCGCGCCACGGCGGCATTTACATGTCGCACATCCGCGACGAAGCCGACAAGGCGTTCGACGCGTTCACGGAAGCGATCGCGATCGGCGAACGCGCCCACATCCCGGTGCAGATCTCGCACATCAAGCTCGGAACGGTCGGCGTCTGGCGTAAGGCCGCGGAGGCCATCGCGCTGATCGACACCGCGCGCAAGCGCGGCGTCGATGTCACCGCAGACGCCTATCCGTACAACGCGTGGAGTTCGACGATCACCGTCCTCGTCCCCGACAAGCGCTACGACTATCCGCCGAGCGTCGAGAAGGCACTCGGCGACGTCGGCGGCGCGCAGAACGTGCTGATCGTGCGGCACGCAGCGCATCCCGAGTACGAGTTCAAGACGCTCGATGCCATCGCCCGCGAGCGGAAGACGACGGCGGTCGGCCAGTTCATCGAGATCGTCAAGGACGGCGGCGCCGGCGTGGTGTGCACCTCGATGGTCGACGAAGATATTCGCGCGTTCTATCAGCAGCCGTGGGTGATGGTCGGCAGCGACGGCGGCATCAACACGCGGCACCCGCGCGGCGCCGGCACCTTCCCGAAGGTGCTCGGTCGCTACGTGCGCGAGCAGAAATGGCTCACGCTCCCCGAGGCGATCGCCAAGATGACGAGCATGCCGGCCGATCGCCTGAGGCTGAAGGATCGCGGGCGCCTGACCAAGGGCGCTGTCGCCGACGTCGTGGTCTTCAACCCGGACACGGTGAACGATCGGTCGACGTTCAGTGATCCGATGACGCTGCCGTCGGGGATCGAGAAAGTGTTCGTTGGCGGCGTGCTGGTGTGGGATGGCGGCAAGCCCGCTGGAGGCCGCAGCGGCTCCGTTCTGGTTCCGCTTGCTGTCAGAAATTAGACAAACTCGCCGCGGGTGTATTCACACGCGACGGTTTTTAACGACGGCTCGATCGAATCCGTGTCGAAACCAGACGTTTTCTGGCCGCTTCTCAGCCGTTGCCATCGACGGCGAGCCGCTTGCGTTTCGGCGCCGCCATGGAACGAACCGACGTCGAGCGCCTTGCCGATTCGGTGCTGCGCCAGTATGGAGTGCCGCTGAAGATCGCCGGCATCGCGAGCACGGGCGCCGAGTGGACGATTGCGTTCGCCGGTACGTTCCCGGGCGCGCCCGCACGGGAGATCAAGCTCCAGTGCGAGCGCGCCTCGGCCTACCACGTCCGTGAATCACTGAAACGCAGTCTGGAACTCACCGACTAGGCACTTACCACGGCGTAGCGCAGACCTTTAGGTCTGCTGTCGCTCGGCGCGGCAGGCCTGAAGGCCTGCGCTACGAACACGCTCACGCTCTAGCGCTTCGCCGCCTGCGGAATCCGCAGCTGCTGGCCCGGCTTGATCTTGTCGGGATCCGACAGCTGATCCTTGTTCGCGTTGAAGATGTCCATGTAGGCGTTGGCGTTGCCGAGGAACTCCTTGGCGATCTTGCTCAGCGTATCGCCAGGCTTCACCGTGTATGTATGTGACCCGGTTGTGCCCGTCGCCCCCTGCGTCGCGCCGCCGCCGGTCGCCTGGATGTTCGCAACGATGTCGTTGTGCCAGTCGGGGATCGTCTTGATCGCGTCCCAGATTTTGTTGGCTTCTTCCTGCGTTTGCGTGGTGCCGTTGAAGTAAAGCTTGCCGTCGCGCTCCTCGGCCGACCCCTGCATCCTCAGGTTCTTCGCCGTCTGAATCGCATAGCTGTATTTGTCGCGCAGTCCCATGGCTTGTCCCTCCTTTGCGGCGTGATCGTCAGCAACGATGCTGCCGTTCGAGGTGCGTGATGTCGCGCTACGGTCCGGCTCAAGCCGGACACTACGACGGAGGACCCCACCGGGCCGCCGCTCTACTGTTTGGGCAGGTCGAAGCGGACTTCCAGATAGGTGACCGCGCCGTCGAGATCCTTGTACCAGTGCGGCGTGCCGGCCGGGATCAGCACGACGTCGCCCTTCGCGACGTGACGGCTGACGCCGCCTTCGATCGTTGCGCCGGACGACCCGCGCCCGCCGGCCGCCGTCGGCCGAACGATGGTCCCGCCGGTCACGAGCGTTGCGCTGCCGTCGACGATGTGGTGCACCTCGGTGCCGTCGGGGTGCGCGATCGCGCCCTGCGCGGTCGTCCGGCGCACGATGTTGATGCGATAGTGATCGGCGATCTTCACCGGGGCGGTGTGCATCGCCGGCGCGCTCTTCGCCGCCTCCTTCAGCGTCGCCATCAGATCGGCGTCGCTCATGTAAATCGCCGGCGAGGCCGGCTGCGCGGGCAGCCGCGGCGCCGACGCCATCGCCATCATGCCGATGGCGATCACTATCCAGCGAACCGATCGCGTCATCGTTTCTCCGTCGGCTTGGCCGCCTGCTTCTCCTGATAGCGGGCACCCTGGAGCACGCCAGTCAGCGCGTAGTTCCCCTCGTGGCAGGCGTATTCGAACATCCGCTCGTCGGTCCGCGCCATCGGGATTGACGCGCTCCACGGCCGCGGCCAGGTGTCGGGATCGTCGACGGTGAACTCGTAGCGCAGCGCGTCGGGACTCTCGCGTGTGAAGCGCTCGACGAGGTGCAGCTTCGTCGTCGCGCCGCGGAAGCCGCCTTCGAGCGAGAAATTGGTGGTGTCGACGACCAGCGTGTCGCCGTCCCAGCGGCCGATCGAGTCGCCGGTGAGGAAGCGGATCTGCTGCGGCAGGTGCTCGCGCCGCGTCAGGTCGACGATCCGCGCGCTGTGGATCATCTCGTTGAGAATGAGCACGCGATCGCGGGTCTGCACGATCTGGACGTTGTTGTTGTAGGCGCTCGGCACCATCGGCGGGCCGGAGTTGAAGCCGAGGATACAGCGCTCGGCGAGCGGCCGCTCCTCGGGGTTGTCGAACTTGCCGCGGCGATCGGCGAGCCGCTTCTGCGCCGCGGGCAGCTGCGCGGGCACGCGGCCGTCCGGCGGATCGACGACCAGCGACGGCTGCCGCGCGATTCGTCGGCCGAAGTCCCACCAGAAGTCGTTGTAGGCGCGCTCGACGTCGGCGGCGGCGCCGCCGTCGCGCTTGTCCTTGTTGGACGTCTCAACGCGGCGCTGCGCGAACTCTTCGGCTTCCTCCTCGGTCACGCTGTTCTTGTCGGCGAACTCGCTCGGCCGCTCGAACGGCGTGAGCTGGGCGAAGTCCCAGGTCGCCTGCAGGTCGGGCCGGCCGTCGGCCGTGCGCGGCGGCGCGTCCTTCTTCGACTGCGCGCTGAGCGGAATGCACGCGACCAGGACGATGGCGAAGACGAGGGAACGCATGGAGACGCTCCTTTGATAGCGCGAACGAGGTCAGTCGGGCGTGTCGACGGTCAGTCTACGCCCGAACGGCCGGGCCCGCTGAGAATTCACGATGGGTCGCGCGTTGGCGCGCCGCCCGGCCAATGATGAGTCGTGGCAGAATCGTCTGCACCGCCGAATGACCGACCCGCTGATTCGTGACGTCTCCGACACCGCCCGCTGGATGGCGGTGTACCGCGCCCGAGAAACCGATCGCTCCGACGCGGTGTTCCGCGATCCCTTTGCGCGGGCGCTCGCCGGAGAGCGCGGCGAGCGGATTGCCGCGGCCCTGCCGTTCTTCGAGGAGCACGCGTGGTCGATGCTCGCGCGCACCTATCTGTTCGATCGCTTCGTCACGCGCCTGGTCCAGAGCGGCGTCGAGCTGATCGTCAACCTCGCCGCGGGCCTCGACGCGCGGCCGTATCGGATGTCGCTGCCCGCGTCGCTGCGCTGGGTGGAGATCGATCTGCCGGAGATCCTGGACTACAAGACGCAGATCCTCGCCGAGGCGAAACCGACCTGCGCGCTCGAACGGATCGCGGTGGATCTCTCGAACGGCGATGCGCGCCGCGGTGTATTCGATCGTCTCGGCCGATCGGCGTCGCGTGTCGCGGTGCTGTCCGAAGGGCTGCTGATCTACCTGATGGTGAACGAGGTCGGGTCGCTCGGGTGGGACCTGGCGCGGCAGCCGACGTTCCACCACTGGGTCGTCGACCTCGTCTCGCCTGGCCTGATGCAGATGCTGAAGGAGCGCGCCGGCGAATACATGATGGACGCCGGCGCGCCGTTCCTGTTTGCGCCGTACGAAGGTCCGCCGTTCTTCACGGTGTACGGCTGGACCCCCGCCGAAGTGAAGTCGATCATGAAAACCGCCGGCAAGCTCGGACGCCTGCCGCTGGCGCTCCGGATGATGGCGATGCTCCCCGAGTCGACAGGCGCGCAGGGCAGCCGGCCGTGGTCAGGCGTCGTCTTGCTGCAGCGACGATAAGAATTAGGAATTTGGAATTAAGAATTTGGAATTCGTACTTCCGTGCACAAAGTCGGGCCATCAGGTCCTGGGTTGCTCTCCCCGTCTTTCGAACAGTTGCACGAATTCCGAATTCTTAATTCCCAATTCTTCATTGCTCGCTGCCCGGGTCAGCGGCGGCCGAGGGGAACGAGCTTCTCCAGCTGCGCGTAGACCCACAGCGCCGGATGATGCGCGTCTTCGAACGCGTGCAGGATCTCCGCGCCGTCGTGGCCGCGCGACAGCTCGAGCAGCCGGTTGACGAACGCGAACCACAGCGGCTCGAGCGCGCGGTCCTCGTCGTTGTGGCGGAGGAACTCGACGAAGCTGTCAATCGTCTTCGCGCGCACCTTCGACTCTGGCACCAGGTCGAGCAGCGCCACGTAGAGCGACGCCTTCTGGTAGAAGTAGTCGCGTTCGCGCGCTTCGCTGCGGCCGGTCCACTCGTCGACGTCGACCAGCAGGTGCTCGGCGCGATTCAACCAGTCGTCGGTCTGGCGGACGCGGAGCGGCACCGGCGCGACGCCGCCGCCGCGCAGCTCGATCGCTTCCTGCCGCAGGTATCTCGCCTGGCCGCTCTGCCAGTACGGCTCGAGCCGCGCCGATCCCAGGACGCGCGACGGCAGCAGCGTGCTGCCGTCGATCGGCCGGATGTAGAAGTCCATCCCGGTGCGCGCCAGCGCGGTGTTGAAGGCCGCCGGCGTCATCGGCTCCGCCGCGCTGTCGGCGCAGCGCGGCCCCTTCACCTGCGTGACGACATAGGCGCGCAGCGTCTCCATCAGGAAGTACGGGTTGACGCCGACCTCGTGGAAGGCGATCGCCATGTCGGCAGTCCGCGACACGATGTCCATCGCCGACGACGAGAAGCCGCGCGCGTCCGAGGCGCCGGTCTCGAGCATGAAGCCGAAGACCGATTCGAGGTAGGCCGCTTCGTCGAAGCGCGGCTGGAAACGAATCAGCGCGCGGGCAACGGCCGGGAATTCACTCGGCAGCTGCGCCCGCCACAGGAACAGTTCGAGGAAGCGCAGCCCCTCGGTCCGATCGGAAAACGTCGTCCGCGCGACGAGGCTCAGCGCCGAGTAGTACTCGTCGACCGCCGGCGCCAGCAGCCCCTCGCACGACGCCGGCGCCAGGTCGAGATCGATCCACTGGAACAGTTCGCGCGCCGACGGTCCGTCGACCAGGGCCATCATCTGCGCGGCGCGCGATTGCAGCGAGACGCGGTTCAACGACGTCGCATAGGCGAACAGCCGCGCGCCGTCGACGGTGTCGGGTGCGACCGCCTGCGCCGTCGATTGCCGGTACGGTTCGCGGGCGCTATAGGCGCGGAAGAACGCCTCGGTGAGCAGCTCGCGCTTCCACTCCAGATCGGTGACGCGCGGCGACGAGGCGATGCGAATCAGCGCGTCGGCGGCAAGCTCCGGCGGCAGGCTGACGGCGGTGGCGGCGACATTCTCGAGCGCCGCATCGCGGCGCGGCCGCACAGATGCCGGTTCAGCGTGCACAGACGTGTTGACGGCGACCGCAATCAGCGCGGCACGCACGAGAACACACGCCAGTCGCGCGCCCATCGCGATGGATTGTAGCGCAGGCCTTCAGGCCTGCCGCGGGATCCGTTTTGCGTTCAACGCTCGGTAAAGACGTCGTAAGGATCGAGCGGCGTGCCTTTCCACCAGCGCTTCTCGGCGTCGAGCTGGTAGACGGCGAAATGCAGGTGCGGTGTATTCGCCGGCGCGTTGCCGGAGGTGCCGACATAGCCGATAACGTCGCCTTGATTCACTGCCTGGCCCTCGTGCAGGCCGTCAGCGTAGCGCTCGAGATGCGCGTAGTAGTAGCAGAGCCGGCCGTCGGCATCGAACTGATAGACGGTGTGACCGCCGGCCTTGCTCTCGAAGATCTTCGCGATCGTCCCGTTGGTCACCGCGTGCACCGGGGTATTGCGCGGCGACAGGATGTCGACCGCCTCGTGGCCGCGGCTGCCGCCGTCTCGCCGCTGCGCGAATTCGCCTTTCCACGACGCGACGTCGGCGCCGTCGATCGGCACGCGAAGATTTCCGCGAGGGATCGTCCCCATGGTCGGCGCGACGGTGCGGCTCACGGCCGGCCTGACGAGCGGTCGGTCAGGTGCCGGGACGTCCTGCGCGGCGCGGACCGATGCCGGGAGCGGTGGACCGTAGGTGCGCAGCCACCCGTCGACGGCGATCCCGGCGAAGAACGCGAGCACGATCGCGGTCAACGGCCAGATCCGCGCGCGGCGGGTGCGCGCGGCGCGGGTCATCGAAACAGCACGGGCGTGCCCGGCTTCACCAGCGCCGCGACCCGCGCCGCGTCCCAGTTGGTCAGCCGCACGCAGCCGTGCGACTCGGTATGTCCGACGTTGCCCGGCTCCGGCGTGCCGTGCAGGCCGTAGTGTTCCTTGCTGAGCGCGATCCAGACGACACCGACCGGATTATTCGGGCCCGGCTTGATGTCGGCGCGCGTGTCCTTCGGCTTCGCGTCCCAGAACAGGTCCGGGTTGTAGTGGAACACGGGGTACCACTGCAGGCCGAGCACTTTCCAGTCGCCAATCGGCAGCGGATCGTGCTCGCTGCCGGTCGTCACCGGCGCGTAGAAGACGAGCGATCCATCGGCGCGGGTCGCACGCAACGCTGATTCGTCCTTCGACACCTGGATCGTCGCGTCGTCCGCGATCGGATCGGTTGCCGGCTTCGCGTCGGCGATAAACGGCGTCACGGCCGGCACGGTGATCTTCTGCCCGGCCGCGAAGTCGATGCCGATGTTGTACTGCCGCAACAGCGCCGGCGACGCGTGGAACCGTTCGGCGATCATCTCGAGCGGCGAGCGGTAACCGAGCGACGGCAGCGCCGCCTGCTTGGCGAGCTCGCGCGGCATCTCCGCGGCAAACGGTCCCTTCACGTCGTCGTCGGTCAACGTGTAGGCCATCAGTGGCGGCTCGGCGCGATCGCCGCCGAGCGCGTGCCAGGTGTCGCAATCGGGCTGGCCGGTCGCGGCCAGCTTGCGCGCGTTCTGCATCGCAGTGATCGCGCGCGTCAGGTTCGCTCCCGGCTTGCCGTCGATTTCACCGGTGGAGAATCCCTGTCGATCGAGGAGAACCTGGAATCCGACGTAGTCGCCGCAGGGAAGCGGCGGCGGCTCGGGGGGTTTTTTCGCGACGGTGTTCTTGTGCGGCGTGCGGCGAACCGGTGCGCGCTGCTGCGGCGCGGCCGCCGTGAACAGCGCGACGGCGGCAAGACAGGCGGTCAGCTGAGCGATACGCGAGCTCATACAGGCGGCACTGCAGAACATGTGCCGCAGGTCAGGCGGGTCGGGCAGGTCTGGCGGGTCGGAACGCGACTTCCGTAGGTGCGGGCTTTCAGCCCGCACCGGCCGCCCTGAAAGGACGGCCCTACGGCAGGCGCGGCCTATTTCGCGGGCGCCGGAGTGAGCGCCCGCGCGGTCTGGCGCGACTTCATCCGCGACTGCAGCTGGGCCATATACGTGTAGACCACCGGCGTGAGATATAGCGTCACCAGCTGAGAGAAGACGAGACCGCCGACGACGACGAGGCCGAGCGGCTGACGCGCTTCGCCGCCGGCGCCGTAACCGACCGCAATCGGCACCGCACCGAGCAGCGCCGCCATCGTCGTCATCATGATCGGACGGAAGCGAATCAGGCAGCCTTCGTAGATCGCCTCTTCCGGTCGCTTGCCGGCGCGCTCGGCTTCGAGCGCGAAGTCGATCTGCATGATCGCGTTCTTCTCGACGATCCCGATCAGCATGATCATGCCGACGAAGGCGTAGATGTTCAGGTCCATCCCGAAGACGATCAGCGTCACGAGCGCGCCGAAGGCCGCGGATGGAAGGCCCGAAAGAATCGTCAGCGGGTGGATGTAGCTCTCGTAGAGGATGCCGAGCACGATGTAGACCACCATCACGGCGATCACGAGCAGCACCGCGAGGTTGCCGAGCGAACTCTGGAACGCCTTGGCCGCACCCTGGAACTGACCACTGACCGTCTCGGGCAGCGTGCGGTCGGCGATCTCGCGTACCCGCGTCAGCACGTCGCCGAGCGACGCGCCCGGCGCGAGGCCGAACGAGATCGTCACCGCCGGCAACTGACCGTGATGGTTGACCGTCTGCGGCCCGACCACCTGCTTCATCGTCGCGAGCGTGTCGAGCGGAACGACGGTGCCGGCCGAGGCGGCGCCGGCCGCGCCGAGTGCTCCCCCGAGGGCCGACGATGCGGTGCCGCCGCCGGCGAGCGCGGCCGCCGCGGTCTGACCGCCAGTCGCGCCGCCGCCTCCCTGTGACGGCGTGGCTTTGAAGTACAGCAGCGAGAGCGCTGCCGGATCCGCCTGGTACTCCGGTGCCAGTTCCAGAAGCACCTTGTACTCGTTCACCGGCGCATAAATCGTCGACACCCAGCGCGGTCCGTAGGCGTCGTAGAACGCGTTCTCGATCTGGTTCGCGGTGACGCCGAGCGCCGCTGCCTTGTCGCGATCGATCTCGACGTTGACCTGCGGGCTGGTGATCTCGAGGTCGCTGGTGAGATCCTCGAGCCCCGGCACCTCTTCGAGCTCTTTCTTCAGCCGTCGCGACGCGGCGTACAACTCCTCGCGATCGGGCGACTGCATCGAGTACTGATAGAGGCTCTTGCTCACCTGGCCGCCGATGCGCACCGTCGGCGGGTTCTGCATGTAGACCTCGATGCCCGGCACCCTGGCGATCTCGGGGCGCAGCTTGGCGATGATGTCGGTGGCGAGCTCTCGCCGATCGCCGCGCGGTTTCAGGTGCACGACGATCTGTCCGAGGTTCGGACCGCCGAGCGTCGCCGCCGCGCTGCCGCCGACGGTCGACACCAGACCCTCGACGTTCGGATCCTGGCGGATGATGTCGGCGACCTGCCCCTGGTATTCGACCAGCTTCTGGTACGACGTGCCCTGCGCCGCCTCCGTCGTCACCGCGATCTGATCGGTGTCCTGATCGGGGATGAACCCTTTCGGCACCACGATGAACAGCACCGCCGTGGCGATCAGCACGACGACGAACGCGATCATCGTCGCCGGACGATGGCGGAGGACGATTTGCAGCGTACGGTCGTAGCCCTTCAGCAGGCTGTCGAAGCCCTTCTCGGTAACCGCGCCGAACCTCGAGGTGTGCTCGCCGTGCTTGTGGTGCGGCTTCTTCAGGAACAGGCTGCACAGCATCGGCGTCAGCGTCACCGAGACGACGCCGGAGATGAGGATGGCGACGCAAATCGTGACCGAGAACTCTCGGAACAGGCGGCCGAGGACGCCGCCCATGAACAGCACCGGGATGAACACCGCGGCGAGCGACAGCGTCATCGAGACGATGGTGAAGCCGATCTCGCGCGACCCGACCAGCGACGCGGTGAGCGGATCCTCGCCCATCTCCACGTGTCGGTAGATGTTCTCCAGCATCACGATCGCGTCGTCGACGACGAAGCCGACCGAGAGGATCAGCGCCATCATCGACAGGTTGTCGAGGCTGTAGTCGAGCATGTACATCACGGCAAAGGTGCCGATGATGGAGAAGGGCAGCGCAAGGCTCGGAATCACCGTCGCCCAGACGTTGCGCAGGAACACGAAGATCACCATGATCACGAGCGCCAGCGTCAGCAGCATCGTGAACTGGACGTCGCGGTACGACTCGCGGATCGTGTCGGAGCGATCGTAGAGGACGTCCATGTGGATGCTCGACGGCAGCTCGAGCTTGAACTGCGGCAGCAGCGCCTTGACCGCGTCGGCGACGGCGATGGTGTTGGTGCCCGGCTGGCGCTGGATGCCGAGGGTGATGGCGCGCTGTTCGCCTTCGTGGGTGTAGAACCACGACGCGGTCCGCTCGTCTTCGACGCCGTCCTTGATGTTGCCGAGCTCGCCCAGCCGCACCGGCGCGCCGTTGCGGTAGGCGACGGTCATGTTCTTGTATTCGTCGGCGGTCATCAGCTGACCGGTCGCCTGCAGCGTGTAGGCCTTGTGCGGGCCGATGATCGATCCGGTCGGCGTGTTGACGTTCCACGCCCGCAGGGCCGCTTCCACCTCGTTGATGCCGATCTGCCGCGCGGCGAGCGCGTGCGGATCGAGCTGTGCGTGGACGGCGTACTTCTGGCTGCCGAGCACCTGCACCTGGGCAACGCCGCTGACCATCGAGATCCGCTGCGCGATGCGCGTCTCGGCGTACTCGTCGAGGGTCCACGGCGGCACTGTCGTCGAGGTGATCACGAGGTAGAGGATCGGCTGATCGGCCGGGTTCACCTTCGTGAACGTGGGCGGCGTCGGCATGCCCTGCGGCAGCAGCCGCGCCGCCTGCGTGATCGCACCCTGGACGTCGACGGCGGCGCCGTCGAGGCTGCGGTTCAGGTCGAATTCGAGCGTGATCTGCGTCGAGCCGAGCGAGTTGACCGAGGTCATCGACTCGAGCCCGGCAATCATCGAGAACTGGTTCTCGAGCGGCGTTGCCACCGACGCGCCCATCGTCTCGGGGCTGGCGCCGGGCAGCTGCGCCGTCACCAGCAAGGTCGGAAAGTCGACGTTCGGCAGGTCGCTGACCGGCAGCGACCGGTACGCGACCAGCCCGAACAGCGCGATCGCCGCCATCAGCAGCGACGTGGCAATCGGCCGTTTGATGAACCCTTCAGAGATATTCATGTGTGAAATCCAACCATCGTAGCGCTGCCCTTCAGGGCTGCCCCGGGGCGTGCTGCAGGCCTGAAGGCCTGCGTTACACCTTCTAACTTCTCGCCGCGGCTGCCACCGCCGTCTGCGGAATCCGCCGCGTCTTGAACATCGTCGCCATGTAGGTGTAGACGACCGGCGTGAGATACAGCGTGATCAGCTGCGAGACGATCAGGCCGCCGACGACGGCGAGGCCGAGCGGCCGGCGGGCTTCGCCGCCGGCGCCGTAGCCGAGCGCGATCGGCACCGAGCCGAGCAGCGCCGCCATCGTCGTCATCATGATCGGCCGGAAGCGGATGATGCAGCCCTCGTAGATCGCTTCGGTCGGCGTCTTGCCGTGCTGCCGCTCGGCGTCGAGCGCGAAGTCGATCTGCATGATCGCGTTCTTCTTGACGATCCCGATCAGCATCACCAGGCCGACGAACGAGTAGATGTTCAGCTCGTTGCCGAACAGATACAGCGTGATCAGCGCGCCGAGGCCCGCCGACGGCAGCCCCGAGAGAATCGTGATCGGATGGATGTAGCTCTCGTAGAGCGCCCCGAGCACGATGTAGACGACGCCGATGGCGACGAAGAGCAGCAG
>Ga0070666_10002151_pt1 | contig 11969 bp, 10 predicted proteins | sample KBSS23metaG_FD_64677 | JGI IMG/M metagenome (GOLD analysis project Ga0070666, IMG submission 64677) | Switchgrass rhizosphere microbial communities from Kellogg Biological Station, Michigan, USA - KBS S2-3 metaG | ecosystem: Host-associated > Plants > Roots > Rhizosphere > Soil ... | reverse complement strand
CTGACCTGGAACGCCGCGTTGCCGGGGGGGCCGGCGGCGAGCGCATGCTGGACGTAGAACGCTTCGCGCGACATGTCGCCGGAGCCGGTGACGACGAGCACCGATGGCCGGCTGACGCCGCCAATCAGCGCGTAGCGGACGTCGTCCGCGGCAATGCCGCCCGGATCCTCGACCCGCACCACCGCCGCCGTGCCGCGCGGCGCGCCGGCAAACGTCGCGTCGCCCGATTGATTCGGGCCGAGCGGCACGACCGCTTCGCCGGCCGCGCGTCCGTCGATCGCGAGGTGGACGCGCGCTTCACGCGGACGATCGCCGCCGTTGTGGACCGAGGCGACAACCCGGTCGGCGAGCGCCCGCACCGCAGTGACCGCGAGGTTCGGCGGCGCAGCGCCGACGTCCGCGACCTCGATCCGCGTGCCTTCCGGCACCGTCGCACGGTCGCCGGCGTCCCAGCCGTTCTCCTGCAGATCGGTGACAACGACGATCGTGCCGCGGCGCCCGGCGAGGCTCTGCGCCGCCGCCGACAGCGCCCCGCGGTAGCGCGTCGCGCCGAAGCCGGCCGTGGCCTCGTCGATCGTCGAGGCGGCCAGAACGCGGTCGGTTCCCGGCTTCATGACGATCTGCGCGGCGTCGTCGAAGCTCACGACGCCGACCAGATCGCTCGACGGCGCGCGCGCGATCGCGTCCTTGGCTAGCTGCTTTGCGTGTTCGAACCGCCCCGGCGCCGACATGCTGTACGACGTGTCGAGCGCGACGACGGTCACACCGGTCGACGTCGACGCGGCGCCGCTGACGAAGAAGGGACGCGCGAAGGCGAGCGCCAGCAGGATCAGCGCGGTGACGCGCAGCGCCAGCAGGATCAGCTCGCGCAGGTGACGTCGCTGCGTGTGCTCGACCGGCGCCTTCTTGAGCAGCTTGACCGCGGCGAACTGCACGCGCGCTTCCGGCTCCTTCTTCAGCAGGTGCAGGAGCACCGGAATCGCGGCCGCGGCGGCGCCGGCGAGGAAGAGCGGGGACAGGAAAGACACCTAGTACGCCCTCGATCGCGTGGAGAGATACGACAGGAGGGCGAGCTCCAGCGGATGGTTCGTGTCGAGCAGCTGGTAATCGATCCCGTGCGCCCCGAGCTCGCGGCGGTAGCGCTCGATCAGCGCACCGATCTCCTGGAGATAGTGCGCGCGCACGGCGCCGGGCACCGCCATGATCTCCTCGTCGGTCTCGAGATCCTGGAAGCGGGTCGCGCGCTCGAACGGAAACTCGATCTCGTCGTGATCGAGGATGTGAAACACGATCACGTCGATGCCGCGGAACTGGAAGTGCTTCAATCCGCGGATCACTTCCTCGGGATCGTCGAGCAGGTCGGAAATCAGGATGACGATGCCGCGCTTGGTCAGCGTGTTGGCGAGCTGATGGAGCGGCTTCGAGACGTTGGTGGTGCGGCCGGGGCGCAGCCGATCGAGGGTGACGAGCAGCGCCATCAGATGTCCCGGCCGCGCGCTCGCCGGCAGCATCGAGACGATGTTCTCGTCGAACGCGGTCAGGCCGACGGCGTCGCGCTGCCGGTTCATCAGGTAGCCGAGCGAGGCGGCGAGGACGGCGCCGTACTCGAACTTGGTCATGCCGTGATGCGCGCCGTAGCCCATCGAGCCGCTGACGTCGAGCAGCAGGTGGCAATCGAGGTTGGTTTCCTCCTCGAACTTCTTGATGTAGTAGCGGTCGCTGCGCGCGTAGACCTTCCAGTCGATCGTCGACAGGTCGTCGCCGGGAATGTACTGCCGGTACTCGGCGAACTCGACGCTGAAGCCTTTGAACGGGCTGCGGTGCAGCCCGGACAGGAACCCTTCGACGATCGTCCGCGCCTTGAGCTCGAGCGTGCCGAGGCGCGCCACCACCGCCGGATCGAGGAACGGGCGGTCGTGGGCGGCCCAGGGCGCCATTTACATTCCGCTCTTCGGGACCGGCACCGACTGCAGCAGGCGATCGATGATCGCATCGGAGTTGATGCGCTCCGATTCGGCATAGAAGTTGGTCATGATGCGGTGGCGGAGGATCGGCTTGGCCAGCGCCTGCACGTCCTTCACCGACACGTGATAGCGCCCGTGCATCAGCGCGCGCGCCTTGGCGCCGCGGACAATCGCCTGCGATCCGCGCAGCCCGGCGCCCCACTTCACCCACTTGTCGACGTAGTCGGGCGCGCCGTCGACGCCGGGGCGCGACGCGCTCACCAGCCGGACGACGTAGCGGGCGATCTCTTCGGCAATCACCACCTGGCGGGCGAGATCCTGGAACTGCAGGATGTCCGGTCCGCTCAGGATCCGCTCCGGCGTCGCCCGATCGGCCCCGGTGGTCTGGGTCACGACGGTGACCTCGTCGTCCTGCGTCAGGTAGTTGATCACGACGTTGAACATGAACCGATCGAGCTGCGCCTCGGGCAGCGGGTAGGTGCCTTCGAGCTCGATCGGGTTCTGCGTTGCCAGCACGAAGAACGGCCGCTCCAGCGGATAGGTGCGGCCGGCGGCGGTGACGTGGTACTCCTGCATCGCCTCGAGCAGCGCCGCCTGCGTCTTCGGCGGCGTCCGGTTGATCTCGTCGGCGAGGATGATCTGCGCGAACACCGGTCCCTTCACGAACCGCAGCCGCCGCGTCCCCTGCTCCTCGTCGAGGATCTCGGTGCCGGTGATGTCCGACGGCATCAGGTCGGGCGTGAACTGAATCCGCTTGAAGTCGAGATCGAGGATGTCGGCCAGCGTTTTGATCAGCAGCGTCTTGGCCAGCCCGGGCACGCCGGTGATCAGGCAGTGGCCGCCGGTGAACAGCGCGATCAGCACCTGCTCGACGACCTCGTCCTGGCCGACGATGACCTTGCGCAGCTCGGTGAGAATGCGCTCGCGGCCCTGCGCAACTTTGTCAGCGCTGACGGAGGCGACCGACGAATCCATGTGCGTCCTTAATGCGTGAGGGCGTAAACGATCTCGTTGATGCCCATCCGGTAGGCGAGGCTGGTGAACTTCAGGTAGCCGGGATACTCCTCGGCGTTGGACCACTCCCAGCCGTCGCCCATGTCGGTGTTCCAGTTGATGAACATCATCGGCCGGCCGCTGTCGTCGAGGATCGTGCGCAGGTGCGGCTGCACGCCGCCCTTCTCCCACGACCGGCCGGCGAGAAACGACCCGAGCCCGGCCACCTGCGGGTAGCCATCGAGCTTGTAGAAGCAGCTGAACACCGGGTGATCTTTCGGAACCTCGACGATCTCGCGGTCGGGGAACAGCCGCTTCATCTCGCGGGCGAAGTTGTCCCAGTCGTAGGGACCGTGGAAGTCGTCGAAGTAGGCCGAGCCGCCGCGCAGCAGGAACTCGCGCAGGATCGGGAGGTCGCTCTCGAGCATCTTCAGGTTGCCGGGCTCGACGAAGTAGATCCACGGATTCTGGAACAGCCGCGGATCGTCGAGCGTCATCACGATCGGATCCTCGACCTGGATCGCCGTCGCCGTCTTGACGCGGCGCGTCAGGTTCTGCTCCGCCGCCGGCGCGTCGATGTACCACGGCTCGCCATAGAAGTCCTGGGCGACGTGCGTGCCCTCGGTGGTGAAGTGATAGCGGATCCGCACGAAGCGCCACTGCAGGCCGGCGTAGCGATCGTCGGCGGCGTTGGGCAGTTGCGCGTCGACCGACGGCTGCAACACCGGGACGAGCGTAAACACGGCAAGAAGCAAGGCAGCCAAGGCCTGCGGCCGCGTCACGTAGCGCAGGCCTTCAGGCCTGCCATCGGCGCGGGCACCGACGTACGCGCGCACGCCGCGAACAACGTTCATCGATCGCCTCCGCCGACGATCTTGAGCAGCAGATCCTGGGCGCGCTCGTAGTTCGGCGCGATTTCGAGCGCGGCGAGCGTCTGTTTCTTGGCCTCGGCGCGCTTCCCGCCCTTGAACAGGCTTTCGGCGAGATCGGTGTACGCCGCGGCGCGATCGACCGGGCCGAGCGCGATCACCGTGCGGAACTCGCGCGCCGCCGCATCGGCATCGTCGCGCTGCAGCGCGAAGCGGCCGAGCGCGGTGTGCGCTTCGGGATCAAAGGGGTCGATCGCCGCGATGCGCTGGTACACCGGCAACAGCTTCGCCGCGTCCTCGGTGCCGTTCTGTCGCAGCAGCGTCACCAGCTGTCGTGGCGCCTCGATGTTGTTGAAATCGATGGCGACCAGCGCGGTGAGCTCGCGAATCGCCCGGGCGGTGTCCTTCTTCTGCAGCGCGATCTCGGCCATCTGATCGTGCGGGCTGTCCTTGCCGGCGGCCGTGGGGATCAACGCCGCGGCGCGCTCGAACACCTGCATGGCTTCGTCGAGCTGTCCGTCCTTGCGCAGCGCGCGGCCCAGCGCCATCTGCAGCGGGAAGCTGTTCGGGTTGGCTTCGGCCAAGGCCTTCACCGCCGCCGGCGCCATCTTCATCAGGTCCTCGGCGCCTTCCGGCATTTCCATCGCCCGGCGCATCGCGCCGAACCGGCGCTCCACCGTCTGGTCGAAGCCGGCCTGCATCTCTGCAAACGAGGTGTTCAACGCCGCCTTCAACGCGGCGTCGGTATCCATCCCCAGCCCGAAGGTGCGCAGCAGCTTGTTCAAGCCGCTCTGCCCGTACGCGGCGACGATGTGCTCGACGACGAGCGAACCTTCATAGTAGGCAAGCGAGATCGTCTTCGGGTTCTGGAATGCGGCGTTGAGATCGGTGAGCTTGATGGTTTCGCCGCGATTGAGCAGCCCGGCGTACATCAGATCCATGTCGCGCCGCCACTCGGGCCGGGCGCGCTGCTCCTCGTACTCCGAGATGCCTTCGGTCAACCAGCGCGGCACGCGCTGGTTGGACATCTGCAGCGTGATCACGTGGCCGAGCTCGTGCCAGAGCGTCGCCTCCCACTGGAATTCGCCCGGCGGCCGAGCCTTCGGCGAATCCATGGTCACGACCCGCCCGAAGCAGGCGCCGAGCGCGCCGATCATGCCGGGCAGGCCGAGCGTGCGCACGGCGAAGTCGTCGTGTTTCGGGAAGATCTCGATGAGGATCGGACCGCGCGGCGCGAACTCGTAGCGCGCCGCCATCGTGGTCAGCGCCTGGTGGGCCAGCGTCACCGCGTATTCCTGCAGCACCGGCGCTTCGTCCTTGTGGAAACGGACCACCAGGTCGCCGTCGCGCACGGTGACGAACTTCTCCAGCGTGTCCATCATCTGGAGGAGGTTATAGGTGAGCTTGTTGTACGGATCGGCCTTGAACGAGGCGTCGAGCGCGGCCCGCGCGCCCGGTTCGTCGCCGGTGCGCAGCAGCTGGATGCCGAGATCGGCCTGGGCGCGATAGTTGCTCGTGTCGAGCGCGAGCGCGCGCCGCGTCAGATCGACCGCTTCGTCGAACCGGTAGTTGTGCGCGGCGAGCTCACCGGCGGTGAGATAGACGTCGGCGTTGTTCGGCGCGATTGCCAGGATCTTCGCGACCTCGGCGTCGAACTCCTGCGGCTTGTCCTCGACGAACGCGATCGCGGCGCGGAGCGCGTGCGCGTCGAGGCTCGACGGGTTCACGGCGAGCGCCTTCTCGAGCGACGCTTTCGCTTCGTCGTGGTGGCCGGCGTCGGCCGCTTCGCCGGCCAGGAACACCAGCGCGTCGACGTACGACGGGTTCACTTCGAGCGCGCGCTTGGCGAGGGTCACCGCCTGCGGCGGGTTGTCTTCTTCGACGGCTTTGGCCGCGCCGAGCAGCGCCGGCGTCCACCGCGAATCGATCTGCATCGCCATCTGGAACGAGCGCAGCGCTTCGGCGGTGTTGTACTTCTCGAGGAACAGCTCGCCCCATCCGGTTTGCACCGACGGGTCGCCGGCCAGGCCGCTTGCCGCTTCACGGAACGCGGCGTTCGCCTCCTCGAAGCGGCTGAGCGCGCGCAGCGCGCGCGCGCCGCGCGCCACCTCGGTCGGATCGTTGCTCGTGTCGGCCAGGGTCGCGACTTTTTCGAGCACCGCCTTGGCGTCGCGCCGCCCGAGCATGTGCATCATGAGGCCGAGTTCCAGCGCCGCGTCGCTCTGCGGCGCACGCCCGGCCACCGGCCGCAGGAGCGCCTCGGCGGCGTCGTACTTCCCGCGGGCGATGGCCGCCTTCGCCTTCAGCGCGACGATCGCCGGATCGCGGGCGTCCAGCTTCTCGACCGCGGCGTCCACTTCGTCGTAGCGCCCTTCGTTGAGCGCGCGAACGGCCGCTTGTTGCGGCGTTGCCGGCCGGCGCGGTGCCTGAGCCGTCCCCGAGGACGGCAGCACGAGGAACGCGAGCGCGGCTGCGAGGAGGAATCGTGAAGTCCGGCTCATTCCGATTCGTATTATAGGCTGCAAGTCAGGTGCCGATCCTCAGCTGGGAACTTCCTTATTTGGACGTTTTCGCGGCGCGCGAGGCCGTGGCCAGCATCCGGTCTTCCACGCGAATCCGCTTGATCAGCAACACTCCGAATCCAGTGATTGCAGCAACTCCGGACACTGGGGCGCCGGCGATCAGCGCGACCCCCAGAAGTTCGCCGACAACGCCGACATAATTCGGGTGCCGCAGCCACCGGTAGGGGCCGCCGCGGATCAGCGGTGCGTTCGGGACGACGATGACGCGGAAGGTCCAGGAGGGGCCGAGCGTCACGATCGCCCACCACTTCAGCGCCTTTGCCGCGGCCAGAACCGCCACGCCGGCGGCGATCACCGACCATCGCGGCGGCTCGCGAAGAAACCCTTCGGCGATCATCGCGGCGAAGGCGCCGGGATACGCGATACGCATCCGCCGGTAGACGTCGCCTTCGGGTTCGATCCCGCCGCGCGCCCGCTGTGCCCGCTCGTTGCGCGAGGCGCGGCGCGCCTCGACGCCGAGCGCGCCGAACACAAGGATCGACAGAAGGAGCAGCGGCACTCGCGGTGCGTGGCTACGCGGAAGAGCGCCCGGTGAACGCGAAGACGGCGTCGATCACGCGCTGCTGATCGGCGGCCGCGAGGGACGGATACAGCGGCAGCCGCAGCAGCGTATCCGCCGCGCGCTCCGTGACGGGACAGTCGCCGGCACCGGTTCCGAGCTCGCGCCGCGCGTAGGCCGACAAATGCAGCGGCACGAAATGCGACGATACCTCGATGCCGCGGGCGCGCACGAAGCTGGTCGCGGCATCGCGCGCCGCAGCGGTTGCGAAGCGCAGGTAATAGATGTGATACGCCGGCTCGCAGCCAGGCGGAATCGCCGGCAGGATCACGTCGCCGGCCGCCGCCAGCGGCGCGAACATGCGTTGATAGGTCGCGAAGAGCCGACGCCGGGCGCTGACGATCTGGTCCATCCGCCGCCACTGCGACAGCACCAGCGCCGCCAGCGGTTCGCTCAGCAGGTACGAGCTGCCGACCATCTGCCACGAGTAGCGGTCGACATCGCCGCGAATGAACCGCGAGCGGTCGGTTCCTTTCTCGCGGATGATTTCGGCCCGCGCCGCCAGCTCGGCGTCGGTGGTCACCATCATCCCGCCTTCACCGGACACGATGTTCTTGGTGCCGTGAAACGAGTAGGTGCCGGCGATGCCGCACGTGCCAAGCGCCTGCTCGCGGTAGCGGCCGCCGAGCGCGTGCGCCGCATCTTCAACGAGCACGATGCCGTGCCGCGCCGTGAGCGTGCGGAGCGCGTCGAGGCCGTTGGCGATTCCGGCGTAGTGTCCGGTGAGGACGGCCCGCGTACGCGGCGTGATCCGTGACGCGGCGTCGGCCGGATCGAGATTGAGCGTCGCCGCGTCCACGTCGGCGAGCACCGGGCGGCCACCGGCCATGATCACGGCGTTGGCCGCGGACACGAAGGTGAACGACGGCACGATCACTTCGTCGCCCGGCGCCAGCGGCAGCGCGCGCATCATCAGCTCCAGCGCGTGGGTGCCGGACGGCGCCGGAAACGCGCGCAGGCAGCCAAGCGTCTGCTGAGCGTAGGCGGCGAGCCGCTGGTTGGCCGCTTCGCTGCCGGTCATCAACCCGCTCTTCAGGGCCGCGACCACCGCGTCAACGTCAGTGTCCTCGAGCGGAAGCCGATGAAGAGGAATTGCGTAAGGAGCCAATGACACGGATGGCTCGGGCATGCGCGCGGTACTTTAGCACGCGACGTCGCAGTCGCCGGCGTGCGCGATGACGGCGCGGAACACCGCCGGCGCAAGGCGCGCGCCGATCGTGGCGGCGTCGAGCGCGCGTGGCGATGCGACCAGGGCGCGCAGCGCGCGATTGAAACGCCACTTGCCGGTGAACTCGCGGCGTCGCGCCGCGGCGAGCCGCGCGTGCGCGCCGGCCCACCCGTGCGCGAGCACGTCGAGGGCCGCTGACGCGGCAAGCTCGCCGCCGCGAATCGCAAAGCGCAGGCCATCGCCGGTCATCGGATCGATGAAGCCGGCGGCGTCGCCGGCAAGCAGTAGACCGTCAATCGTCAGCGGCAGCGCGTCGACCGCGAGCGGTCCGAGCACCACCGGCGGCGTCGCGAGCCGTGCGCCGGCGGCGCGGTCGCGCAGCACCGGGTCGCGCGCCAGCTCACGCGCGAGCAGCGCGCGCGGATCGGCAAGCTCAGGATCGGCCGGCCCCGAAGGGCGGACGACGCACACGTTGGTGAGTCCGCCGGGCACCGGCGCAACGCCGATGTACCGCCTGCGCCGCACGTGCATCTCGCCGAGCGTCGCCGCCGAGGCGAAATTTTCGAAATAGGCGCCGATGGCCCAGCGGCGCGGGCGCGGCGGGTGGCGCGCGAGGCCAAGGCCGAACGACAGCGTGGAATGTCTGCCGTCGGCGGCGATGACGATCGGTGCGGCAAGCGCGACCTCGCGGCTGCCGACCGTGACGGCGACGCCGGTCACGTGCCGAAGGCCGCGCGCGTCGCCAGTGAGCGGACGCCGCACCACTGCGCCCTCCTCGAGTCCGCAGCCGGCGCCGACCGCGTGCTGCAACAGAATCCAGTCGAGATCGCGCCGGAGCATCGCGCGGCCGCTGACGCCGTGCGGGTAGCGGCCCTCGACCGCGACGCCGCGCTCGCCCGTCAGCATCATCCCGTCGACGCGCAGGCCGCGCGCCTCGATCTCGTCGGCGACGCCGAGCGCGCGCAGCCGCGCGAGCGCGCCCGGGTTCACCGTGTCGCCGCAGAGTTTGTCGCGCGGAAAGGTGGCGCGGTCGAGGATGCGGACGCGGGCGCCGGCGCGCGCGAGGACGAGGCCGGCACATGCGCCCGCCGGCCCCCCGCCGACGATGACGACGTCAGGCCCGGCCAATGACGATCGCGCTGTTCTTGGATCCGAACCCGAGGCAGTTGCACAGCGCCGCCTGCACCCGGGCGGCGCGCCCGCGATTGGGGATCACGTCGAGGTCGCACGCCGGGTCGGGCTCGAACTGGTTGATCGTCGGCGGCAGGAAGTCCCGCGTGAGCGCGAGCGCGGTCGTCACCACGCCTGCCGCGCCCGAGGCGCCCTGCGGATGACCAATCATCGACTTCACCGCTGAACCGGCGAGGCGATCGGCGTGCGCCGAAAATACCTGCCGTACGCAGCGCGACTCGACCGCGTCGTTCAATTGCGTCGACGTGCCGTGGTAGCTGACGTAGCCGATCTCCTCGAGCGCGTGACCCGATCGTTCGATCGCGAGCGTCATCGCGCGGACGATCTCCTCGCCGTTCGGCGCCATCTGCACGCGGTGGTAGGCGTCGCAGGTCGAGGCATAGCCGTCGATCGACGCGTAGATGGTCGCGCCGCGGGCGCGGGCCCGCTCCTCGCGCTCGAGCACCAGCATCCATGCCCCTTCGCCGAGCACGAACCCGTCGCGCCGGCGATCGAATGGACGCGACGCCTGCGCCGGATGATCGTTGTGCGCCATCGATACCGCTTTCATCCGCGAGAACCCGAAGATCATTCCCGGCGTCACACAGGCATCGGTGCCGCCGGACAGGATCACCTCGGCCTCACCGCTGCGCAGCAGCGCCGCCGCGTAGCCGATCGCGTCGGTCGAACTCGTGCAGCCGCACGACAGCACGTGGCTGATGCCGTGCAGGCGCAGCGAGATCGAGATCTCGCTCGACACCATGCCGACGATCGACACCGGAATCGCGTATGGCGTCACTTTCTTGCCGCGGTCGACGAAGAAGTCGTAGTACTGCCGCTCGCCGACGTCGATGCCGCCGCCGCCGCTGCCGATCACGACGCCGGCGTCCGGCTCGCCGACGCGCAGCCCGGCGTCGGCCCACGCTTCGCGGGCGGCGATGACGCCAATCAGCGCCGCGCGCGAATAGCGCTTCGGGTCGGCGCGGTAGTCGGGATCCCAGATGTCGTCCCCCTCGAGCGCCGGCACGTCGTCGATGGTGACGGCGGCGACCGGCGCGGCGACGCGGCAGGCGAACTCGGACGCGTCGAACTCGGTGATCGCGCGCGTGCCGCTGCAGCCGTTGCTGACCGCGCGCCAGAAGGCCTCGCGGCCGATGCCGAATGGCGACACGACGCCAATGCCGGAGATGACGATGCGCGGGCCGCCCGAGTGACGCATGACGCTATAGTAGCGCCGAGTGGCGAACCGCGTGATCGTCTGGATGGGCGGAGCGCTCTTCGTCGTGTCGCTGGCGTGGTGTGCATGGTGGTACCTCATGAGCGCCGGCGCATCGAGCCCGTACACAGGCGCCGCGATCCCGCTCGACGCCGCGCTCTTTTCACTGTTCGCGCTCCACCACAGCCTGTTCGCGCGCGACAGCGCGAAGCGGTGGCTGACGCGGGTGCCGCCCGACCTGCGGCGCGCGCTCTACGTCTACGTCGCCAGCGGGCTGCTGATCGTCGTCTGCGCCGCCTGGCAGCCGATCGGCGGCGACCTCTATCGCGCCGGGCGGCTGACCGTGTTGCACATCGCCGTGCAGATCGCCGGGGTGTGGGTGATTGCGCGGGCGGTCTCGAAAATCGATCCGCTGGAACTGGCCGGCATCCGCCCGGCACGGTCGGCCGAGCCGCTGCAGACATCGGGTCCGTACCGGTGGGTGCGGCACCCGCTGTATCTGGGTTGGGTACTCGCGGTGTTCGGGACACCGCACGTGACCGGCGATCGGCTCGTGTTCGCAGCCGTGTCGACGGCGTACCTCATCGCCGCCGTGCCGTGGGAAGAACGCTCGCTGGTGCAGGCGTTCGGCGACGACTACATCCGCTACCAGCGCGACGTGCGCTGGCGGATCATCCCGTTCATCTATTGAAGCGCGAGTCTTCGTCGAGGCCGGCAGGCACGGCGCCGGCAGCCGGCGCGCCGCCGCCCTTCTCGATGAACACCATCGAGTGCTGCGACGGAATGTCGAACTTCTTCCCGCACGTCTTGCAGGTCACGGCGTCGTCGACGCGGATCATGTAGTCGCGGAGCTTGGCGTACAAGGCCCGATCGCGCTCGTCGGCGCCAGGCGGCAGGCGATCTTTCTTCGTCCGCACCACCCACCGCATCTGGTAGTCGTTGGTCCGCTTGCACCGCGGGCACGTCAGCTTGTCGGTGCGGGTCTCGTTGCGGTTGTTGAAGAAATCGCGCTCGTCCAACGCCATGGCTGGATCATAGCGCGTGTCGGCGATCCGGCACGAATCCCGCAAGCCGGACGGTACAATTGCTCATGGTGAACGAAGACGCCCGCACGTATCCCAGCGAACTGCCGGTGCTCGCGCTCCGGCAGACCGTCGTCTTTCCACTCACGCTCCAGCCTCTGGCAATCAGCCGGGCGATGTCGATCGAATCGGTGAACCGCGCGTTGGCCGGCGACCGCCTGCTGTTCCTCGCACTGCAGAGCGACGACAAGGACGAGCCGGAACCGGGCGATTTGCACACCGTCGGCACGGTCGCGGCGATCCGGCAGATGGCCAAGGTCGCCAACGGGATCCACGTCATCGTCGAAGGCGTCATGCGCGGGCGCAGCGAAGCGGTGACGCGTACCGGCGTCACGCTCCGCGCGACCGTCTCAGCGGCGCCCGACG
>Ga0070666_10002148_pt1 | contig 11977 bp, 14 predicted proteins | sample KBSS23metaG_FD_64677 | JGI IMG/M metagenome (GOLD analysis project Ga0070666, IMG submission 64677) | Switchgrass rhizosphere microbial communities from Kellogg Biological Station, Michigan, USA - KBS S2-3 metaG | ecosystem: Host-associated > Plants > Roots > Rhizosphere > Soil ... | reverse complement strand
CCCCTACCAGGGTGAGATGCCCCTGGAGGTGCTGAGCGCCTGCTACAAGCTGGTGAGCTGAGGGACCGGCTAGAGGGGCAGGATTCGGACTCTGAAATCGGCCGGCTCCACGACGACCAGAGCGCCCGAATCCAGCAGGGCCTCATTCTGCCGGAGAGCGCGGAGAACGACCTCGCCGATGCTCTCGGGGAGCACGTCCTCCGACCGAACCTGGATCACGCTGGGTCCTGAAGCGTGGGTGAGCGCGAGCAGATGACCGAAGTCAAGGTCGTGGGTGAACACCACGAATCGGTTGTCTCGTGCCCAGGCCAGGATCTCGCGGTCCTTGGCCTTTGGATTTCCGATCTCGGACCAGTGCAGGGCCTCGATCCCGTTCCGCTCGAAGACCGCGCGCCACGCCGGGGACAGGCCCATGTCCACGACGATCTTCATCCGCGCTCTACCGGTACCTCGATCTCCTCGACGCGCCAAGTCGCGTAGGTCAGGGCCGCGCGGATGTCCTCTCTCTCGAGGTAAGGGTAGGCCTGGAGGATCTCCTCGTCCGTGTGGTCGGACGCGAGCAGGCCGAGAATGGTGCCGACGGTTATCCGCAGGCCCCGGATGCAGGGCTTGCCTCCCATCACGTCCGGGTCGAGGGTGATGCGGTCGAACGCTGGCACTGGTCTTCCTCCGTGAAGTCGCAGGGAAGTATACCTACCCCCGCATCGCCAATCCCAGAATCCCCGGCAGCTTGGCCATCGACGGCGCGGCCTCGAACTCGGATAGCTTCGGGGCCAGCTTGTGCGCGGTCTTGTGGGTGGCGAACCAGACCGGCTTGGGCCAGACGTAGAAGGGGGCCTGCACGACGGTCTTCTGGGGCCGGTCGAACATCAGCGTGTTGTGGACGAAGCCGACGCCGGACCGGATGTCCTGCGCCGTGTGGCCCGGGAAGGCTCCCCAGGGGGTGACCACCAGGCCGTAGCCCACCGCCGCCCAGTGATTGATCGAGACGGTGCCGTAGCGCAGGTTGGCGACCGCCCGCTCGACGGCCCGCTTCACCTCCGGGTTCTTCAGCGACTCGGGGTGGACGATCAGCGTCACGTTGAGGGTGCCCCAGAGCGTGTCGTTGCAGAAGGCCACCGCCTTCTCGATGTACTCCTGCACCGTGGCCGCCTCCAGGCCGGTCTCGCCGAAGACGCCGCAGAAGGCCTCGGTGGTGAAGCAGATGTCGTCCCGGTTCCCCGGATCGAGGTTCGGGATCAGCATCCAGGGGAGCTTGTCGCCGGCGCGGGCGCCGAAGACCTGGGCGGTCTCCCGGTGGGCATCGAGGAAGGCCTCGAATCTCTCCGGGGCGCCGGGCTAGTAGGCGCGGCGCAGGGGGATCTGGCGCAGGATCTTGCCGGTCTCGGAGATCAGCGTGCCCCGCTTGTCCCAGGAGGCGTGCTGAACGATCACCCGGCCGGCGTTGCAGTTGAAGCCGGCGTTGTTGGTGAGCATGGTCGCCAGGTTCTCGGCCTGGTAGAGGAGATCCCCCTCGTCCCAGGGACCGGGCACCACGATCACCGGGCTGACGTTGCCGAGCTCGGCGGTGAACCGCTTGCTCAGCAGGGGCTCGTTGGCCTCCTTGCGCCGCCGCCCTTCCTCGCCCGGGCCGAAGACGATCGCCTCGTAGGTCTTGTCCGAGCCGGTGATGTGGATCTCGTCCACCCCGGGGTGCCGGCAGAGGTAGGCGCCCTCCTCGGCGCCGCCGTAGACCACCCGGAAGAAGCCGCGGGCGATCAGGGGCTGGAACGCCTCCTCGAGGAGAGGACCGAGGTAGACGTTGACCGGGTGGGTTTTGAAGACCACCACCTGGTCCTCCACGAACAGCTTGTAGAGGGCGTCCATGGGGCCGATCGAGGAGACGTTGCCGGCGCCGAGCACCAGGGCGACGCGCCCCTGGCGGACGGGGTTGTGGTAGGCGACCGCCTGGGTGCCGGGGAGGTCCTTCTCGGTGATCCCCGGCTCCATCCAGACGTCGGCGGTGACGCCGGCGTAGAACACCCGATCGTAGACGTCGATGGGGAAGATCCGGGCCGACACCTGACCGTTCTGTCGGGTGCGGACCCCGCCGGGGATGCGCGGGCGGCCGTGGGTCTCGATGTCGAGCAGCGACTCGCGCAGCAACCGCAGGTTGCGCAGGACGAAGTAGGGTCCTACCAGGGCCTCCTCCCCCGAGCCGGGATGCGCGGGATCGAGCCCCTCGGCCTCCATGCCGAGAGCCGCCCAGCGCTCGGCCACGGCCAGGAATCGGCGGCTGAGCTCGCCGAGCAGGTCGATCCGTTCGCGCACGGAGACCAGCGTCCAGGCCCCCTTGCTCTCCTGGAGGGTGGCGACGGCGGCGTCCATCTCCGCTCGCGGGGAGACGCGGGCGGAGCCGGTGACGATCTGGGGGGTGAGAGTGGCGGTAGTCATGAAATCCTCCCGACGCCGCATTGCGGCACGAGAACGATAGCACGACTCGGAGAGGGGGGACGCCGCGGCGCTTCCTACGGCTCCTTCGGCATCACGATCCAGAGGATGATGTAGGCGAAGATACCCGGAAAGGCCACCGAGGCGATGGACACGACCACGTAGAGGATGCGGACGAGGGTGGGGCTCCAGCCGAGCCAGTCGGCGATTCCGCCACAGACTCCGGCGATCATCTTGTGTCTGCGAGAGCGATAGAGCGGCATGGTTCTTTCTCCTTCCTCCCGGAGCCGGCGCTTGGGGGCCGGCTCTTCACATCACACTACGTGCCAGGGGCCGGCCGGTTTCGCTGGAGCTTGCCGGGCATGGCAGCCAGCCAGAGGCAGAGCAGGATCGCCGGCAGGCCGATGGCGCCCGCGCCCACGAAGAAGAGGGCGTAGGACTCCATCAGGGTGTGCCCCTGGGCCTGGAGGCCGTCGACCACCGCGCCGGAGAAGCCCTTGAGGAACTTGCCCACGATGGCGTAGGCCGAGCTGAGCAGGGCGTACTGGGTCGCGGTGTAGCCGAGACTGGTCAGGCTCGACATGTAGGTGACCAGGGCCACGCCCGCGGCGCTTACGCCGAAGTTGTCGAAGAACATCACCGCCGCGAACAGCCGCGGATCGCCGCCGTAGACGGCAAGGATGGCGAAGCTGGCAATGGCGACGGCCTGCAGGATGCCGCCGAGGATCAGCCCGCGGATGTAGCCGGCGCGGGCCACCATCAGCCCGCCGGCCGCGATCCCCAGGAAGGAGGCGACGAGGCCGATCGTGCCGCGCACGGCGCCCACCATGTCCTTGGAGATCCCGAGGTCGTGGTAGAAGGGGGTGGCCATCGGCCCCATGACGAACTCCGGCAGCCGGTAGAGGCTGATGAACACCAGCATCAGGAGCCCCACCCACCCCCAGGTCCGGAAGAAGGCCAGGAAAGGGCCGACCACCGCGTCGAACAGCCCGCGGGCGGTCCACAGGGGGGCCTCGGCCGACTTCTCGCGCAGGACCTCGTCCGCCCCCTCCGGCTCGGTCGCCTTGAGCGTGGCGGCGACGCCGATCAGCATCAGGACGGCCATCAGGGCGTAGGAGATGGGCCAGCCCAGATGGTTGGCGGCGAACAGGATCAGGGCGTCGCTGGTGATGACGGCGATCCGGTAGCCGAGCTGATAGGCGCTGGAGAGGAGGCCCAGCTCCTCGTTGGTGTCGGCGGCCTCGATCCGCCAGGCGTCCACCACGATGTCCTGGGTCGCCGAGGCGAAGGCCACGGTCAGGGCGGCCACTCCGAGGGCCAGGAGGCCATGGCGCGGCCCGATCGCGGCCATGGCGAGAAGGCCCGCGCCGATCACCACCTGGGCGACCAGGATCCAGCCCCGCCGCCGTCCCAGCCGCTTGCCGAGCCAAGGCGCGTTGAGCCGGTCGATCAGCGGCGACCAGAGGAACTTGAAGGAGTAGGCGAGGCCCACCCAGGAGAGGAAGCCGATCGCCTTCAGCGTCAGCCCCTCGTCGCGCATCCAGTAGCCGAGGGTGCCCGCGGTGAGGAAGAAGGGCAGGCCCGAGGAGAAGCCCAGCGCCAGCATGATGGCGATCTTGGGCTGCCGCAACGCCCGGAAGACGTCGCCGATCCCGGGCTTGCGTGGCTTGGCCGTGGGGGGGGCAGGCTGGGAGGGTGGATTCATTAGGCGAAGCTTACCTCGAAGCCCTTTCAAGGGGCGCTGTTCTTAGCCCGGCGGTTTATCGCCAGGCGTGGTGTGTGTGACCGCGTCCTTGGCCGCGCCGGACGCCGCCCGGGCATGAATGCCCGGACTAAGAACAGCGCCGGGTGAACCCGGCTTGAAACCCCCATGGCATACCCCGTGCTAGGCTTCGGGGCGGGCGGGGGAATGAATGCTGAGGCGAATTCTCAATAAGAATCAGGACGAGCTGCTGGCGGAAAACCGCCGGCTGGTCGCCGATCTCCAGCAGGCCCTGGCGCGGTTCGACGCCGCGGCCGACGACCAGGAGACCCTCAAGCGCTCGGCCCTCCAACTCGACGAGCTCTTCCTCCTAGTCGTCGCCGGCGAGTTCAACGCTGGCAAGAGCGCCTTCATCAACGCCCTCCTGGGAAGCAAGATCCTCGAAGAGGGGGTCACCCCCACCACCACCCACGTCCACATCATAAAGCACGGTGGCGCGGTCTCCCGGACGCCCCTGGAAAACGCGCTCGACGTCATCACCGCCCCGGTCGAGCTGCTCCAGGACATCAACATCGTCGACACCCCGGGCACCAACGCCATCCATCGCGAGCACGAGGCGATCACCCGCGAGTTCGTGCCCCGCTCGGACATGGTGCTCTTCGTCACCTCGGCCGACCGCCCGTTCACCGAGAGCGAACGCGCCTTCCTCCAGGGCATTCGCGACTGGGGGAAGAAGATCGTCATCGTAGTCAACAAGATCGACATCCTGGAGACCCCCGAGGATGTCGACCGGGTCCTCGCCTTCGTGGCCGAGAGCGCCCGGAAGCTGCTCGGCTTCACCCCCGAGATCTTTCCGGTGGCCGCCCGGCTCGCCCTTCGCGGCAAGACCGGCAACGACGCCGCCCTCCTCGCCCAGAGCCGCTTCGAGGCCCTGGAGCGCTACATCGTCGACACCCTGGACGAGAAGGAGCGGGTAAGGCTGAAGCTGATGAACCCGCTGGGAGTCGCCGAGCACCTTTCCAAGCGCTATCTGGAGATCACCGATGGCCGGCTCGGGCTGCTCAAGGAGGACTTCGCGGCGATCGAGGACATCGAGCGCCAGATGACCCTGTTCCAGGAAGACATGGGGCGCGAGTTCCGCTTCCGGCTCGCCGACGTCGACAACGTCCTGCGCGAGTTCGAGAACCGGGGGATCAGCTTCTTCGACGAGACCATGCGCCTGGCCCGCGTCATCGATCTGATGAACAAGTCGAAGATGAAGGCCGACTTCGAGCGGACGGTCGTCGCCGACCTGCCGCAGCGGATCGACAAGCGGGTCTCCGAGATCATCGACTGGCTGGTCAGCTCCGAGCTGCGGCAATGGCAGGCGGTGACCGAGCACCTCGCCCTGCGGCGCCAGCAGCACGCCGACCGCATCGTGGGCCAGGTCGGCCGCAGCTTCGACTTCGACCGCACCCGCCTGCTCGACAGCGTCGGGCGCGCGGCCCAGCGCTCGGTCGAGACCTTCGACCGCGAGGGGGAGGCGAACCGGCTGGCCGATTCCGTCCAGATGGCGGTCGCCGGCACCGCTCTCGCCGAGGTGGGGGCGATCGGCCTCGGGGCCATCCTCACCCACATCGCCGTGACCGCGGCGGCGGACTTCACCGGCATCCTCGCCGCCGGGACGATCGCCGTGCTCGGCCTCTTCATCATCCCCAACCGCCGGCACGACGCGAAGAAGAATCTGACCGAGAAGATCGAGTCCATGCGCGAGCAGCTCATGGGCTCGCTGACCAGCCAGTTCGAGCGCGAGGTCGAGGGCTCCGTGCACCGCATCGACGAGGCGATCGGCCCCTACACCCGCTTCGTCCGCGCCGAGCGGGAGCACCTGAACGCCGCCCGCGAGGAGCTCAACGCGGTCACCCAGGGGCTGATCCAGCTGCGCTCGCGGGTGGAATCTCTGTAGAGCGAACAAACGCCTCATGGGGTAATATGTCGTGTCTAGACATGCCCTACTGGCGGCTCTTCTACCATGCGATCTGGGCTACCTGGTGCCGTGAACCCCTGATTTCCCGGGAGGTGGAACCGGTCGTTCACGACCTCCTTCGAAGCAAGGCGATAGGTCTGGGCGCGACGGTCTTCGCGCTGAACGGCATGGAAGACCACGTCCATCTGGTAATTTCGGTCCCTCCGAAGCTGTCCCTCGCGGGGTTCATCGGGAAGGTGAAGGGGGCAACCTCCACCAACTTCAACAAAACTGGCCTCCTGGATCGAGCGCTGAAGTGGCAGGAGGAGTACGCGGTTCTTTCCTTCGACACGAAGCGGCTTCCGCAATATGTCACCTACGTCGAGAATCAGAAGAACCACCATGCCAGGGCCGAGTTGATCCCGATCCTGGAGCGGACCGGAGAGACCGATGCCAGGCGTCGCGCGCCCGTACGCCCGGCGATAAATCGCCGGGCTAAGAACGGCGCCCCCTGAAGGGGACTTTAAAGCCGGGTTCACCCGGCGCTGTTCTTAGCCCGGGCATTTATGCCCGGGCGGTGCCGGCCGCCGGACTCTTGGTCCTCCAACTCCTGCAACACCTCCGCCGTATGCTCCCCCAGCCCCGGAGCCGAAGCCGACGGCGCAAGCCGCGCGCCGTCGAACAGGAACGGGGCGACCACGGTGGGAAGGACCCCGTAGATACCCGCCGGGAGATCCACCACCTGCCCGCGCTCGCACGCCTTCCCGACCGCCTCCCCCACGGTGGCCGGCGGGCCGGCGGGGACCCGGTGGGCCCGCATGGCGGCGTCCCAGTGGGCTATGGGACGGAGGGCGAAGATCTCCGCGAGCAGGGCATCGAGATCCCCCCGGTTCTTCACCCGCCCCTGGCTGCTCTGGAAGCGGGGGTCTTCGGCGAGCTCCGGGCGCTCGATCGCGGCGCAGAAGCGGCGCCAGAGGTCCTGGCTGCCGACGCCGACCACGAACCAGCCGTCCGCGGCCCTGAAGGCCTGGTAGGGGGCGAGGTTCGGATGGGCGGAGCCGAGCCGGGCGGGCTGGCGGCCGTCGGCCAGCCAGGACTGCGCGGCGTAGGAGAGGAAGGAGGCGCCGGCGTCGGCCATCGAGACCTCGACCTGGCTCCCCTCGCCGGTCGCGTCCCGGAGGCGGAGGGCGGCGAGCACTGCCGAGAGGCCGTAGAGAGCGGAGAGGACGTCCACGATCGCCACTCCGACCCGCACGGGCTCGCCTTCCTCGAAACCGGTGAGGGACATCAGACCGGACTCGGCCTGCAGCACCACGTCGTAGGCCGGGCGGTCCGCCTCGGGCCCCGAGGTGCCGTAGCTGGTCACCGTGCACTGCACCAGGCGCGGATGGGCGCGGGTGAAGCGGGAGCTGCGGAATCCCAGCTTCCGCCACTCCGAAGGGAGAAAGTTCTCGACCAGGACGTCGGCCCCGGCGAGCAGCCGACCGAAGATCTCGCGTCCTCTCGGCGTCTTGAGGTCGAGCACCACCGAGCGCTTGTTCCGGTTTGCCGCGACGAAGTAGGCGCTGACCTGGGCATCCCCCTCGCCGACCCAGGGAGGACCCCAGGCGCGGGTCTGGTCGCCGCCGTCCGGGCGCTCGATCTTGATCACGTCGGCTCCGAGGTCCCCCAGCAGCATGGCGAGGTAGGGCCCGGCGAGGACGCGCGAGGCGTCCACGACGCGGATACCCGCCAGGGGGCTCCCGGGTTTGGATCGGCGCGGCATACGTGAGGCGGATCGTAGCACCCGCCCGGGAGGGTGGTGATCCGCCCGCCCGTCCGCGATGGCGGGCCCCCCGTGAGGGCGTGGGGCCCCCGGAGGACCGGCGCTAGTCTGGGGCCGGAGCCTGAGGAAGACAGAGCGAGAGTGGAAACGGCTCCGAGGAGGAGTTATGAAAGACAAAATCCCAGTCCGTTACGAGCGCCCCAATCCGCTGGTGATGTTCGACGATCTGAGGACCGAGTTCGAGAACTTCTTCGAGCGCCCCTGGGGGATGCTGAACTGGCGGTTCCGCGCCGAGAAGCCGGCCTGGACCCCCAAGCTCGACGTGTTCGAGAAGGACAACGTGCTCTTCGTCAAGGCCGATCTGCCCGGCATGAAGAAGGAGGACGTGTTCGTGGCTCTCGAGGAGGGCGACCTGGTCCTCAAGGGGGAACGCAAGGAAGAGAAGGAGATCAAGGAGGAGAACTTCTACCGCGCTGAGCGGATGCTCGGCACCTTCTATCGCCGGCTGCCGCTGAGCTTCAAGGCCGATCCGGCGAAGATCGAGGCCAAGTTCACCGACGGCGTGCTGGAGGTCCGCGTGCCGGTGCCGCAGCTCGAGGCCCCCAAGGGCCAGCCGATCGCCATCAACTAGCGTCGCCGGAACGAAACCCGCCCCCGAAGGAGGTCTGAAATGTTCGACAATCTCAAGACCGTGCTGATTGGAACGTCCCTCACCAGGATGAGCGATCCCGTCGTGCGCGCCGGGCTGGGAGTCGCCCGGGCCTCCGGGGCGCGGGTCTTTCTCGTTCACGCCTTCCAGCCGCAGTGGGCCTACGCCGGCGGTCCGTATCTCTCCGAGGCCTTCATCCAGGAGACCCTGGAGACGGAGCGGACGCTCGCCGAGAAGCACCTGCTGGAGCAGATCGGCCGGCTCGGCATCCGCCCCGAGGAGCTCGCGGGCAAGGCCGTCGCCTACGGTCCGCCTCACCGGGTGCTGATCGACGCCGCCGACGAGGTCGAAGCGGACCTGGTCGTCGTCGGCTCGACCGAGTCGCCGCAGCTCGCCAAGCTCTTCGGCTCCACCGCCGACCGGGTGATCCGCAAGGCCACCTGGCCGGTGCTCATGGTGCGCGGGGAGCTGCGGGTGCCGCCGCGGCGGGTGCTGATGCCCGTCGACCTGTCGCCGCTGTCGGGCGTCGCCTTCCGCAAGGGTCTGGCGGTGCTCGGCGAGGTCGCGCCGGTCGAGGACGTGGCCATCGAGGCCCTGTTCGTGATGGAGGGCTCCGACCGCCGTCACATGGCGAGCGAGGCCACCGCCTTGCAGGAGCTGGAGACCTTCGTGCTCCGGCACTCCGCGGGCACCGGCCGCCGGGTCTCCACCCGGCTGCTCCAGGGCCCGGTGGAGGAGGAGATCCGCAAGCGGACGGAGGAGTGGGCGGCCGACGTCGTCATCCTCGGCACCCATGGACGGGGCGGCTTCGAGCGCTTCCTGCTCGGCAGCGTGGCCTCGGACGTGGTACGCCGCGGGCCGGCGAGCGTGATGGTGATCCCGCCGGAGCTGGCGCCCGAGACGCTGCGCGTCCCGGCGCGCCAGCAGGAGGCCGCCTTCGCCTGAAGGCGGGCCCGGGTTCTTACTCCGCGGGCTCCACGATCCGGTGGCGGATGGCGTAGCTGACCACCTGCGCGCGGTTGTGGAGATGGAGCTTGTCGAGGATGTTGCGGACGTGGAACTTGACCGTGTTTTCGCTGACGCCGAGCTGCTTGGCGAGCTTGCGGTTGGAGGTGATGCCGTTGACCAGCAGCTCGAGCACCTCCCGCTCGCGGTCGGTCAGCGCGTCGGGATCGTGCTGGGTGGCCTGGGGCTGGGCCGGGCGGGCGAACTCCTGGAGTAGCTTGCGGGCCAGGGCCGGAGTGAGGGCGGGCTCGCCGCGGTTGACCCCCTCGAGAAGGCCGAAGAAGTCCTCGGACTCCAGGTTCTTCAACAGGTAGCCCTGGGCTCCCGACTTGATGGCTTCGAAAAGCTTCGAGTCCTCGTCGGAGGCGGTCAGCACCACCACCTTCACCTCCGGCTGGTCGGCGCTGATCAGCCGGGTGGCCGAGAGCCCGTCCAGCTCCGGCATGGAGAGGTCCATCAGCACGACCTCGGGCTTGAGCTTGCGCGCGAGGTCGACGGCCTCGCGGCCGTTCCGCGCCTCGCCCACCACCTCCAGGCCGTGGGCCTCGAGCAGGCTGCGCAGGCTGTCGCGAAAGAGGGCGTGATCGTCGGCGATCAGGATCTTCATGGTCTCTCCTGGATCGATTCGGGCATCTGGATGTCGGGTCCGGCCGGGGTGGGCAGCTCGACCGAGATCCGGGTCCCGGACCCGGGGACGGAGTCGAGCTGGAACCGGCCGCCGATGGTCTCGGCGCGCTCGCGCATGGTCGAGAGACCGAAGCGCGGGAACTCGGAGCGGCCGAGCTCTCCCGGTGTGAAGCCGGAGCCATTGTCTTCGATCGTGATCCTCAATGTCGAGGCGCTCTGCTCGATCGTCAGCGACGCCCGCGTCGCGTTGGCGTGCTTGCGGATATTGGTGAGCGACTCCTGGACGATGCGCAGCGCCTGGAGCTGGGCGTTGGGGGTGAGCCGGGGGGCCCCCTCGATCCGGAGGTCGCACTCGACCCCGGCGTGGGCCTGCCAGGTGCTCACGTAGTCCTGGAGCGCGTCGGCGATCGTGCGCCCGGGCACCGCGGCGCTGCGCAGCCCGATGATCGACTCGCGCACGTCGGCATAGACCTCGCGGGCGGCGGCGGCGAGCTGGTCGAGCTGCTGGGTGGCCTCGTCGGGGCGCCCGTTCTTGAGGAAGACCTTGACCGCCTGGGCCTTGGTGTTGACGTAGGCCAGCACCTGGGCCAGGCCGTCGTGCATCTCGTGGGCGATGCGCAGCCGCTCCTCCGCCACCGCCAGATCGTTGAGGCGCATGTGGAGGTGGGCGTTGTCGATGGCCAGGGCGGCCGTGGTGGCGAAGCGGACCAGGCTCTCCTCGTCATCGGGGGTGAACTCGGCCCCTGCCGCCTTCTCCGCCAGGTAGAGGTTCCCCCGGAAGGGGCTCTTGCAGAGGACCGGCACCGCCAGCAGCGACCGCATCGGCGGATGGTTGGAGGGGAAGCCGACCGAGCGCGGATCGCGGCCGAGATCGGCCAGCCGCAGCCGCTGCCCTTCGTTGAGCACCACCCCCAGCAGACCGTGGCCGACCGGCGGCGGACCGATCCGCGTCCTCGTATCCGGGGAGATCCCCGAGGTGATGAACGACTCGATCCGGTGCTGGTCGTTGATCACCGACAGCGCGCCGTACCGGGTACCCACCAGGTCACAGGCCCGGTCCACCACGCTCTGGAGCACGGTCTCGAGCGCCAGGTCGCCGTGGATGCCCAGGGCGGCCTCGTGCAGGGTGAGGAGCTCGCGGTTGCGTCGCTCGAGGGTGGACTGGGTCCGCTCGATGACGCTGAACAGGGCGGCGAAGAAGAAGATGCAGCCGACGAACACGGCCGCGCTCATCAGGATCATCCCCGGCAGCGAGGGCAGATAGGGGTAGAGCACCCGCCGCACGATCTCCAGCAGAAGGATGAAGACGAGCGCGGCGAGCACGGTAATCCACTTGAGCCTGCCCAGGGTCATCGTGCCGCTGGCGAGGGGACGCGCGGCGGTCATTACGGCACATTCTATAGAAATCCCGCTTGGCGAGCTTTCCGGCTTCACCGGACGGGCCTGCCGGTCCGGATTCCCAGCAGGGCGTAGAAGGGGCACCAGCCGATCAGACCGGTGACGAGGGGGACCCAGCCGAAGATCTCGAAGGCGGCCTTCCAGACCCCTTCGACGAGCCCGAGCCAGGCGGCCGCCAGCATCAGCAGCCCGACGCAGATCCGGATCCCTCGATCCACGGACGACAGGTTGCCATTGCGCATGATCCGGTGCAGGAATCTCCTGCTGGCTAGGATGCCGTGCGGGACGCCCGAGGGTAACGCCCCGGGGAGTAGGATTTCTCCTACCCGGGGGTGGTCCGGTCCCCCCCCTTTTGGATAGGTCCGGGAGCGGCGGGAGCGGCGGCGTGCTACACTTCGTCGACCTCAGCGGCAGGCCCATGATCGTCGAGAAAAGGCACCTGGACGGCTTCACCCT
>Ga0070666_10002140_pt1 | contig 12005 bp, 9 predicted proteins | sample KBSS23metaG_FD_64677 | JGI IMG/M metagenome (GOLD analysis project Ga0070666, IMG submission 64677) | Switchgrass rhizosphere microbial communities from Kellogg Biological Station, Michigan, USA - KBS S2-3 metaG | ecosystem: Host-associated > Plants > Roots > Rhizosphere > Soil ... | reverse complement strand
CTCGACGCATTGTCGGGCGGCAGCAGCATGGCGTAATCCATTTCTTTGGGAAGCGCGTCGACGCCCAACAGATCGCGAACCGCGTTCTGATATTCTGTGCGGCTCAGGCGGTGCAGCAGTGGCAGCTTGCCGGGCTCAGGGTTGGCGGCGGAGGCGTGGTCGAGTTCGCTCTCCAGCCACGTCGCCACGGAATCATAAGCCGCTTGCGGGGGGCGCGGTACACCGGTGGGAGGCATGGTCCCAGCGCGTAGTTTGCGGACGACTTTTTCCCAGGTTTCGGCAGTGGCCGGTACGCGGCTGAGGTCCGCAGGGTCCAGCGTCAGGCCCGCAGTTTTGAGCGTGGCGTTATGGCAGCCGATGCAATATTGCGTGACGAAGGCTTGTGGCGTGGAAGTCTGCGCGAAGGCCGACGAGGCCAGTATGAAAACGGTCCAGAGGCGTAGCATGTATGCGGGTGCGGTGACGCCCCTACCTAATTGTAAGATGTAGATGTATGAGGCGCGTAATCCTATTGGCAGTGCTTTCGGCTGGCGCAATTTTCGCGGCCGGCGGGGACCTGCGGTTGATCCAGGCGGCGAAGAAGGCTGACGTCAAGGCAGTGCGCTCGCTTTTATTGGAAAAAGCCAGTGTAATTGCCGTCGAAGCGGACGGCACGACGGCGCTGCACTGGGCGGTGCAGCAGGATCACGCCGAAATCGTCGATCTGCTGCTGCGCGCGGGAGCGGATGTGAAAGCCGCCACACGCTATGGATTGACCCCCCTGTATTTCGCTTGCAACAACGGCAACGCGGCCATTATCGACCGTCTATTAAAGGCTGGCGCGGACCCTAATGGTGCGACTCCGGAAGGCCAGACGATGTTGATGACGGCGGCGCGCAACGGTAAGCCGGAAGCCATCAAGCTGCTGCTGGCGCGCGGCGCGAAAGTGAACGCCGCTGAATCCTGGAAAGGCCAGACCGCGCTGATGTGGGCGGCGTCCGAAGGAAACGCGGAAGCTGCGGCGATGCTAATCGAGTTCGGCGCTGAGGTCAAGGCGAAATCGAAAAAACAATTCACGCCGCTGCTGTTTGCGGTTCGCAACGGGCACATTGACGCCACCAAGGTTTTACTCGATCACGGCGCAAACCCCAACGACGTGGCGCCGGACGGCACTAGCGCGCTGGCGATGGCGGCGATCAACGCGTATTACGAACTTGCGGGCGTGCTAGCGGATCGCGGCGCGGATCCGAACTTGCCTGATCCGCGCGGTTCGGTGCTGCATATTCTGGCGTGGATGCGTAGACCTGGTTCAGACCCGGCGGCGGGGGCGGGCGGCGCACCCAAAGGCCCTCCGATTCCTGAGGGCAAACTCGACAGCCTGGAGCTTGCGAAGAAACTGCTGGCGCATGGCGCGAATCCGAACACGCGGATCGCGTGGAAGGAAATCAAATACAACCGCGACTTCGGGCAGGTGAAATTGCCACTGGATATTCCCATTGGGCGGAAATATATCAGCTACGTGGGAGCGACTCCCTTCTATCTCGCGGCGCAGAGTGGCGACGCGGCCTACATGCGTGTGCTCGCGGCAGGCGGCGCGGATACCAAACTGGGCACGGTGCAAAATATTTCGCCGCTGATGGCCGCGGCCGGCATCGGCTATTGGGATGGCGAGAGTCCCGGGCCCTACGCGGGATGCCCGGAACCGGAGCGTTTGGAAGCGGTGAAGACCGCGATCGAACTTGGCAACGACATCAACTATCACGCGGACTTCGGCGAGTACCCGATGGAAGGCGATGCCGATTTTATCCGCCTGTATTATCCGAAGAATATTTCCAACATGCCCGATAATGCGCTCGGCGACGTCCGCTGGACAGGTAGCACGGCGCTGCACGGGGCGGTGGTTTCCGGGCAGCTTTCCATCGTGCAATATTTGGTGGAGCAGGGCGCACAGATCGATGCGAAGAACAAGGTGGGCTGGACGCCGCTCACGCTGGCGCGCGGCGTTTTCGTGTCGAACACATTGAAAGTGTTTCCGGACATCGCGGCGTATCTCGAGAAGACCTTGATCGCGCGCGGCATGCCGGTCGAAGCGCCGCGTCCTGAGCCCACGGCTCCGTCGGCGGCGCAGTAGATGGCCGTTAGCCCCTTGGCCGGACTGCCGGCAACCTCCGCCCCTCTCATCGACCCCGCGCGTTTGATTGACGCGTACTACTCGATTCATCCCAACTCGAGCGATCCCGCGCAGCGCGTGTCTTTCGGAACTTCGGGACATCGCGGCAGCGCAATAGCGGGTTCGTTCAATGAGCGCCACATCCTGGCGATTTCCCAGGCGATTTGCGCCTATCGTGCGCAAGCGCGCATCAGCGGACCGCTGTTCATCGGCATCGACACGCATGTTCTGTCCGAGCCGGCATTCATGACCGCGCTCGAAGTGCTGGCCGCAAACGGCGTCGAATTGCGCATCTCGCTGCCGCGTGCGGAAGCGGGTTTGACGGACGTCGAATATACGCCGACGCCCGCGATCTCACACGCGATTCTCGCCTACAATCGCGGCGGACCGACGGCACAAGCCGATGGGATCGTGATCACGCCCTCGCACAATCCTCCTGAGGATGGCGGGTTCAAATACAATCCACCGCACGGCGGACCCGCCGATAGCGGCATCACGAAATTCATTCAGGATCTAGCGAACGCGCTGCTCGAAGCGAAACTCGAAGGCGTGAAGCGCGTGCCCTTCGCCGATGCGCTCAAGGCTGCTACCACGCAGCGTCACGATTTCATTGGTGAATATGTTGGCGGTCTCGGAAGCGTCATCGATATGGACGTGATCCGCGCGTCCGGGATCAAGATGGGCGTCGACCCGTTGGGCGGCGCGGGCGTTCACTACTGGGCGCCGATCGCGGAGCGTTACCAACTGAATCTGGAAGTGGTCAACAAGACCGTCGACCCCACGTTCCGCTTCATGACGCTCGATTGGGATGGCAAGATCCGCATGGACCCGTCGTCGCCCTACGCCATGCGCGGACTGATCGCGTTAAAGGATCGCTTCGATATCGCCTTCGCCTGTGACACGGATCATGACCGTCACGGAATCGTCGCGAAAAGCTGCGGGCTGATGCCGCCCAACGAATATCTGGCCGTGTGTATTTCGTATTTATATCCGCAGCGCAGTGCATGGACGGCCGGTGCCGCGGTGGGCAAAACCGTGGTCAGCAGCAGCATGATCGATCGCGTCGCCGCGGGCATCGGGCGCAAAGTGTACGAAGTTCCGGTTGGCTTCAAGTGGTTTGTGGACGGGCTCGTGAACGGCTCGCTGGGATTCGCGGGCGAGGAAAGCGCGGGCGCGTCGTTTTTGGCGCGCGACGGCTCGGCGTGGTCGACCGATAAGGACGGCATGATCGCGGCGCTGCTTTCGGCGGAGATCACGGTGCGCGGCGGCAAAGATCCCGGCGAAGTCTACGCGAGATTGTGTGAGAATTACGGACGCCCGGTGTATGAGCGCATCGACGCTCCGGCCAACGCTGAGCAACGTGACCGCCTGGGAAAGCTATCGCCCAAAGATATTCCGGTTACTGAATTAGGCGGCGAAAAGATCGCCAGCGTGCTGACCAACGCACCCGGCGACGGCAACGCCATCGGCGGCATCAAGGTCATCACGAAAGACGGCTGGTTCGCGGCGCGGCCTTCGGGAACTGAAGACGTGTACAAAATCTACGCTGAGAGCTTCCAGGACCGCGATCATCTCCAGCGCATCCAGAAGGAAGCGCAAGCGATGATCGCACAGGTCCTCGATAGAGCTTAGAAAATATACTTCAGCGCGAACTGCATGATGCGCGGATCGCCGAACACCTGCATTTGTCCGAAATTCCCCGCATTCCGCGCCGTCTGCAGCGTGGTGGTGCTGACGCCGGCGGGCGCGAAACCCGGCCGCCAGTGGTTGGGAATATTGAAGACTTCGTAGCGGACTTCCAGGCGCTGCCGTTCGGTAACTTTGAATTGCCGCGCCAAGCTCGCATCCAATGTGAAGCTGCCGGGTCCGTGGACCGACGCCGCTCCCACGTTCGGCAGTTGCCCTAACGGCATCTGCGCAGACACCTGGAATGCAGCCGGGTTCAGCCAGCAGGAAGGCGTCTGCACGGCACAGTAAGGATCCGCCAGGACTTGGTTCGCGCGTTGACCCGCTATGCCAGTGACGCCGGTATCGATACCAGAAGTCACCGAGTAGTAGCTGCCCGACGAAATTCTCATAATCGGCGAAAGCTTCCAGCCAGAGAACACAGCCTGCATCAGGCGACCGCCGTACTTAGGCGTTTCCATCACGGCCGAGACATTGATGATATGCCGGTGATCGATGCCAACGCAATTGCCGCGATCGAAGCGGCGGCTGGATGGATTGGTCCACTGCGTACCGTCCAACTCTGAGGTAAACGGATCCGTGATGCAATGCGACCAGGTGTAATTTCCCAACACCGTGAAGTTGTTCGCGAGACGATGCTGCGCGGAAAGCAGCATCGCGTTGTAACCGGAGGTGCCACCGGTATCGAGTTGGTGAATGACTCCGTAATACGCTCCCGCGGCGGCGTTCTGCAGAGTCAGCGGCCGCCGGGTCTGCACGGCAGTGGTGGCGCCGGTCACGAGGGGAGCGTTGATCGGAGTGTCGCTCCACAGATGCAGCGTGTTGTTGCCGAGATAGCTGCCCGAGAAAAGCCAGTTGCCGACCTGCCGCTGCAAGGAGACATTCCATTGCTCCAGGTACGTGATTTGCAGATCCAGCGGGTAACTGGTATAGGTTGCGGCGTTGGCCGGGAAGAGAGCGTTCTTACCCGACGATAACGGGAAGGGATTTCCGCCGGTTACGCCGGCCCAGGGGTTGGAAAATGGAATGGGAGCGGCAGCCGTGCCGCTGCGGGTGATGGAAGTTCCCCACGGCGGTTCCTGAGAAAATCCATAGGCAAACAGCGTATGCGGCAGGTCATAGAAAATACCCCAGGATGCGCGGATGCTGGTTTTGCCGCTGCCGGTGGGGTCCCAAGCTATGCCAACACGCGGCGCAAAATCATTCAGTTTTACGTGCGCGGGGCGATTATTGGTATCGAATTGCGAGTCGCCTGCAAACAGATATCCAGGAGGGCCGTTGGGGTAAACGGTGGAACGGGTGCCGGAGGTAAACAGGTCGGGATAGAAATGTCCCACATGGCCGTTCGACATGGTGTTGCCGAAGTACGGCTCCCAGCGGAGTCCCAGATTCACGGTCAGGCGGGGCGTTAGCTTCCAGGTGTCCTGGGCGTAGGCGCCGATGTAGGTGTAGCGCTCATTGGCGAACTGAATGCCGCCCTGCGTGAACGCCGAGGCATCACCAAGCAAGAAATCCGCCATGGAAAGACCAGTGGTTTGGCCGTTGAAGGTGAAATTACCGTCGCCATTCAACGGGCCGTAAACGTTCTGCAGCGAGTGCATCCAATTCACGCCGAATTGCAATTGGTGATTGCCGCGGGTCATGCTGAGGTCGTCGCCCGATTGGAACGCGGTCACGGGGTCGGTGGCTGCGTAGGAAAACACGGTGGAGCTGTAAATAGCGCTCGACGCGGTGGCGACGATGTGGCCCGGCACCAGCGTGGTCATGTTGATTCCGAGGGTATTTGCGTCGAAGGACGGAAGCTGCGTTTTGGTAACGCCGCTGCGGTTGCCGGTGAAGTGGAACGAATTGATGGTGCTCGCGTTGATGATATAGGTGTCGCCGATCACCATCGAATTCACCAGATCGTTGGCGCCGGAAATGGTTTCGGTCAGCGGATTCTTACCGTCGAACGGCGTGCCCACCACGGCGTGCGTGCCGTAGTAGCGGACAAACAAGGACTGTTTGTCGCTCATGTTGTAATCCACTTTCATGACGCCGGATTGTTCGTCGAAATTCTGCTTGGTGCCGAAGAAGACTTTGCCGCAAGGGTCGGTGGACGGCGTGTAGAACGTCATCATCTTCGCGGCTGCCTTGTCGAAGAGAGTGGGCGAGATGCTCGTGCCGCCGGCGAAGGGGCCCGTCAAAACTTTGGCCTTGCCGCCATTGCAAGCCGCACTGGCGACGGCGCTGAAGTCGCCGTTCAACATGGCTTGCGTGGGAACGAACGTGAAGTTGCCGGTGGGATCGGTGCGGATATTGGTTCCCTGATATCCCGCGAAGAAGAACAGTTTGTCCTTCCTGATCGGGCCGCCGATGGTGGCGCCATATTGATTGCGCTTCAGAGAATCGCGTGCCGGTGCGCCGAATTGGCGCGCGTTGAACATGAAGTTGCGGACAAACTCGAAGGCGTCGCCATGGAAAGTGTTGGTGCCGGATTTGGTCACTGCGTTGACGGCGGCGCCGGAGTGCTGGCCGTACATGGCGGGCAACGCGCTGGTTTCCACCTTGAATTCCTGGAGCGCGTCCGGGAACGGCAGGGGCAGCGCGAGGTTGTTCAGCGGATCATTGTGATTGCCGCCGTCCAACATATAAGTGGTGCCCGTGGCCAATCCGCCGGCTACGCTGATGGGGGCTTCGTTGGGATAGTTCTTGGTCGAGACCAGATCGGCGTTCGGCGCTTGCGCGGCGGCGCCGGCCAGATAAATAAGGTCGGTCGGATTGCGGCCGTTGAGCGGGAGATCGACGACGCGCTGCTGGTCGACCACTTGGCCGACGCCGGAGCTGCGGGTCTCGACGGTCAACGCCGACGCTTCCACCTGAACCTGCTGCGAAACGGCGCCGAGCTGCATGGTGATTTCGACGGTGGGGCTGCTGGCAACCTGCAGCACGATGCCGTTCTGCACCGAAGTGCTGAAACCATCCTTACTGATTTCGAGGCGGTACGGACCGATCGGGAGATTCGGAAGAATGTAGGCGCCATCGGCTCCGGTCTCAACGGTGCGCGTTAAAGCCGTATCGGTTTGGGTGGCTTTGACGGTGGCGCCGGGGACGGCGGATCCGGATGGATCGTGAACGGTGCCTGAAATCTGAGCGGTGCCGCCGGATTGCGCAAACGCGCTGGCGCACACTAGCAGCAAGGCTAGAAAAGCCTGAAACATTTTCATACAACCCCTTCTTTCTTGAAGCCCTCCGGCGAATCCAGAGGCAATTGCACCTATTGAAGCACAATCCCGGCGGTGACCTCAAGATAAATATGTAAGGGGCAGTGCGCATTGCGCAGATAGCCGTTTAGGGTGCGATCGCGATACGCTGGAGGGACGCAACCTGCAACCAAGATGTACGCGGAGCTGGCCAAGCCTTTCGAATCGATCGAAAGCGCGCACGAGTTTGTGGCGCTGCTGGAAGAAAGTATTCAAGAGGCGGTTGAGGACGTTCGTGGGCACTTGCGGGATGCCGAGGGGGCGAGCGACGAGCGGCAGGTGCGGGCGCTGAATCTGGCGTTGTATAAGTTGACGCAGCTCGCAACCCAGATGCACAAGAGCAGGCGCGCGTTGAACGACCTGCGCAGCATCCGGCGGCTGCTGTTCACGGAGCGCGGCGAGTAGCGTTGTGTCAAGATCTTTAGAATGGCTTATCCGGCTAAGCTGAGCCGCGCGACGATTATTCAGGCTGCGCTCAAGATGGTGGAGGAAGACGCGGCCGAGCCGCCTTCGCTACGCGCGATTGCGCGGCGGCTACATGTGGCGACGAACGCGCTCTACAATTACTTTCCGGATCGGTCGGAGTTGAATGCGGCGATTGCAGTGGCGGGGTCACGCAAGATGCTGTCGTCGCTGAAGCGGGCGGTGGGGAGCGCGGAGGGGCGCGATGCCCTGGACCGTTTTTCAAAGGCATTTCTGCGCTTTACGCGGACGCATCCACAGCTCTACGACTTCCTGAATGAGAATCATCCGACGGGTCAGGAAGCGGCGGCTCTGTTTCACGAATGGGCGGAGATCATGAACCGGGCGTGGAGTCCGTTCTATTTGCCGGAGCGGATGCCCAAGGTGATTTTCACGCACGCGGCGCTGCTGCATGGGATGACGACGCTGGAGCGGCTGTGGCAGTGGCGTAACGCGCGCGGGCATTTCGATTTCGCGAATCAGATGCTGCTGGATGCGCTGGTGGGGTCGAAGCAGGCTAAGCGCGGTCCGCGGAAGGCGGCTGCGGCGGAAATACCGCTGCCGTGGGCTCCGTAAAGACGGACAGTATCCTCAATCCCCAGAAATGCGTTGGGGATTGAGGATACTGTCCCTCTTTACGGTTGCGGCACTGAACTTAGATCGGTTTGGAAGGCCACGTTGAGGCGGTTCCAGAGGTTGATCATGCCGACGGCGATGGTCAGATTCGTGAGATCGGTGTCGTTGAATTCCTGGCGGGCGCGTTGATATACGTCGTCGGGAACGGGGTGGCCGGCGATTTGCGTCACGGCTTCGGTCCATTCCAGGGCGGCGCGTTCTTTGGGCGAATACAGCTCGGCGTCGCGCCAGGCGGCTACCAGGTAAAGGCGCTGCTCGGTTTCACCGGCGTGGCGGGCGCGTTTGGAATGGAAGTCCAGGCACCAGGCGCAGCCGTTGATCTGCGAGGCGCGCATGAAAACCAATTCGAGGAGTTTGGGGTCGAGTCCGGCGTGATGGACGAACGCGGAGACGGCTTGCAGTTTGGGCAAGGCTTGCGGAGACGCGGCGGCGTAGTTGAGTCGTTGCATAAATCAGGCTTTTTGCAGCAAGGGGCGCAGGTCGTGCACACTCTTTAGATTTTCTAAATCGAAAATGCGTTCGATTAATTTCGCGGTGGGGGCGGCGCCTAGCACGGGCGTCATCAGCTCGCGGGCTTTAGCGGCGACTTCGTCGCGGGTCATGGGATTGTCGGCGGTGCCGCGGACGGCTTCTACGCGATCAGTTAAAACTTTGCCATCGTTGAGAGTCACTTCGACGATCGCGACGCGCTTGGGCATCAGGCGCTCCAGGGCTTCATCGTGAACCAGGTTTACTTTCGCGCGCTGGGCGAGCACGGCGGGATCTTTCATGCGGGCTACGTCGTGGGCGGTCTTAAAGGTTACGTTCTTGTCGACAACCATCACGGCGATTAAATGCTGCAGGCAGATGTCGGGGATGGTGCGGTTATCGACGATGGTGGCTTCGTCGGCGGCTACGCGCACGGTGACTTGTTTCACTTGATCGGCGGCGAAGGGGGTGCGCTTCAGGATGTTTTCCATGGCGTCGAGCGGGGCTTGGATGGGGGCGCCGACGGTCCACTTCTTGAAGTTCGTGCGGGTGACTTCGTAGCGTTCGCCTAGTTTTTCGATCAGCAAATCGGCGCTGTTTTTGGGGACGAAGGCGTCCAGGAAATTGTCGGCTCCAGAGAGGATGTCGTCGACGCCGGTGCCGCCGGCTTGGACGAGCAGCGCGGAGGTGACACCGTTGCGGGCGGGCATGCCGCCGAAGTCGAAGGATTTTTCGATGTGATCGGTGTCGCGCTGCCAGGAGGCCAGGCCGCCCGCTTGTTGGGCGGTGTAGGAAAGCACCCAGCGCATTTGTTGGGCGGTGAGGCCCGCGGCGCACGCGGCGGCTGCGGCGGATCCGAAGGTGCCGGAGAGGGCGTGGGTACTGCGGTGCGTGTCCACCATATATTGCAGCTTGCCTAGCGTAATGGTGACGCGCGGGCCAATGTCGTAGCCTAGCGCTACGGCGCGGAGGAAACGGGGGCCATCATTATTAAATTGTTCGCCGACGGCTAGCGCGGAGGGCACTACGGACGCGCCGGGATGGGATTGCGAAGGGGGGTGGGTGTCGTCGGTTTCGTCGGAGTGGGCCAGCATGCCGTTACACATGGCGGCTTCGATGGCTCCGCACAAGACGTTGGACGCGACTACGGTGGAGACGCGATCGCCTTTATAATTGCGGGCGAATTGGATGGCGAATTTTCCTGGGGGGAGTTCGGCTCCGGAAACCATGGCGGCGATGGTGTCGAGAATTACATGCTTGGTTTTCTCAACGATGGGGGCGGGCAGCGGACGGCGCGCGGCTTCCGCCATGTAGGTACTGAGCGTGGTCATCAGCGGGCTGGCGGTTAGCCCGGCGGCGGGGGCACGGCGTGAAGCGAGCGCGGCGGCGGCGGCGGATTGCAACAGGTGGCGGCGGGTCATCATACGGGGATTCTCCTACTTCAAAATTTCGGTGCGTTTGATGTAATCCATCTTCGGAAAGTGCGGTTCGAGATAGGCATTGGCGCCGTTTTCGACGCGGTTGGGATCGATGAACTTGCCTTCGGGTCTCATTTCACCATAACCGGAATAGAGTTTGTCGATGACCTCCATGCCGGAGACAACTTTGGCGAAGGGGGTGAAGTTTTGCGCGTCGAGGGCGGCGTTGTCGGCGAGGTTTATAAAGATTTCGGTGGCGCGGGTGTTGGGTTCGGATTGGGCGAAGGCTAACGTGCCGCGCAGATTTTTTTGCTGGGGCGGATCGTCGAGGATGAAATATTTGCGCCAGCGGTCGTGGATATCGTAGTCTTTGTGGACGCCGAATTGGGCGACGAAGCCGGGGACTACGCGGAAGAAACGGCCCTCGTTGAAATAGTGCATGCGGAGAAGTTCGTGGAAGCGGTCGACGCCGCGCGGGGCCCAGGACTTGGTGGCTTCGACGATAAAGTCGCCTTGCGTGGTGGTGAATTTTACGCGGAAAACGTCGGGGACGAGGACGGTTTCGTCCTTGTGGCACGCGGATAGAAATAGCGCGGAGGTGGCGACAATGACGACACGCCGGGTTAGCATCCCCGATAATTATCGCTTACTCCAAAGACACTTCGGCTGTGCTCGGTGTGAAGCTCGAATCGTCTCGCGGTGGACTGCTTTCGAAAAGCAGCCCACCGGAGTGGTGCGGAAACGGGCGGCATACCTGTCTCGAAGAAGATTATGTCCTAATCAACCGGTAATCTGCTCTCTCCCATTCCCCCGTAGGTAACCCGACGCCGGTCTCGCGGCGTCCGTATCAACCAAGAATCGCGATTCTTTCCTGTCCCGCCCTTCTTCCAATGTCTCGGGGACGGCTAGCCCGTTTTTTTACGACGGGCGCGGATTCCACTAGAACTACAACGACCAGCCTGCGCAGGCTATCCAACTGCTTGCAGTATGCATGAGGGTGGTGCTGGTGGCAGGAGGTTTGAAGGGGGAAGTTTCTGAAACGCGAGGAGATGGGAATGAAGGAGGGCGCGTGATAGCATAATTCACATGAAATGGGCGGTTATTTCGCTTCTATTGCTGGCGTTTTTTGCGTTGAACGGGCAGGATTCTCCGCCTGCGGCGGCGTACCGTATTGGCAACGGCGTTAGTGCGCCGCTAGTCCGTTCAAAAAAAGAGCCAGAATACTCTCAAGAAGCGCGAAACGCGCGGGCAGAGGGGACTGTGACACTTTCGTTGGTGGTCGATAAAGATGGGATGCCGAGAAACATCACTGCCACAAAGAGGCTAGGATTCGGTCTCGACGAAAAAGCTATTGAAGCCGTGGAGGCGTGGCGTTTTGTGCCCGGTCAGAAGGACGGGAATCCGGTGCCAGTGATGGTGACAATCCAAGTTAACTTCCGTCTGGTCGACGCTCCGGCGTACTGGCGCGTGGACCGGGCCGAATACAATCTTCCCGCGGGCGCCTCCCGTCCATCAGTTGAAAGGCCGGAGTTTCCTCCGTTCTCTCACTCCCAAGAGACTGGCTCAGTTACCCTAACGCTGGAGGTGGACGAACACGGCAATCCTATCAACATTCACGTCGAGAAATCTTCCGATCCCAAGTGGGAAGAAGAGGTAATGGCAGCGGCGCGCAAGTGGAAATTTAGTCCGAGCCAGCGAGAGGGCACGGCGATCTCAGTTCCGTTGACCTTAACCCTTACGCTGGTGCCGGCGCCTGCAAAGGCGCAGTAACTTTCACGAGAAGTGTTCGACCTGGAGGTCGAACGCGGGCCGGAGGCCCGCCCCACATTACTTCCAGGCGGAGTAGACGGGTTTGCCTACTAGGAAGGCCTGGTTGGCGCCGGGGCGGGGTTTGAATTTTTGGACGCGGCCGCTGTCTACTTCGGCTACGTAGAAGTTGCCTTC
>Ga0070666_10002133_pt1 | contig 12018 bp, 9 predicted proteins | sample KBSS23metaG_FD_64677 | JGI IMG/M metagenome (GOLD analysis project Ga0070666, IMG submission 64677) | Switchgrass rhizosphere microbial communities from Kellogg Biological Station, Michigan, USA - KBS S2-3 metaG | ecosystem: Host-associated > Plants > Roots > Rhizosphere > Soil ... | reverse complement strand
TCGCCCTCCTGTGCCTGCTGGGCGGCTGCCTGCCGCTGCTCGCCGCCACGCCGGCCTCGCTGACACCGGCCCTCCCCAGGGGACCCGTGCGGGCCACCCTGGAGGAGGGGATCGCGGTCACCCTCTCCGAGGAGAAGGGGATCGCCCTTGAGACCTTTCCCCGCCAGGGGGAGGGGCTGGCGGCCTTCGCCCAGCGCTTCTGCGGCGACGCCGGCCTCGGCTCCCGCATCGCCGAGGCCAACGGCGGCTCGACCGACCTGCGGGTCTCCTCCCGCTACTCGATCCCCTTCGATCTGCTCTCTCCGGATTGGCAGCTCAAGGCGTCCAGGGCCCTGTTCGCGGAAGACCGCGGGGAGGCCGACGGCTGGCGCCACAAGGTGCGCGGGATCGGCCTGATGCAGCGGGAGAGCCTCTGGAACCTGGCTCTCTGGTTCACCGGCAACGGCGAGAACTTCCGCGCCATTCGCGAGTACAACGACATGCTGGACGACGACCTGCCGCGCGGGGCCGAGGTGAAGATCCCCTCGGAGCTGCTGCGGCCGGCCTTCCGCAGCGGCCTGCCGGTGCCGGAGACCCCGTACCTCCTGCAGTACGGTTCGGACAAGGACGGCGAGTACGCCCTCTATCGGCTGCGGCCCGGCGAGGCCCTCTACTCCTCGGTGGTCGTCCGCTTCACCGGCCGCGTCTTCGCGGCGGACGTGAACAACCTGGCCAACCAGATCGCCCGGCGCAGCGGCATTCCGGACGTGACCGACATCCCGATCGGCGGCCGGATCAAGATCCCGTTCGACCTCCTGCAGCCGGAGTACCTGCCCAAGGACCACCCCCGGCGCAAGGCCTACGAGGAGGGGCTGCGCCAGAGCGCCCGCTTCAGCAACCAGGTGAAGGCCCGCGGGCTCGCCGGGGTGACCATCGTGCTCGACGCCGGCCATGGCGGCCTCGACGCCGGGGCCAGCCTGGGGGGCGTCTGGGAGAGCCTCTACGTCTACGACATCGTGATGCGGGTCAAGCGGGTGCTGGAGACCCAGACCGCCGCCCGGGTGCTGGTGACCACCCGCGACGGCGGCGACTTCCGGGTGCAGGACTCCGACGTCCTCCCCTTCTCGCGCGGCCACGCGGTGCTGACCACGCCCCCCTACCGGATCGAGGACCCCAAGGTGGGGGTGAACCTCCGCTGGTACCTGGCCAACAGCCTCTACCGGCAGGCGACGAAGAAGGACAGCGATCCGGAGAAGGTGGTCTTCCTCTCCTTCCACGCCGATTCGCTCCACCCTTCGCTGCGCGGGCTAATGGCCTACATCCCGGCGGCGGACATGCGCAGCGGCAGCTTCGGCAAGGCCGGCGGTGTCTACGCCTCCCGGCGGGAGGTGCAGGAGAGCCCGACGGTGACCTTCCCCCTGGAGGCGCGGGTGCGCAGCGAGGGCCTGTCGCGCGAGCTTGCCAAGCAGGTGGTGGCCGCCTTCCAGGGCGCCAGCCTGCCGGTGCACCCCTTCAACCCGGTGCGCGACCGGATCATCCGCGACAACGGCGTCTGGGTGCCGGCGGTGCTGCGCTACAACTCGATCCCCGCCAAGATCCTGCTCGAGATCTGCAACCTGGCGAACGACCAGGACCGCTCGCTGATCCAGACCCACGCCTACCGCCAGCAGGTGGCCCAGGCGGTGGTCCGCGGCCTTCTCGCCTACTACGGCCAGAGCGCCGCCGCTCCGCCGTCCGAGGTGGTGGCCGCCACGGCGAAGTAGTTTGTAACTCCTTCTCTCTCCGATTGGTGCTACCCTTGGAGAGCCTTGAAGAAGCTCGGGAACTTTTCCGGCGCTCCAGGAGTCTATGAGGACAGGGCGAGATTGGAACCGCCCTGGGAGGACTCGGTGGGCGTCGCTACGGTCTATCCAGTCGTTCATCCAGACGTTGCCCTCGACGTAGCGCTCGTCGAACGCCATCGCTGCGGCGATCTCCAGGCCTTCGACGAGGTCTACGAACGGTTCGGAGAGATGGTCTACAACCTCGCTCTCCGCCTCGCGACCAACCGCGAGGAGGCCGCCGACCTGACCCAGGAGATCTTCCTGCGCATCTACCGGCACCTGGGGGGCTTCGGGGGTCGCTCGACCCTGAAGACCTGGGTGTTCCGCATCGCCATCAATCACTGCCGAGACCGATTGTCCCGCCACTACCCGGCGCTGCAGTCGATCGACGACGACTCTCAGGAGGGTGGCGTGTCCATCGCCGATCCCGGCCGCGGGCCGGAGGATCTGGCGGTGGCCGCCGACGAGGGACGTCGCGTGGCAGAGGGCCTCTCCCGGGTTCCCCCCGTCTTCCGTGAAGCGGTGGTGTTGAGGGACCTGGAAGGTTTATCCTATGAGGAGATTGCTGAAGTTCTGGGGGTCCGGGTGGGGACCGTCCGTTCGCGCATCGCGCGTGGCCGGGAGCAACTTCGGATTCTTCTGGAGAAAGGGCTATGAACCGTCATCTATCCACTGAGCAGCTTTCGGCCCTCCTCGACTCGGAGTTGGGCTTCGCCGAAATGCGGCAGCTCGAGTTTCATTGCGCGGCCTGCGAGGAGTGCGCGTCGCGCCTGGCGTCGATGCGCCGCGTGGTCTCCGGTCTCGGCCGCATCGGCCGCGTGGCCCCGCCGCCGGCCCTGCGCCAGCAGATCCGGCGCGCGGCCGCGGCCCAGACGCCGCCGCAGGGCGTCCGCCGGGCGCTCGATTCCTTTCGTCTTCTTCTCTTTCCGCTCCGGCCGGCGCTGCACACCGCCGCCGTGATGGGCCTCGCCCTGGTCGTGGGCCTGTTCGCCCTCAACCACCAGAGCACCAACGCCATGGCCTCGAGCCGTACCGGCCAGGAGACCGTCACCATCACCTTCGAGCCCGGCGCGCGGTTCGACACGCCCACCACCAGCGAGGTGGCCGGCCGGAAGTTCATCTTGACGGACAACGGCTGGATTCAGAAGGGGCTCGAGTGGCAGACCCCGGTCACCCGCGTCGACGCCGGCAGCCCCCAGGGCCGGGCCTTGCTGACCAAGTACTCCGACCTGGATCTCCTGCTCCGCGACGGCTCGCCGGTCGTGCTTCGCTACAACCTGGTGACCGTCGAGATCCACCACGCGCTGCCGACCCGCGACCTCGGCTACGAGCAGATGGCCCCCCGGCCGATCCGCCGCGCCCGCCCCGCCGGACGTGGGCGGGTGGTGGTGGCGTAGGAAGAGCCCTGCCGTCTCGGCCCCTCTCCCGCGAGCGGGAGAGGGGGAACCTTCCTACCGGAACGGCTCGATCTTCTCGATTGTCCAGCTTTCGCCGGAGAGGCTCACCGAATCGCCCGGCTTGCGGCCGATCAAGTCCTGGGCGAGCTCGGACTCGTAGGAGATCACGTCCTCCTCGGGCTTGCTCTCCCAGGGGCCGAGGACCGTCATCACCCGCCGGCCGCCGGCGCCGGTGAGATGGATGCGGGAGCCGATGCGCACCTCCTCGGAAGCGTCCATACCCGCGGTCTCGATGATGCGGACGCGGTTGAGCTCGCCGTTGAGCGCGGCGGCGCGGGCGTTCAGGTACTCGTGGCGCTGCCGGGCCGACTTGTACTCGAAGTTCTCCCGCAGGTCGCCCATCGCGCGGGCCTCCTCGATCGCCTTGCGGTTGGCCGGGATCTCCACCGACAGGATCTGCTGCAGCTCCGCCCGCTTGGCCTCCACCGACTCCTGGGTGGCGTAGATCGGCGGCGGGCCCGTCTCCTTGCGCAGCCCCTGGAAACGCAGGTGGATGGCGTTGACGAGCTGCTCGCGCTGATAGGCCTCGAGGGAGGGGGCGCGCTGGATGGCCTCCTCCGCCTGGGCCGCCTGGTCCTCGGAGAGATGGCCGAGCAGGCGCGGCACGGTCCCCCCGGATTCGGCGAGCGCCAGCAGGCGGATCCGGAAGGGGGCGAACTCGTCCCGCGACAGGGCGGTGAAGATCTGCTGCAGCATGCGCAGCGGGTTGCGCGCCCGCAGCCCCTCGTCCACCGCCGCCCTCTCGGCGAGCCAGGTGAAGGCCGCCGGCGAGCGGTGCGGCTGGGCGAGCAGGGTGTCGATCAGCCGGTCGAGCTCCCGGGGCGCCCCCGAGGCCACGCCGTCCGCCAGCATGTCCAGGGCCCGCGGATCGACCTCCCGGCTCATCGCGTCGCGGTAGAGCACGGGCCAGTCCTCGCGGCGCTCGCGGACCATGGCATAGGCGCGCTCGCGCAGCAGCCGGTCCTCGATGCCAGCGAAGACCCGTTGCGGCTGGCCGGCCCCGGTGAGCAGGTTGTCCGGCGACCAGTCGACGTCCTGGGGCATCTTTGCGCCGCTGCGCTCGATGGCGAACCAGATCTCGAAGGCGAGGCCGGGGTCGGCGTCCATCACGTCGTCGGCCACCTCGGCGAGGTTCGCCGCCATCCGGTCGCGCAGCCCCGCGTCGCGGGCCCCTTCGCGGCGCAACCGGTCGATCTTCTTGCGCGGATCGGCCCGCTCGAACGCCTTCCAGACCGAGTCCAGGGCGTGGCCGCTGCTCTCCGCCCAGCGGTAGGTCTGGCGGGCCCCGGTGCCGCTCGCCACCACCTGCGGGTGCTTGCGGGCCGCCGACCACCAGCCGGTCCACTGCGACTCCGAGACGATGCCGGCCAGGATTTCGCGCACCTCGCCGGCGGTCAGCGGCCGGTCGTAGCTGGTCAGCACGGCGTGCAGAAGCTCCGGCGGCGTCAGCGCCTTGAGCCCGGCCGGGTTCTCCAGCTTGCGGCGCAGCACGTGCTCGGGCGGCAACGGCCGCAGCAGCTTGGGCGCGGCCTTGAACCCTACCGTCAGGCCCCGGATCCGCTCGAAATCGACCTTGAAGCTCTCCAGGCCGAGGTTCGCCTCCACCACCCGGCCCACCCCCTTGCCCTCCATCGCCACCACGGTGCCGACGTCGAAGGCGAGCAGGCTCTCCAGGCGATCGACCTTCTCCCAGGTCTTGGGGATGTCGGTCGGCGCGCGGTGCAGGCCCACGGCCTCGAACAGGGCCTTGTAGGTCGAGCGGTCGCCGTAGAGCTTGCCGAGGGTGGAGGAGAGGGTGGGATGGAGCTTGTCGGCAGGGAGGAAGATCGAGCCGGCGCGTTTCAGGAGCTGCAGGCGCAGATCCCAGCGGCCGGCCTCCCGCAACTGGTCGTCGTACAGCTCCAGGAGCGAGCGGGCCCGCCCCTCCTCGCCGGTGCCGATCAGCGCGCGCGCCACGCCCACGAAGTAGTCGAGATCCGAGGGATCGGCCTCGATGCGGGCGAGCCAGTCGCTCTCGATCGAATCGAAGTCGCCTTTGGACAGTTGGTTCTGGGTGTTTCTCGAGATCGTCATAGGGGAGTTGGAAGATACCAGATTCTATAAGCTAACGCCGTGTCCCTCCCTCCGTCCCCGCCGCCGCCGACGCCGCCGATGACCCCGCCCGGCGGCGATGCCGAGCCCGAGCTCCACCGCCGGCTGCGCGAGGCGGGCTCGGAGGAGCTCGCCGAGCTGGTCCGCGAGCGGGCCGGGGAGCTGGATCCGCCGGCCGTCCGCCAGGCCCTGCGCAGCCCCTACTGCACGGCCGAGGTGATCGAATCGATCGCCGGGATCTCGCGGCTGCTCTCCTTCCACGAGGTGCGGCGGGAGATCGCCCTCCATCCGCGCGCCCCCGAGGCCCTCGCCGGCCGCTTCGTGCCGACCCTCTACTGGCGCGACCTGATGGAGCTCACGCTCGACGCCCGGGCCCGGCCTACCCTGCGGCGGGCGGCCGAGCTCCACCTGACCACCCGGCTGCCGGAGCTGGCGGTGGGGGAGAAGGTGTCGATCGCCCGCCGGGCCGGCCCGGGGGTGCTCGCCCAGCTCCGGCACGATCCCAACCCCCAGGTGATCTCGGCCCTGCTGGACAACCCCCGGCTGACCGAGGGGACGCTGGCCCCAGTGCTCCACGGCGGCAGGACCCCGCCGGCCATCCTCGAGCTGATCGCCAACGACCGCCGCTGGGGGGTGCGCTACCCCCTGCGCGTGGCCCTGGTCCGCAATCCGGCGACGCCGCTCAACACCGCCTGGCGGCTGCTCGAGTCTCTGCGCGCGAGCGATCTGCGGATCGTGGCCGCCGACCCGCGCTCCCCCGATCCGGTGCGGCGCCGGGCGCGAGTCTTGCTGGAACAGAAACCGTGAGAAAGACGCGGCCCGGACATAAATTTGACCCCGAGGTGGAGCGCCGCGTAAAGTTATGACTCGCGTGCCGAAAAACGTGTCCAGACGAGAGAGAGTTCCGCCCCGCAAAACCGAAAACGCCGCTCCGGCTTCCGAGCCGGCCGCCGGCGGTGAGGGCGTGGCGGGCTCCAGGCGTCCCAACCGTCAGCCTCCCTGGGAGAAGGAAGCGGTGTCCACCGACAGCGGATCTTTTGGCGACTGGCTCCGGCGGCAACGCGAGCTGCGCGAGATCAGCCTGCGCGACATCGCGGAGAGGACCAAGATCAGCCTGCGCTACCTGGAGGCGATGGAGGCGGACCGTTTCGATCTGCTCCCCGCCCCCATCTTCGCCAAGGGCTTCCTCCGCGAGTACGCCCGCTACGTCGGCCTCTCGCCGGACGACGTGGTCAACCACTACCTCTCGGTACACCGCCCGGAGGAGCTGGCGGATCCCAAGGAGGATACCCGGGTCCGTACGCGGCCGAAGCCGGTCGATCCCGGCCCCACACCGGTGCGGCGGAACTGGAGCTGGGGCCTGCTCCTCGCCCTGGCCGGCCTGATCCTCCTGGTGGCGATCGCCCTCCTGGCCTACTTCGCCGACCGCCGCCACGAAGAGCGCGGCCCGAGCGCCAGCCAGGCGCCGCCGATGGCCGCTCCGCCGCCCGCGCAGGCCGCCGTCCAGCCGGCCTCCTCCCAGTCCCAGCCCGCGCCGCCGCCCCCCAGCGCGCCGATCGAGGTCTCCCTCGACTTCTCCAAGGACTGCTGGGTCGAGGCGGTGATCGACGCCAAGAACCGGGTCTCCGAGCTGCGGGTCCAGGGCGAGTCGCTCCAGCTCGACGCCCAGAAGAGCGTCTCCCTGAAGCTCGGCAACGCGGGCGTGGTCGACATCCAGGTCAACGGCTATCCGCTCGAGCTGGACGCCAAGGAAGGGGACGTGCGTGAGCTCATGATCGATCTCAACACCGTCCAGGCGCTGAAAGCGAAAAAAGAGGCCCGCTGACCGTGGCGGACAGCCCGTCCTCCCCTCTGCTCGAGCAGGTCCGCTCGGGCAACCGGCAGTTCCAGCTCCTCGCCGCCGAGGGTGTGCTCCCCCTGCCGCCCGAGGACCTCCTGCCCCTCCAGGTCGACCTCGCCCAGGGGGAGGATGCCGAGGTTGCCGAGCGGGCGCGGCAGAGCCTGCGCTCGGTCGACGTCCGGCTCGCCAAGCCCTTCCTCGAGACCCAGGCCGGCGAGAACGCCCTCGCCTTCTTCGCCGAGGAGAGCAACCATCCCGGGCTGCTGGAGGCCATCCTGCGCCGTCGCGACGTGCCGCGGCGCATCCTCGCCCGCCTCGCCCGGCGGCTTCCTCCGGACCTCCAGGAGCTTCTCCTGCTCCGCCAGGACGCGATCGTGGAGGAGCCGGCGATCCTCGAGGCCCTGGAGGAGAACCCCCAGGTCTCCACCTACTCCCAGCGGCGCATCGCCGAGTACCGCGAGCACCTGCTGCCGCGCCAGCGCACCGTGGCCCCGGCGGCGCCCGAGCCCGTCGTCGAGGAGATGTCCGACGAGGAGTTGGAGCAGGCCATCGAGGCCGCCCGCGAGCTCCCGGCCTCGGGGGAGATGGAGAACGAGCGGACCAAGCTCTCCGAGGGGCAGATCCGGGGATTGCCGATCCCCGCCCGGCTCAAGCTGACCCGCGGCGCCCCGCGCGCCCTGCGCTCCATCCTGCTGCGCGACACCAACCCCCAGGTCGCCGTCTCGGTGATCACCAACAACAATCTCTCCGACCAGGAGGTCGAGCAGACCGCCGCCAACCGTTCCGTCGTGGAGGAGGTGCTCGTCGCCATCTCCCGCCGCCGGGAGTGGGTGAACAAGTACACGGTCACCAAATCCCTGGTCCAGAACCCCCGGACCCCCCTGGCCATCACCATGCGGATGATCCCCAAGCTCGCCGTGCGCGACCTCCGGGAGCTGGGGCGCGACCGCAATATTCCGGACGCGGTTCGCTCGACAGCCCTCCGTTTGTATAAAATCAAGCAGCAATAGAGAACAACGAGATGGCCAGGGACTTCTATGCCGTCCTCGCGGTGCCGCGCAATGCCACCGAGGACCAGATCCGCCAGCGCTTCCGGGAGCTGGCCCGCAGCCGTCACCCCGACCGGTTCCAGGGGATGGAGAAGGCGCGCGCCGAAAAGGACTTCCAGGAGCTCACGCAGGCGTTCAACGTGCTGATCGACCCCGAGCGGCGGCGGCGCCACGACGTCGAGCTGGTGCGTCCCGAGGAGAGCAACTCCACCATCGACCCCCGGCAGCTCTTCAAGGTCTATCTCCAGCGCGGCGTCAAGGCGTACAAGGAGAAGAGCTACCTGGAGGCGGCCAGCAACTTCGACCTCGCCACCCAGGCCGATCCCAAGAGCGGACAGGCCTGGCACCACCTGGCCCAGGCCTGCAGCCAGCGGCGCGAATGGATGTCGCGGGCCGTGCCCGCCATCGAGCGCGCCTGCCAGCTCGAGCCGATGAACGCCTCCTATCTCAAACAGGCCGGCCGCATCTGCGCCCTCGCGGGGCAGGCCGACAAGGCGATCCAGTACTACCGCAAGGCTCTCCAGTGGGGGGATGACGATCCCAACGTCCGCCAGGCTCTCGAGGAGCTCAGCCGGGCCGCCGCCGGGCCGCGCCGCGGTCTCTTCGGAGGGAAGGTCTCCTGATGCGTGTCAAGGCCTGCGGCCTTTCCGACGTCGGGCTCACCCGGGCCCACAACGAGGACTATTTCGAGATCGATCCCCAGCATCGGCTCTACGTGGTGGCCGACGGCATGGGCGGTCACAGTCACGGCGAGGTGGCGGCCCAGATCGCCGTCAATTCCATCCGCGACTTCATCGCCAAGAGCGCCGACCGCGACACCACCTGGCCTTTCGGCATGGACACCGGGCTCTCGGCCCACTCCAACCTGCTCAAGATGGCGGTGCGGATCGCCCACGACCACGTGCTGCGGGCGATCAGCCGCGACGGCTCGCTCTACGGGATGGGGACGACGGTGGTCGGCCTGCTGCTCTCCGGCTCCAGCATCGCCATCGCCCACGTGGGGGACAGCCGCGCCTACCGGCTGCGGGGGCACCAGTTGGAGCAGCTCACCCAGGACCACACCTGGGTCAACGAGCAGGTGGTCGCCGGCTTCCTCTCCCGCGAGCAGGCCCGCTCGCATCCGCTCAAGAACGTGGTTACCCGCGCGCTCGGCGGCGAGAGCGACGTGCTGGTCGACGTCAAGGAGATGGACGTCCTTCCGGGCGACCTCTTCCTCCTCTGTTCCGACGGCCTGACCGGCATGCTCTCGGACGTCGACATCCGCGATCGCCTGGCCTCCGGCCGCAGCCTCCCCGAAATCTGCCGCACCCTGATCAACGACTCCAACGCGCGCGGCGGCATCGACAACGTCACCGTCGTGCTGCTGGCGATCGAGGAGGACGGGGCGGAAGACGAGGACGAGTGCGAGGCGACCCGGTAGGGCTCCTCAGAAGGTATTGGGAAAGTCGCCTATCCCGCCGGCGATAAATCGCCGGGCTAGGAACAGCGCCCCCTGAAGGGGACTTGAAGCCGGATTCATCCGGCGCTGTTCTTAGCCCGGGCATTCATGCCCGGGCAGAGGGCGTCATAAGCGCCTCCCCTTACGCGAGACTTTCGTCTCTTGGATCAAGGGCGTAAGGAGAGGCTTTCTTCTATCGGTAGGGCTACTCTAGCCCGGGATCGCGATCGCGCTGATCCTACTTCCCGTACGAGTAACCCTGCCGGGCCTTCACCCGGAACTCGGGGTTGGTGGTGGTCACCGTCACGTTCTGGAAGCCCGACTTGCCGGCCGGCTGCTCGCTCTGGTAGCTCAGCAGGTAGTAGCCGTTGTTCTCCTTGGAGATCTGGTCGAGGGGCGTCGAGAAGTTGGTGACGTTGAAGAAGTAACGGCCGCCGGTGTCGTCCGCCAGCTTGTTGAGCGAGTCGCTCAGCGTGTGCTCGACGGCGGGAGGCGTGAGGTCGAGCGCATAGACGGCCACGTTGTTGTCGTTGAGCGTCCGCACGGTCGGCTCGAAGTAGCGCTTGTCGGGCACGAACTGGCCGAACGAGGTCACCCGGCCGGGCAGGCCGTAGGTGAACAGCAGCAGGTTCTTGCGACCCCGGATGTTGCCGGCCGAGCGGGCGAGCTGCTGCAGGGCGTCGTAGATCTTCGGCGTCTTGTCCGCCAGCTCCCGTCCCTTGGGCAGGCCGGCGAGCAGCGAGGGACCCTTGGAGGGGTCGATCCGGGAGGGGTAGTTCCCCTCGGAGTCCTTGGCCTTGATGGCGTCGCCGATCGCCTGGACCAGCGCCTTGCGGTCGTGGGTGAAGTCCTGCTGCACCTTCAGGCGCGTGTCGTAGCTCACCACCGCCACCCAGTCGTTCGGCAGCATCTCCCCGTCGACCCAGCCGCGGGCGCGCTTGGCGGCCTCGAGCTGCTGGGAGAGGATCTGCGGCGCCTCCTGGGCCAGGTCCTTCTGATCCTCGAAGAAGAGGATGAAGTAGCGGTCCTCGGTGCTCTGGTCGGTGGTCGCGCCCTGCTTGGCCAACGTGGGGTTGGAATCGAGCAGGCGGCGGTTGCTGTAGAACGTCACGCCGGTCAGATCGACGGGCTTGCCGTTCTCCTTCACCACGAAGTCGCTCTTGTCGAGCCCCACGATCACGTTCCCCCGGGCGTCCGTGACCAGAACGTCGAGGAGGACCTCGTTGACGTTCACCTTGCCCTGGAACTGCCCCTGGGGGGGCTCCTGAGCCGTGGCGGCGCGCCCGAGACCGCAGATCGCGATGAGGGCGATCGCCGTCATCCGCGTGATTCGAAGCATGTTCTTTCTCCTTTGGCAGGTCCGGACTGCGGAATCGAAAAATTCATCCATCTCAAGGTTGAGAGCAAGCGCCGAGCCAGGAAAATTCCTGGCGTCCCAAAAGCGGAACAGATTCATTTTAAAGAGGATCGGGGTTGGAGGCCGGGAAGCGGGCATGGGCGGCCGTCTACTTGGGAGGACAGGGGGTGTCTCCGGAGTCCGCGAGCCCAACGCCCGGGCATAAATGCCCGGGCTAAGAACGGCGCCGGGTGAACCCGGCTTCGAAGTCCCCTTCAGGGGGCGCTGTTCTTAGCCCGGCGATTTATCGCCGGGATATCTACCCCCCGAACCGCGCGTAGAACCCCCCCGCCTCGGCCGTCTTCCGGAGCGCCTCGGAGACCCGGAAACGGTCCCCCACGGAGCTCTCCAGACGCTCCAGGGTGGCGATCACGCGGCTCAGCCCCTCCTGGTCCGCCCAGCGGCAGAGGCCGCCGCGGAAGGGGGGGAAGCCGGTGCCGAAGATCAGCGCCAGGTCGAGGTCGCCGGCGGTGCGCACCACGCCCTCCTCCAGGCAGCGGGCGGCCTCGTTGACCATCGGCAGCACCATGCGGTCGGCGATCAGGCCGGGGTCCGGGCTCTCCATCCGCGGCTCGAGGCCGAGGAGGGTGTAGACCGTGGGGTCCGGATCCTTCCGCTCCCGCCCCTCGTAGCGGTAGAAGCCCTTCCGGTTCTTCGCTCCCAGCCGGCCGCTCTCGGGCGCCTTGTCCAGCCAGGCCGGCAGCGGCAGCCGGTCGCTGAAGGCGTCGTGCAGGATGTGGGCGACCTTGGTGGCCACGTCGATCCCCACCTCGTCGGTGAGCGCCATCGGGCCCACCGGCATCCCCCAGTCGGTCATGGCGCGGTCGAGATCCTCGATCCTGTACCCCTCGTCGAGCAGCCAGAGGGCCTCGACCGAGTAGAACATCAGCAGCCGGTTCACCAGGAAGCCCGGCGCGTCCTTCACCAGGATCGGGGTCTTGCCCA
>Ga0070666_10002132_pt1 | contig 12022 bp, 10 predicted proteins | sample KBSS23metaG_FD_64677 | JGI IMG/M metagenome (GOLD analysis project Ga0070666, IMG submission 64677) | Switchgrass rhizosphere microbial communities from Kellogg Biological Station, Michigan, USA - KBS S2-3 metaG | ecosystem: Host-associated > Plants > Roots > Rhizosphere > Soil ... | reverse complement strand
GCGACCAACTCCCGGAGCGAGGCCGACTACGCGGACTTCGTCCTGCTCGACCGCTGGCCGGACCCGGACCTGGTGCAGGCGCAGGTGAAGGCGCTCGGGCAGCTCGATGCGGGAGAGGCAGAGGCTCAGCCGTCCCGGTGAGACCGACCGGAGCCGGCGCTCAGGGCATCTGGCAGTTCAGCTCGGGCGTGGGCGGCATCTTGCCGGTGACCTGCTCCAGGCGCGACTGCGCGGCCAGCAGGTCGAAGGTCGCCTGCGCGTCGCCGAACTGGGCCTCGGCGTAGCCCCGGTAGGCGTCGATGAGGTCGCGACCGTCGGCCACGCCGACGCCGAAGTTCAGGGTGGCGCTGCGAAACCAGCTCCGGCCGGCAGTGACAGCCTTCGCCGAGGCCTCCCGCTTGGTGATGGCCGCGTTCAGGTCCGCCACGGCGGTCTCCACCTCGACGTGGATGCCTCGCACCGCTCCTGCCCGCTGCTTACGGAGCGTGTCCAGCTCCGCCTCCTTCTTGTTGGTGCGAGTGATGATGGTCCAGAAGGAGAGGTTCTGGCGGATGCCCAGCGCCGCGCCGATGGTGAGCGCGTTGAAGTAGTCGCCCACGTACGGGTTGGTGATGATGTCTCGCCCCGGGGCGCGCGACCAGGCGAACTGCCCGACGAGGCCCACCTGAGGGAACAGCTCGCCCCGGCTGGCCTTCACGTCCGCCTCCTTGGCCAGGATGCCGTTGTCGAGCGCCTTGAGGTCCGGGCGCATCCGCTCGGAGTCCGACAGCGCGAGCGGAAGGTCCGGCGACTTGATCTGCGCGGTGTCGGGGAGCGGATCGTCCCGGAGCTGGAGCTGATCGGGCTCCATCGCGAGGGTGGCGGCGAGCCCGACCCGCGCGACGCGGAGCGCCCGTTCCCCGTCCGCGAGTCGCTGGGTGAGCTGGCTTCGAAAGATCTCGATCCGGTAGCGGTCCTCGGGGGTGATCTCCCCGTCGTTCGCCTTCAACGATTTCTGGACCCGGGCGTCGGCCTCCTTCAGCGCACCCTGAACGTCGGCGCCGATGGCCAGGAGCCGGCTGGTCAGACGGATTCCCATCACCAGCTGCAGGACACGCGTCCGGATGGCGTTGGCCGTATCGTCGACGAGGTAGCCCCGCGCCTTCGCCCCGGCCTCCGCTGCGTCGCTCGCCGCCTGCAGTCGCCCCCAGGTCCAGAGCGGCTGCAGCGCGTTCACCTCCACCCGGATGAAGGGGCCGAGGTCGGTGATGCCGCGGTTGCTGCCGGCCTTGATCTGGGTGATGTCGTTCTTGTTGGTCGGATCGGTGAGCCGCGCCCCGGGCACCACGCCCAGCGGGATGTTGGCGTTGAACTCCGGAAGGAACCGGATGGCGAAGGCGACGGCCTTGTCCGCCTCCGCGGCCGCCAGCTCACTGCGCTTGATGCCGACCTCGTCGCTCCGCGCGAGCGCGAGCGCCTGGGCGGTCTGGAGGTCCAGCGGGCCGCAGGTGGGCGCCGCGACGGTGAGGGCCAGCAGCGCTACGAGCAACGCGAAAACCCCGGAGATGAAAGGCGGTTCGGAACCCCCCGGGCTCTACACACAAGGATCCGCGAACTCAAGGAAACAGGGTGGGGGTGTCGCCGGTCAGTGGTTCCGGCCGTTCGGCGGCGTCCCGTCCTCGCCCTCGAAGTAGATGTTCGCGGCTTCGTTCTGCCCGTACACGACCAGCACGGGCGAGCTACAGGCTTCCCTCCGGACTCGTGCGATGCGCTTCAACGACTCCAGCAGCTCGGCGGCTTGTGCCGCACGGGCCTTGATGGTCTTGAGTGCCATGTCCTGGTGAGACTCCTCGCGCCGGCTCCCTGTCTCCCCTGGAAGGGGTGGGTCGCACCGGCATCGTGGGGTATGTGCCGACCACGAAGGCGGGTCTCTAATCGACGCCCCTGACCGTTGACAATGTCCTTGGAAAACTGCCAAGCCGACAGCCTACTTATGCGCCGAGCCCCCCCTGTCGCCCTCCTGGCAGCCGTCCTCCTTGGAGCCCCGGCCCTCGCCCAGCGCGTCGCCGAGAAGCCCCCCGCGCTGGTACCCGCCTACCTCCCCCGGGAGGTCGCGTTCCTCACCTTTTTCCAGAACGGGAACATCACCCCCGAGCTCCGGATCGCCTGGCACATTCCGGTGGTCCAGCAGCGGATCGACAGCCTCAACCTCATCATCGAGGGCGGCGGCGGGTGGGCGGTGGGCAAGCGGAGCGTCACCAACGAGAACGCCGACCCGCCCCTGACCGAGCTCCATCAGTGGCACATCCTCGGGGGCATCGCCTACGAGGGCGACTGGGCTCAGGGCTGGCACGTGGGAGGGCGGATCACCGCCGGGGTGACCATCTTCGGCGGCAACTACGTGAATCCCATCTTCGGAGGTCCGCCCATCCACGAGGACACCAGCACCGCCGGGACCGTGGAGGGGCGCCTGGAGGGCGGCTACCGCGTCGGCCGCGTCGTCATCGGCCTCACCATCGGTGTCGCACAGCCATGGAGCAAGGACCCGCGCCTCTATTCGCCGAACGACATCGGCGGCTTCTCGGGCGGCCTCTTCTTCAACTGGCGCTAGGGGGCCGAACGAACGCCGAGACTGCTTGGGTCGACCGGATGATCGCGGCGAGCGAGGGACGGATCGGTCCTGGTGATTTCGGCGTTGAGGTATTCTCCGCCGCACGGTTCGAGGGATGAGCGGAGCGCGCCAGTGGCCCTGACCGCCGAGGCCTACGGCCTGACCGACGTCGGCCGGAAGCGCCAGCACAACGAGGACGCCTTCGCCGTCGATCCGGAGCTGGGCCTCTTCGTCGTCGCCGACGGCATGGGAGGTCATGCCGCGGGGGAGGTGGCCAGCCAGCGCGCGGTGGAGGTGGTCCGGCAGCAGCTCAGCACCGGACGGCAGGCCCTGGAGGACCTCACCCAGGCCAGCACCTCGGAGGCCCGCGCCGCGGCGGCGGCCCTGGTGGAGACGGCCATCCAGCGTGCCTGCGCCGAGGTGTACCGGCTGGCGACGGCCGACGCGACCAAGCGGGGGATGGGCACGACCTTCGTCTGCCTGGTGCTCGCCGGGACCAAGGCCATCGTCGGCCACGTGGGCGACAGCCGGGTGTACCTGCTCCGCGGAGGCCAGGCTCACCGGCTCACCGAGGACCACACGCTCATCGCCGCGCAGGTCAAGGCGGGCACGCTCACCCGGGAGCAGGCCCAGGCCTCGCAGCTGCGGAACGTCATCACCCGCGCCGTCGGCATCCAGGAGTCGGTCCAGGTCGACACCCTGATGGTGGACCTGCTCCCGAGGGACCTGTTCCTGCTCTGCTCGGACGGGCTCCACGGGTACCTCCCGGACGAGGAGCTGCCGAAGGTCATCGAGGGCATTCCGCTCGCCGAGCTCCCGGCGAAGCTGATCGCCCTGGCCAACGAGCGGGGCGGGAAGGACAACGTCACCGCGGTGGTGGTGGGCATCTCCGACGGCGGTGCGCCGCTCGAGGAGCTGGAAGAGACCACCAGCAGGATGGAGGTGCTGAAGAGCATCCCCATCTTCCGCCACCTCACCTACAAGGAGCAGACGGCGATCCTCTCCATCGCCTCGACCCGGAGCTTTCCCGTCGACGAGGAGATCATCGTCGAGGGCCACTCCGGCGACGAGCTGTTCATCGTGGTGCGCGGCCGGGTGCGGGTCGAGACCGGCGGGGTGGGGGTGGCCGAGCTTCGCGCCGGAGGGCACTTCGGCGAGATGGGGCTGGTGGACCACGCGCCACGGAGCGCCACGGTGCGCGCGCTCGAGGTCACCCGGGCGATGGTCATCGCCCGTGCCGACCTGATGCAGCTGATGAAGCGCGAGCCGATCCTGGCGGTGAAGCTCCTCTGGAGCTTCGTCCAGGTGCTGTCCGACCGCCTCCGGGCCACCAACAACGAGCTCTCCGAGGTCCGGCAGGAGCTCGCCGCCGCGCAGGCGGTGCAGCCGTTCGCCGAGGAGTGACGACGAGGTGAGCCCGCGATCGCTCGAGGTGCGGCCCACCTACCCCCGGCGGCGGCTCTGGCCGGGTCTCGCGGCCGTTGCGGTGCTGCTCGTGCTCGGGGTCTGGGAGCTCCGGTTCCACCGGCCCGCTCCGATCGTCGCGCCGGAGCGCGGAACGGCGTCCGCCGGCGCCCCGGGCGCGGTGGCGGCTCCACCGGTGCGGCAGGCGGCGGTGGAGGGGCAGGTGCTCGGGGCCGACGGGAAGCCGGCCCCGGAGGTGACGGTGGTCGCCGCCCCCGGCGGGGTGGAGGCGCGGACGGGGAGCGATGGGCGATTCCGGCTCCAGCTCGAGGACGGGGCGACGGTGCGTCTGGAGGCGCACCACTCGGACCTGGGGTTCGCCGCCGCCGAGGTGCGTGTGCCGGCGATGGACGTGCGACTGCGGCTCGAGCCGCGGGCCGCGCTCGAGGTGCGGGTTCTCTCCGAGGGGCGCCCGGTGGCCGGCGCGGTGGTGACGGTGCGGCAGCGCGAAGGGGACGGGCTGGTGTTCCATGCCGATCGCGCCACCGACGCGAACGGCACGATGCGCTTCCTCGGCCTGCCGGGGGGCCAGCTCGAGGTCGAGGCGCTCTCCGTGGACTCCGGAGCCCGCGGCGACGTTCAGCTCGAGACGCACGTGGGCACCGTCTCCCGCGTCCAGCTCTTCCTTCCGGTGGTGGGCGCGGTGCACGGGACGGTGGTGAACCGCGGCGGCGCGCCCGTCGGCGGGGTCCTCGTCGGCGTGGAGGACGCGGAGGGCCTCCCGGCGACCAGCGGACCGGATGGGAGCTTCACGCTGAAGGGCTTGCGGCCCGGCCGCGACTACCGCCTGACGGCCCGGACGCCGGACCTCATCCTGGACGCACCGGTGACGGCGCGCGCGGGGCAGGCCGGGCTGCGGGTGGTGGTGCGCGATCGCCTCGTCTTCCGGGGGCGGGTGGTGGGTCCGGGAGGCGCTCCGCTCCCGTCGTTTTCCGTCGACGGGCGGTCCTTCCAGGCGGGCGACGGTCGCTTCGCCGTGCCGCTCGAGCCGCGTGAGGGGCAGATCGAGATCCGCGTCGAGGCTCCGGGGATGCAGACCCGCTCGGTCCAGTCCGGCTCGACGGTCTCGGAGCTCGGAGACATCGGGCTCCAGGCCGCGCCGGAGCTGAGGGGTCGGGTGACGCTCGGTGGACAGCCGGTGGCGGATGCCGCGGTGAGCGCCGGGGCCGAGACGGTGCGGACCGATGGGGCCGGTGCCTTCGTGCTCTCCATCCGCGAGCCGCAAGCCGGCACGTCGCTGCGCGTCCTCGCGTCGAAGGGAGATCTGGCCGGAAGCGCGGACGCGACCCTCGCCGGTCCGGTGGAGGTCGCGCTCGTCGGCGAGCAGGCGGTGCGGATCCGGGTCCTCGGTCCGTCCGGGGCTCCCGCGGCGGGCCGCGCGGTGCAGCTCGCCGGAGCGCGGAGCTACGCCTGGACCACCGGCGCCGACGGCGCGGCGAGCGGGAACGCGCTGGCCGGCGATTACCGGATCTCGACCGACGCGCAGCCGGGGCGGATGTGGTTCGTCCGCCTCCCCGGACGGGAGGTGGTGCTCGGCCCGACCACCGGCTCGGCGTCGCTGGAGATCGACGTGTCGTCCCCGCTGGAGGCGCTCTGGATCGAGCGGGGCATCGCGGCGGCGCCTGACTCGGCCAGCAGACCGGGGCCGCGAGGCGAGGGCCAGCTGGTGTTCGGCGTGGACCGCTCGGCGCGCTTCGACGGGCTCACTCCGGGGACGTGGACCGTGGTCGGTCTCCGTCAAGGTGCGCCCCTGACCAGGACGGTCCAGGTGTCGGGGTCGACTCGGCTCTCGCTGTGAAGTTGCCGGGCCCGGGGCCCGGGGCTACACCTTTCGGCGAGATGGACCGGAGCGTGCTCCAGGGCCGACGGATCGGGGTCGGCGTCGGTGGCGGGATCGCGGCCTACAAGGCAGCCGAGCTCGTGCGCGCGCTCCAGCGATCGGGCGCGACGGTGCGGGTCGCCATGACGCCGGCCGCGACGACCTTCGTGGGTCCGCTGACCTTCCAGGCGCTGACCGGACACCCGGTGCTCACCGACATCCTCGATCCGACCCAGGAGGCGGCGTTCGGGCACATCGAGTTCGCCCGGTGGAGCGAGCTGTTCGTGGTGGCTCCGGCGACGGCGGACCTGCTCGCCCGCATCGTGGCGGGGATGGGGAACGACTCGCTCGCGGCGACGCTGCTGGCTTACCGGGGCACGGTGCTGCTCGCGCCGGCGATGAACACGGCGATGTGGGAGAACCCGGCGACGCAGCGGAACCTCGCCGTGCTGGCGAAGGACGCGCGCTACCGGTTCGTCGGTCCGGGCGCGGGGCTGCTGGCGTGCGGCGAGGTCGGCTCGGGACGGCTCAGCGAGCCGGAGCAGATCGCGGACGCGGCGGCCGAGCTCCTCGGGGAGGGTCCGCTCGCCGGCGCGCGGGTCCTGGTGACCGCCGGGCCGACGCGGGAGTTCCTGGACCCGGTGCGCTTCATCAGCAACCCGAGCACGGGGAAGATGGGGCTGGCCATCGCGCGGGCGGCGCGAGCACGCGGGGCGCAGGTGACGGTCGTCCTCGGACCGGTGGGGGCGGTGGATCGCTCCGGCCTCGAGATCGTCGACGTGGTGAGCGCCGAGGACATGCGCGACGCGGTCCTGCCCCGGCTGGAGCACACCGACGTGCTGGTGGCGACGGCGGCGGTGAGCGACTGGCGGCCGGCGCACCGGGCCGACCAGAAGGTGAAGAAGGAGGACCCGGCGGCGGACGCTCCGCTGGCGCTGCTCCGGACCCCGGACGTGCTGGCCCTGGCTGCGGAGCGGGGGCGCGGGCTGGCCCGCCGGCCGCTGATCGTCGGCTTCGCGGCTGAGACGGAGAACGTGGTGGAGAACGCCACGGCGAAACTCCTGCGCAAGGGCCTCGACCTCATCGTGGCGAACGACGTCAGCCGCTCCGACGCGGGCTTCGGCGTGGACACGAACTCGGTGGTGATCGTGGACCGCGCCGGCGGCCGGCTCGAGCTGTCGGGGACGAAGGACGCGGTCGCGGCCGGGCTGTGGGACCGGATCGCGGCGCTGCGCTCGGCGGCGGCGGTCGCGACGCCCTGAGCGGCGTCGCCCCGGAGGTCAGACCACAAGCTCCGGATGCGGGTTGACCCCGAACGGATGCTCCTTGAGCTGGAGCACCGTGGCCAGATACGCCCAGAGCCCCGCAGGCGGGGGACTGGTCGGTGGTGGGAGTCCTCCGGCGGTCTGCGGCCCCCCGGTGCCCGTCCGGACGTGCTTCCCGATGACGGTCGTCGTGCCACCGGGTGCGTGGTCCGACTCCCCGACCGTGCGGCTGAACTCGCCCATCAACGCGATCACCACGTTTCGCCCGGGGATCTCCATCGCACGGGCGACGAACGTCCGCACCTCCCCGATGATCGACGACATGATGTCTCGCGCCTTCACCCCCTCGGCGTCGCTGTGGGTGTCGAACTGGCGATCGGCCCGGCCCACGAACACCGGCTGCGCGAACACGACGCTCGTTCCGCCGCGAACGAGCAGCTCGACTGCCGTCAGGGTCGTCCTCACGTCCGAGATGGCGGTGGCCGCCGGGCTGGCCCCGTAGGCGGCGGCGATCTGGGCGAGGTCGGGAGAGGGAAGCGCCGGGTCGACGAGGACCGGAATCGCGCGCAGGTCCAGCACGTGCTCGAACGTCACGCCGTTCTCCGCGGGAGGAGACCGGTCCACGCCGACGGGGAGCCCGAGGTTGTTGACCACGGCGCAGTGGATCGGCGCCGGGCTGGTCACGCTTCCAGCGACGAGGAGCAGGTTGCTCCGGCTGCCGGTCTGCAGAAGCGCCGCCCGGGACAGGTCGTGGGTGTACAGCCCGTGCCGGAAGTTGATCGACGCCATGTGACCGAGCGCCGCGGCCGGCAAGGTGCCGAGGGTCGGGGCGTCGACCACCAGCCCGTTCCCGACTGGCCGGACGTTGTCCCGTGTCACGCCGAAGCCGCGCTTCTCGACGAACGACCCGGCGCTGTTGAACAGCCCGGCGGGTCCGCCGTTCAGGTAGAGCACGACCAGTGCCGGAGTCTGGGAAGGACGGCCCGGTCCCCCCGCCGCACGGGTCATCGTTGGCATCGCCAGCGCTGCCGCCGCTCCCTGCAACACGATTCTCCGGCTCAGCCCGACGCGCTCGCTGTCCATGGCGACCTCCAGGGGTGAATCGATACGCTCGGCCGCGGTAAGCAGCCAATATCGATGCCCGATGATGTGATAGGTCAACCTTATCGTGGAGCTACGGCACCTCCGCTCGCTGCTGACCCTCGCCAGGGAAGGCAACTTCACCCGTGCGGCCCGCCGGCTCCGCATCGCGCAACCGGCGCTCTCGCAGCAGATTCGCTCGCTGGAACGAGAGCTGGGTGTCCTCCTGGTCGCGCGCACCAATCGCACCTCGGGATTGACCGAGGCCGGCGCGCGGCTGGTTGCCCGTGCAGAGGGGATCCTCCTCTCGGTCCAGGACGCGACGCAGGAGATGCGGACCCATGCCGGCGTCGAGGGCGGGTCCGTCCGGATCGGCTGTGCGCTGCAGACCCTCGTCGAGGGACGGCTCCCGAGCCTCCTGGCCTCGTTCCGACAGCATCACCCTCGAACCCGCATCGTCCTCCGCGAGGTACACACCCGACAGGTGCTGGAGCTGCTCCGGCGAGGGGAGGTGGACCTGGGTCTCCTCCATCTCGGGCGGGTCGGGACGACGGTGGTGGGGATGCGAGCGGCAGGTCCGACGATCTCGCTGGCGAGGCTCCAGACCGAGCCGGTGGTGCTGGTCGTGGGACCGGCGCACCGGCTGGCGGGCCGGGCGAGCGTCGAGCTGGAGGAGCTCCGCGAGGAGACCTTCGTCAGCTTCCGGGCCGGTGCCACGGTCAGGAAGATGCTCCTGCTCGCGACGCGTCGGGCCGGCTTCGCCCCACGCATCGGCTTCTCCACGCCGAACATGGGGACGGTCCGGGCGTTCGTGTCCGCGGGGCTGGGAGTCGCCCTGGTGCCGCGGAGCGCGCTGGAGGTGCCCAGCCCTCCGCTGAAGGCCGTCGCAATCACCTCTCCGCGGATGGAGCGGGTGGTCACCCTGGCCCGGAACGCCGCGCGCTACGAGCCTCCGCCGGTCAAGGAGCTTCGCCGTCTCCTCTCCGACGCGCTCCGCTCCAGCACGACGCGGTCAGGGTGATCCGCCGCCGTACGCGCCCGGCCTGTCGGATCAGGATGCGAGGGTGAGCCCTCCCTGGCCGCAAGCCGGGATCGGAGGGAGACCCAACGTGGCGGACGCGGCGCTTCCCGGAGCGGAGGCGCTGGCCGAGGTCCTGGCGGACGTGCGCCGCTACCTCGGCTGGCATCGGGACGTGGCGGGAGAGGAGCTCCACGCCTCGATGGACGGCGCGCTCGGCGCGATCGCCGCGGCGATGTCGGTCGAGGTCACCGTCGAGGGGTCCAGCAACCCGCCCGTCGTCGTCGAGTACGCCGAGGTCGCGACCGAGGTCGCGCTGCAGCCGGTGAGCGCTCCCGTGGCCGCACCTGCGCGTGTGGGGGCGTCGGCCCTCCCGGCGGTGGCTCCGGCGAGGTCCCGGATCGCCGAGCCGTCGCGCACCTCGCCCGGTCCTGCGGTTGCCTCTGACTCCGGCGAGGCGCCGCGACTCGAGGAGGTCCGCCGCGCGCTCGGCGACTGTCAGCGCTGCAAGCTCTGCTCGGGGAGGAAGAACATCGTCTTCGGCGTGGGCAATCCGAAGGCCAAGCTCGTCTTCGTGGGCGAGGGACCCGGCGCGGAGGAGGACAACCAGGGCATCCCCTTCGTCGGCGCCGCCGGGCAGCTCCTGACGAAGATGATCGCCGCCATGGGCTACACCCGCGACGAGGTCTACATCTGCAACGTCGTGAAGTGCCGCCCGCCGGGCAACCGCAACCCCGAGCCGGACGAGATCGAGGCCTGCCAGCCGTTCCTCGAGGCCCAGCTGAACGCGATCCGCCCGTCGGTCATCGTGACGCTCGGGAAGTTCGCGGCGCAGACGTTGCTCAGGACCGACACGCCCATCACCCGGCTCCGTGGCCAGTGGCGCGAGTACGTGGGCATTCCGCTCATGCCCACCTTCCATCCGGCCTACCTGTTGCGGAACCCGGCGGAGAAGAAGTCGGCCTGGACCGACCTCCAGGCGGTCATGACCCGCTTCCCGAAGGCGGGCTCCTGACGCAGACTGCGCGGCCGTGCCTCGCGGTCGCCTCGACATCCAGACGCTCCGCTGCGCCGCCCTCGCCGGGAACCCACGCGGGGATCCGGCGGAGCGCCCGTGCCCGGTCTATCTCCCAGAGGGCTACGCGCCCGGTGGGCCCCGATATCCGGTCGTGGTCCTGCTGCACGCATTCATGGGCTCGGCGCTCGGCTGGTTCAACGCCGCGCCCTTCGGGCCGGGGATCCTCGACCGCATCGACGCGCTCTTCGCCTCGGGCGTCCCCCCGTTCCTCACCGTCTTCCCCGACGGCTTCACCTCGCTCGGCGGGAGCCAGTGGATCGACTCGCCCGGCAACGGCGCGTACGGGCAGATGCTGGTGCAGGACGTGCTCGGCCACGTCGACCGGACCTACGCCACGCTCCGCTCGCCCTCCTCGCGTGCCGTGGCCGGACGCAGCTCCGGCGGGTACGCCACCTGGCAGCTGGCGCGGCGCTTTTCGGGGGTGTTCGGGCACATCGCCTCGCACTCGGCCGACTCCTACTTCGAGTACTGCTACCTGACCGAGTTCCCGAAGGCCGCCTCGGCCCTCGCCCGCGCGGGTGGGGTGCAGCCGTGGTGGGACGGCTTCCAGCGACGCATCCGCGAGACCCGCATGGCAAGCGACGACCACGCGGTGGTCAACCTTCTGGCGATGTCGTCGGCATACTCGCCGGATCCCGAGCGTCCGCTCGGTGTCGCGCTGCCGTTCGACCCGGCGACCGCGCGGGTCGACGACCGGGTGTGGAGCTCCTGGCTCGCGGAGGACCCGGTGCGCTTCGTGGAGCGCGATCCGGAGGCGTTCCGGGCGCTGGAGAGCGTCTTCATCGACTGCGGCACGCGCGACGAGTTCGGGCTGAACTGGGGCGCGAGGATGCTGGCGCGGATGGTCACCGGGGGCCGCGCGACGGTCGTCCACGAGGAGTACGAGGACGGCCACATGGGCACGGCCTACCGCTACGACCGGTCGCTGGCGTTCCTCGGACCCCGGCTCGCGCGAAACCAGGGGTGACGGCCGGAGCCGGGTCGTGCGAGCGTGCGCTCCCGTGACGAGCGATCCCTACGGACTGGGCCGGGTGGTGGGCGAGCCCGGCGTGCTCCCGCAGCGCGCGGCGCGACTCGATCCGTCGCTGCCCATCCGTCCCTCGGAGATGCTGATCGAGGTGGAGAGCCTCAACGTCGACGCGGCGTCCTTCAAGCAGATCCGCGAATCGTGCGGCGGCGGCCCGGAGGCGGTCGTGGCGCGCATCGAGGAGATCGTGCGGGGCCGGGGGAAGATGCAGAACCCGGTGACCGGCTCGGGCGGAATGCTCCTCGGCCGCGTTCGCGAGGTCGGCGTCGAGCATCCCGCGCACGGAAAGGTGAAGCCGGGCGAGCGCATCGCGACGCTGGTGAGCCTCTCCCTCACGCCTCTGGTCATCGACGAGGTGCGCGGCGTCCGGATGGAGGTGGAACGCGTCGACGTGCGCGGACACGCGATCCTCTTCGCGAGCGGGATCTGGGCGCGGGTGCCGGGCGACATGCCGGAGACGCTGGTGCTCGCCGCGCTCGACGTGTGCGGGGCGCCGGCGCTGGTCGCTCGCTACGCCCGGCCGGGGATGCGGATCGCGGTGCTCGGCGCGGGGAAGAGCGGGGCGCTGTGTCTGGCCCAGGCGCGGAAGAGCACCGGAGGGAAGGGTCAGCTGCTGGCGCTCGACGTCTCGGAGAAGGCGCTCTCGGCGCTGGCCGAGCTCGGGGTGTCCGACGTGAGCCT
>Ga0070666_10002131_pt1 | contig 12023 bp, 6 predicted proteins | sample KBSS23metaG_FD_64677 | JGI IMG/M metagenome (GOLD analysis project Ga0070666, IMG submission 64677) | Switchgrass rhizosphere microbial communities from Kellogg Biological Station, Michigan, USA - KBS S2-3 metaG | ecosystem: Host-associated > Plants > Roots > Rhizosphere > Soil ... | reverse complement strand
GGTCGACATGCCGGGCCGCGGACTGTCGGAGTGGTTGGCCAGTCCGGGCGATTACACATTTCCCACCTACCTGACCACACTGACGGCACTGATCGCCCGCAGCCACGCCGTGGATGTGGATTGGATCGGCACGTCGATGGGCGGACTGCTTGGCATCGTCATGGCTGCGCAGCCAAACTCGCCGATCCGCCGACTGGTCGTCAACGACGTCGGACCGCAACTCGAGCCCGCCGCGCTGGCGCGCATCGGCAGCTACATCGGCCAGGATCCGACGTTTGCCACCTATCCCGAGATCGAGGCGTACCTTCGCCAGATTTCGGCGCCCTTCGGGCCGCTCACCGACCCGCAATGGGAACACATGACGCGAAGCAACGTCCGCCAGCGCCCCGACGGACGCTGGGGCCTCGCTTACGATCCCGGCATTGCCGTGCCCTTCCGAAATGCGCCGGCGCCGCCGGACCTGTGGCCGCTGTGGGATGCCGTCCATTGCCCTGCGCTGGTGCTGCGTGGCGCGCAATCTGACCTGCTTTCGCCGGACGTAGCCGCGCAAATGGCGGCTCGTGGGCCGAAACCGCGGGTCGTTGAGTTCGAAGGCGTCGGACACGCGCCGATGCTGCTTGACGCGAACCAGTTCCTTCCCGTGGTTGATTTCCTGCGTTCGAGCGATTGATGCCGCCGCCCGTACGGCAACGATTGGCACGGTGCCGTTGAACCCTTACCGACATGGCACGGCGCTTGCGGCTTTCGCTTACAATCGACCGGCGACGTGTAGATTGCGCCACCCTCGATAACCTTCCAATTCGCTTCCGATATGCCCTTTTCGCTCTCGTTGCCACCGGTAGCGTCACACCCGGCGCATCCGCCAGAAATCCGGCCGGCCAAAGTTGGCGCGTGGCTCGAAGAGATGGCGCGGCGAGAGCCGGCCAGTGCGGCGCATCTGATCGGCGACGCCCTCGCGGCCACCAACCGCGTGGCGATGAGCGACAGCAAGCGTCTCGAGCTGGCCGAGATGTACTGGACGACCGCCAACACGCTTTGGCCGCTGCTCGAAAAGCAGTTCGTGCGCGCGTCGCATCCGCTTTCCGGCGAAGCCCTCGAGGCAGCAAAGGCCGCGCTGACGTTGTCGAGCGAACTGACGACGGCCTACAAGCACCTGCTGGTCAACGAGGCGGACAAGCGGATTTCGTTGGGGGGACAGCGGCTCATGGTGGCCCTCGTCCACCGCTGCCTGCAGTGTACGGCGCGTATCCTCGTCAACAGCTACCTGTCGTTCGCCCCGGTGCCACCCCGAACCTGGCACGACTCGCACCTCATCTACATGTTCGCGCGCGATCGCAACATTCACCTGACCCCGGTCGCGTCCGACCAGCCCGAGGCCACGCCGGAGCGCCTCACGGTGCAGTCGCTGTTGCTCGCGTTGGCCAATCCCTACGGCTTCCTGCCGGGACAATTGCCCATCGTGCTGCGCTACGTGCAGGAGTATGCCCACTGGGCAAAGCTCACCGACGTCGTGCCGGTGCACCGGATGGCCAAGGCGGTGGCGATCGTTCCGGTCGGCCACGATTTCCCGCCGTTTTCCGCCAACAAGGGCGGCTCCATCGACGGCAGCAAGCTCTTTCTTCTCACGTTCGATTTGGCGTTCCAGATCCAGGAGCAACTGCGAGCACTCGAAGCGGGAGGCGATGTACCAACCGGCATTGGCCGCGATCCCGTGGCGCGCTTGCAGTACGTCGGACTCCTGAAGCGGATGTTGCGACAATGGGCCATACCCCCAGCGCGCCAATTCAACCGCCTGCCGTCACGTGCCCGCGTTGTCATGTGTTCGGGCTTGACGGGTATTTGGCAGTACAGCCGCGGCCTGCATGCGGGTATTCCCAATCCACCGTCCGGCCTGCCCCCGATGGCCAATTGCCAGGTGATCAATCACACGCCCGCCGGCTACGCGTTGCGCCAGACCGATCCGGCGCCGACGGCCTTGCGGATCGGCGAACTGATCGCCCTGCGCATCGAGGGCCGGACCGGCCTGCAGGTCGCGATGGTGCGCTGGTTCCGCAACACATTTACCGGCAGCGGCCTGGAATTCGGATGCGAATTGTTGTCCGACAATCCCGAGGCAGCGGCGGCCGCGACGGAGGACGGTACCGCGAGTTCGGTGACACCGGCCGTCGTGTTTCCCGAGGAAAAGAGCACCGGCCATGAACCGGCGCCGCCGCAGATACTGGTGCCCGCAGGCTCGTTTGCGCTGGAACAGGCGATCACGCTGATGCGCGGCAAGCAGGCAGGCTTCGCCGTCCTGACCAAACTGATCGAACAAGGGCCGGGGTTCGAACTCTACGAATTCATCGCCGTTGGATGAGCATGCCGCCTCGTCGTCCCGAGCCCTGAAACCGGTGGGCGCCGCGCGTGCGACGATCGCCGGATTGGCGGCCCTGGCACTCCTCGAATTGCTCTGGGAGACCGTCCTGGCGCCGCAATCCGGCAGCATGTGGTTGGCATTGAAAGTAGTACCGCTGGTGATCCTGTTCCGTGGCGTTGCGCGCGGTGAACGCCGGCCAAGGCAGTGGCTGTCACTGCTCGCGCCCCTCTACTTCGCGGAGGCGCTGACGCGCGCGCTGAGCGAAACGGGCCGGCATGCCGTGGTGGCCGCGATGGCGGCAGTCATCGCTGCGGCGACGTTCGTGGCGCTGCTCGCATGGTTCCGGGCGGAACGCGCGGCCGCGCGGCTACCGGCGCGCACCGGCAGCTAACCCCGCGGCGGGCCGACTTCCGGTGCCTTCGCGGTCACGGTACCCGAAAGGCCCTTGGGCAATGGGAAGGTCACGTTCTCGACAATGCCCGACAACTCGCTCACGCCGATCGCGCCCATTTCCTTCAGGCGCGCAATCACCTGTTGCACCAGCACTTCGGGCGCCGATGCTCCGGCCGAGACGCCGACGCGCTTCTTGCCCTCGATCCATTCGGGACGGAGTTCATCCGCACGATCGACCATCCATGCCGACACGCCGCGATGCGCCGCGACCTCGCGCAAGCGGTTCGAGTTGGAACTGTTGGGACTACCCACGACGATCACGACATCCACCCTTGGCACCATCGCCTTCACCGCATCCTGCCGGTTCTGCGTGGCGTAGCAGATGTCGTCTTTTTTCGGCCCCACGATGTCCGGAAAGCGCGCCTTCAGCGCGTTCACTACCACCGCGGCGTCATCCATTGAGAGCGTGGTCTGCGTCACATAGGCGAGCATGGCGGCATTGCGGACCTTGAGCGTTCCGACATCCTCGACCGATTCAACGAGGTAGATTCCGCCCTGCGCCTGCCCCATCGTGCCGTCGACCTCAGGGTGGCCGGCGTGCCCGATCATGATGATCTCGCGGCCCTGGTCGCGCATCTTCGCGACCTCGACGTGGACCTTCGTGACCAACGGGCACGTCGCGTCGTACACGCTGAGCCCGCGCGCCGCGGCTTCCGCGCGCACACGCTGCGAGACGCCGTGCGCCGAAAACACGACCGTCGCTCCCTCTGGAACCTCGGCGATCTCGTCGACGAAAACCGCACCCTTGCGTTTCAGGTCGTCGACGACGAATTTATTGTGCACGACTTCGTGGCGAACGTAGATCGGCGCGCCGTGCTGCGCGAGCGCACGTTCCACGATCGCAATGGCCCGGTCGACCCCGGCACAGAAACCGCGGGGATTGGCTAGGATGATGTCCAAGGTCAGTGCTCCTTTTCCGATGCGACCGTCAGTTCCGCGTGGCGTGGCCGGAAACTGTCGAGGATCAGCAGCGCGGCTCCTACGGTAATGGCGCTGTCCGCGACGTTAAAAGCCGGCCACGACCAAGCGCCGTAGTGGAACAGCAGGAAATCGACGACCTTGCCGACGGCCATGCGGTCCCACAGATTGCCCAGTGCGCCTCCGAGGATTAGCGCCAATCCAGCGCTCGCCAGGCGGGTGCCGCCGCGCTTCAGCATGTACACGAGGAAGACGCTCGCAGCCGCCGCGATGACGGCGAAGAACCAGCGCTGCCAGCCGGGGGCATCCGCCAGGAAACTGAACGCGGCCCCGGAGTTGTAGGCAAGCACCAGGCTCATGAAGCTGGTGACCGGCATCGCCTCGCCTCGAGCGAAGGACGCGACGACGAGCGACTTGGTGATCTGGTCGGCGACGACCACCGCGGCGGCGAGCAGCAACCACTTCCACCAACCGCGATTGTCGGCCTTCGTCCGGGTCATGGCGCGCGTGCCTTCAAGCAAATTGGCGCGGCTCGCCGGCGCCGAACAAATTGGCCACGCAGCGACCGCACAGCGTCGGATGAGCAGCGTCAGCACCGACATCGGCGCGCCAGTGCCAGCACCGTTCGCACTTGGGATTGCCGCTCGGCGTAACGCGGACCGTCAGCACGTCGCCCAATGCAACGGTCGCGGCCGACGTGATCGTGACGAAGCGAAGGTCATTGCCCAGCGCAGCCAGTGCTTCGTAATCGGCGGCGGGCGCCGTGATCGCCACGTCGGCTTGCAGCGACGATCCGATCGCGCCGGACTGACGCACCGCCTCGAGTTCTCGCTGAACTACCCCGCGAACCGCGAGAATCCGCCGCCATTTGGCGACCAGTTCCTCCGCGCTAGCTTCCTGCACGAGTTCATCCGTCCACGTGCGCACGAAGATCGTCGGATCATCCCCGTGCACCAGCCGCCACGCTTCCTCGGCGGTGAACGACAGGATCGGTGCCATCAGCTTGAGCAGGAGGTCCCGGATCAAGACCAGCGCAGTTTGCGCCGAGCGGCGGGCGAGGCTGCCCGGCGCCGCCGTGTACAGGCGGTCCTTCAGCACGTCCAGGTAAAACCCGCCGAGATCTTCCGAGCAATAAGTCTGCAGGCGCTGCACGACGAGATGAAATTCGAAGCGGGCATAGTCGGCGGCAACTTCGGCGGCGAGTGTCTTCGCCTGCGCGATCGCATAGCGGTCCATTTCCAGCAACTCGGCGGCGGGCAGCGTATCGGCGGAGACATTGAAATCGGCCGTGTTCGCCATCAGGAAGCGTAGCGTATTGCGAATGCGGCGATAGCCCTCGACGACCCGCTTCAGGATTTCGTCGGAGATCGTGAGTTCGCCCGAATAATCGGTCGCAGCCACCCACAAGCGCAGGATCTCCGCGCCCTGCGACTCCGCGACTTTGAGCGGCGAGACCACGTTGCCCTTGGACTTGGACATCTTCCTGCCCTCGCCGTCGACGGCGAAGCCGTGCGTGAGCAACGCCTTGTAGGGAGGCACTCCGTTGACCATGCTGGAAACGAGCAGTGACGAATGGAACCAGCCGCGATGCTGGTCGGAACCCTCGAGATAAAGGTCTGCCGGAAAGCCGTGGTCCGCCGGGTGCGAACCCATGCGCGTCGCACGCCCCTCGGGTCCGCCCATCACGGTCTGGAACGTACTGCCCGAGTCGAACCAGACGTCGAGCGTGTCGGAGATCTTGCGATACTTGGCCGGGTCGACACCGAAATCCTCGTGTGTCGCCGCGAACCATGTCTCGAGTCCACCTTCCTCCACCTTGAGCGCGGCGAGTTCGAGCAGGGCCATCGTATCGGGGTGCAGCTGGTCGGTTTCCTTGTCGACGAAAAACGGCAGCGGCACGCCCCACTGGCGCTGCCGCGACAGCGTCCAGTCCGGACGGTTGGCGATCATTCCATACAAGCGGGCCTTGCCCCACGCGGGATAGAACTGCGTGGCGTCGATGCCGCGCAGCGCCACCGCGCGCAGCGTCTCCGGCGGTGCGTGCCCATGCCACCCAGGCACCGAGTCCATACCGGCGAACCACTGCGTCGTTGCCCGGTAGATGATCGGAGACTTGTGGCGCCAGCAATGCATGTAGCTGTGCGTGTAGTTGGTCGAGTGAAACAGCGCGCCGACTTCGCGCAGCTTGTCCACGACCTGCGGATTCGCCTCCCAGATCTTTTCCCCGCCGAAGAACGGCAGGCTGCCTGCATAGCGGCCATCGCCCTGCACCGGATTGATGATGTCGTCGTCCTTCATGCCATAGCTGCGGCACGACTGGAAATCGTCGATGCCGTAGGCGGGCGACGAATGGACGATGCCGGTGCCCTGCTCCAGCGTTACGAACGAGCCCAGGTGGACCGGCGAGGCGCGATCGTAGAACGGATGGCGGAATTTGATGAGTTCCAGTGCCGCACCAGGCGCCGTGGCGACGACGGTTCCTTCGAGCTGGTAGCGCTTGAGGCACGCGTCGACCAGGTCCTTCGCCAGCACGAGATTGCCCTTGGCGGTAGCTACCAACGCGTAGGTGAACTCCGGATGCACGGTCAACGCCTGGTTGGCCGGAATCGTCCACGGCGTCGTGGTCCAGATCAGCGCACGCACCGGCCCTGCCGGCAGTTGCGCGAGTCCGAAGGCCTTCGCCAGCTTTGCCTGCTCGGTGGGGTCGAGCGGCATTCCCACGTCGATCGCGATATCGACTCGGTCCTCGTATTCGACTTCGGCCTCGGCGAGCGCGCTCTGGCAGTCGAAGCACCAATTCACCGGCTTCAAGCCGCGGTACAGGAAGCCCTTCTCCAGGATTCGCCCGAGCGTGCGAATCTCGTCGGCTTCGTTCTTGAACGCCATCGTCGTATAAGGGTGGTCCCAGTCGCCCAGCACACCCAGGCGCTTGAAGCCTTCCTTCTGTTTGGCGATCTGTTCATTGGCGTAGGCGCGGGCGAGCCGCTGCGTATCCGCCGTCGACAAATGCTTGCCGTGGGACTTCTCGATCTGCACTTCGATCGGCATTCCGTGGCAGTCCCAACCCGGCACATAGGGCGCGTCGAACCCGGCCAGCTGCTTACTCTTGACGACGATGTCCTTGAGGATCTTGTTGACCGCGTGTCCGATGTGGATGTCGCCATTGGCGTACGGCGGCCCGTCGTGAAGGATGAAGCGCGGCCGGCCCTGTGACGCCGCGCGAATGGCCTCGTACACCTTGCGTTCCTGCCAGTCCTTGACCCATTTCGGTTCGCGCTTGGCGAGATCGCCACGCATCGGGAACGGCGTGTCGGGCAGGTTCAGCGTGGACTTGTAATCGATTTTGGTTTCGTCGGGCATGCGGTCACACAGTGAAAAGCGGATGGAATTCGGGAAAGACACTCATCATGCCACGCGGGCGAAATAGTCACGCGCCTCGACCACATCGGCGCGAATCTGACGCGTCAGCGCATCCAGCGTGTCGTACTTCTCCTCGTTGCGCAGCTTGTGCACGAATTCGACCGTCACGCGGCGGCCATAGATCGTTTCGTCGAAGTCGAACAGGAAGACTTCCAGCAGCGGCTGCCCGTCGCTGTCGACCGTCGGGCGCACGCCGATGCTTGCGACCCCGGTGCGCGGGGCCGGTCCGAGGCCGTGCACGCGCACCGCGAAGATCCCCGACAGCGCGGGGGGATGCCTGAGAGGAATGTTCGCCGTCGGAAAGCCCAGGCTGCGCCCGAGCTTGCGGCCATGCGCGACGCGGCCGCTGATTGCGTAGGGACGCCCCAGCAGCGCAGCGGCGCGCGCCAGGCTGCCGGCGGCCAACGCCTCGCGCACGGCGCTCGACGACGCGCGTTCCATGTCCACGGCGACCGTGCGCATGCCTTCGACGCTGAATGTCGTTGCGTGGGCGCGGAGCACGGCCAGGTTGCCGGCACGCGCGCGGCCGAACCGGAAGTCGTCGCCGACAAGCACCCAGCGCGCGTCGAGCCGGCGCACCAGCACGTCGTCGATGAAGGATTCGGGGGTCATCGCGGCGAGGTTTCGGTCGAAGCGCGCGATGATCGTCCGGTCGATGCCAAAGGCGCGGAACACGTCGAGCTTCTGGCGCAAGCGCGACAGGCGCGGCGGCGCCGCCTCTTTCGCGAAGAATTCGCGCGGATGCGGGTCAAATGTCAGAACCGCCGACGGCAGGCGCAGGTCTTCAGCGGCTTCGATGAGCCGCGCCAGCATCGCCTGATGGCCGCGATGGACACCGTCGAAATTGCCGATCGTCAATGCGACCGGGCCATCCGCCAGTGCCGGAAGTCCTCGATAGATCCGCATTTGATTTGCCCGGGTCAGCGCGCCGGGTGCCGTTGGGGAAGCAGCGGCGGATGCACGTTGGCAAGTTGCGCCAGGAGCTTGAATTCTAACAGATATTGGGGCTATCGTTGTGCAGTGAAAGCTAAACCGATCCTGTTCCTTGGGCCGACCTACTATGATGGCGACCGGCATGGCGCTCGGGTACGACCTTGGCCGCTCTCGCTGAATTCGACAGGACGTATGAGGAAAATCATGCCGGACCCAAAGCACGACGCAATCGCCGACGCCGCTGAAGTGCTTCTGGTGGCCGTCGGCGCAGCATCGACCCGCGCCAGGCGTGGTGATCGCAGCGAGAGCTACGTTCTCTTGCTGCAAAGGATCCGTGAGTTGCAAATAAGGATGCTGGAGCTGCTGGTCATCGCTGAGCCGGAGGTTCATGAAAGCACTCGCGAACTCGCCGCTGCGCTCGATAGGCGCATCGACCAATTGCAGCGGCACCTCGACACGGGCCAAGGCGACTTATGACGCGCACCTGAGCCGCCTGGAATCAGCGCGGATGAGGCAAGGCGGTAGGCGCGATGCCCGCCTCGGCCGCCTGGTCTTCGTAGGGCCACTCCCGCCATCCGCCGTCCACCAGCGGAAAATACAGCGCCAAGCGGATGCGCCGCGGGTCGAATCCGCGGACGATTCTCGCGTAGCGTTCGAGCTGCGCGCGATAGCGCTCCTCTTCCCGGGCGAGAAACTCCTGCGTGTCGCCGCCTTCATGGCGTCCGGTCTTGAAGTCGACGATCCAGCGCACGCCGTCCGCGACGAACGTCCTGTCCAGCGAAACGTGCACGATCGCGCCGTCGTCGACGGCCGCCAACGCCCATTCGCTGACGGCTTCCCCGTGCGTGGGATCGAACAGCCATCGGCCGCGCGGGTCGGCCAGCAGCCCGCGCAACGCGCGATCGACATCCGCAGCGGCGCGCGCCAGTCGCTCGTCGTCGACACCTTCGCTTCGCAACGCCATCGTGATGCGCGCTTGCAGGGCCGCCACGCGTTCGGCACTCCAGGTCGCAATGCCATCCCGCGCGACCTGTGCGAGCAGCCGATGCGTGACCGTGCCGATGGCCGCGGCCGTGGCGTGCGCCCACTCGAACGGAATCAGTGCCTCGCTTGCCGTGGCGGGCATTCCGGCGCGTAAGGCGGTCCCATCAGCTAGCTCGGGCATCGCGAATCCGGCGGCCAAACGCACGAGCGGCGGTGCGCCGCGTTCGGCATTCGCGTCCGGGTCCCGCGTGGGCAGTGGCGGGGGGAGCGCCAGCGCGGGCCACAGCTTGGCCAGCGCCGCGTTCCTTTGCGGCGTCTTCCACGGCGACTCGCCTGGCGCCGCCGCGGGGTCGATCTCCGCCGTCCCGATCAAGTGCAGCCGCGATCGTGCGCGCGTCGCGCCGACGTACAGCAGGCGGCCCAGCTCATGATCGGCCTCCGCGGTTGCCAGCAATTCGAGGTAGCTGTAGGCCGGATCCTTGTCGCCACCGCGCGCGTTGATCGGCGCCAGTAGCAGGCCGCCCGGGCGCGTACGCCAGCGCAACAGGTCGCGGTCACTTCCGCTCGGGCCGCGGGCCAGACCGGGAAGAATCACGGTGTCGAATTCCAGCCCCTTTGCGTGGTGCAGCGTCATCACCTGTACGCGTGCCGCGCTTCCGGTCGCCGGCGTTGGATACATGACGGCGAGCGCTTCGAGCATCCGGTTCCAGTCGCGAATGTCGCCCCCGGTTTCGTGCGCCGCGAGCAAAGCAAAGAACCGCGATGCGGCATCCAGGTCGATCGCTTCATCGACGGTAGCCGGCCCGCCCAGCGCCAGCCAAGCGCCGCGGATGCAGGCGCTGAATGCCACCCGTCCACGCTCGGCAAACGCGGGCAGCAGCGCCGCCGCGATGCGATCCAGCCGTGCATGACCGTCGTCGCTGATGGCCACGATGTCGCGATGACCTGCGAGGACCGCGTGCAGACCGGCCGCAATATGTGTCGACACGGTCAGAAGGTCGGCAAGCACGAGTCCGCACCACGGCGCGCGCAACACGGCTAGCGCCGCCAGACGGTCAGCCGGTTGCAGCAGCGCGTGAGCGAGCGAGGTGAGATCGAGCATCGACTGCCGCGTGCCCAGCGCGTCGAGCTCGACCGCTGCAAATGGAATGTTGGCCGCACGCAGTGCCGGCAGGATCTGGTCCAGGTGCGAGCGCGCGCGCACCAGGATTGCGATGTCGGCGGCATCGGCTGCCAGTGCCGCAGTCACGCGCCGGACGACACATTCGGCCTCGCCTTCGACCGTGTCCAGCAAATCGACCGTGGGCCGTACATCGGGGATCACTGCGCGCATAGCCACCGCCGGCGCGAACGACACCGCGCCGCGCCAAGGATTGCTGTGCGGCCCCAGCACGCCCGGAAACACGTCATTGACCCAGTGCACGACGGCTTCCTGCGAGCGAAAATTGCGGGTGAGGTCGATCACGCGCACGGGGACGTTGCCGACGCGCGATTTTTCCTGCGCGTCCAGGAACAGCCGCACTTCCGCATCGCGAAACCGGTAGATCGACTGCATCGGATCGCCTACCGCGAACAGCGTACGTCCGTCGCCGTCGGTCCAGCCGGCGGTGAGGCTCCCCAGCAACTCGTATTGCACGTCGGATGTGTCCTGGAACTCGTCGACGAGCAGATGATCGTAGCGCGCGTCGAGCCGCAGCAGCAGGTCGGTAGGTGCGTCGGCGGAACCGAGCGCGCGCAGCGCAGCCAGCGTCAGCTCGACGAAGTCGACGACGCCCTCCGCCGCGAATACCAGCGCGAGTTCCGTGGCGGCCCGGGGCAGCACCGCCAGCAGTGCGGCGACGATCGCCCAGGCCTCTTCTGTGTAGGCCGCCGGGGGAAGGCTGCGCGCGAGGTGCAGCGCGTCGGCCAGTCCTGCCTCCGTGTCGAGCGCGCGCAGCAACTCCTCGACCGCCTGCTTGCGGGCGGCTCGTTCAGCCTTTCCTGCGCCGGTCCCCTGTGCAGGGAAGCCGCCGCGCTCGTTGATCGACTTGCGAAATTGTGGCTTGCCCTTCACCAGCAGCCAATTCGCCAGCGCGCGCCAATCGTCTTGCCGGTGCCAATGCGCCGGCGGTACCCCTTCATCCTCGACGCATCGCGAGAGGGCCCGTGCGAGGTCTTCGCGTTCGTCGGACTGCTCGAGATGGCCGACCGCGTAGCCGGCGCAACGCGCGAGTTCCGCGAGCAAACCGCGCGGAAAGCGGCGCCGCACCTCGTCGAGCTCGCCGGCGATCTCGTGCTGCAACGCACGCTCGAGATGCTCGCGCAACTCCTCGGGCCGCGCGAGGCCGACGTGGCGCAGCCATTGATCGCGCTTGGCCAGCATCGACGAGAGCAGTGTGACCACGCGCTCCGCATCGTTGTCGAGATGGGCGAGCAGCGCGCGCCACTGCGCGTCGTCGACTGCGGCTGCCGCGAGTGCTTCGCGCGCGGCTTGGCCGTACAGGGCGTCGGCGTGTTCCTCGAAGCGCGGCAGCGATCCCAGGCCCGTCGCCAGCGGTGCCTGGCGCACGACGGATGCACAGAACGCGTCTATCGTGTAGACAGCCAGGCGCGCCGGATGCGCAACCAGGTCCCATCCATGCGCGCGGTCACGCGCCAGCGCGGCCGCCGCCAGCGCCCGTGTTCGCGCATGGTGGTCCGAGGTCGCCGCGGGCGTCGGACCATCGGCGGGCAACTCCGCGGCCCCGCGCAGTGCATCGACGATGCGCGCGCGCATCTCGGCCGCAGCCTTGCGCGTAAACGTCATCGCCAGCACTTGCTCCGGACGCTCGACGATGCCCAGCAACGCCAGATAGCGTTGGATGAGGAGTTCGGTCTTGCCCGATCCCGCTGGCGACTGGACAAGGAACGACTGCCGGACGTCGAGCGCCAGCGCGCGATGGGCGATATCGCGCGCAAGCAATGCGTCGGCGTCAGTCAT
>Ga0070666_10002129_pt1 | contig 12031 bp, 9 predicted proteins | sample KBSS23metaG_FD_64677 | JGI IMG/M metagenome (GOLD analysis project Ga0070666, IMG submission 64677) | Switchgrass rhizosphere microbial communities from Kellogg Biological Station, Michigan, USA - KBS S2-3 metaG | ecosystem: Host-associated > Plants > Roots > Rhizosphere > Soil ... | reverse complement strand
GCTTTTCCATTCTTCAACAGGTACGAGCTAATGTTCCTGCGAGCAACGATACTGGTCGGATCTTCGGCTGTGATCTTTTCGAATACGGTGACCGGATCGTTCCACTGACGGACACCCCAGGCTGTCAGCCAAGTGCACCATAGGAGGAAGATCGCACCAAGCCCCTTGGCAAGTTTCTCGGATGCGAGATTGCAGAAGAACCAAGCGAGGAGTACAGCGACACCAAGTCCGGCTATGCCGGCCCGATAGGGTGCGACGAGCAGCGAGGGCAGCGGCACGAGATTGCTGATGGGAAGAAGGGCGAGGGCAACCAGGACTGCGAACCACCCGATCTTCGGGTTTCGTTTCCAGGTTGCGATCACGCCGACCAGGAGTGCCAGAAACAGCAGGAGCCCAAGGCCAGCGACCAGTAGTCCGCCAGCTTGAAATGAACCTAGACTGAGGGTATGCATCCACTTGCCGGAAGGCGCTATGAAGAGCAGCGAATAATAGAGGGCGGTTTGGCCCGCCAGCATCATTTGAGCGCCGAACCCGCGTCCGACGGGCGAGAATGGTGTCGGATAATTCGCGGCCCAAAGAGCGATGAAACCAACTGCCGCCGCGATGTATGGAGCGCTTAGCAAAACGCTAGCGCGGAAGTCTTTCTTTTCGCCAGGCGGAGCAAAGGCCACCAGCATCAAGGGAACTAGGGGAATGAGCCCGATGACTTGCTCTTTGGTGAGGGCGCCAAGAAAGAAAGCGAGAACGGACGCGGCGATCCAAGCGATGCGCTTCCAGCCTGTCGTTCGAATGCCTAGCAAGAGCGCGTAGGCGAAGCACACGACGAGGAGCGAGCAAAGCGAATCCGTTCGACCCCCGATCCAGGCGACCGTGCTGACCTGGGCTGGCTGAACGGCAAAAAGTGCTCCACTGACTAGAGCCAAACGACGGCGACCAAAAGCGGCGAGGACCAAGCCCATCAAGGCGGCGCATGTGAAGACGTGGATCAGGATGTTGGTTTGGTGATAGTAAAACGGGGTGCCGTACCAGAGCCGATTCTCGATGAAAAACGTTAGGGAAACAAGTGGGCGGAAATAGGCGCCTAGGAACGGCTTCGTGAGGACGCTGGAAAGAGTCAGTCCTCCGCCGATTCCGGAACCGTCCAAGAGCGCGTCGTCATCCCAAATTTTGACCCCGTTCAGGGAAGGAAGATAGACGACGGTCGCGAGGATGAGGACGAAGAGGAACGCGAGGCGCCACGGGTTGAAAAAGGGCTTTGCTTCCCGCTTGGGTTTCGAGTTCGGCGAGGGCAAATCAATCCTCGTTGCGCTCAGCTTCCGTTCTGAACTGCTCATTGCTGGCTCCGCCATCCTTGGCCTCCTCGCAAAGTATCGCGTTACGATTTTGGCTCACCTTGAAATCAATCAAGTTACATGCCACAAAGGAACCGCAACAAAAGAAAAGGCCACCCAGGCGAGAAGCCCGGATGGCCATAGATCAGGACGATCGTCTGCCTTACGGCTGGATGATCGCGCCATTCTCCCATCGACCGTGGTTGGCGTCCGTGCAGGTCACCTTGAAGCCATCGCCGACTGGCGTGACGGTGTAGGTGTTGGTAGCATTTTCTGGGCACTGTGGTGCGAAGTTAAGGTCTTCCAACAGGTTGCCGGATCCAACTTCCGACGAGACGTCGGTTATGGTCGGGTAGGTGGCGGCTCGCTCTCGAACCTTATAGGCTTGAACAGCGTTGGCGATGGTCTGCATGTTGGTCTGGCAGGTTTTCTTCTCGGAATCCTTGACAGAGCTCAGGTACAGAGGCAGCGCGACCGCGGTAAGGATCGCGAGGATGAGAACGACGACGAGGAGCTCGATAAGTGTAAAGGCTCCCTTCTTCTTAGAACGGTTATTCATTGTATGTGCTTTCCCTCTCTGGGCGATCGCCCTGAATTGCATCACTTCTTACGGGCCTGCAATTTACGTGCCGGGTATTGATATTTTACAGCAGTATTTGAAATTTTCCTTAAAGCTTTAGGATCCTTCAGCTAATTTTAGTCACGGCCTAGCAACTTAGCGAGGTGGTCTCAATGCCGCTTAAAACTAACCCAAATACCCCCAGCCTTATAAATCTTTAAGCTTGTCTGACTATCCTCACTACCTGCGAATAACTTGCGTGAGGTTCCAGATCGGCATATACAGGGCGAGGAGGAAGAAAAGAACGATCGTTCCTACCACCACTGTAATTGCGGGCTCCATCATGCGGACCATGCGTTGGACCGAATACTCGATGTCGCGCTCGAAGAACCTAGTGAGCTCGTCCAGCATTTCGTCGAGGTTTCCTGAGCGTTCGCCCGAGGCGACCATACGAACGACGAGGGGCGGGAAGATTCCCTTTTCCTCTAACGAGGTCGCCAGCGACGAGCCGCCTTGAACGTCCTGCGCAACTCCCATCACCGCGTCTCGGATGATGATGTTTTGCGAGGTGCGAGCGGAAACCTGAAGGGCGGAGAGGATCGGGATGCCGCCTTTTGTCGTTCCCGACCAGGTGTTCGTAAATTGTGCGATCGCCATCTTGTGGAGCAGCTTTCCGAGGATCGGAATTCTGAGCTTAAGGGCGTCGATGTTATGACGGCCGACATCGGTTCGATAGTATTCGCGAAGCATCAGGATGAGCGCGACCACGATCGGAATGATGATGAACCACCAGTGAAGAACGACATTACTTAGCGCAATGAGGAGTCTTGTGACGGCGGGCAACTGCGCGTTGAACTGCGCGTAGATCTTCGCGAAGATCGGAACGATGAAGGTCAACATGAAGATGACCACGAACACCGCTGCAGAGACAACGATGATCGGATAGGTCAGGGCAGAACGGACTTGTTCGCGCAGGTTCTGCTGTTTGTCAAGTTCCACCGCCGCGACGTCTAGTGTGTGCTCGAGCATTCCGCCGACTTCGCCGGCTTCTACCAGCGAGCAATAGAGCTCTGTAAAAATCTTGGGTCGCTTGCGCAGGGCCATTGACAAAGAATCGCCGCCGATGACATCGAGGCGAACGCCCCACAGCGCTTCTGCAAGCAATGGATTTTCAGTTTGAGTTGCAACGGTATCCAACGTTTCAACAACCGACAAACCCGCGCGAACGAGAGTCGCCATTTGGCGGCTCATCACAACCATCTCGTTCAGCTTTACGGTTCTTGGCCGCGTAAAAGAAAAGCTGGTTTGCTTCGTGCTGTGGTCGGCGCGAACTGCGTAGTTGGTGACGAATAGCTCTCGAATGCGAAGGGATTGGCGAAGCTGATTTTCGTTATCAGCGATCACAACGCCCGAGCTGGAATTTCCTTCTCGGTCCCTTGCGGTGTATTCATATGTCGGCATAACAATGTTCCTCTGTCAAATGCAAATCAATCTTCAACGTAAAGCACACGAAGCACTTCTTCCGGCGTCGTGACTCCTTCCAAAACTTTTCGCACGCCTGCTTGTCGCATCGTGCACATTCCTTCTTTCACCGCTTGATCGGCAAGCTCCATCGCAGAAGAATGTCGAAGGACAAGCTCGCGAATGGCGTCGCTCATAGGCAGGATCTCGTAAGTAGCTGTACGTCCTTTCATGCCGCGTCCGCTGCACTTGGGGCATCCGTGGCCACGTGAGATCATCACCGGCTTTGCCTTGTCAAGCTGAATTCCCAGTGCTTCTAGCGTTCCCGCACCTGCCGTCTCAAGTCGCTTGCAGTTCGGACAGACGGTTCGAAGCAGCCTCTGACCTGCCAAACCGATAACTGCAGAGCTGACCAAGTACGGTTCAACGCCCATGTTTTGAAGCCGAACTAGCGCACCAGGGGCATCGTTCGTATGGAGCGTGCTCAGTACGAGGTGTCCGGTCAAAGCGGCTTGAACAGAAATCTCTGCGGTTTCCGCGTCGCGAATTTCACCGACCATGATCACGTCAGGGTCTTGGCGCACGAGTGTTCGCAAACCGTTTGCAAACGTGACGCCGATCTTTGGATTTACCGCGACTTGATTGGCGCCGGCGAGATGATATTCAACTGGATCTTCGATCGTGTTGATGTTCAGCGTCGTCGAATTGATTTTCTGCAGTGCGGCAAAAAGCGTTGTGGATTTTCCGGAACCGGTAGGTCCGGTGACAAGAACGATGCCATGTTGCTTGCGGATAAATTTTTCGAACATCGTGCGCTGCTCGGGGAAGAATCCGAGTCGCTCGATCGATGCGTGCGATGTGCTCTTCTCAAGAATTCGCATCACGACTTTCTCGCCATAGACAGTCGGCATGATCGAGACACGAAGATCGAATTCTCGACCTCCTTCGTCGCGGAACATGAAGCGACCGTCCTGAGGGCGTCGTCGTTCGGCGATGTTCATGCTCGCCATGACCTTGATGCGCGAGACTGCGGCGGCAAGACTTCCGCGCGGAATATTCATCTGGTCGAAAAGAAGTCCGTCCAGTCGGTAGCGGACGCGGACCGTCTCTTCGTGCGGCTCGATGTGAACGTCGCTTGCGCCAAGGTTTACAGCGCCGTCGATGATCCCATGGACGAGGCGGACAATGGGCGCGTCCGACGCCAATCCCATGAGCTCGTCGTCGCTCATCTCGGCAGACGAGCCGATCTCGCCCATCTCGGCGAGCACGCTCTCTGCTTTGTGTTTCGCACTAAACGCTCGGCTGATCGCTTCTTCTAGGTCGAAAGAAAAGGCGAGATGGGGAACAACGCGCTTCCCAAGCATCGAAGCGACTTCGTCAACCGTCGCGATATTGAGTGGATCGGCAAGAGCGACTAGGACTTCGCCATTCTCTTCGTGGAACGGAAGAACGAGCTTTCGGCGTGCGAGTGATTCGGGCAGCACACGGGCCAACTCAAGGTTGATCTGAGTTTGGGTTAAGTCGACAAACGGAAAGCCCGTCGCCTGATCCAGGTACTTGCCAACCGATTCCGGCCGGGCAAAACCCAGGGCAACGAGATTCTCAACAAGGAAGCCACCAATCTCCCGTTGACGCTCCAACGCTAAGCGAAGCTGCATCTCATCGATCAGCCCTTCGCTCAAAAGCACCTCGCCTACGCGGCGAGAGAACTTGTGTTGCAGCGCTCTGGGAGTCGGCATTGCGCTTGTGCGCGCGCTTCCGTCCCCGTAAAGCGTTTCACTAACTGCCATATAGATAGGCGGGCGTGTAACGGAGACCAAAGAAACAGCAAACTCCCTAGTTTCGCTGACTCAATCTCTGTTCAATTCCCGACCAACTGCCGTGCAATTCCGGTGCCATAAAGGCGCGGTTCCCTCTCCGATGCGGTTACACTACGGCAGCAAGGCTAGTGTAACTCAGCTTTGAAAAATTTGGGAGGCCATGCCCATAAGACCGCAAATGCAGACCACCCCGCAAATTCATCGCATGGCGCCGTCCGTGGTTCACCCTCTTCCAGGTGCCCCTAGTTTTACTGGGCGCGAAGAAGAGCTCGCCAAGATGCGAGCCTTCTGGCAGAGCGGAACGGGAGTGCTTTCCCTTATCGGATTGGGGGGTGCCGGAAAAACTGCACTTTCGGAGAAATTCCTTGAATGGCTCCTCGAGCGGGACGAAGCCGACGGAGTGTTGGTCTGGAGCTTTTACGATGATCCGGATCCGAACCACTTCCTAAAGACCGCCCACCACTATTTCACAAACGGCGAAGAGGTTCAAGCCGTCGGTGCAGGCTGGTTCCACATGCTGAGCGAAGCGCTCAGCACGGGCGGAAAGTATCTGCTCGTCTTGGACGGCCTCGAAAGGGTTCAGCGGCAGCAAACCGATGCATCCGGCATCTACGGCGAACTGGAAGACCCGCTTTTGAGGGGCCTCCTCACCCGTTTGGCCGCCGGCGCTGGAAACACGCGGGCGATCATCACCACCCGATTTCCAGTCGCGAGCATTGAGCGATGGACCGGAAAGGGCTACAGCATCGTCGACGTCGACCAGCTTGCAGGCGAATCCGCTCGGGCACTTCTTAAAGTTCGAGGCGTCAAGGGGAAGGACACAGAACTTGATGGCGTGATCGCGGACTTTGGTGGTCACGCGCTGACACTCGACCTCCTCGGTGGCGCCCTTGCTCAGTTTTTCGGGGGCAATCCCTCCAAGGTTCCGCCCTCAGGCGTTCACCCGGGCACTGAGAACATCCAGGCAGCCAGGCTCGGAAAGGTCTTGCAGATGTATGAAGATCATCTGCCCGAGCGCGAACTCGACCTGCTGAGCCGTCTCTGTGTGTTCCGTTTCGGGGCTGAACTCGACGCGCTTCAGAGCATCTTTTTGGGTGAGGACAAGATCGCCGTCGCCGGCTCCCTCGCCAAAGCCACGCGTGGTCAACTTGAGGACGACCTCGAGCACCTCGTGAAGATGCACCTCGTTGGTAAGGATACGAAAGACCGCTATACGATCCACCCAGCCATTCGCGACTATTTCTACCGTCGCTTCCGTGACCCAGCCGCCGTACACCAAGCGGTTCGGGAACACCTTGTTCCCCTCGCGAAGCGGCCAGGAATCGGATTGCCGAGCGACAAAGAATCGCTAGATCTTCTGGAAGAGCTTGTTCACCACGCGATCCAGGCGGGCTCCGTTCGCGAAGCGGCAGAAATCTATATGGGTCGAATGGGCGGCAACGATCACCTCAACACAAAGCTCGGTGAATACACACGAACGTATCGAATCCTCACCGCATTTGATCAGTGCCCGGACAAGTCGGGTATGTATCACTGCCTTCGTGCGATGGGGCGAATGGAAGAAGCGTTGCGATGGCGGCCCAACAATCGCTATCTTCTTTTGCTCTCCGGCAACCTCGCGCAGTTATCTCTTGATTCGACCGAGACAACTCGAAATATCGCGAAGTCTCTTCGCGGTGAAGATGTTCGTCTTCCGGATCGCGCGCCCGACTCACCTGTAACGTCATCGATGGCTTATCTTTATCGAAACGAATTGGTCGAAGCGGAACGCGCAGCAAAACTTGAAATGACCAAGTCTCAATTTGAGGATGATCGCGTGAGGAGCGAGTTCACTCTTGTCGAGATCGAGAGAAGGCAGGGCGCATTGGAAGAAGCAAAGTTGCGGTTAAACAAAGCATCTACATGGACCCTGAATTCCGGTTCGCAAGAACATCTTTGTTTGATGCAGTTGATGCGCGCCCGAGTCGCAATCGATGAAAAAGCGTATGACACTGCGAACATCGCGGTGGATGAAGGAACGAACATCGCGCGCGAATGCGGCTTCGGATTGTGGCTCATCGAGCTGCTCATTGAACGCGCCCGTTTGCAGATGGCTCTGAACGATTACACGCAGGCAGAAGGCGCTGCGCAAGAGGCCTTTGAATTGGCCAGCTCGCCCGAATGTAGGTTCAAATTTGGCGAAAGCGAGGCGCGCCAACTCTTGCGCGCATCATTTAGCGCTCAGGGAAAGACCGCGCAACAATAGATGCCGACCTCGTGTTCTTCTCTTATTATTTTGCCGGTCGGTCCCGGCACGCATCTTCCGTTCTTGCTCGATACGTTGGATACCATCCAGCGATTTTCTCTGCCAGATCACAAGATCCTCCTTGCGGATGATTCTGCAGAAGGATTAGGCGAGACTGTTCGCGCGAAGATGCCGAGGGTCGACGTATGGGTGCTCCGTGCAAAAGGCGAAGATGCGACGCGCACTGTTACGGGAAAGTTTGTCGAGACGATTGCGAAAATCGTCCGCCATGCCGTCGAGAATTACTCTTTCGAAGTCATGGTTCGGATGGATGCAGACGCGCTGATGTGCAACTCGGGTGCTGATGAAAAGGCGATTGCTCTTTTCAAAACAAATCCAAAAGTTGGGCAGCTAGGAAGTTATCGAGTGCGTTGCGATGGGCAGCCGCGCGACTTCACTCGCAACGCGGAAATCCTCAAGAAAGAAATTGGTTTCCAAGTTCTTCCCGCCAAGCGCGCACTAGCGGATTCACTCAATCAACTTTTGAAACCCGCACTCGCAAATGGCTACGAGATGGGGGAGAACATCAACGCTCCTGGCTCGATCACAAGCCGCGAGGCATGTGAGAAGTTGGCCGCTCATCCGTTGTTCGGTGACGCATCTTTTCGCGCAACTCGATTGGGCGATGATCATTTGAACAGTCTGTTGCTCAGGGCACTTGGATTCGAACTCGGCGATTTCGCAACCGGTGATTTGCCGCTCGGCGTTTGGTTGCGAAAGATCGAGTGGTCGCCCGAAGAATTGGTGGCGCGTGGCAAATGCATCGTCCACAGCATTCGCGGATATCAGTCGGACGATGAAGCTAAAGTGCGAGACCGATTTCGCATGCTTCGACCCGAATAGCCTGGTACCCTCCTCATGGTTGCCATGAGATACATCCTTCCGATTCTCGCCGCGTTATCGATGTCGGTTGCATCGATTGCCGACAGCAAAGATAAGCAAATTAAGTGTGCAGTGCAAGGATTTTCCATTAGCATTGCGCAGGCCACAAAGGATCACATGTTTGCCGACTACAAAGGCCGACGCTATTTCTTCTGCTGCAACGGCTGCCCGCAGGAGTTTAAGAGCAATCCCGCGAAGTACGCAAAGACTGCCCCGAGTATCCCAACTCCAAAGTCGACGAAGAAGAAGTCGACCCAATAGCGGAGCCGACCCTGCTCCATATCCTCCACACCAACGACTTTCACGGTGCGCTCGATGACGCGCGGCAGGAGAGGCTCGCCGCTTTAAGAAAGGATGTCGACCTTTACTTCGATTGTGGGGACTGCATCAAGTCGGGCAACCTCGCAATTCCCCTCAAGCCCGATCCCGTCTGGCCGCGGTTAGCCGCTCTCAACTGTACAGCTAGCGTTATTGGCAATCGCGAATCTCATCCGTTAGAAGCGCCGTTCAAGGCGAAGATCGCGGGTGCCTCGCATCCGATCCTTTGCGCGAATCTCAAGCGCCGCAACAACGGGGATCAGGTCCTTCCCGGAATGCTTATCCTTGACATAAACGGAATGAAGGTTGGGATCTTCGCGGTGATGGTCGCGATGGTGACCGAGCGTATGGCAACGCGCGTTGCCAGTCAGTTTCTGTGGGACGATCCGATCAAGACTGCTCAACACTTGGCCCGGGAATTGAGACCTCAGGTCGACTGCCTGATTGCGCTAACGCATATTGGCTATAAGAAAGACATCTTGCTTGCGCAGGCTTGCCCGGAAATCGATATTATCTTTGGCGGTCACTCACACACTGTCTTGGAGAGCGCTGAAATGGTGGGGAAGACGGCCATCTGCCAAGCAGGCTCCCACGGTAGATTTGCTGGGGTATGTACGCTAACCGAAACGAACAGTGTGAAATATGAATTGAAGCCTCTTTGACCTGGAAGGAAGGTGCAAGTACAAACGCCAGATACCTCTAGCCATATCGTGATCCGATAATTCCTTCGAGGGTTTGGTACGACCAATGAGGATTCTTGGATTTCTGCTGGCCATCGGTGCCCTGGTCCTCTTGGGCGTATCTCTCGTAGCCCGAAGGGGCCTACAACTTCTTGCAACTCAAGGACACAAGACTGAGGCCGTAGTCACCGCGCTCACAAAGGATCCTGGCAGTCGCGGGAATACCGATTCTTCTTTTCGATACCGCGCCACCTTGGAGTACTTCGTTGAGGGCGAGCGATATATGGGAAGCACCAGAGTTCCGCCGAGTCAGTTTGCATCGCTCAGAGAAGGAGACAGGCTTCCCGTCACCTATCTACCTTCCGATCCCAACAGTGCGACATTGTCAACCGAGGCGGATTTAAAGGACAACAATGTCTATCTTCTGGGCTTTGGCTTTATGCTCCTCGTAGGCATTCTCGTCACCTACTGTAGCTACAACAAGGAGGACGATAGCCCCGTGCCGAGCGAAGTCACGCCTGTTATGGATTCGGGCGGCGCAGACTTCTTGGGGCTTCAAGAAGGATGGATGTGGCTGAATACGGCGAGACTTTGGTTTCTGGGCATTCTCGCCGGCGTCCTCCTCCTGGTGGGCCTCATCCTTTCGTTTAGCTCAATCAATCTGGAGCTTCGCGGTGTGAAGGGGCACGCTTACGTGGTGCAAAAGTCCGGCGGTCGAGATGCCGGTGTTATCTTCTACAAATACACCGTCGGCAGACAGACTTTCTCGGGGCACACGCCCCTCTCGCCTACCGAATACGACAAGGTGGATGAAGGGGGACTAATCGATATCACCTACATGCCAGATGAACCCGACATCGCATCTGCCAGCTTCGGGCAAGATTTCCACCTCGCCGCAGTATTCTTGGTCGTGGGGGTTGGCGCTAGCTTGGCGTGCGCGGGGCTGGTTGCGTTCCGAAACCGATTTCCCGTGTGGTAATCGATCGGCATCTTGCGGGCGTACACGAGCGTAGAAAAGAGCCACTGGTACACTCGTTTGAGCCCAGAACAAGGCCACATGCATCCGATTCTCTACACATTTCCGCCTTTTCATATCGGAGGCGCGACGGTCGGACCTCTGAAGATTCACAGCTTCAGCGTCATGCTGGTTCTGGCCTTTCTTCTCAGTGTTTACGTCGCCCGTAAACGCGCTCCGAAGTATGGATTTGAGCCGGGCAAGATTTCTGATGCGGCAATGCTTTGCCTCTTCGCTGGCGTCATCGGCGCACGGCTCGGGTTTATCGTTCAGGAGCTTCCTTACTACCTCTCGCACAGGGACGAATTATTCAGCCTACAATTTCAAGGACTCACAAGTTTTGGTGGCCTTGTCTTCGGCTTTCTCGCTTTCTGGTGGTTCGCGCATCGGCAGAAGCGGCAATTGCGCGATGTTCTGGATGTCGTCGCACCTTCGGCTCTTCTTGGTCAGGCGATCGGAAGAATTGGGTGCTTGCTGAACGGATGTTGTTACGGAGTGGTGTGTAGCACGAACTACCCTCTCGGCGTTCACATCGATAGTGGCCCGACGCTCCACATTCCCGCCCAACTTTACGACACATTCATGTGCCTCGTCGCTTTCGGAGCATTGCTCTGGATCGAGAAGAAGTGGACGCTGCAGCGTGGTCAGTCTTTCTCGTTGTTCCTCCTCTTCTTTGGATTGAGTCGATTCATTTACGAGTTCTGGCGCGCTGGTAGCGATGCAGATGTGAACCAGGGGCTCGCAAGCAGCACGTATTGGATCATGAAGCCGTTCCCGATTACGCAGGCGCAGGTCGCGGCATTGCTGATGATCCTTGGCGGCTTGATCATGTTCTTCGTTTTGCAAAAGCGCAACGTCCCCGCTCAGGAGACGGCAACGGCGTGACCTCCGGCGAGCTGCTGGCCCGATTTCACGGTTTACGCGCCGTGGTTATCGGCGACCTGATGCTTGACGAATATATCTTTGGACGCGCGGCGCGTATCAGCCCCGAGGCGCCTGTTATGGTCATTCGTCAAACGTCGACGGATCGGCTACCTGGTGGTGCCGCAAACGTTGCCCGCAACTTGCGCGCGCTCGGTGCTGAGACAAAGGTTTTGGGGGTTATCGGATGCGACGATGCCGGTGAGTTCCTGCGTCAGTCGCTGTTAGACCAAGGATTAGATGCGCTCCATCTGGTTACCGATGCTTCACGACCGACCACGAGGAAAACGAGAATCGTCGCCGACCATTCTCACCAAGTTTTGCGGATCGACCATGAGGCCGAATCGACAGTCGATGACGCGGTCGAGAAACGGATGATCGATGCGGCGGTCGAGATGTCGTCCCAAGCCGACGTCGTCGTACTGAGCGATTATTTGAAAGGCGCGCTGACGTCTGCGCTAGCAGCGGCCGTTGTGAAGACCTGTAAAGCGAAGGACGTGCCGGTCGTCGTCAACCCTAAGCCGCGCTCGTTGCCCATGTACGAAGGTGCCGCGCTTGTTTCGCTCAACCGGAGTGAGGCTGCGGATGTCCTGTCCCTTTGGAAAGGCTTGCCCGACGATGAGGCGATGGCGGCGGCGAATCAAATCCGCTCCGACCACAATTTTTCCTCGGTTTTGGTGACTCTCGGCGAGAGCGGAATGATCGCGGTCGGATCCTCGGAAGTGCGGGTTGCCGCCCCCCGGGTCGAGGTCTACGACAC
>Ga0070666_10002123_pt1 | contig 12048 bp, 16 predicted proteins | sample KBSS23metaG_FD_64677 | JGI IMG/M metagenome (GOLD analysis project Ga0070666, IMG submission 64677) | Switchgrass rhizosphere microbial communities from Kellogg Biological Station, Michigan, USA - KBS S2-3 metaG | ecosystem: Host-associated > Plants > Roots > Rhizosphere > Soil ... | reverse complement strand
ACCCTCCGCTACCGCAATACATACCGTCGCCTTGTGCACGTCCAATCCGACAAAAATGATATCGTCCATCAGGCCCGTCCCCCATGCATGAGGCTCTGTGCCGGTCATCCGGCACAACCCTCGACAGTGTGCATACCGAGGACGGGCCGCCGATCACTCAGCGGACATCGGGTCTAAAGCAGGCAAAAATTCACTGGTTGGATGAGGGGTCGCCAGAAGAGTTCGTCATTAGCGCGAACATCCATCGGCGGCACCTGGCCGCGGAGCAGAAGCGCGAGGTCATAGGGTCTCTCCTCAAGGCAAACCCCGCGCGGTCGGACAATGCAACCGCCAAACTCGCGAAGGTCAGCGACAAGACCGTGACGGCGGTTCGGCGGGAGATGGAGGGACGTTCGGAAATTCCGAACGTCGCGACCCGGACAGATGCAGCAGGGCGCCGGCAACCCAGTCGGAAGAGCTTGTCGCCAGGGACAACCCCGAGCCCGCCACATGAGGCGCCAGCGCAGGCGCGCGACAAGGCAATTGCAGGCTTTTCCACGGTCCTGCACCAGCAACTTGCCAAGACACTCGATGACCTCGTCCGCATCCTGGGAAACGAGCGCAGCCGGGTGGCCGAGATCCCATTGCAAAAGCGGGTGGTTATCGCGCGTGGGTATCTGCACACCCTTGGCGTAAGTCTCGACGATCTTCGTCCAATTGATGGCGAGGACGCGCCATGATCCGGGCAACGGACTGGCGTCCGCTGGAGCGCAACACGCTCAAGGGCTTTCTGACGCTCGAATTGCCGAGTGGATTGATCCTGCGCGAGTGCACCTATCACCGGGCGGCAACCGGCGCCGAATGGGTCGGCTTGCCCGGCCGGCCACAACTCGACCGCGACGGCCGGCAGCGCAAGGACGCAACCGGCAAGTCGCTCTACACGCCGATCGTCGAGTTCAAGGGCAAGGAGCGGCGTGAGCGCTTCCAGGCCGCCGCGCTGGCCGCGGTGCGCGAGCTGCTCGCCACGATGGAGCCGGTGGCGTGATCCCGGCAGCTTTGGCGCACGCGCAATTCGTGCCCGTGCCGCCAGGCGAGAAATCACCTCGGCTCACCGGCTGGCCCAAGATCCGGCTGTCAGCCGATCAACTTACCAAGCATCTCGCAAGCGGCGGCAACCTCGCGATCCGCGTCGGCCCCTCGTCGGCTGAAATTATCGACCTGGATCTCGACTGTACCGAGGCGATTGCGCTCGCCGACTTGTATTTGCCGCCGACCGGCGCCGTCTTTGGCCGCCCGAGCAAGCCGCGCTCGCACCGCCTCTATGTCGCGCCCGGCGCGACCTATGCCGGGTTCGCCGACCCGCTCGAGGGCGACACATTGCTCGAACTACGCGCGGACGGGCGCGAGGGCGGCGCTCACGTCACGCTCATTCCGCCGTCAGTCACCGGGGGCGAACAGCGCGAGTGGTGCGGCGATAGCGTCGTGCCCGCCACGGTAGGGGCTGCCGCTCTCGCCCGACGCGCAGTGTGGTTGGCGATCGGCTGCCTGGTGGCGCGCCACGTCAGCCGCTACGCGGCCGAGCGACCCGGCCCCGATCTCGTGTCACTGCTATGGGAAGCAGACCCGGTGCTCGGTCGCCCCGCCTATAGCTGGCTCGGCGAGCCGGCACCCGATGAGCCGCGCCGGCATCCCAAACCGCGGCACGCCATGAGCAACGCCGAGCTGCGGCTCGCCGAAATCGTCGCCGGCATCCCGAATACCTTCGACTGGCTCGGCTGGAACAGGATCGGGATGGCGATCTACGCCGCCTCGGGCGGCAGCGAGGAGGGCCTTATCGCCTTCGACGACCTGTCGGCCCGGTCCCCGAAATACGACCCGCACACCACCCGCGAGCGCTGGTGCAACTACCGCCGGTCCCCACCCAGCCGGATCGGGATCGGCACGCTGGTTCATCTCGCGCGAGGAGGCAGGCCATGACGTTCGGTCCCGAGGAGTTTTTCGAGAACGAGGACGCAAAAGCCGGGGCGGGAGACACCGGGACCGAGGCCCCGACGACAGGGCGGCGGTTCAAACCGACCCGGTTCGGCCAGGTCGTGATGAACACCGACCCGAGCTTTCTTGTAGACGGACTGCTCCCGAGCGATGGGCTTGGGGTGCTTTATGGGCCGCCGAAATGCGGCAAGAGCTTTTGGGCCTTCGATGTCGGCATGCACATCGCGCTCGGCTGGAATTACCGCGGGCGCCGCACCCGGCAGGGCGTCGTCGTCTATATCGCCTGCGAGGGAGAACGCGGCCTCGGCGCCCGGGTCGAGGCCTTCCGCATCGGCAAGCTCGGCGAGGAGGACGACCCCGACCCGCCCTTCTACCTGTTGACGACCCGGCTCGACCTGACCGGCGATGTCGAGCGGCTGATCGAGGATCTGCAGGCCGCCGGCATCGGGAAAACTGCCCTTGTCGTCGTCGACACGCTCAACCGCTCGATCCACGGCAGCGAGAACAGGGACGAGGACATGGGGGCCTATGTCCAGGCCGCCGACCGGCTGCAGGAGGTGTTCGGCGGGCTGGTGCTGATCGTCCACCACTGCGGCGTCAACAGCGAGCGCCCGCGCGGCCATTCATCGCTGACGGGCGCGGTCGACGTTCAGCTCAAGGACGAGCGCTCTGTCTCGGGGCAGGTCATTGTCGATGTCGAGTTTCTCAAGGACGGCAACGAGGGCGAGCGCATCGTTAGCGTGCTAACGCCGCTACGGTCGGCATCGCGACCGATGGCAGCGACATCACCTCGTGCATCATCGAGCCCGGCGAGGGCGAGGCCGTCCCCGGCGACCGCAAGCAAAAACGCCCGCACCTGACGCCCCTCGCCAGGATCGCGCTAAGAGCACTGAAAAAGGCGATCGACGAAGCCGGCAGCGACGCGCCAGCCAGCAACTACATCCCGGCGGGACGGCGCGTCGCGCACGTCGAGATGTGGCGGCGCTATTACTACCTCGCCACGCCCAGCGACACGACCGAGGCGCGCAAGAAATCGTTTCAGCGCGCCCGCGAGACGCTGCAGGGCAGCGAGGTGATCGGCCTGCACGACGATTTGTGCTGGATCGTCTGATGCCCCCTTTCCTTCTTGCTGCCGGGGTTGCGGCGGGACATGTGCAGGCGTCGGTCCACTCTCTCCCCTCCTTAAGAGAGGGGGAGAGAGATGTCCCGCCTCCGAATACGCCTCACGGTCCGGAGCCGGGACATCAAAAAGTGAGGAAAACCGCCAGCTTCCGCCGATCGCATCCCGCTACGTCCCGGTCGATGTCCCGCCTGTTAGGGGGACATTCCGGCGGGACACGGCAATGTCTCGTTTGTCCCTCGGTTGGACGCGTCGGCGACCTGCTTAATAAGGGGAGCTGGAGTGGATGAGCATCGCGCAGGCCATAGCCTTTGAGCAGCTACAGCAGCAGGTGGGGGCACTGCTGGCTGAGACCGAGCGGCTGGTCCGGGAGCAGGCTGAGCTGGCAGCGCGCCTGGCCGTGATCGAGGCGGCTGAGCACGCCATCGCCGCGCGCCGCGCCAACGATGCCCTGCGCCAGCGCCGCCGCCAACAACGCCGCCGCTCACGTGAGGAAGAAACCCAGGCGGCGCCTAGTGTTTTCGCAAAATCAGCGATACGCGCCGAGGCCGAAACGACGTAAAATCCGCCGGTGTGCTCCCGTAGAAAACAGCACCGCTCGAGGGCCCATGAGGAAAACCCCGAAACTGCGCTCGCCAGAAAACGCCGAACGGGTTTGCGCTCTGCTCGCCGAGGGCCAATCGCTCAGCCAGATCGCCAAGGTGCTGCGGATCAGCAGCGTTGGCTCGATAACGGATTGGGTGCGGGACGACGCCGAGTTCGCCGTGAATTACGCGCGTGCGCGTGAGGCTGGCTGCGAGCGCATGGCTGACGATCTGATCGCGCTCAGTAATGTCGATTGCACGGTCAATGGTGAGCCGAACAATGCTTTGGTGCAGCAGGCGCGGCTGCGGGTCGATACTTTGAAGTGGGTGTTAAGTAAGCGTTTCCCGCGCCAGTACGGCGATTGTGTCACGCAGGAGATTGTCGGCGACGCCGCTCGGCCTGTCATTACGAGGCTTGAGCTTGTGCCGGTTGAGCCTGTGGTGCGGGCTCCGCGGGCCCAGGCTCTGGAAACCGGCGGCGGGCGGCTGATCCACCTGGCGGCCGAAACTGAGGCCAAGCGAAAGTAAAGGGCTGCAGGGGTAGCGAGATCAGCAGGCGTGATCAGAGCCGGCCACGTTCGCGTCGCCGGCCCGCAGCAGCCGCTGGACCTGCATCGCCGTCCAGGTAGTCGAGCCCCGCGGCGTCGGGATGTCGCGGTTGGTCAGCTCGCGGGCGATGCCGCCGGCGCTGGTGATCCTGGCCGCCTGATCTCGTTGATCGACGGCACCAGATCAGCGCAGCCGCGTGGATTTAGGCCGAAGAATACGGCCCCAGGAACAGATCGCCGAGCGCACGGCGCAACAGATAGGTGATCCGCCGCCGTGCCAGATGGTGCGGCCGGTCGTGGATCAGGTGGCAGCGCTGACAGAGGCTCTTCAAATTGCCCGGCCGATTGTTGCTGGGATTGTGATCGAGGTGCGCGGCGGCAAGCACGACACGCGATTGCCGCACCTGAGCTGCCACCTTGCCATCGGGCCGACGCGCCAGCCGTCCACGATCATTGCGCCAGGCCTGACTGGCGATGTCGAACCAGCGCCCGTCCGGCAGGCAGCGAATGGTTTCGCCGTGTGGCCGGCCGCAACCTTGGCAAACACCACGAGCGCGCTCGAACCGCACCTGCCAGCTGATCTGCGGCCAATCGATCGGGTAGAACCAGCGCATCTCAGCCCTGATCGGCATCCACGCCTCCGTTCGCGCTGCCGACAGTCTGTTTGCCGAGCAGCCGGTAGACGCTGGCCCGCCCGATGCCAAGCCGGCGGGCAATCGCCGCCGGGCCAAGCTTCTCATCGTGGCGCAGTCGCAGCACCTCGGCGGCATCGATCGACGGCTTGCGCCCTTTGTAGACGCCGCGCGCCTTGGCGGCATTGATCCCCTCGAGCTGCCGCTCGCGACGCAGATTGGTCTCGAATTCGGCAAAGACACCGAGCATGTCGAGGAACGCCTTGCCGGCGGCAGAGCCGGTATCGACCGGCTGCTCGGTCGCCTTCAGTTCGACACCGCGGGCCTTCAGCTCGTGCACGATGTCCTGGAGGTCTTTCAGCGACCGCGCCAGGCGGTCGATGCGGGTGACGACGAGCGTGTCGCCGGGGCGCAGAAAATCGATCAGCACCTGAAGCTCGGTGCGACCGTCGCGGCGCGCCCCGCTCGCCTTCTCGGCGCGGATCATCTCACACCCTGCCGCTTTCAGCGCGGCGCGCTGGATCGTGAGGTCCTGGTCGAGGGAAGAGACGCGGGCATAACCGTAAAGGGACATGAGCCGGCAAATGTCTCGTTAGGCTTTAGACCTCTAGTCATACCCGTCTCAAAGATCGTTTTGCAACTCAAATAAGACGCAAAAAGCGTCTCATCTTGCCGTACCGCTGCGGTATACCCGAATAAGGCGGTGATCGCCCTAGTGAGGTACTACCCCCCTCACAGAGCGCACTATGGCCGCGAATGATCTTGGACCGTCTGGCATGCCAGCGAGGTAGCCAAAACTGACGAGGCGGCAAATCTCGTCTCACCTTTCGGCCGGCATTTCTTGCACGCGCTGCGCGACTCGGCTGGGACCGGTCGCGTAACTGGTCCAATAGTCAAACGTGGCAGCAATGCGGGATACTCGGCGGGACACAGCCGCGAAAAGCCGAGCGTTGCTGCCGAGTGTTGTTGCCCTGACAGGGCGTGTGGCAGAACCACCGCCGATGGACACCTGTCGGACGCGCCAGTTTGATGCTCTAATTTCGTCGGCTGGCGAAAGCGGTTCATACTGCCGCAAGAGTACGGCCAGTCTGACACGGATTTGAAGGGGGCCGATCATGAACAGCGCTCCCCAGCGCGACATGCCTGAGGTTCCGTTTTTGTGGACGCGCGGTGTCGCCGCTCGCGAGACCCTGAACTACTTGGATAAAAGGGGGATCGACGCCGAACCGCTTTTATCGAAGTCCGAGATTTCGCGGCATCAATTGGAAAAAGACCTAGGCGGCGTGTCGGTCGTTTCGCAGCATCGGTTCCTGGATCTTGCTGCTAACCGGATGAATGATCCGCTGCTCGGGTTGCATGTCGCGGCGGAGATCGACCTGCGAGAGATCGGCATCCTCTTCTACCTCGCCTCCGCATCGGCGACAGTGTCGGAAGCACTTGAATACTTGTCTCGATACGCGGCGACGGCAAACGACGAAATTCGACTCAATCTCTCGCACCAGAAAGACGAGACGGTCGTGACCTTTCAGCCCGTGATAGCTCTTGACGAGCCTCGGTGGCAATTTGCTGAGCTACTCGCGCTGTCGTTCAACAGGTTGCTGCGCATCCTGACGAACCGGGACTTTGTCCCCTTGCGCATGAGCTTTGCCCACACCCGGAATGATGGGCTTAAGGAGGTCCATCGTCTTCTGCGATGCCCGGTTGAGTTCACGCAGCCGATGGATTGCTGGGTGTTGCCGCAAAGCGTTATGGAACTGCCAATCCTCTCCAAGGACAGCCGCCTCCTGGGTATTTTGGAAGCGCATGGCGACCATCTGCTTGAAGAGAAGCAGGCCTTGGGCGGGTTGCAAGGCATCGTGGAAAACCACCTTGTCAGCGCCCTTGCCGGTGGCAAGGCGCAGGCAGCCGAAATTGCCAATCAGCTTGGTATGAGCGTGCGCTCACTCAGACGGCAACTGGCGGAAGAAGGCACCAGCTTCGGTGAAATCCTCGACCGCGTGAGACAGCGCCTTGCTCACCGATACTTAGAAGATAAGCGCATTTCCCTTCAGCAGGCTGCTTGGCTCCTTGGCTATTCGGAAATCGCGGCGTTCAACCACGCCTTCAAACGGTGGACCGGCACTTCGCCGAGCCGCGCCCGACAATCCGCTTCGCAGGACCGCAAAACAGCGGCATGAACGATAAGAGCCCTTTTTGTGCCTAGAGCATCGTCGGATTGAATGGAATCGCTGAAAGGGGATTCCCACGCGAGATGACGTGTGATTCGCTGGCCCAGACCACAAATTGTGGGGGCGGCGATGGCGTGGCGGCAGGGGCAGAGCTACTCGGAGGATTTGCGGGCGCGGGTGTTAGCGGCGGTCGACAGTGGTGTGGCGGCGCGGGCGGCAGCCAAGCTGTTTCGGGTCAGCGTGTCGTACATTTACAAGGCATTGATCCGGCGCCGTCGCACCGGGGAGACGGGCGCCAGCTCGCGGCGCGGTCATCGACCGCGCAAGCTCTCGTCGGTGCAGGAAGCAGCGCTGGCGGCCCACATCACGGCCCACCCGGACCTGACACTGGCGGCGCTGCAGGCATGGCTGTTGGCCGAGCACGAGGTTCGCTTGAGCAACGGCGCGATGTGGTCGGCGGTCGCCCGGCTCGGGCTGTCGTTTAAAAAAAGACGCTCCGCGCCAGCGAGCAGGACCGCCCGGATGTCGCGGCGCGGCGCCGCATCTGGCAATCGGCGCGCCCGTACGTCGATGCCAACAAACTCGTCTTTATCGACGAGACCGGTGCCAGCACCAAGATGACCCGACTCTACGGCCGCGCCCCGAAGGGTCGCCGGCTCCTCGCCAAGGCGCCGTTCGGCCACTGGAAGACCACCACTTTTGTCGCCGCCCTGCGGCGCGGCGGGCTCGGGGCGCCGATGGTGCTCGACGGCCCGATGACCGGCCAGGCCTTCCTCGCCTATGTCGAGCAAGTGCTGATCCCGACCCTTCAACCAAGCGACATCGTCGTCATGGACAACCTGCCGGCACACAAAATCGCTCCGGTGCGCGCCGCAATCGCCAAGGCCAAGGCGCAGTTCTTCCTGCTGCCGCCCTACTCGCCCGACATGAACCCGATCGAGATGGCTTTCTCCAAGCTGAAGACGATGCTGCGCCAAGCGCCCGAGCGCACCCGCGACGGTCTCTGGCGACGCATTGGCGAACTCCTCGACCGCTTCACCCCGACCGAGTGCGACAACTACTTCCATGCCGCCGGCTATGGCGACTCATTGTGAAAATGCTCTAGTGCGACGGCGGCCCTTGCTCCCCCTGCCAAAACGGGACAATTCCGAGCCCATGAACGGCATAAATAGCCGTGACGCGGTATCCCGGCGGTAGCCCACAGCGGCCCTATTCGACAACCACCGTAGAAACCCTTCGAGAAAATCTCAAGTAGCTACCGTTCCTATAACAGTTGGTGGCGTTTTCAGTCATCCGTCTCGGCGTCGAGCGCGCTGAAGCCCCCGCCTCACGCGCTAAGGCTGCGGCTTCGCTTCCCCCGCCCTGACACCCAATCACCCCCCTGGCCACCCCCTGGAAAATGGGTTCCCATATCGGCCGCGGTGGCCCCGGCGCACACCGACGCTCGCCCCGCCCGGCCGATATTTTTTTCGGGAATTCTGGCGATATCCGGCGATTATTTTTTCCGAGATCCGGTGGTATTCGGCTCCTGCGGCTCGGCCTAGTGACGGACTGCTGACGACCCCACATCGTCCCGGGGTGTTTACCAGGACATGACAGACCATCGTGCAACCGCCGATCTCGGTGCCGTCTGCGGCCTGGTGCTCGGCATTATCCTCGGCTCCGCCCTGCTGAACCTCGGCATATTCGCGGTCGCTTGAGACGCCGAGTCGACACGCTGCCCTCGGCACCCACACGGGGGCATCATCGGCATGGCTTCGGCATTCATGCCTGCCGACGCCGTCTACCCGCCCCGCTTGGGCTCGCTCCGGGGCGCCGCCTTTCATGTTGTCGCTGTTAGCAAATGGGGGGACGGGGGAGCCTCGCGCGGGTAGGGGACCGGGCGGGGCTCCTTTTCTGGAACGGCAAAACGGCCGCTGTCGTGAGCGGCCGTAAGTTTCGCCGGGGGCTGGGGGAGCTGCCCCGACTTCGCCATTGCGTCTGCCTTGTGCGGTCTGGGGGATGACCGCCTAACCAAGACGAACGAGTGCTCCGGGCGCGTGTTCCGGCGAAAGCCACAGCACCGTCCCGCTCCGCCTGCTCGATTGGGCAGAGGCGAGCGGCTCGGCGATATCAATTTACTGGCCGGAATTATCAAGCGGCTGTGCCCGACAGCGCCCATTTCCAGCGGGTGACGATCGAACTTCCCCCGCCCTACACCAAGCGTTGGACGGCACGGCGCAAGGCCGCCGTCGTGCAATCCGTCCGCCTTGGCCTGATCAGCCTGGAGGAGGCGTGCCTGCGCTATGACCTGACGGTCGAGGAGTTGTTCGGCTGGCAGCGGGCAGTTGACCGGCACGGCATCCCGGGCTTGCGGGTCACCAGGCTACAGATCTACCGCGATACCGAAGAGCTGCGCTCGACGAAAGGGGCAAATGACGATAGCCGATAAAAATTTTGACCCCTTCGCTCTCGGCGCCGGTCAGGGCGACGGCGATTCCGAAATCCTGACGCTATTCCGCCAATGGCTCGACGAGAGCCGCATCGCAGACGGCATCGAGGACGAGTCACCGGAATGGCACGAGGTGATGGACCGGCGCTATGAAATCGAGCGACGGATCGCCTCTTGTCACTGCGGGCCGGCCGGGCTTGCGGTGAAAACCTTCATTCTGCTCCGTTCCGAGTGTTCCGACTGGACCCCCTCCCTGGTGCAAATCAGGTGCGAGGATTTGTTCAGGGCAGGCGACCCCGGCTGGAACACCGCCCTTTTGGCGAGCATTCTCCGGGACGCAGCAGTGCTTGTGCCCGAGATCGGCGAGTGTACCGCCGCCGTTGTCCACCAGGACGCCTCACTGATCTCTGCCGAAATGGGCATCGACTGGTGTCATGATCGGCTCGGGGCGAAGCTCGGCGGCCCGCGGTTACAGAAAATACAGGGCGCGCTGGCGGCGCTGAAAATACAAGCCAAGCTGGAGGCGTTGCTCGACAGGATCGAGCGGACGGAGGCAAGGACGCCGCGCGGCGAAGCCATCAAGGCGCGGCATGCTGGATGGGTAGCGTGGTGATGCGCCCAGAGACCATATCCTGCAAAGATAAGCTGATCGGTGATCTGAGGGCTCGCCGCGAGGCACTTGGCTGGTCCGTCAAGGAAGTCGAAGACCGTACGGGTCTCGACGAGACTGTCATCGCACAGTGGGAGCGTGGTGACGTATCACCGCGGCTCGATGCGGCGGCAAACTGGGCTTCGGCGCTCGGGCTCACTCTGTCGGTGATGGCAGCTGAGGACAAGGCACGGCGCGGCTTGCACGTTGACTGGCAGGCTCGCCGCATCAGCGTCGACGGCACGCTGGTCCGGCTGACGCCAATGGAATGGAAGGCACTCGAACGTCTCGCCGCGTCGCCCGGCGAACTGGTGCCGCATATCGACCCTGTTCCAGCATCTCTATGGCGAGAACGAGCCACATCGCCCCCAATCGACAGCGATCCGCGTACTGATTACCAGGTTGCGCCGGCTGCTGCCGCCGCTGCGCATCCAGGTGCAATGGGGCCGCGGCTATGTCATTAGCGGCATAGCATCCTCGTCACCCCGAGGGACTCCCCAAACCGAGGCAGCTACCGAACGCCCTGTCGAAACGGTGCCACCGCGACCGGACAAACCGTGGGAGCCTGCCGCGCTGCGTCGTAGTTCGATCATGCCCGATCGCACCGTGGTCCGCCCGAACCTGGTTGAAATCTCGCGCCCGGAGATACGCCGGCCCTCAGTTACGCCTGCTCGTCCCAATGGCTGCCGGGCGGACGAGCTGACCTCGATCGAGCGGTTCCTCGCCGAGCGCGGCGTTACCCGCTGCCCGGAGGTGGCCACGACCGTGCCCCTGGTGTGGGACAAGAAGAAGCGCAAATGGGTGCGGCCGCCCGCTGTTGTCGCCCGGGAGGCAAGCGGACCCAACCCACCCCCGCGCCCCTGTCATCAACCCGCCCCCAAAAATGCGCCGGCAGAAACGGTTGCAACCCCCCTATGACCGCACAGATTGACGCCGCACACCCCAGGCTGATCACCCTGGATCGGTTAATAACCTGGGCTATTGCCGTCGGGTTCATAGGCGTGCAAGGGGCCTGGACTGTCTTCCTGGGTTGGTCGGCCCTGCAGCTGTTGCTGCGATAAGGCGACCCTGATCGCCTGCTGGCGTCACCGCTTGCAACGGTTAGTTAGCAACAAATCGGCCTAAACACAGAACATCACCGCCGCCGCGATTACCTGCATGAACCCGGGCTCACCAAGCGGGCGGAGGTGCGCAAGCTGTCCAGCGGCTGAGCGTTATCAATTAACTGGCCACAATTATCAAATGGATGCGCCCGACAACGCCCATCTTCCCCGGCATGCAGCGCAAAACCGCACACATCGACATCCGGGTCGAGCCGCAGTTGATCCAAAGGATCGATGCATGGCGGGGCCGCCAGCGGGTGCGGCCGAGCCGAAGCGCAGCAATCGTTCATATGATCGAGGACTTCTTGGAGCACGATCCGCCATCGCCTGACACCCCCGGAGGAGGTTTTTAAGCAGCAGAGCCTAGCGCGCGGGTGTTCTCACCTGCATCGTCCAGTCGCGAGTAACCCTTCCTAGCTACGGCAGAAGGCGAAGATGTCCGAAAACGTTGTTGTCATTGCTGATCTGGTGGAGAACTCGGTCTATCGCCGTAGTTGGCTTCTCTATAAAGCTTTGGAAACCGCACCTATCGATATTGCTATTGGCCTCGCACGCGCAGCCGATGAGTTCGTCACCGGCTCCGCAACTATGCTCTCAGGCGTGGATTGTTCGATCCAGGCTGCTGCGGTGTTGCCCAGCGGGAACACACAGGCGCTTGAGATAGCAACGGATGCAGTCGAAGCGACAACAACACCGTCGAAAGCAGAGGCCGGTCAGGCGCAGCTTTCGGCCGATCGACGCGAGCGGCTCATCGAACGCTTGGCCGCCGGCGCCACAAATGTCGAACTGGCTTCCGAGTTCGGATTTTCCCGCAAGCAAGCGCAAGGCTTTCGGATGGGGTT
>Ga0070666_10002122_pt1 | contig 12048 bp, 10 predicted proteins | sample KBSS23metaG_FD_64677 | JGI IMG/M metagenome (GOLD analysis project Ga0070666, IMG submission 64677) | Switchgrass rhizosphere microbial communities from Kellogg Biological Station, Michigan, USA - KBS S2-3 metaG | ecosystem: Host-associated > Plants > Roots > Rhizosphere > Soil ... | reverse complement strand
AACGGCTACGTCTTCCCCGCTTCCCATCGCGCGGGTTCGACCGCGGGTGCGCTCCCGATGGGCGCCCGGCTGCGCCTCAAAGCCGGCAAGGACATTTCGGGATTCGCCCCGGAGATGCAGAAGATCTTCCGGGCCATGAAGACCTACGGCCTGATCGTCGCCGACAACGGCTCCGACATGTACGTCTCGGGGACCTACGACGCGCGGTGGAACAACGACATTCTGAACCCGGCCTTCGGCGCGCTCTCGGCGAGCGATTTCGAAGTCGTCCAGCTGGGGTGGAATCCCGCCCCGTCGACCGTGTCGCTGGCGACGATCTCGGTTTCGCCCTCGAGCCTGGTCGGCGGCGCTTCGGCCACAGGAACGGCGACCCTGGACGCGGCGGCGCCCGCGGGCGGAGCGGTCATCGTCCTCGGGTCCTCGTCGGGCGCCGCTTCCGTGCCCGCTTCGGTGACCGTCCCTTCCGGCTCCAGCTCTGCGGCCTTCCCGATCGGGACGACGGCCGTTGCTTCTTCCACGGCCGCCACGATTTCCGGGGCATATGGCGGCGTCACTCGGACCGCCATGCTGACCGTCAATCCTCCGGCTCCTCCCCCACCCGTGGCGCTCTCGTCGTTGACCGTCAGCCCGACCACCGTGACGGCCGGATCTCCCGCGACCGGGACGGTCAAGCTCACCGCGGCGGCGCCCTCGGGCGGGCTCACCGTGGCGCTCTCGAGCTCGAACCAGACCGTCGCGACGGTGCCGCCGAGCGTTCTCGTCCCCGCGGGGAACACGACGGCGACGTTTGGCATCTCCACGAGCGCCTCCGCCAACAGGACGACCGTCACCATCTCCGCCACCCTTTCGGGGAAGACCGTGACCGCAAAGCTCACGATTCAGAAGAAACGCGCATGAAAACGGAGTAAACCCCAGAAAGTAAGACAGATCGTCCTGTGGGAATTGGTGGCACCGGCATTGCGTGTTGGCGTTCTTTCGCGCTTAACATGAGTTTTCGGGCGGAAGTCGCTTCTCCTGCAACGCTTAGCTCGACGCACACGAATCAGTGCAATTCGATTCGGAGCCGCGATTTTGCGAGCGGTTTTGACGAATTCCACAGCGATTTCCGCAGAGATTTCCGAAGGTTCAGCGGAAATTCTCGGACGCAGATATTCCTGCGATGCTTTCGAGCAAACCGCCTGCCATTCGGAGGAGCCAGCCCCGTGGGGTACGGAACTTGCTGAATTTCCTCCCCATGAAATCTCCAGACGGGCCCATGACACCTCGCGTCGAACGCAATGAAGAGACGACCGCCGGCCAGCAGGAAAGTCGCGACATCGGAAATGCCGGGCCGGAAAACGACGATCCCAGCGTCCCGACCGGTACCGCAGGCCGCCAGGCCTACGACCGGGGCGGCCGGCGGCCGAGAGACTTCAAGCGAAGCGGTCAGATTCACTCCGACACGAACGACCGAACGGGCTGAAGCGACCCGGCGATGAGGGAGAATCCCTCCCGTGATCGTTGCGTGTGATCGATGCGGGCGGCAGAACCGGGTTCCCGTCGAGCGGCTCGCCCAGGAAGGACGGTGCGGAGCGTGTCACGCACCGCTCGGTCCGCGCGCGAAACCCATCGACGTGGATGCGGCGGATTTCGACGCGATTGTCGGGGCCGTGAAGGTTCCGATCCTGGTGGACTTCTGGGCGGCTTGGTGCGCGCCCTGCCGGATGGCCGCGCCGGAAGTCGAAAAAACGGCCGCCGCCATGGCGGGGAAATCCGTCGTGCTCAAGGTGAACACGGAGCTCCAACCGGCTCTCGCGTCTCGATTCCACGTGCAGGGCATACCTCATTTCGTCGTCCTTCGCGACGGAGCCGTGGTGACGCAGCAGTCCGGCCTCGTTCCGAGCGCACGCATGACGGAATGGCTCGAGGCGGCGAGCCGCCGGTCCTGACCCGCCGGCGTACAATCGGCTCCGGAGGATTTCATGAGAATCGGCCGCCTCGTCCTCGCCGTCGCCGCCGTCGCCGCGATCCTCTGGGTGGTCCAGAACCGCGAATCTCTCTTGAGCCACATCCACCCGCCCGAACGGGCGGCCGCCTCCGTATCTCGATCCGACTCCGCTCTGGCGGAGGCAAGCCGCGAGGCGGACAAGGCCCAGGGAGGAGGAGGCGTCACCGAGAACATGACTCCGGAACAGGTTCGCGCCCTCCTCGGAACCCCCGACTCGATCGAGCCCTCGATGACCGATGCCGGCAGATCGCGCGAAAAGTGGGTCTATCGGCAGGCCGGGAAGACGGTGGTGTTCGAAAACGGCGTCGCGATCTCGGTCGAATCCAACTGAGGGCTTGAGGCCCGAGCTGCGCGGAGCTCTTGCCGCCGAAGTCTCTACCGAGATCCCTCGTCGCCCTCGCTCCTCGGGATGACGAGCGGAAGAAAATTGCGCCGTGGGAGGCTTCGCGATCCGAACTCCGAGAGGTCGCGAGACCCTTCCTCCGGTCGCGTCCCCCGAGAAATCCCCCGTCGGGCGCCGGAGCGGTCGAGGGCCTCTGGCCCGAGCCTTGGAGGAATTCACCAGCGCGCGACATTTGCCGCTGCCGCGAAGCGGCCGGCACGACAGCGCCGAGCGCGCCGATCGGCCGAGGTGTCTGTACAGCCCCGGCGTCCCGTGCGGGGCCCCGGAGCGGTCGAGGGTTTACCCGAGCCGCGGAGGCACAACGCGATTAGTCTCCGCGCAGTCACCAAGCGGAGGAGGATCGCGTTGTGGGAGGCCGAGCGGTTCCAGCGGGGCGCGCCGCTCGGCCGACGTGTCTGGCACACACCGTGCTTCATTTTTTCCGCGAAGGGAGCTTTGCGCATGGAAACGGCAGTTGGAATTTTTACTTCGCGTTCAAAAGCCCGGACGGCGGTCGATGGCCTGCTCGGGGCCGGGTTGCCCGCTTCTCGAATCAATCTTCTGACTCCGGGCGATTGGGAGCAGAACGTCTCCGCCGTTCCCACGAGCGACACCGAACAGGCCGGAACGGCGAAGGCGGTCGGAGGCGTCGTGGGGGGTGCGATGGGCGCGTCGGCGGGTTTCGCGCTGGGGCCGATCCTGGCCGGACTGCTCGTTCCCGGGCTGGGGACCGTGACCGCCATCGGATTCGCGGCCGCGGCGCTCCTGGGAATCGGGGGGGCCGCCGGAGGTGCGGCGGCCGGCTCCGCGATGGAAGAGTCCCTCTCCGACGGGCTGCCCAAGGACGAGCTCTTCGTCTACGAAGATGCCCTGCGAAAGGGGCACTCGGTCGTCGTCGTCCTTCTGGATTCTTCCGAGGAAGCGGCGAACGCCCGGCAGATCCTGGCGCAATCGGGCACGGAGAGCGTCGATGCCGCGCGCGACGATGGGAGAGTCGGCCTTCGCGAGGCGGAGGAGTCGGAATACGAGAAGGACGGCGAGTCGCTCGCCCACTTCCCTAAGAGCTGACGCCCACGGGCGCGGCCACGCTTCCTCGGAAGGCGTCCATCTCGTCGACGGAGAACCCGTCTCGCCATAGCCGGTCGTCCCCGTTCGGGAGTAGACTTCGAGGATGGCTGCGAAGGACCCCGAGCCTTCGGGGAGCGTCGCCCCGCTCCGCATCGCGGTCGCCGAAGCGTATGAGCAGGCCTCCGGTCTTGCCGCGTATTTCGGTCAGCTAACCCGTGATCTCGCGGCCGGGAGCGACCTCGTCCTCGATGCTCCGTCGCTTGCGGAAGCGGAAGCGATGATTCTCGCGCTGGAGTCGCTCGTCCGCGATCTTCCGCGCCTCGTCCCCGGATTCGCGGGGAACGGGAAAATGCCGCGGAAGGCGGACTCGAAAGCCGCCGGCTAGCGATCGGCTCGCCCTCGCTCACGCCGTCGACGGTTTCTCGCGGTTTCTGCTCCTTGTCGCCCGCGAGGCGCACACGATCATACGAAGCGGACTGCTCATTCGTTGACCTTCCGCCGGGGAAGCCGTACGATCCACCCAATCTCCCGGAGGGAAAAATTCTCGACCTAATCTCGCCTCGATCGATGGACGAGCGCGCCGCGTGAATCCCGGGGCGGCGGATGAGCCCCCGGGAGACGAGCGGGTCGTTCCCCCTCCCCCGCGGAGATCCCCGGAGACCGGCGCCGCCGACGACGCCTGGCTGCGCCATGTGGTCGCCACGCTCCCCCACGTTCTCTGGGTCGTCGATCGGGAGGGGGTCTTCACGCTCTCGGAAGGGGGCGCCCTGGGCGCGCTCGGGCTCGCGCCGGGGCAGGTCGTGGGACAAAGCGCTTTCGAGATCTACGGCGCGTTCCCCGAGATCGTCGAAGCGATCCGGCGCGGCCTTTCCGGCGAAGAATTGACCTGGACGGTCACCGTGCAGGGGCGCACGTTCGAAACCGTGACCCGGCCGGTCCGGGACCGGAAAGGCCGCGTGGAGGCCCTCCTCGGGGTTTCCGCCGACATCACGGGGCGCCGCCAGGCCGAATCGATGCTCCGCGAGTCGGAAGCGCGGTACCGCCTTCTCTTCGCGACGAGCCCCGTCCCCATGTGGGTTTACGACATCGAGACGCTGCGGTTCCTCGCGGTGAACGAAGCCGCCGTGAAAAGCTACGGATACTCCGCCGAAGAATTCCTCTCGATGACGATCTTCGAGATTCGACCGCCCGACGAGCATCCCCGTCTGGTGGACGACCTCGCCCGCCGCCCCGAGGACGCGGGGGGCGGACGCGACTACTGGCGGCACCGGAAACGCGACGGCTCGGACATGGAAGTGAAGGTCACCTCCCATCCGCTCGATTTCGGCGGGCGACCCGCCCGCATGGTCGCCGTCGAGGACGTCACGGAGCGCCGCCACGCCGAGAAAATGCAGTCGGCCCTCTACCGCATCGGGCAGATCACGACTTCCGGCGAGGATCTCGGGACCTTCTACGCCGAGCTGCACGCGGTCGTGGGCGAGCTCATGTACGCGCGAAATTTCTACATCGCGCTCGCCGACGAAGCGGCCGGGCTCATTCGCTTCCCGTATTTCGTGGACGAATTCGACCCGCCCCCCGCTCCGATCCGGGCGGGCCAGGGCCTCACCGGTCGGATCCTCGAAAGCGGCCAGCCGCTCATGCTCTCCGAACGGGAGATCGGCGAGCTCGCCGCCGCGGGGCAGATCGACGCGCAGGGCGCCACGACGGTCGACTGGCTCGGCGTGCCTCTGCGAAGCGGCGATCGCACCTTCGGCGTCCTGACCGTCCAGAGCTACAGCGAGAAGATCCGCTACGGCGAGCGGGAGAAAGAAATCCTCATGTTCGTCTCCCGGCACATCGCCAACGCCGTCGAGAAAAAGCGCGCCGCCGACGCCGTCGCCCGCTCCGAACGCCAGTATCGAAGCCTCTTCGAGAACGCCAACGACGCCGTGCTGATCGTGGACCCCTCGACCCGGCGCATCCTGAAGGCCAACCATCGCGCGGGAGAAGCGTACGGGTACGGCGCCGAGGAGCTCGTCGGCATGACGGTGGACGAGGTCGTCCAGGACCCGCCCCGCGCGGAAGAGGAATTGCTGCGGATCGCCCTCGAGGGATCGGTGCGCAACGTCGCCGCGACCCACGTCTCCCGCGACGGGACGCCCATCGAGATGCTGGTGAGCGCGTCGATGATGGAGTTCGAGGGAAAGCCGGCCATTCTCTCGATCAATCGCGACGTCACCGACACCCGCCGGGCGGAAAAGCAGATCGAGCGCCTCGCCTACCAGGACCCGCTGACCGGGCTCGCGAACCGCGTCCGGTTCCAGGACCGGCTCGGCGTGGCCCTCGCGGCCGCGCGGCGGGAGAAGAGGTACCTCGCGGTGCTCTTCATCGATCTCGACCGCTTCAAGGTCGTCAACGACAGCCTCGGGCATCGCGTGGGCGACCTGCTCCTGCAGCACGTCGCCGACCGGATGCTCCCCCTCGTGCGTCTCTCCGACACGCTCGCCCGGGTCGGAGGAGACGAGTTCGTGCTGCTGCTCTCGACCATCGAGCGGCGCGAGAGCGCGGGCGTCGTCGCGCGAAAGATCCAGGAGCTCTTCCGAAAACCCTTCCGGATCGCCCAGCGCGAGTTCTACATCACCCCCTCCATCGGCATCAGCGTCTTTCCCGACGACGCGGACGACGCCGACGCGCTCGTCAAGAACGCGGACGTCGCGATGTACGTGGCCAAGCAGCGCGGACGCGACAACTACCAGTTCTATTCCCGGTCGAGCGAACGCGGCGGCCTCGAGCGGCTCGAGCTCGAGAGCAAGCTCCACCGCGCGATCGACAACCAGGAATTCCGGGTCCATTACCAGCCCCAGATTTCGCTCCGCACCGGCATGATCACGGGCGTGGAAGCGCTCGTCCGATGGAAGCATCCGACCCGCGGCATTCTCCTGCCCGGCGACTTCATCTCCCTCGCGGAAGACTCCGGAATCATCGTGGAGCTCGGCCTGATGGTCCTGAAGGACGCCTGCCGCCAGACGCGCGCGTGGAGGAACAAGGGGTTCCGCGACCTTTCGGTCTCGGTGAATCTCTCGATCCGGCAGCTGCAGGACTCGGACTTCGCTTCCCGGGTCCGGGAAGTCCTCGAAGAGACCGGGCTTCCGCCGGGACAGCTGCGCCTCGAGATCACGGAAAGCGTCGCGATGCAGAACCTGGAGATCAGCACCGACGCCCTCGGAAGGCTCAAGCGATTCGGCGTCGGGATCACGATGGACGATTTCGGGACGGGCTATTCGTCGCTCAGCTACCTGAAGATCCTCCCCGTGGACACCCTGAAAATCGATCGATCCTTCATTCGGGACGTCGCCAACGACAGCAACGACGCGTCGATCGTGCGGGCCTCGATCGTGCTCGCGCACGAGCTGCGCCTCGGCGTCGTGGCCGAGGGCGTCGAAACGCCCGAGCAGCTCCATTTTCTCCGGCAGCATCAATGCGACGAGGTCCAGGGCTTCCTGTTTTCTCCCGCCCTCCCCGCGGAAAAATTCGAAGCGCTCCTCGCGGCCAACCGCAAGGGGAAGGTGTAACGGGAAGGCCCGGCTCGCCGCCGGATATAATTTTCGTCCATGCTCCCGGAAGTCACGGCGCCCGCGACCGCCGCCCCCGCGACGCCCGATCGGGTCGTCGTCCAGCATCATTCCCTCGTCCGGATCTCCCACTGGCTGAACGTTCCCATTCTGCTCGCGATGATCCTGAGCGGCCTTTCGATCTGCTGGGCGGCCCCCGTCCTTCGCCACGCTCCCCGCGCGCGCACGGGATCGACGGACTACCTCGCCGATCTCGGGTACTGGGCCGTGGCGCACGTTCCCGGTCAGAAGGGGTTCGCCACGCCGCGCACATGGTTCTACGACCACTTCAGTCTCGGCCACGGGATCCTCGCCGAAGCGCTGAGACTCCACTGGCTCTTCGCCTACCTCTTCATGGCCAATGGGCTCCTGTATCTCCTGGGGCTCGCTCTCGGCGGCGGCTATCGATCGCTCCTCCCCCGCCTCTCCGACGCCCGGGGCAGCCTGGCGATGATGCGCTACTACGCGGGTCTCCTTCCCGCAAAGCTCCTTCGCCGCCACTGGCCGCACCCGCCGCTCCGGGAGAAGTACAACCCTCTCCAGAAGCTCGGGTATCTCTCCATGCCGCTCGCCGGCGGGGCAGCCGTCGCAACGGGTTGGGCGATGCACAAGCCCGCGCAGCTCGGGTGGCTCGAACGGCTTTTCGGCGGCTACGATCGCGCGCGGTTCTTCCACTTCTTTCTCCTTTGGCTCTTCGTCGCGTTCGTGATCCCCCACGTCGTGCTGGTGATCGCGGACGGATGGGACACTTTCCGTTCGATGGTCGTCGGGTGGTCCGAACGCGTGCCCAGGAGATCCGATGACGACGCCTGAGGATCCTTCCGTGCCCGCTCCCCCGACCGGTGAGACCGCCCCCGATGAAGTGTCCGCCGGCGCGGCGGCCACGCTCGACGCGGCGCCCCGGAATCCGACGACGACGGAACCGGAGGGCTCCGAGCCTCCCCCTCCCGACGAGCCCGAAGCCGAAATCGGCGCGGATGAGACGGCGGCCTCCCCTCCCGCGCGCCTGCCGGACGGGCGCCGGCTCGTGACCCTCTCCCCGGCCGACCGGCGAAGGCAGTCCCGGCGCGACTTCTTCCTCTTCGGCGCCAGCGCCGTCGCGGCGGCCGCCGCCTTTTACGCGGTCCTCCCCGATACCACCCGGGAGCGGATCCTGAGCGAAGGCGAGCGGGAATTCCTCGATTCCCTCGAAGCCCGCGTGGGGCTCGGCGCCAAGCGCCGCGAGAACATCCTCAACCGCGCCCTGACCTTCGACGACGACGTGGCCGAGGCCCTCTACAGCCCGCGCCGCCTCGTGCGCACCTACCGGCGCTCGGACCTGACGCCCGTTCCGAACAACTACGCCGGCGAGACTCCCGATTCCGACTACATCCCCGACTGGAAGCTCACGGTCGAAGGGCTCGCGGGCGGAACGCCGGCGACCCTCGGGATCGGGGACCTGCTCCCCCGTTTTCGGCGCCGCGATCAGATCACCCGGCTCTGCTGCGTCGAGGGGTGGAGCGCCATCGGCTGGTGGGGAGGATTCCGGTTCGCCGAGTTCCTGGAAGCGTTTCCCCCCGAGCCGGGCGCGCGCTGGGCGAAGCTCGAGTCGTCGGTCAACCTCGATTCGGACGGCGATCCCGATCCGTACTTCGTGTCGATCGACCTCGCGACCGCGCGGCACCCCCAGACGTTGCTCGCGACCCACCAGAACGGCGAGCCCCTCTCGGTCGAGCACGGGGCGCCGCTCCGGCTCCTCGCCCCGATGAAGCTGGGCTTGAAGAACATCAAGGCGGTCACCAGAATCGTGTATTCCGCGGCAGAGCCGCCGGACTACTGGAACCTGCAGGGGTATTCGAAGTACGACGGGCTCTGAGCTCGCGCAGCCAGAAGTTCGCGGGACGGAGGAGGCGAGCGGGTGAGCGGGCGGGGGGATCTGGCTGCGAACCCCGGCGCGGTAGGCTGGTGGAATCATGACCGTGCCGCGCCTTGACCGCTCAGCGCGCAGGGTTGCCGGCGGGACAGAGTAATTCGCGCTTCGCTCAAGGGATCGCAGCCAGGCCCCCCGCGCCCGCAGCCGCTCGCGACAAGACCTCGCAAACTTCGGGCAGACGCTCGCCACGGGAGACTGGTGGAGGCGCGCACTCGCGTGCGCGCGACTGACTCGAACAGCCGACCGATTTCGAGTTCTTGTTGGCCGACGGGTCCTGTCGCGGTGCCGCCACATGAAGCCGTGAGCGCAGCGAGCCGCCGACTTCCCTTCTCCCGGCGGGAGAAGGTGCCCGCCGCGCAAAGCGCGAGCGGGCCGATGAGGGAAGTGGATCCGCGCTACGCCAGCATTCCCAGGCACGCCTCGATCGCGGCCTCGAGGAACGCCCGGGAACGGGCCTCCTGCGCGCCTTCCGGTCCCCCCGAGACGAGGTCGCAACCGGCCAGCACGGCGGCGAAGAAGTCCCCCCGATGCCATTTCCCGCCCGAAGGAAGAGGGGCGAGCGCCGGTTCCTTCGGATAGGGATAGGGAGACACGTACCAGTACGGCTGCGGATAGGCCCCGTCGCCCGGAGACAACCCCACGCCCACCGACTTGTCCGGGCCGGCCGGAAGCAGCATGGCGATGTCGAAGTGGTGCGGCCAGCAGCGCACGGGGGAGGCCCCCGCGAATCTCGGCATCGTCTCGGAGAGAAGCCGCTCCGCATCGGCGTACCAGCGCGTCATCTCGAGAAGCCCCGGCTCCGAATCGGAGCCGAATCGCTCGCCGCCGAATGCCGGATGCTCGGGAAGCTCGTAGGGCGGGCGAGAGAGAGGACGGGCCGGCGCCCCGGTGTACTGCGCGATCGCTTCCGTCATCCAGGCATAGCCGTCGTCGAGCGTGCGCCCGAAGAGAGATTGACGGGCGACGGTCCGCGTCCCCGCGTCGAGGAGCAGGAGCGTCAGCCCCGAGGGGCGGATCGCGGCGCGGAAGGATCTCTCCCCCGGCACGGGATGCCCCGCGAGGGCTCCGTCCGCCCATCCGAGGTTGGTGTGGCTGTCGTCGGCCGCGTGGGGCAGGTGAGTGATCCCGACGGCGGAGACGATCTGCGCCGCGTGGTGCAGGGAAAGTCGGGCATCCGAGAGGGCCGACGGAGAAATCCGGCCCAGCGGTTCCCAGCGTCCGCTCATCGCTTTTCGTTCATCGCTTCGATCTCGGCCCGCGCCATGGCGGCCAGATCGAGGCCGTCGGCTTTTCGCCCCGCGCGCATGACGCGCTCCGGCCCCTCGCATGCCGCCGCGATCATCCGGTAGTGCTCGACCGCCCGCGCCACGAGCGCCTGCGCCCCTTCGCGGAGCGCGTCGCTCTTCTGGACGTACGCGATGTTGTTCTCCATGTCCTCGGCCGACCATCCGCGCGAATGCGCGATGTAGGGGAACTGGGGGAAGAGACAGCCGATCTCGGCGAAGAACCCGAGCATCTCGCCCGCGACCGCCTGGATGTTGTCCTGGCCTCCTGTGATGATGAAGGACGCCACCTTGTTGCGGATCATCACGCGGTCGCGGAGCGTGATCTGGTTCTGCACGCAGTTCATCCGCTCGACCATCTTGAAATAGAGGGAGCTCGCCGATCCCCATCGGATGGGCGTCGCGACGAGGATGACGTCGGCCCAGAAGACGATCCCCTCGTAGACCTGGTCCATCTGGTCGGCGGGATCCATCTGCGTGATCGAGCAGGGCCACGTGCAGGCGTGCGCGCTCTTCGAGTAGTAGCCCTCGCAATTGCGAAACGACAGATCGGTCAGCCGGATCATGCGGGTGTCGGCGTCGAGCGCCTGCCCGGCGTGGTCGAGGGCCGCCTGGAGGAGCGCGTCGGAAGTCGAATAGCGCGGATTCTTCACGTCCATCGCGGTCGTCGAGATCCCGAGGACCCGCGTGCGGCCTTCCGCCCGCCCGAGCGGCCGCTCGAGCGGATGGGGCGGGTGCGGAAGCTTGCTCCGCTTCGTGGCGGCGTTCAGGTTCACGAAGACGTGGCCGTCTTCGACCTTCAGGTCGTACCGCGGCACGGCGTCCGCCTCGAAGCCCGGCTCCCCCTGTCCCGTCCGGAAATGGAACTTGTAGTTGTGCCAGGGACACACCACGTAGTCCCCGTCGATTCGCCCGTCGCCGAGAGGCCCGCCCACGTGGTTGCACACGCCCGAGATCGCGGCGAACTCCCCGTTCCGACAGGAGAGCGCGATCGGCGTGCGTCCCACCTTGATCTGGGCGAGCTCTCTCTTTCGCAACTCCTCGACGGACCCGAGATCGGCCCAGACGTCTTCCGGCATGCTGGTCTCCTGAAAGGCGATCGTCATTCTAATTTACGGGGATGCGTACAATCGAGACTCGGATGGCGCAGGATCGGGAAAAGCTCGGCGAAGGGGAAGCTGGCGGCAGCATCCTCGACCGTCTTCGCGCCGCGAGCCGGCGGTTCCTCCTGGCGACGCTCATCACGATCGGCGTGCTGTGCGGAGTGGCCGCATACGTCTTCCACTCCCTCGTGGGGGCGCTCGACGGCCTGCTGTACCAGCGCTCCCTCGCGGCGACCGGCCCCCTTCGCCCGATTCTGGTCGTCGGAACGCCGGCTCTCGTCTTCTTCGGCATCGCTCTGGTGATTCGCCGATTCGCCCCGGGAGCCGGCGGAGCCAACCTCGCCCGGGTGCGTCGGGCGTACGAGGAGGATGCCACGGTCCTCGACGCGCGAAGCGTGGCCTCGACTTTTCTCCTGACCCCCCTGTCGCTCGGCGCGGGTGCCCCGCTCGGCCCCGAAGGCCCGATCGTCGTGGTCGCGAGCGGAATCTCGGTCGGCGTGGGGCGCCTTCTCCGTCTGCCGCGCAAGGTCGTGCGCGGCCTGATCCCGGCCGGCGCGGCCGCGGGGATTGCCGCCATCTTCAACGCCCCGATCACCGGAGTCGTCTTCGCGCTCGAAGAGGTGCTGGGCGCGGCGGACAAGGGAGTGCTCGGAGGGGTGATCGTCGCCGCCGTGGCCGCCGCCGTCGTCGAGAAACTGCTGCTCGGAGGTCGCCCGGTGCTGC
>Ga0070666_10002119_pt1 | contig 12060 bp, 14 predicted proteins | sample KBSS23metaG_FD_64677 | JGI IMG/M metagenome (GOLD analysis project Ga0070666, IMG submission 64677) | Switchgrass rhizosphere microbial communities from Kellogg Biological Station, Michigan, USA - KBS S2-3 metaG | ecosystem: Host-associated > Plants > Roots > Rhizosphere > Soil ... | reverse complement strand
GGTCCGACTTCCTGCGCGGTCGGAATGTTGGAACCGGTGACAATAATGCGCTCGGCTTCAGCCGTGGCGCCGGCGGGTTGATCGGTCGCGGGCGCGGGCGAGGGTTCCTGCGCGAACGCACCGCTACCTGCGAGCATTGGAATTGCCGCCGCGACCGCAAGGGCCGAACGAACAAATCCAAACTTCGAGATTACAGTTCTAATCATGTGTTTCTCCATTGGTGTTTGGTTAGGTTTCGGGGTGAGATTTAGAGACGAATCGTGGCCTGACAAGCGTTTTTTTCATTTTTTTGAAAATATTTTTGAACGCCTTACGGGTCTGTCATGTCATCTCCCATTCCCGGAACAAGCAGCACACCCTGTGCCTAACAATCCGGCGTCGGTACCCGCGACTCAAATCCGCCCGGGCCTGTCCTCGTCCCGAAAACTCGCGGAAAGGAAGCGATTCTCGGCTCCGAAGGGGTTGATCCTTCCAGGCTGAGGGGAATCGTTTGGTTCCCCCTGTCCCCGAGGCTGCGGGCACTTTGAGCTGCGGACGGTTTAATCTTTCGATTGCACCTGAAGAAAATCAGCTACCCTGCAAATGACAAAATGTTTACCGGACTGATTGAAACGGTGGGGACGGTGCGCTGGATTCGGCAGACCGATTGCAGCACACAGTTGCAACTCTCGGCCCCTGTTATCACGGCCGACCTGCGGGAAGGTGACAGCGTGTCAGTGAACGGCAGTTGCCTCACGGTCACCGCCATCCGCGAAGACGGCCTTACCTTCGATCTGCTCGAGGAAACGCTCCAACGAACGAACCTGCGCGCGCTTCGTCCCGGAAGCACCGTCAATCTGGAGCGCGCCCTTCGCGCTGACGGGCGGTTTGGAGGGCACTTTGTCCAGGGCCATATCGATTGCACAAGCCGCGTTCTCGGATTCCAGCCTAACGGGGCCGATTATCGACTCGAGGTCGAATTACCTAAGGATTTCGCGCACTACGCCGCCTTCAAGGGCTCGATCGCGCTCAACGGCATCAGCCTAACGATCGCTGAATTGCGGCCGGCGAGTTTTGTCGTCTGGATCATTCCGCACACAAGACGCCTAACAAATCTCGCCGAGATTCAGCCTAACGATCTTCTGAACATCGAGTTCGATTTAATTGCGAAATATATCGAGCGGATGCTGCCCCCGACATTGATCGAAAATCGGCCGCTACTTCGCCCCGAGACCAAAAAGGACGGTCGGGATCGTCCGGAGCAGGATTCTCAAGTCCAAGCCTAACGACCAACGATCGATGTATTCCAAATCAAGCCGCACCCAGTCGCTGAAATCCTTCACCTGATTGCGGCCGCTGATCTGCCAAAGACAGGTCAGCCCTGGCTTAACGCTTAACCGGCGGCGTTGCGCTGTGTTCTCAAACTTTTCCACCTCGTAGAGTGGAAGCGGCCGCGGCCCCACCAAGCTCATGTTTCCTTTGAGGACGTTAAAAAGCTGGGGGGTTTCGTCCATGCTCGTGCGCCGCAACCACCGGCCGAAGGCCGTGATGCGCGGATCCTTCGCCACTTTGAAAACGGGTCCTCGCATCTGATTAAACGGTTCCAACTCAGCCCGATGCATCTCCGCGTCATCCGACATCGAACGGAACTTGTACATGACGAACGGCTTTCCGTATTTGCCGGCCCGCTCCTGCTTGAAAATGACGGGTCCTTTTGATGTAAGGCGAATGCCGAGGGCGACAATGAACATGGGAATGCCCAGTATAATGAGGCCAAGAAGCGCGCCAACGCGGTCAATCAGCCCCTTGATCCGAAATGCCCAAGAAACATCCGGCGTGGAACGGAACACCAGCATCGGCCGCCCACCAAAGGCATCGAAGTCCGGTTTCGCGATCGCCGTTTGAATGAAATTAGCCACCAGCCAAGCCGGCACGCCCTCCACTTCGCACGCGCCAATAGCTTGTTCGACGCGATTGAGCTGACCGTGCCCCGCCGCAAAAATTACCCGCGACACGCTGTAGCGATGCATTGCTTCGACCAAATCGGCGATTGGCTGCTTTTCGATATCGATTCGATCGACCACCTCCAAGAGAGTGCTCTCCTCCGGCGTAAGCGATCCCTCCAGCGCAGCAATATCTTGTGGCACACCCGCTAGCAGGACGCGCTCCCGGACCTCGCCGCGTGCAATTCGCCGGCGCATTCGCCTGACGATGAGTCGTTCTTTCAGGCAAAGAGCGGTCGTCGCGATGAAAATGAACAGCAAGGGGACGGCGCGGCTGGTCAAAGGCAGGCGCAGGAAGATCACACATACGCTCACCAGGATACTGACGTAGATCATCATGCGGGAGATCTGCACGAACGACTTCCAAAGCGTTCTGTTGAACGGCGATTGATAAAATCCCTGCAAATCCAGGATGATCGGTCCGAAGGGCATGATGACGATGAGGAGCCATTGGTAGTTCTCGAAGGGATCGATCGGATAGGGCAGATTGAGCCACCCCGTGCCGTAAAAGCGCAAGGCATGCGCGGCGAATAGCGAAAGCGCCAGAAGCAATGCGTCGAGAAGCTGGTGAAACTGGGCGTTTAGTTCCTGTTGCCGGGCAAGCATGGTAAAAGGTCATGGCGCGACCTCAGGTCGTGCTCCACAAGTCGCGCTTCCCAAGGCAAGTTATACATTATGGGTGCAAACCGGGTCAAAGAAGGTATGTCCGGGTCGCGGGTAGTCGCCGTTATTGCTTCGGCATCTGCGCTCGTCACGGCCACGCGCCTCTGTCGGCCGCCCGATTTGTTCGAACTGCGGCTCGACCGTCTCCGCCACTCCTTGGAGCTGGTGGACCGCGCAATCCCAAAACTGCGCGCCCCGCTCATTCTGACGGCTCGGCACCCGGCGGAAGGGGGCCGCGGAACGCTCCGCGCAGACGCGCGGCAAGCCTTGCTCGAACGCTTTCTTGAGCACGCCGCCTTCATCGATATCGAGCTGCGTTCCATCAAACAGATGAGAGGGCTGATCCAGGCAGCACAACAGCGGCGGGTCGGACTCATTCTTTCCTGGCACGATCTCAATGGCAGGATCACCGGGCCGGCGCTGCGTCGGAAGGTAATTTGCGCCGCTTCGGCGGGAGCCACGATCTTCAAAGTCGCCACTCGAACCGAAACGCCGGCCGAGCTGGCGCGCGTCATCTCCCTTTTCCAAAAGACGCCCCGAAAACTGCCGATCGCGGCAATGGGAATCGGAAAGCTCGGTCGCGTCTCTCGAATCCAATTGGATCAGCTCAGTTCAGCTCTGACCTACGTCGCACTCGGCGAACCTGCCGTTGCGGGCCAGCCTTCGCTGAGCCAACTGCGCCGCCACCGAAGTGCGTATGGTATATAAAATACGATCTCGCGTCCGTGATGTCCGAATCCGTCGAATTGCCCGCTACTGTACCAGTGATGCCCCTCGCCGGCGCGCTCCTCTTTCCCCACGCCCTTCTTCCTCTGCATATTTTTGAGGCGCGGTTTCGCGTCATGCTCGAACGGGCATTGCACGACGACCGGATGTTCTGCGTCGCGCTTGTGCGCCCGGAGTCTCCACAGTGGTTGACCAGTGCCGACTTCTTTCCGGTCAGCACCGTTGGTCTGATCCGTGCCTGCGTCGAAAGAAGTGATGGAACGTCTGACCTGATCCTGCAGGGCATCAGGCGGGTGGAATTCAGCGAATTTGAGCAGGAGGCGCCTTTTCCAATCGCGCGGATCAAACCACTCAAAACGCGCGCCAAATCCAGTGCCGAGACCGACGCCCTCGCCGCCAAGGCTCTGGAATATTATACTCAACTCAAGGAAAGTGGGCGCGAACTGCCCGAAAAGATTGATCGATATCTAAGCGAGATGTCAGATCCGGAAATGCTCGCGGATTTGATCGCCGCCACCTTCATTAGTGAGGCCGCGCGACGCCAAAAGTTGCTCGAGGAATTGGATCTGAATCAGCGCCTCCGCCTCCTCATCCAATTTTTGCGCGAAGAAACCGGGTTCCACGCCTAACGACGACTGGACGCGGCACCTCCGCTGTTCAGCCTTCTCAATGCGCGAGTCGCGCGTGCTCCTCGAGCAAATAGCGATCCGTCATGCCCGCTATGTAATCGCAGACAGTCCGATGTAGCCCTTCGCTTTCAATTCGCCGGGCCGCGGCGTCGCCCAGACGTTCCGGCTCCTCCACGAAGGCCACAAAAACCGCTCGCAACATCTCACAGGCGCGGCGGTTCACTTCCGCCACGCGGGGGTGATAATAGACGTTTTCGTAAAGAAAACGCCGCAACTCGCGATTCGCGGCGTCGTGCTCCCGGCTATAACAAATGAGCGGCTCTCGCTGCTGCCGCACCTTCTCGGCGCTCTCGAGCGCCGCGGCCGCGATCGACGCCGCGCTCGCCGCAACCACGTCGCGCACCTGCAAATCGATTATATCGCGAATGATATTCTTGTGCAGCTCCGTGCCTAACAAGTCGGGATTCCGCGCCGCCACCCGCTGGTGGCTTCGCTGCCAGATTGCACTCTCGTCCAGCTGATCGCTGTCCAGAATGGCAAAATCAAGCGCGTCATCCAAGTCGTGGCTGTAGTAGGTAATCTCATCCGCGACGTCCGCGATCTGTGCTTCAAGCGAAGGCGACGCGTTCTTGTCGTGCTTCCGCAAGCCCTCGAGCACCTCAAAGGTTAGATTCAATCCCGGAAAAGCAGGATAAGGCGCTTCGAGCAGTTCCACCACCCGCAAGCTCTGTCGGTTATGCTCGAATCCACCGTGCTCCCGCATGCATTCGGCCAGCATTTCCTCACCCGAATGACCAAATGGTGCGTGTCCGAGATCATGGCCGAGTGCGATGGCTTCCGCCAGATCCTCATTAAGTGCCAGAGCCCGGGCGATGGTGCGACTTACCGATGCCACTTCGCAGGTATGCGTCAGGCGCGTGCGCAAGTGATCGGCTGTTCCATTCAGAAAAACCTGCGTCTTGTACTCGAGCCGGCGAAAAGCACGCGAATGGATGATCCGCGCTCGATCACGCTGAAATTCGGTCCGGTAAGCGTGCTGTTGTTCAGGGAAATGTCTCCCGCGGGAATCGCCCGATTTTTGGGCGAATGGGGCGAGGGTGCGACGTTCGTCGGCCTCCATCTGGACGCGCGTTTTCCAGCCGGCCGCAGGCAGCTGTGCGCCTTTGGCAAAATTGCTATTTTGCATCGTCCGCTTTCGGAGGTGTCGAAATCTTTTGAACCAACGTGCTTTTTTCCGCCCGCCCCTCAGCACGGACGATCAGCAGATCAAAAACCGCCAGCAGAGCGGCAGTCACCGTGACCCAGGCACAAACCAGCCAGTAAAAAATAAACCAACCGGGCCGCAGATGCGCATCGAGGAGCGGAGCGAGAAATGTCGAACCGGCAAAGAGGAGCAAAAGCGCGGCGACAACGACGATGAACATCGTCTTGCGCCGGGTATTCTGGTCGCGCAACAATCCTCGTGTAGCGTGAATCGCGAAAGAAACGAACCGGAGGTTCTTTTCGTTAGGCGGAGTCGAGTTCGGTGGGAATGTCATCTGCGCCTAACAAGTTTACCGGGCGCTCTGTGAACGCAACCGCCGTGCCAAAAAACCAGTTAGAGCAGTAACAGTGCTGGATTTTCCAGGAGTTGCCGGAGGGCCTTCAGATAGTTCGCCCCAATCGCGCCATCGACCACCCGGTGATCACAGCTCATTCCGACCTTCATCCGGTAACCTGGAACAATCGCACCGCTTTCATTGACAACCGCTTGCCTAACGACTGCGCCAATCGAAAGGATGATGGCTTGCGGCGGGTTTATGACCGCGGAAAAATAATCGATCCCGTAGCTGCCAAGATTTGAAACAGTCAGGGTGCCACCTTGGAATTCCTCCGGCTTCATCCGCTTGTTACGCGCCCGATGGGCAAGGTCCTTCACCGCCGCGCTGATTTCTTGGAGAGACTTGTTCTGGGCCTGGCGAATCACCGGCGTGACCAGGCCTTCATCGATGGCAACGGCGACCGCTAGATTGATATCGCCGTATTGCACAATCGCATCGCGCTCGAAAGAAGCGTTCACCTTCGGTTCGCGCAGAGCCGCTACCACCGCCGCTTTAAGGATGAAATCGTTGATCGTGATTTTGGCCGCGTCGTCTTCTTCACTGGCGGACTTCAGGTCAGCGCGGATACGCATGAGCGGTTCGGCATTGACCTCGATGTTGAGATAAAAATGCGGGATCGGCCCGAGACTGGACGAAAGACGCTCGGCGATCACCTTGCGCATTCCGGTGAGATTGATGCGCACAGTCTCGCCCGATGAAACAGCAGGCACGGCTGCCCTCGTTCTTGTTCCCGCAGCCTCGACGTCTTTCTCGACGATACGGCCTCCCGGGCCACTGCCCTTCAGACTCGTTAGGTCGATGCCTTTCTCGGCCGCGATCTTGCGCGCGAGCGGAGACACCTTAATTCGGCCGCCGTCCGATTTTTCTGCCGGCTCGGTCTCGGCTTTTTTCGTTGGCGGCTTCTTCTCGGGAATATCCTGCTGCAGCGGCGCAGTCTCAGGTTCTTTCGCCTGGGCCGGAGCCGGCTTTTCGGTCTCTGTCTCTTCCGCTGCCTCTTCCCCCGCTCCGCCGATAAAGGCGATGCGCTCGCCCACGTTTACCTTTCCGCCTTCCTCGACGTAAATCTTCTGCAAGATTCCGTCCTCGGTCGATTCCCACTCCATCGTGGCCTTGTCGGTCTCGATCTCTGCCAGAATTTCGCCGGCGTTCACCTGGTCCCCTACCTTCTTCTTCCAGCTGACGAGCGTCCCCTCCGTCATGGTATCGCTCAACTTGGGCATCTGGATTTCAGGCATGGCAGGATTCTCGTTAGGCCGGACAGATCTTCTTCACCGCTGCGACGATCTTTTCCACGCTCGGCAGGACCGCTTTTTCCAATGCTTCATTGTAAGGCATGGGCACGTCCTCCTGTGCCACACGCTGAATAGGAGCATCAAGTTCGTCGAAGATTTCCTGCTGAATGCGGTAGGCAAGTTCGGCACCCACACCGCAGAAAGGTCGGTCCTGTTCCGCGATCACGACGCGATGCGTCTTACTGACTGAGCCGAAAACAGCTGGCCAGTCGAGCGGCTTGATCGAGCGCAAGTCGATTACCTCCACGCTGATCTTCTCACCGGCCAATTGTTCGGCCGCGGCCAGCGCCATCGGCACAGTCTGAGCGTAGGAGATGATGGTCACGTCCGTTCCTTCGCGCTTGCGTTCCGCTTCGCCTAACGGAATCAACAGCTCGGTGCCCTCGTCCTCCACCTGCCCTTTGTGGCTGTAAAATAACTCGCACTCCAGAACGAGGACCGGATTGTCGTCGCGCACCGCGGTTTTGAGCAGACCTTTTGCGTCACGTGCGGTGGCAGGCGTGCATACCTTTAAACCGGGAACGTTCGCGTAGAGACACTCGGTCGCATGCGAATGGGTTGCGCCCAATTGGTGAGCCGGTCCGTTCGGCCCGCGAAACGTAATCGGGATGTTGAACTGGCCGCCGGACATGGTGAGCATGTTGGGCGCGTTGTTCACGATCTGGTCGAACGCGACTAACGAGAAGCTGAAAGTCATGAACTCCACGATCGGGCGAAGGCCAACCATGGCCGCACCAATCCCAAGTCCGGCGAAACCATTCTCGCTGATCGGCGTGTCGATGATGCGCTCCGGGCCGAAGCGGTCGAGCAATCCCTGGCTCACTTTGTAGGCCCCATTGTACTCAGCGACTTCTTCGCCCATCAGGAAAACGTCTGGATCGCGCGCTATCTCCTCCGCGAGCGCTTCATTCAACGCCTGTCGATAGGTAATTTCTCTCACGCCTTGTCTCCGTTGGCAGAAGCGGCTGTATCCGCACCGCGGCGCGACTTTTTCGTCGAGGAACCGCGTTTAGCCGGCTGGGTTGATCGAGAACCTCTCGCTGACGACGATTCACCCTCTACTTTCTGCTCCGCGTAGGTGTAATTATAAAGATCTTCCAATGGTGGGTTCGCGCTTTGCTCGGCGAACTTCACGCTTGCCATGGCTTCGTCCTTGGCCCGCTTGTCGAGCTGGTCGAACTGCTCATTCGTCAATTTACCTTCGCGCGTAAGCTGCGCACGCAAACGAGTGATCGGATCTTCCAATCGATATTGCTCTAGCTCTTCTTTCGTCCGGTAACTTGCCGGATCGGACATCGAATGCCCGCGATAGCGATAAGTGCGTGCCTCAACGAACGCCGGATGGGGGTCTTTTCGGATTGAAGCGACGATTTCGCTCAACTTGTCGCGCACGTCGCGAAAGTTCATCCCATCAACAACTTCACCGGGCATGTCGTAGCCTTCGGCACGGTTGACAATCTCCTTGAGCGAAGTCGAACGCTTTACCGATGTGCCCATCGCGAAAAAGTTATTTTCGCAGATGAAAATGACCGGAAGCCGAAAGAGTCCGGCGAGATTCAATGCCTCGTGAAATCCGCCCTGATTGATCGCCCCATCACCGAAGAAGCACAGGGTGACCCGATCGTCCTTCCGGTATTTCGAGGCAAACGCCATCCCCGTCGCGAGCGGGACATGGGCCCCGACAATGGCGTGGCCACCATACATGTGATTTGTCTTGTCGAAATAATGCATCGAACCCCCGAGGCCACGGGAACAACCGGTCGCCTTACCGAAAAGTTCGGCCATGCAAGCATTCGCGCTCGTGCCGCGCGCTAAAGCATGAGCGTGATCCCGATAGGCGGTGATGATGTAGTCGTCCGGTCGAGTGGCGGCAACGGCTCCGGCCACAACCGCTTCCTGCCCGATGTAGAGATGGCAAAAGCCGCCGATCTTCTGCGCTTGATACTGCTGGCTGGCACGTTCCTCAAAACGGCGGATCAACAGCATCGTCGCGAGCATCTCGACTTCGTCGCGTTGCTCCGGCTCCGGCATGTTGATTAGTTAGGCAAGAGGCGTGTCGCCGCTGCGGTGGCCTGAGCGGCGGTGCGCCGGCTGTAGCTCATGCAGGCGACAAAGAGCAGAGTGAAAAGCAGGTCGCTCACGACCGAATTGCGAAAGAACATCCAGGTGGGAGTCGCACTGTACTGAGGCAGACCCAAGGTCAGCGCTTGGACGAAGCCAAGGAAGCTCTTCACGTAACCCGGATCGGTCAGCCAGGAAAATGCGTTCGTGATGACATAGAAAAGCACGGACCCGGCCAGTGAAGCGGGGACGATTGTCTTGAGCGAGACCTGTTTGCTAACGGCGAGCCCGAGCAGGCCAACGAGGGCAAAGGCGACGTAGCGACACAGGATTAACGGCTCAAAGAGCGATGCGCCATAATAAAGATCGAGCACAACATCTGAAATGAGCAGCGCCGCAAAGGGCACGGTGAACTTGTATTTCCGCGGGAAATAGATTGCCCCGCAAAGAGCAATCGCTGCGAGTGGCGCAAAATTAGAAAGCCAGGAAGCGCCGCCCCCCTGCACAATAATGGCGGTGGCGATCCGGAAAATTACCGTTAAGAAAACCAGAACAAGCGCAGGAATCATAGGCAGAGCCTCAACTTTTCCCGGCGAGATGCAATGCCGTTTTCTTGGTCATCCTTATCCCCGAGAATCGATTCCTCCAATGTGCATCACGAGGACGAAAGGAGAAGCCTGTTAAGTCGAGGCTTTAGCCGCGGCTTTGTTTAAGCGCGCTTTCCGTCGATTGGCGACGTTCTTGTGGATGACTCCGAGCTTGGCAGCCTTATCGAGGGCGGAAACCAGCGCCGCGCGGTCTTTCCCACCAGTCGCGGCATTCTGTTTGGCGAGAGTGCGGAGCTGAGAGACGACTCTGCGATTGCGCAGCGTTCGACGCGGACTTTGGCGGGCACGTTTGGCGGCAGATTTGGAGTTGGCCATTGTGATTTTTTAGTGGACGGGGAGGCTCGCGGACCCGCACCGGGTTGTCAAGGTGGTACCCCTCATTCCATCGAGCGGGATTGCCAAGTGGAAGATCGCCGGGATCATCGACTCCGGCTACAATTCACGGGTGGAGATTTTCTGGTGGATCGTAGTGGTGGTGATCATGGCGATCGGCCTGATCGGCACGGTCCTGCCAATATTTCCAGGTGCGATCGTTATTCTCGGCGCGGCTATTCTGCACCGAGTGACGCTTGGTCCGGAGAAAAGTATCGGTTGGATGAGCCTCGCTGTTCTGGTTGGCCTTACCCTCGTCTCCTACGCCCTTGATCTCGTCGGCAGCTGGTACGGCGCCAAGCGGTTCGGGGCCACCCGTTGGGGGCTGGTCGGTGCAATCGCCGGCGCCATTGTCGGTTTGTTTTTCGGGTTGCCGGGCCTGCTCTTGGGTCCGATCGTCGGAGCGTTTGCGGGCGAGATCTTGGGCGGCAAACGCCTTATCGCCGCGGGTCGGGCAAGTTGGGGCGCGTTGTTAGGCAACGTTGCCGGCACGCTCGCCAAGCTGCTGATCGCGCTGGCGATGATCTGCTGGTTCCTCGTCGCGGTCCCAGCGCCGTTCTAAAACCGCGAGCTGTCCCGTCCGGAAGAGACCTTGGCGTAGACGCCGATCAAAGGTCGCTTTGAAGGTGTCGGCGTTCGAAAATCGCTGGCGAATCCATGCGCGGTCCGAATTTCGACATGGCCAGCGGCGCGGCCTGATCCATAAACAAGCACCGAACCGACTGGGGCCTGGTAAGGATCCCGGGTGGCGAGGCGCTTGAATCCGTAGCGGCTAACCAATTCGTCGCCTGCCTGGCGGGCAAGGGCGGTTTGAGGATAGGAATCGACTGCACCGGAAGCCAGAAGCGCCTCTTTCACATAGCGCCAGCAGTTTCTCCGGGAATGTGCGTGCGCACGCTCTTCCGCAATAGTCGCGGCTCGAGTCAGGGTTGGATCCAGATGGGGAAAAGAGGGATGTGCATCCCTGCCGGTATAGCTGGAGATCACTGTGACCGATTGCTGTTTGCCGCTCCGATCGACATAAACAAAGCGGGTGTCGGATTTCGAAAGACCCTCACCATTGGCGCTGGGGAAAGCGAAAGCGCAAAGGCCGACAAAGAAAAGTGAAGGAAGGATTGGGAGACGCACGGGAAGTGACCTCTATGCAAGCAAGTCGGCTGCCGCGCAAGCAAAAATTCTCATTTTTGAGCGATTTTTGCGAATTTGCGACGCCGCTCCCTCGCAATTCTGCAAAAATAATTGCAGAAAATTTCACAAAATGATGTTGACAGGTTCATCGGAAATTGAGAAACCAGCGAAACAATTAAAGGGAAATTCGATTAAATGAAAAAAATCGCTTTGATTTTGGCGGGGGCGAGCCTCGCAGTAACGAGCGCGTTCGGAGCGAGTGTCGCAAGTGACAGCTCTGCGAATTACGGCGGCGTCTGGAATAACGGGAGCAACGGCGGATTTGGCTTTGGCGCGTGGACGCTCAATGACGGCGACGGTGGACATTACATCGGTGGCACCGGGCTGGGAGCGAACACGTTTGGTCTCTTTAACACTTTTACGACCACCACCACGGATGCGATTCGGCCGTTTACCGGCGTGTTTAATGCCGGCGATACATTTTCGATAAATCTGGGTTTTTCGACCTTCGCTGCCACCGGCTCCGTTGGAATTAATCTCCGAAGTGGCACGAACGAGGTCATCACGCTTTTCACGACGGGCTCTGGAGATTGGCAGCTTAACGACGGCGGTGGCAATTTCAGCGCCGGAGCCCTCGCTCTAGCCAACACAGCCTATACTTTTTCCCTCACTTACAATGGAGGGACCAGTTATTCCTTTTCCCTGACCGGATCTCCTGGCGGCATCAACTTCAATTCCAGTAACGGAGGGATCAGCAGCATCGATAATGTCAGGTTCTTCAACTTTAATCAGGGACCCGGGGCAAACTTCGGATTCGACAACCTTTCGGTGGTTCCTGAACCCTCAAGTCTCGCGCTTTTCATGGGTCCGGCACTTCTCGGAGCCTGGTTCTTCGTTCGGCGCCGACGAACAGCTTAAGAATTTTATTATTTTGGTGTGTGGGAAAGCCCGTCGTTTCGGCGGGCTTTCTTTCTTATGGGGCGCTCGGGGGTCGGTCG
>Ga0070666_10002118_pt1 | contig 12068 bp, 13 predicted proteins | sample KBSS23metaG_FD_64677 | JGI IMG/M metagenome (GOLD analysis project Ga0070666, IMG submission 64677) | Switchgrass rhizosphere microbial communities from Kellogg Biological Station, Michigan, USA - KBS S2-3 metaG | ecosystem: Host-associated > Plants > Roots > Rhizosphere > Soil ... | reverse complement strand
ACAGAGCGCCCCTGGTGGCGTGCGGGTTGCCACCCACATGGATCACCGCATTGCGATGAGCTTCCTCACCATGGGATTGGCGTCGAAAGAGCCCGTGACGGTCGATGACACCACGATGATCGCCACCAGTTTTCCGGAATTTGAAAAACTCATGCGCGACCTGGGCGCGGATTTTCAGCAGGTGAATGCGTGAGCATCGTCATTGCCGTCGACGGCACCGCGGCCTCGGGAAAAGGGACGCTGGCGAAGCGGCTGGCGCGGCACTTTGGCTTTGCGCACATGGACTCCGGCGCGCTGTACCGGCTGGCGGCGCTGGCGGTGCTGGCGAATGAGGGCGATCCATCGCGCGAAGCCGACGCGCTGCGGGGCGCGCGGGCCATCGACCTGTCGCGGGCCGGCGATGCAGCAATCCGAACAGACATCGTCGGCAAGGCGGCGAGCCAGGTGGCGGCGATCCCGGCGGTGCGCAGTGCGCTGCACGACTTCCAGCTCGACTTCCTGGCCAAGCCGCCGGGGGGCAGCTACGGCGTGGTCATGGACGGGCGGGACATCGGCACGGTCATCGCCCCCGATGCGACCGCCAAGCTCTTCGTGGACGCGGCGCCGGAGGTTCGGGCGCACCGGCGCTGGCTGGAATTGAAGGGCATGGGGATCGTCCGGGACGAGGGCGAGCTGCTGAACGAGATCAAGGCGCGCGATCACGCCGATCGGACGCGGGCAATTTCCCCGCTAAAACAGGCGGTTGACGCCAGCTTGCTCGATACCAGCGCTTTGGGTATAGAGCCCGCGTTCGCGGCTGCTCTCGCCTTGGTGTCCACCAAGGTCGAAAGCGCGCTCAAGGACCGCCACAGGGGTTAGGAGACCCGGCGGACCTCTCCGAGCAATCTGCGAACTTCTCGAGAAAACCCAACCGCCTTCGCGGGACACCGTGTCCGCGTCGGAAGTCCAGCAGCCCTGAGGCTGTTCGGCACGAACGTTTGAACTGGAACTGACCGAATGGCGCGCCACGCGACCGCAACCAAAGTACGAGACGAATCCATTGCCACGCCGAGCCGCGACGACTTCGCGGCGATGCTCGAAGCCAGCTTCGAGACCCAATCCCCCCAGGAAGGCGCCGTCATCACCGGCACCGTCGTCGCGGTCGAAAACGACTTCGCGATGATCGACGTGGGCCTGAAGACCGAAGGCCGCGTCTCCCTGAAAGAATTCTCCATGCCCGGCATGCCGGTCACCGTGAAGGTGGGCGACAAGGTCGAGGTGTATCTCGAGCGCGTCGAGAACGCGCTGGGTGAAGCCGTCCTGTCGCGCGACAAGGCCCGCCGCGAAGAGAGCTGGATCAAGCTCGAGAAGGCGTTCAACGACCAGACCCGCGTCACCGGCGTGATCTTCGGCCGCGTCAAGGGCGGCTTCACCGTCGACCTCGACGGCGCGGTCGCGTTCCTGCCCGGCTCGCAGGTGGACGTCCGTCCGATGCGCGACGTCGGCCCGCTGATGAACCAGCCGCAGCCGTTCCAGATCCTGAAAATGGATCGCCGCCGCGGCAACATCGTCGTCTCGCGCCGCGCCGTGCTCGAAGAGCGCCGCGCCGAGGAGCGCACGTCGCTCGTCGCCTCGCTTCAGGAGAAGCAGGTGGTCGAAGGCGTGGTCAAGAACATCACCGACTACGGCGCGTTCGTGGACCTGGGCGGCGTCGACGGCCTGCTCCACGTCACCGACATCGCGTGGCGCCGCGTTTCGCACCCGACGGAAGTGCTGTCGGTCGGCCAGACGGTCACCGTGCAGATCATCAAGATCAACCACGAGACGCAGCGCATCTCGCTCGGCATGAAGCAGCTTCAGACCGATCCGTGGGAAGGCGTCAGCGTCAAGTACCCGGTCGGTGCGAAGTTCACCGGCAAGGTCACCAACGTCACCGACTACGGCGCCTTCGTGGAGCTGGAGCCGGGCGTCGAGGGTCTCGTCCACGTCAGCGAAATGTCGTGGGTCAAGAAGAACGTCGCTCCGTCCAAGATCGTCGTTCCGGGCACCGAAGTCGAAGTGCAGGTGCTGGAAGTCGATTCCAACAAGCGCCGCATCTCGCTCGGCCTCAAGCAGACCCAGGCCAATCCGTGGGAAGCCTTCCTGCAAGAGCATCCGGTCGGCTCGACCATCGAGGGCGAGATCAAGTCGATCACCGAGTTCGGCCTGTTCGTCGGCCTCGACACGGATATCGACGGCATGGTCCATCTCTCCGACCTGTCGTGGGCCAAGTCCGGTGACGAAGCGGTCAAGGACTACGAGAAGGGCCAGATCATCTCGGCCAAGGTGCTCGATGTCGACGCCGAGAAGGAACGTGTCAGCCTTGGCGTCAAGCAGTTGGGCGACGATCCGATCGAGAAGGCCGGCGCCGGCGGCGGCGCGCTGCGCAAGAACCAGGTCGTGACCGTCACGGTCACGCAGGTGAACGACGGCGGCATCGAAGTCGAACTGGCAGACGGCGTGAAGTCGTTTGTCCGCCGCTCCGACCTCGCCCGTGACCGCAACGACCAGCGCCCTGAGCGCTTCCAGGTCGGCAACAAGGTCGATGTGCTCGTGACCCAGGTCGACAAGGCGAGCCGCAGGGTCTCGGTGTCGATCAAGGCGCGCGAGATCTCGGAAGAGAAGGAAGCCGTTGCGCAGTACGGGTCCTCGGACTCCGGCGCGTCCCTCGGCGACATCCTCGGCGCGGCGCTCAAGAAGCGCACCGGCAAGACCGACGAGTAGTCTTTCCAAGCCGGAACAGACGGAAAAGGCGGGCAGAAATGCCCGCCTTTTTTGCATGTTGGGCCTGCTGCCAGACTGCTGACAGAAGGCTGACAGGAGGGTGTCGCTATCTTCTCTTTCCAAGGATGGAGAGGGTCATGAGAGTGTTGGCGATGTTGGTTGGTTTCCTGCTGGCGACCGCAACGGCGATCGGGGCGGCGCAGCCGGGCGATCTCGGCTACACCGTGGTCGCCTGCGCGCGGATGTAGCGATGGCACACGATCCGGCGAAGCTTCAGGCGGCGATGGAAGCGGCCATGCCGGCCGATATCGATTGGCGGTTTCGGGCGATGTTCGGCGGGATTGGCGCCTACGCGAACGGCCGCATGTGCGTGTCGCTGTCGGACGTCGGGCTGGCCGTGAAGCTTGCCGGCGGCGAGCACGCCGCATTGCTCAGGACCAAAGGCGCGAAGGCGCTCCAGTACGAGCGATCGTCGCCGCCCAGCAAGAGCTACGTCGTGGTGCCGGAGACGATGCTGAAGGACCGAAAAGCGCTGGGCGATTGGCTACGCATTTCTGCCCGGCAGGCGGCCGCCGCGCCGGCCAAAAAGCCGCGGAAAATCAAGCCCTCTGGGGCCAAAACGGTCCGGAAACCCGGCCGAAGTTAACGCTGCATTATACCCGCCCCGCATAGGTTTCCGGCTTGGAGCCGGAGTTGGTCTTGTACGCGTCCGTCACATCCGTTGGTCACGAGAAGCGGGAGTCCGGACGCAGCACGCCCGTCTTCCTGGCGTCGCTGGGTCTTGCCGTCTTCGTGCTGACGTGGGGCTGCGTCTATTTCGTTCAGCATACCGGTCGCATCACGCCCATCTGGATCAGCAACGCCCTCGTTGTGGCCGCACTTCTGCGCCACGACCGCCGGGCATGGCTGGACATCATCGGCATCACGGCATTGGCGAATTTCGCAGCGGACATGCTGCTCAGCGACATTTGGTTCAATGGCGTCGGCTTCTCCATAGCCAACAGCGTCGAAGTGCTGCTGGTGGCGGCACCGTTGCGCTTCCTGGGCTTTGACCGTGCGTTCAGCCGAACCGAGTCGCTGCTGACATTCTATCTCGGCGTCGCGGGTGCCTGCGTTGCATCGTCGGCGATTGCGTCCGCGACACTGTTGGCTTCGATGCGCTTGCCATTCTGGTCGTCCTTCACGAGCTGGTTCGGCGCGGACGCGCTGGGGCTGGCGCTGCTTGTGCCGTTCCTTCAGTGCGTGAAGCTTGAAGCGTTTCGCGAGATGTTCAGCCGCGGTGAGCGCAGCCTTACGGCCACGATGCTCGCAGCGGTGGCTTGCGTCGGCCTGCTGTCCTTCTCGTTCCCCAATCTCTCTCTCAGCGTGCTCTATTTTCCGACATTGATTTTGCTGACGTTCCGCCGCGGCTTTGCCGGCGGCGCGCTCGGACTGATGATTGCGCTGACCTTCTCGCTGGGGATGACGTTCCAGAACCATGCGTCCGCGCAGTTCCTGTCCCATGCGCTTGGCACGCGTATCGCGCTGCTGCAGTTTTACTATGCCATCGTCGGCTTCACGATCATTGTCGCGGGCGCGGCTCTCGAGGAGCGACGCGCCCTGGAAAGGGGGCTTGCGAGCGCCGTCAAGCGGGCGGAAGCCTCACGGGAGGAAGCCGTGCTGGCGAAGGAGGTAGCCGAACAGGCCAGCCACGCGAAGTCCTCGTTCCTCGCGAACATGAGCCATGAATTGCGCACGCCGCTCAACGCGGTGATCGGATTCTCCGAGATGATCAAGTCGGAGATGTTCGGCCCGGTCGGCGACGCGCACTACAAGGAGTATGCCGGTCTCATCAACGGCGCCGGTTCGCACCTGCTGGACCTGATCAGCGACATCCTGGACATGTCGAAGATCGAAGCCGGCAAGCTGGAATTGCACCTGGAACGGGTCGACACGGCGCTGACCATGCGTGAGTGCGTCGAGCTTCTGGCGGAACGCGCGGCTGCCGGTCATGTCTCGATCCACGCCGACTTGAAACGGGCGCCCGTGTTTTTCGAGGCCGACAAGCGTGCGGTGAAGCAGGTTCTGATCAATTTGCTGTCGAACGCAGTGAAGTTTACGCCCGAGGGGGGAAGCGTGTTCGTCCGCGCGATCGCGGCGGATGGCTACTGCCACCTCGTTGTCGAGGACACGGGCATTGGGATCGCCGCGAACGAGCTTGGCCGCATCGGCAACCCGTTCGTGCAGTTGTCGAACAATTCCGGCCGTCACCCGGGTACCGGGCTGGGCTTGGCCCTGGTGCGGTCGCTGGCGGAAATGCACGGCGGGGCGTTCAAGATCGAGTCGGCGGAGGGGCAAGGCACCACGGTGACGGTCACATTGCCCCTGGTTGCCGCCGTCCGGACCGCGGTCGCGGCCTAAGTCGGGCCTGCCCGGGTTCCTCCACCGCCCAAGGTGGCATAGACGCAACGCTGGCCGGACGGAACTCTGGCCGTGTCTCAAAAAAGTGCTGCCTTTTCAGTAGCTTCGATTGACGGCCTGCCTCGAAATTGTCACAGTTAAGCGTCGGAGCGGGGGATTCTGCACCGGCGGCGGGGCAGGGGATGATCAAGTCCGAACTGGTTGCAAGGCTCACGGCACGCTATCCGCACCTGTATCACCGGGATATTGAGCGGATCGTGTCGACGATGCTGGATGAGATCACCAAGGCTTTGGCCGAAGGCCATCGCGTGGAATTGCGCGGCTTTGGCGCGTTCTCCGTGAAGGTCAGGCCGGCGCGGCAGGGACGCAACCCGCGCACCGGAGAGCCGGTTTCCGTTGAAGAAAAACGCGCGCCGTTCTTCCGCACCGGCAAAGAGCTGCGTGAACGGCTGAACAACGGCGACGGCCGCGAGTAGACTGCGGGCCGATGCGGCTCACCACCTGGATCATCGGACTTCCGGTCGCTCTGGCGGCAATCTGGATCGCCTTGGCCAATCGCCAGGCGGTCGAGTTGAGCCTCGACCCGTTCAGCCGGGCGGCGCCGGCGCTGACCGTGCAGATGCCGCTGTATCTGCTGCTGTTTCTGGCGATCCTGGCCGGCGTGTTGCTGGGTGGTTTCGTGATCGGATTCCGCCATGTGGTGCGGGTCAGCGGCGAAATGGCGGATTCCGCCTCGCGGAAGGCCAAGGCGCTCTTGCCGCCATCCATGCGCCGGACTAAGACCCCGGCGGAATGACCGCCAAGCGATTCCGCAACCCCCTTTTCGTCGCCCTCGACACGCCCGATTTGAATCGGGCTTTGGAATTGGGCCGTTCGCTCAAGGACTATGTCGGCGGCCTGAAGATCGGCCTGGAATTCATCACGGCGCATGGGCCGGAGGGCGTGCGGGCCGCGGTGGCGACCGGTTTGCCGGTGTTCGCGGATGTGAAATTCCATGACATCCCGAACACGGTGGCGGCGGCGTCGCGCGAGCTGGCGCGGCTGGGTGCGATGATCTTCAACATCCATGTTGCCGGCGGCGAACCGATGATGCGCGATGCGGTTGCCGCGGCCCGCGCAGTCGATCCGCGGGTGACGGTGATCGGCGTGACGGTGCTGACGTCGATCGACAACGACACATTGGATTCGGTCGGCCAGCGCGGGCCGGCGGCCGAACAGGTGGTGCGGTTGGCCCGGCTGGCGAAGCACTCGGGGCTCGATGGGGTGGTGTGCTCGGCGCAGGAGATCGCGGCGATCCGCGCGGCGTGTGGGCCCGACTTCCTGCTGGTGACACCGGGCATCCGTCCGGCGGGCGCGGACCTCGCGGACCAGAAGCGCGTGATGACGCCGGCCGAGGCGCAGCGCGCCGGCTCCGATATCATGGTGGTCGGACGGCCGATCACGGCGGCGGCCGATCCGGTGGCTGCGGCCAAGGCGATCACCGCCGAACTGGGCATGGCAGCCCCGGCCTAGTTCAAGCGACGGGCACTTGAATGTCGCGCGCGCCCTCACCAGTTAACCGCAACGGGCCGGATATCGGCCGAGTACGATTTACAGCTTAAAAAGAGCCTTTGTTCCGTTGGTTCAAAGGCTTCGGAATTGAATTCAGATTTTCTGGGGTCCCCTCTCGGGAGGGAAAAGGCCGCAAATCTGAAAATCAATGATCAAGCGCTAGCGCGCCGATTGGGATGAGCCGCTATCCGTAGCTGCTGCTTGATTGGCAGGGGCGGAGCGGGCCATAAGGCCGGTCCCCAACCTTCGGCGGGCCATGGCTGTTCTGGTGAAAATCTGCGGTATCACGACGGCGGACGCGGCCGACGCGGTCGTGCGGGCAGGCGCGGATTTCGCGGGGCTGATGTTTCACCCGAAGTCGCCGCGCAATGTGGACATGGCGCAGGCCGTTGCGCTGGCCGAGCGGATGCGCGGGCGGGTCAAGCTGGTGGTGGTGATGAGCGACCCGGCGGACGAGACGCTGGCTGCCGCAGTGGGCGCGGTGAAGCCAGACCTTATTCAGTTGCATGGTGCAGAGACGGCGGTGCGGGTGGGTGCCATCCGTTCGCGGTTTGGCGCACCGGTAATGAAGGTGATGTCCGTCGCGACGGCGGAGGATCTGGCCAATGTCGCGAAGTATGAAGAGGCCGCCGACATGCTGATGTTCGACGCCAAGGCGCCGGGCGGCGCGGCGCGCGAGGGCGGGCATGGCGCGGCGTTCGACTGGCAAATCCTCCGTGGACGGAAGTTTCAGAAACCCTGGTTGTTGGCTGGTGGATTGACTGTTGAGAATGTGACGCGTGCGATCCGTGCGTGTGAAACGCCCGGCGTCGACGTGTCGTCGGGGGTGGAGACCGCGCCTGGAAAGAAGAGTCCCGAGATGATTGCCGCGTTCGTCAGCGCCGCGCGCAATGCGCAGTATGGAGCCGCGGCATGAGTCAGCCCAATTCGCTTCGCACCGGCCCCGATCCCAAGGGGCACTTCGGGTCTTACGGCGGGCGCTTCGTCGCCGAGACGCTGATGCCGAACGTCATCGCGCTCGAGAAGGCCTATGAGGAAGCCAAGCGGGATTCGGCGTTCACCGCTGAGCTGAACGGGATGCTGACGCATTATGTTGGCCGCGAGAGCCCGCTCTATTTCGCCGAGCGGCTGACGCAGCATCTGGGCGGCGCGAAGATCTACCTCAAGCGCGAGGATCTGAACCACACGGGCGCGCACAAGATCAACAACTGCCTGGGCCAGGTGCTGCTGGCGCGGCGGATGGGCAAGACGCGCATCATCGCGGAGACCGGCGCGGGCCAGCACGGCGTGGCGACGGCGACGGTGGCGGCGCGCTATGGCCTGCCTTGCGTCGTCTACATGGGCGAAGTCGATATCGAGCGGCAGAAGCCGAATGTGTTCCGCATGCGCCTGCTGGGCGCGGAGGTACGGCCTGTGGTGTCGGGATCGAAGACGCTGAAAGATGCGATGAACGAGGCGCTGCGCGATTGGGTGACCAATCCGTATGACACGTTCTACATCATCGGTTCGGCGGCGGGGCCGCATCCCTATCCGGCGATGGTGCGCGATTTCCAGTGCGTGATCGGCAACGAGACACGAGCGCAGATGAAGGCGCAGGAAGGCCGGTTGCCCGACCTCGTGGTGGCGTGCGTGGGCGGCGGTTCGAACGCCATCGGCATGTTCCATCCGTTCCTCGATGACACCGATGTTCAAATCCATGGCGTGGAAGCGGCAGGTGATGGCACCGAGACGGAGCGGCACGCGGCGACGCTGACCAGGGGCACACCGGGCGTGCTGCACGGGGCGCGGTCGTATCTGTTGCAGGATCGCGATGGCCAGATTCTTGAGGCGCATTCGATCTCGGCAGGCCTCGACTATCCGGGGGTGGGACCGGAGCATTCATGGTTGAAAGACAGCGGCCGCGTTAAATATTTCAGTGCGACGGACAAGCAGGCGCTGGAAGCGTTTGTGCTGCTGTCGAAGCTGGAGGGCATTATTCCGGCGCTGGAAAGCGCGCATGCCATCGCGCATGTGATGCGCGTGGCGCCGACCCTGGGCAAGGACAAATCGATCGCGATCTGCCTGTCGGGGCGCGGCGACAAAGACGTGTTCTCCGCCGCTGCGGCGCTGGGTGAGAAGATATGAGCCGCATCGCTGCGAAGTTCGCGGAACTGAAGAAGCAGAACCGCGCCGCGTTTGTCCCCTTCGTGACCGGCGGCGATCCGGACTACGAGACCTCGTTCGAGATACTGTCCAGGCTACCGGGTGCCGGCGCGGATGTGATCGAGCTGGGGATTCCCTTCTCCGATCCGATGGCCGACGGGCCGGTTAACCAGGCGTCCTATCTGCGCGCGCTCGCGGCGGGGATGACGCTGCCCAAGCTGGTCGAGCTCGTGCGCAAATTCCGCAAGGGCGATCAGAAGACGCCTGTCGTGCTGATGGGCGCGTTCAATCCGATCCACGCCTATGGCACGGCGCGCTTCATGAGGGATGCTGCTGAGGCGGGTGTCGATGGCTTGCTGATCGTTGACGTGCCGGCCGAAGAGGATGAGGTGCTGCGCGCGCCGGCGCAGGCCCATGGTATCGACGTGGTGCGCTTCCTGGCGCCGACGACGGATGCGGTGCGTCTGCCAGCGGTGCTCGATGGGGCGACGGGCTATTTATACTATGCGTCGGTCGCGGGAATCACCGGAGTCAAGTCCTTCGCGGAGGATGAGGTCAAAGCGGCGCTGTCGCGCATCCATGCAGCGACGAAGTTGCCGGTGGTCGTGGGCTTTGGCATCAAGACGCCGGAACAGGCGGGCGGCGTCGCGCGTTTTGCGGATGGGTCCGTGGTCGGTTCTGCCATAGTGGCCACGATCGAGTCACATACGTTAAAGGGCACAAATCGTGCCGAAATGGTGGCCGATGTGGTTGATTTCTGCGCGTCACTCGCCAAATCGGTGCATGCGGCTCGAAGCTGAACCGTGATATAAAGGCCCATGAACTGGATCGCCAATTTTGTCCGCCCCCGCATCAAGTCGCTGATGGGGACGGTGCGCACGAGCGACACGCCCGAGAATCTCTGGAAGAAGTGTTCGAGCTGCGGCGAGATGATCTTCCACCGCGATCTGGCTGTGGCGCAGAACGTGTGCCCGCAATGCGGCTTCCACATGCGCATTGGGCCGACCGAACGCTTTACGGCGATCTTCGACAATAGCCAGTTCGAACTTCTGCCGTACCCTGAAGTGCCGCTCGATCCGCTCAAGTTTCGCGGCGAGAAGAAGTACGCGGACGAGCTTAAAGCGCAGCGCGCCAAGACCACGCGCAATGAGGCATTGACCGCCGCCAAGGGCACCATCGAGGGCCTGCCCGTGCTGATCGCGGTGCAACCGTTCGATTTCTTCGGCGGCTCGCTGTCGATGGGCGTGGGGGAAGGCCTGGTCCGGGCCATGGAAGCGGCGGTGGCGGAGAAGCGCCCGTTCATCGCGTTCATCTCCTCGGGCGGCGCGCGCATGCAGGAAGGCATCCTCTCGCTGATGCAGATGCCGCGCGTGACCATCATGGTCGACAAGCTGCATGAGAACGGTTTGCCCTATCTCGTGGTGCTCACCGATCCGACCTATGGCGGCGTGAGCGCGTCCTACGCGATGCTGGGCGACGTGCAGATGGCGGAGCCCGGCGCGCAGATCGGTTTTGCCGGCCCGCGCGTGATCGCGCAGACCATCCGCGAACGCCTGCCGGAAGGCTTCCAGCGCGCCGAGTATCTGCTTGAGCACGGCATGATCGACATGGTGGTGCCGCGGCCGGAACTGCGCGCGACGCTGTCGCGCGTGCTGCACTTGATGATGAAGCGGGCGCGTCCGCGGTCGAAGCCGGCCGCCGTGCCGAGCGTCGTCAGCGCAAGCGCGACGCGCGTTTTACCGGCTGATACGGCGCCGCCGGTCGCCAAAGCAGCGGAATGACTGTCCAGAACGACGCGTCCGCCTTTCGCAGCACCGCCATCCTGCAGCGCATGCTTGCGCTGCATCCCAAGCAGATCGACCTGGCGCTCGACCGCATTCTGCGTCTGCTGCACGCGTTGGGCGATCCGCACCTGAAACTGCCGCCGGTGATCCATGTCGCGGGCACAAATGGCAAAGGCTCCGTGTGTGCGTTCTCGCGCGCGATGCTGGAAGCGCAGGGTATGGCCGTGCACATGCATGTCTCGCCTCACTTGGTGCGCTTCCATGAGCGCATCCGGTTGGCGGGCAAGGAGATCTCTGAGGACGAACTGGTCGCGACGTTGGAAGAAGTCGAGCGGGTCAACGACGGGCGACCGATCACTTATTTCGAGATCACAGGCGCCGCGATGTTCTTGGCATTCTCACGGCATCCCGCTGATGCGGTGGTGCTTGAGGTTGGCCTTGGCGGAAAATACGACGCGACGAACGTGGTGCCGAAGCCCGCGATGACGGTGATCCAGCCGGTGGACATGGATCATCAGGATTTCTTCGGCACAGACATCCGCAACATAGCCGCCGAGAAGGCGGGTATTATCAAAAGGGGCGTGCCAGTGGTTGTCGGACCGCAGGCGGATACGCCCCTGGAGGTGATCCTGAAGCAGGCCGATCGGCTGAGCGCGCCAGCATTCGTGTTCGGACAGGATTTCTCCGCATATCAGGAGCATGGGCGCATGGTCTACCAGGACGAGTTCGGCCTGCTGGATTTGCCACTGCCGCGGCTTATAGGGCCGCACCAGATCGAGAATGCTGCCGTTGCCATCGCGGGGCTTCGCCATGCGAGCAGGGCGTGGGGTACGGAGCGCGCGATCGAAAAGGGTGTGCGCACGGTCGAATGGCCGGCGCGTCTGCAGCGGCTGACACGGGGTCCCTTGGTCGAGATGGCGCCGAAAGGCGCGGAGATATGGCTGGACGGCGGCCACAATCCGCATTGCGCGGCAGCGGTGTCGCGCGCGATCGCCGATCTCGAAGAGCGCGGCGATCGGCCCCTCTATCTGATCTGCGGCATGATGCGGAACAAGGACGGCGTTGGATTCCTGCAGTCCTTCCGAGGCCTGGCGCGACATGTTGTGACGGTCGACATTCCCGGCGAGGCGAGCCACGGCGCAGGGGCGCTGTACGACATGGCGCGCGCCGCGGGCATCGACGCGGCACCGGCGGAAGACATTGAGGACGCGATGCTGCAGCTCCAGGCTTGGAGCCGTGCACATCACAAGGAGCCGCCGCCGCGCATCCTGATCTGCGGCTCGCTCTATTTGGCAGGACAGGTTCTCGTCGAGAACGCTTAGGCGGCTACTGCGAGGGTTTCACCGACTGCACCATGCAGTCGCGATAGACGTCCTGTTGCAATTTCGCGAGATCCCCGGCGTTGGCGCCGAGTTGGCGCGCGTCATCGGCGCGGTTGTCGGCCATGGC
>Ga0070666_10002115_pt1 | contig 12072 bp, 15 predicted proteins | sample KBSS23metaG_FD_64677 | JGI IMG/M metagenome (GOLD analysis project Ga0070666, IMG submission 64677) | Switchgrass rhizosphere microbial communities from Kellogg Biological Station, Michigan, USA - KBS S2-3 metaG | ecosystem: Host-associated > Plants > Roots > Rhizosphere > Soil ... | reverse complement strand
GCAGGGGAGAGATATTTGGGCATTATTCCGCCCGCCGCACGTAGGAGCCGTCTTCCGTCGAGACAATGATCTTGGTGCCCGTTTCGACGAACGGCGGCACCTGGATGCTCATGCCGTTCTCGAGCTTGGCGCCCTTGTAGCTCGGCGCCGCCGTCCCGCCGCGCAGCACCGGATCGGCCTCGATCACTTCCAGCGTCACCTGTGCCGGCAGCTTGATGGAGATCGGCTTGCCCTCATAGAGCTGGAGCATCACTTTCATCCCGTCGACGAGGTACTGCGCCTGGTCGCCGACCCATTCGGACTGAAGTTCGATCTGGTCGTAGGTCTCCATGTCCATGAACGTCAGCATGTCGTCGCTCGCGTAGAGGAAGTTGAAGTCCTTCTTGTCGAGATAGACCTCGTCCACCGTCTCGTCGGAGCGGAAGCGCTGGTTCAGCTTGGTGCCCTGGATGATGTGCTTCAGTTCGACCTGGTTGTAGGCGCCGCCCTTGCCGGGCTTCACCTTCGCTGTCTTGACCGCGACCCACAGTCCGCCATCGAACTCGATGAGCGTGCCGGGAGAGATTTCGTTGCCGGTAATCTTGGCCATGACGTTTACGCGCGCCGCTTTCCGGCGCGATCCTCAGGTTCAAACTGACAAAGAGCGCGCGGGTTATAGCGAGGCGGGCAGGGCGGCGCAAACCCGCAAATTCAGGCCGTATTCTCCACCAGCCAGATGTACACCCGCCCGCGTGACGTGGGATCGAAGCCGCCCGCTATGGCTTGGCGGATGGCGGCCTCGATCGTCTCGGGATAGATGCGTTCCTTCTCCAGCGGCTTGCCGGGCTTTCGTTCCGGGAAGGGGAATTCCAGGATCAGTTCCTTGAAGGTGCGCGCGGTATCGCTGACGGCGCGCGCCGAGAACGTCATGCCTTTGTAGCCCTCGAACGAGGAGTAGTGCGCCTCGCGGCGCAGTTCCCATGCGATCTCGATGCCGTCGATGACGACCGTGCCTGCGGCCTGGCGCTTGCGCGGCTTCATGCGCGGAACAGCGCGTTGAACGCTTTCACCGCAGCAGCGGGGCCGTTCTCATGCCCCCACACGCCGTTCGATACGGCCAGGAAGTCAGCGCCCGCCTCCACCAGCGGTGCTGCGTTCTCCGTCGTGATGCCGCCGATGGCAACGACCGGCACGACCATCATCTCCGACCACCATTGCAGGAGTTCGGGCTCGGCGTGGCTCTTCGCCTCCTTGGTCGCGGTCGGAAAGAACGCGCCGAACGCGACATAGTCCGCGCCGGCTTCCGCCGCCTCGATCGCCAGGTGCCGCGAGTCGTGACAGGTCACGCCGACGATAGCGTTCTTGCCGAGGATCAGCCGCGCCTCGTGATAGCTCGCATCCTCCTGCCCGACATGGACACCGTCGCAGCCGAACGCGCGCGCGAGATCGGGACGGTCGTTCAGGACGAACGCCACGTCGTGCTTCTGCGCGACGGGCATCAGGACGTCGACAGCGCGTCTGATCTCGTCCTCCGGCACGTCCTTCAGCCGCAGCTGGAACGACGCGACGTCGCCGGCGTCCAGCGCGCGCTTCAGCGTGTCGGCAAACGCCTTCGCCTCGAACGTCGGCGGCGAGATCAGGTAAAGACGGCAGCGCTCCGTCACGCCGCCTTCTCGAGGCTCGTGTTCCACGCACCGGTGGCGGCGAGGCCGTTCATCCGGGCGCGGTGGGCGAAGGCCTTCTGCGCGGCGGCGACATTCGCGACCTTGCCCGACCACGCCTTCTGCGGCGCGGCCTGCAAGGCGCGGCCGTACGAGAACGTCAGGTACCACGGCAGCTTGTGGCGCGCGTTCATGGCGGAGAGATGCGCCGTTGCGTCCTCATCCGACTGGCCGCCGGAGAGGAACGCGATGCCCGGCACGGCCGACGGCACGCAACGCTTCAGCACTTCGATAGTGCGGTCGGCGACTTCTTCCACGCTCGCCTGCTTGGCGGCCTTCATGCCGGGTACGATCATGTTCGGCTTCAGCACGATACCTTCCAGCTTCACCTGTGCGTAGTAGAGTTCCTGGAACACTTCCTTGAGCACCCACTCGGTGACGTTGGCGCAGGCATCTATGTCGTTGTCGTAGTCCATCAGGACTTCCGGCTCGACGATCGGCACGATGCCGTTCTCCTGGCAGAGCGCGGCATAGCGCGCCAGCGCATGCGCGTTGGCGTTGATCGAATTCCACGACGGCTTGGTCGGGTTGTAGGTCGCGCGCCACTTGGCGAAGCGGGCGCCGAGCTTGTGGTACTCGACCAGCCGGTCGCGCAGGCCGTCGAGGCCCTCCGTCACCGTCTGGTCCGGATCGAGCGCCATCTTCTGCGCGCCCTTGTCGACCTTGATGCCCGGCACGGCGCCCGCCGCCTCGATCAGCTTGACCAGCGGTGTGCCGTCGGCGGCCTTCTGGCGGATCGTCTCGTCATACAGGATGACGCCCGAGACGTGCTGCATGCCCTCGGCGCAGCGGAACAGCAGCTCGCGGTAGTCGCGGCGGTTGGCTTCCGTGTTCTCGACGCCGATCTTGTCGAAGCGCTTCTGGATGGTGCCGATGGATTCGTCGGCGGCCAGGATGCCGCGGCCCTTGGCGACCATCCGTAAAGCGATTGCATTCAACTCGGCGAGATTCATCGGCTTCGGACCCTTTTCGAAGCGCGCAAAGGCGCGCTTTCCCCAGATTTGGAGTGGTCTTAGCCGGTCAGGCGTCAGATTTGAAGGGCCGCGACGCCGGGCAATTCCTGGCCTTCCAGCCACTCCAGAAACGCGCCGCCTGCGGTCGAGACATAGGTGAAATCGTCGGCAACCCCCGCGTGGTTAAGCGCTGCCACCGTGTCTCCGCCGCCCGCCACGGACAGCAGGTTCCCGGCCTTGGTCGCCGCGGCAACGGCTTTCGCGGCGGCAACCGTGCCCGAGTCGAAGGGCGCCGTCTCGAACGCGCCGAACGGTCCGTTCCACACCAACGTACGCGTGCCGGCCAGCCGGCGCTTGAACGCGTCGATGCTCTTGGCGCCGACGTCCAGGATCATCTCGTCCTTGTGGACACTACGCACTTCGGCCGTGCGATGCGCCGCATGCGCCTTGAACTCCTTGGCGACCACGGCGTCGACCGGCAGCAGGATCGCCGCGCCGGCTTCGTTCGCCATGTGCAGGACCTTCTGCGCCGTCTCGATGTGGTCGCGCTCGACCAGCGACTTGCCGACCTCGATGCCTTCGGCGGCGAGGAACGTGTTCGCCATGGCGCCGCCGATCACAAGCGTCTCGACGCGCTTCACCAGGTTGGTGAGCAGCGCGATCTTGGTCGAGACCTTCGCCCCGCCGATCACCGCCATCACCGGCCGCTGCGGATCGCCCAGCGCCTTGTCGAGGTGGCGAAGCTCCGCCTCCATCGAACGCCCCGCCGCATTGGGCAACAGCCGCGCGATGCCTTCGGTCGTCGCATGCGCGCGGTGCGCCGCGCTGAAGGCGTCGTTGACGAAGATGTCGCCCAGCGCCGCGACCTGCCTGGCGAACGCCGGATCGTTGTCTTCCTCACCCTTGTGGAAGCGGGTGTTCTCCAGCAGCAGGACGTCGCCGTCCTTCAGCTTCGCCACCGCCGCTTCCGCGTCCGGCCCCACGCAGTCATCCGCGAACGCCACCGCCTTGCCGAGCTCCTTACTCAGCGCCGCCGCGACAGGCTTCAGCGACATCGCCGGCACGCGCTTGCCCTTCGGCCGGTCGAAATGGCTGAGCACGATCACCCGCGCGCCCTTTTCCGCTAGCTCGCGGATCGTCGGCGCCTGCCGCTCGATACGGACGGTGTCGGTGACGACCCCATCCTTCATCGGCACGTTCAGGTCCGCGCGTACCAGCACGCGCTTTCCCTTGGGCTGCAGATCATCGAGCGTGCGAAAGGCCATGGTGGTTACACCTGATCCATCAATTGCATGGAGGGGCTATAGGCAATCTTCCAGCCGGCAAAGCAACCCAAAATCCCGCACCGGATGCATCGGACACCAACGTAAAGCCACTTCACGGCCTCACGATCCTCGTACACAGAAAATCCCACTCCGACGTTCTGGCTGCTGCAACCGCAGGAGCAAATGCACTCTTCGGGTTCCGCCTCCGCCCAATACTCTCCGCTATCACAGACGAAATGTTCGGCCGCGCATGATGTGCAAATGCGCTTGGCGGTACCTTCGTTGTCGTCAGCAAACAGTCGAAACGACAGCGAGCCGCAGCCGCACTTGGCGAGACGAAAATCCGTGACCTCGTAGCCTTTGGAAGCATAGCCGATGAGAAACTCGGCTATGTCCTCCGGCTGGCTGCCGACCCACCACTCGCCGGATGCGTCGACGGCCACGGCGACCGCTTAGATCAACTTGCCCATCGCCACGGCGGTATCGGCCATGCGGTTGGAGAAGCCCCATTCGTTGTCGTACCAGCTCATGACCGACACGAACGAACCGTCCATCACCTTGGTCTGGTCCAGCGCGAAGCTCGACGACGCCGGGTTGTGGTTGAAGTCGACCGACACCAGCGGCGCCTCGACCACGTCCAGCACGCCCTTCATCGGACCCGCAGCCGCGGCCCTGATGGCGCCGTTCACCTCATCGACCGTGGTCGGGCGCCTGGCGACGAACTTCAGATCCACCAGCGAGACGTTCGGTGTCGGCACCCGCACCGACACGCCATCCAGCTTGCCCTTCAGCTCCGGCAGCACCAGGCCCACGGCTTTCGCCGCGCCGGTCGAGGTCGGAATCATCGACAACGCCGCGGCGCGGGCACGGTAGAGATCCTTGTGCAGTGAATCCTGCGACGGCTGGTCGTTGGTGTAGCTGTGCACCGTGGTCATGAAGCCATGCGTGATGCCGATCGCGTCGTTCAGCACCTTCGCCACCGGCGCAAGGCAGTTCGTCGTGCACGAGGCGTTGGAAATGATCAGGTGATCCCTGGTCAGCTTGTCGTGGTTCACGCCGTAAACGACCGTCAGGTCGACGCCGTCCGCCGGCGCACCGACGATCACGCGCTTGGCGCCGGCCTTCAGATGCGGCGCCGCTTTCTCCCTGGATGTGAAGATGCCGGTGCATTCCATCGCGATGTCGACGTCCAGCGCCTTGTGCGGCAGCTCGCCGGGATCGCGCACCGCGGTGCACTTGATCTTGTGGCCGGCGGCGATGATGTACTCGCCATCGACGGTGACCGTGGCGGGGAAGCGCCCGTGGATCGAGTCGTAGCGCAAAAGATGCGCGTTGGTTTCGACCGGCCCCAAATCGTTGACCGCGACGATCTCGATGTCGCGCCGCCCGCTCTCGACGATGGCGCGCAGCACCAGACGTCCGATGCGGCCGAAGCCGTTGATTGCAACCCGTACAGCCATTCCTTATCTCCCTGTCATGGCCGGGCAGCGACCCCGCACATGTTGCGGGGAAGCGCGGCCCGGCCACCCAACTTCAATTCTTGTCCTTCAGAGCGGCCTTGGCAGCGTCGGCGACGGCCTGCGCGGTGATCCCGAAATGCTTGTAGACATCTTTATAAGGTCCGCTGGCGCCGAAGCTATGCATTCCGACAAAGCGGCCATGCACCCCCGTGTAGCGGCCCCAGCCCTGGCGCACACCGGCTTCCACGGCGACCTGCACCGTGCCCGGACCCAGCACTTGCGCGCGATACGCGGCGGGCTGTTCATCGAACAGGCTCCAGCACGGCATCGATACGACGCGCGTGGCGACGCCGTCCTTGTTAAGGATGTCGCGCGCTTCCATCGCGAGCCCGACTTCCGAGCCTGTGCCGATCAGCGTCACCTTCGCATTGTCGGTGGCGGCGATTTCGTACGCGCCCTTCGCGGCCATGTTCTGGTCGAGCTTGTCGCTGCGCACCGTCGGCACGTCCTGCCGTGAGAACGCCAGCAACGTCGGCCCCTTGGTGTTGTTGAGCGCCAGCTCCCACGCCTCGACCGTTTCGACGGCATCGCCGGCGCGGATCACCAGCAGGTTCGGAATCGCGCGCAGCGCCGCCAGCTGCTCTACCGGCTGATGTGTCGGCCCGTCTTCGCCCACGCCGATCGAGTCATGCGTCATCACGAAGATCACGCGGATGCCCATGATCGCCGCCAGGCGGATCGCGGGCCGGCAGTAGTCGGAGAACACCAGGAAGGTGCCGCCATACGGGATGATGCCGCCGTGCAGCGCCATGCCGTTCATCGCCGCCGCCATGCCGTGCTCGCGGATGCCGTAGTGGATGTAGCGGCCGGAGAAATCGTCCGGCTTCACCTCGGTGATGTTCTTGGTCTTGGTGTTGTTCGACGGCGTGAGGTCGGCCGAACCGCCGACCGTCGTCTTCAGCACGCCGTTGACGACCTCCAGCACCTTCTCCGAGGTGCGGCGGGTGCCGGCGTTCGGCTTCTCCGCCGCCAGCTTCGCCTTCAACTCGCCGAGCTGCTTGCCCAACTCCGGCGGAAGCGTGCCGGACATCGTCGCCGCGAACTCAGCCTTCTTGTCGGACGCGTCGGCGCGCCTGGTCCATGCTGCGCGAACATCCTGGTTGCGCTTGCCGATCTTGCGCCACGCGTCCAGCACGCCGTCTTCCAGTGCGAACGCGGCGGCGGGAAGGCCGAGCGCCTTCTTCGCGCCGTCGATCTCTTCCTGGCCGGGCGCATCGCTGTGCGCCTTCTGCGTGCCCGCGCGCGTCGGGAAGCCGAAGCCGATGATCGTCTTGCACGCGATCAGCACCGGTTTCTCGGATTCCTGCGCATCATGCAGGGCGCGGAACACCTCCTGCGCGGAATGGCCGTCGCACAGCGTCGTCTTCCAACCCGCCGCCTCGAACCGTTCTATATTGTTCGACGTGTCCGCCAACGACCGCTCGCCGTCGATCGTGATGTTGTTGTCGTCCCACAGGACGATCAGGTTCTTGAGCTTGTAGTGGCCCGCCAGGCTGATCGCCTCGTGGCTGATGCCTTCCTCCAGGTCGCCGTCGCTCGCGATGACATAGGTCTTGTGGTTGACCAGGCCGTCGCCGAAGCGCGCGTTCAGCATCCGCTCGGCGAACGCCATTCCGACCGCGTTGGAGATTCCTTGGCCCAGCGGCCCGGTGGTCGTTTCGATGCCGGGCAGGTGGCCGTGTTCCGGATGCCCGGCGCAGGGGCTGTCGACTTGGCGGAAGCGCTTGATCTGGTCGAGCGTCGGCCCGGCATAGCCCAGCAGATAGAGCAGCGAATACAGCAGCATCGATCCATGCCCGGCCGACAGGACGAAGCGGTCGCGGTCGGGCCAGTGCGGATCGATGGGATCGAACTTCAGGAACCGCGAGAAGAGAACAGTGGCCGCGTCCGCCATGCCCATCGGCAGCCCGGGATGTCCGGACTTCGCCGTCTGCACCGCGTCCATGGTAAGACCGCGGATGGCGTTGGCCAGACGCCGGACTTCGGTTTGCTCCGGCGGAGTTTTGCTCGATTCCATCATATGTCTCCGCGCGCGGGAAAGTGCCCTTAGCGAGCGGGTGCCAACCCCGTCAAGGGCGCGCAATGACGCCCGCCGCGAACATCATGTGACTAACGATTGCAGCGGGATTTCCGCTGCATGTGCGTGACGCGGATTTCCGCGTTGCCGCCCGCGCGCGCGGGGCCTAAGGTCTTCTGGAATCGAACAAATGAGGCGCCTTTTGAGCAGGCTGGACGTCGCCGTGCAGCGCTTCAGCGACGCGCTCGGCGCGCTCGAGGAACGCACCAGGGGCTTGCGTGGTCTTTCCGACGAAGCGGCTGACGCGCAGGCGAAGCTCGCCGAGATGACGGCAGAGCGCGAACGGCTGCTCGCGCGCATCGCCGCGCTGGAGGAAGAGAATCGCGCGCTGGCGGCCACGACCGAGGAGGTCGAGACGCGCCTCGACAGCGCGATCGGCGAAATCCGCACGGCGCTGGGGAGATAAGCGATGCCGCTGGTTAATGTCATGGTGAACAGCCGCGCCTACACCATTGCCTGTGACGAGGGCGAGGAAACACATCTTCGCGAACTTGCCGGTCACGTCGACGAAAAGGTGCGCGAACTGCTTTCGTCCGTTGGCCAGGTCGGCGAAACCCGCCTGCTGCTGATGGCGGCGCTCCTGATCGCGGACGAACATCACGACGCCGCGCAGAAGCTCCATCTGCGCAGCGAGGAATTCGGCGCGCTGTCCTCCGCGCATGAAGCGGTAAGTTCCCGCCTTGCGCAGTCCGAAGGTGCCGCCGCCGACGCCTTCGAGGCTGCGACGCGCAAGATCGAGGACATTGCCGCAAGGCTTGCGGACGCCTAGGTTGGAGGCGGACGGTACTGCCCCGCGCGTCAGGTTAGCGATGCCCAGGGGCCTTAATGGTACTCACCGGGAGCTGTCCCTGGCCAGGATCGTGGTCTTGGTCATATGGCGCCCACCTGCACTTGCAGGCCCGTGAGGATCCAAACACCAACGGCGACGGCGGTCCGTCCACTTTCTTTCCTTGGGAGCAGCGCGCTGGCGCTGCCGCACGCGAACATGTTGCAGGAATTCGGCCGCGCGATATGGATCGCGGACGGCAGCGAAGCGGTGGTGGCCGGTTTTCGCTTTCCCACGCGCATGGCGGTGATGCGGCTTGCGGATGGCAGCCTGTTCGTCTGGTCGCCGATCGATCTCACCGAGGAACTGAAAGCCGCCGCCGACGCACTCGGCCCGGTGCGCCACATCGTCGAGCCGAACGCGCTGCACCACCTCCATCTACCTAGGTGGAGAGCGGCCTATCCCGCGGCAACGCTGCACGCGCCGCCCGGCCTGCGGACGAAGCGCAACGGCATCCCGTTCGACGCCGATCTCGGCGATGTTCCCAATCCCGACTGGGCCGGGCAGATCGATCAAATCCTCGTCCCCGGCAACCGCATCACCACCGAGGCCGTGTTCTTCCACCGGCCGAGCGGCGCCGTGTTGTTCTGCGATTTGCTCCAGCAGATTCCGCCGCATCTCGTTTCCGGCTGGCGTGCGCTGGTGGCGCGGCTCGATCTCATGGTCGGCCCCGAACCGCGGGTGCCGCGCAAATTCCGCATCGCCTTCTCCGACAAAGCCGCTGCGCGCGCTGCCCTAAAGACAGTCCTCGCATGGCCCGCGCAAAAGGTGTTGATGGCGCATGGAACGCCGGTCGAGCGCGACGCCCCGGAATATTTGCGCCGCGCTTTCCGCTGGCTGATCGCGTAAACTCGCGGCGATGGTTGTCGAAAAGAAAAACCTGCGCATCCGCGCCCGTTCGCACCGCGCCACGCTGACCCGCGCCGACTATGCCGCTGCGATCGCGCGCTATGCCGATGAACTTGCGCTGCCGCCGGGTATCATTGTTGCGGGTTATTTCCCGATGCGAGACGAGGCCGATCCGCGCACACTGATGTCGGCGCTGTCGGAACGTGGTCATCCGCTTGCGCTGCCCTGCGTCACCGCCGGTGAGCCGCTTGCCTTCCGCGCCTGGCAGATGGGCGACCCGATGCATGCCAATCCGCGGGCCTTCAACATCGCCGAACCGCTCGCCACGGCGCCCCTCGTCACGCCGGGTGCCGTGCTGGTGCCGATGCTGGCGTTCGACGCAGACGGCTATCGCCTCGGCTACGGGGGCGCCTATTACGACCGCACGCTCGCCGGCCTGCCGAACGCCCGCGCCATCGGCGTCGCCTATGCGGGGCAGGAAGTGCTGTCGCTACCGCGCGATACGCACGACCATCCGCTCGACATGATCGTCATGGAAACCGGCGTTCGCCGCTTTCACCACAGATAGGGCACCAGCCGCCAGCGCACGCGCGCCATGTATTCGCTGTAGCCCGGCAGTTCGCGCTTGAGCGTTTCTTCCTCGCGCCGCGCCCGCCACGAGATCGCGAAGGCGATGACGAGCATGCCCAGCAGCCCGAACCACGACCCCAGCAGCAGCGGCAGCCCGATCAGGTACAGCATCGCCGCCGCGTACATCGGGTGCCGCACCAGCGCATAGGGCCCGGTGTCGATGACGCGCTGCCCACGCTCCTCCTGCACCCGCACCACCGGCGCCGCGAAGGTGTTGGCCGCGAACACCGGGACGGTGGCGAAGAAACCCATCACGATCAGCAGCCCGCCTGCCGCCTCCAGCCACGCCGGCACATGCGAGAGATGGAAGCGCTCCGAATCCAGCGCCATCAGCCCCAGCCACACATTCCACCCGATCACCACCAGCCCCATGAAGATCTGGTCCCAGCGCGCCTGGCCCTCCTGCACGACCATGCCCATGCGCGACTTGAGCAGTTCGGGATCGCGCCGCCACAGCCAGGCGCAGAACGCGATCGATCCGCCGGTGAAGATCGCGATGAAAGCCCAGCCCTCGATCCAGCCCCAATTCCCCGCCGCGGTGAACAGCACCGCGGCCATGAAGCCGATCCACAGCGTGGAACGAAGCACAAGCTGGAGAATCATGGTGGCGCGCCTTTCTGTGCTATGACGCTGGCCCATGCGTATTCTCTTCATCGGCGACATCATCGGCAAGCCCGGACGCGATGTCGTAGCCACGGAACTGCCGCGCCTCAAAGACAGCCTCAAGCTCGATCTTGTCATTGTGAATGGCGAGAACGCGGCGCACGGCTTCGGCCTCACCGCGTCCATCGCGCGCGAGTTCTTCGCCATGGGGATCGACGTGATCTCCACCGGCAACCACTGGGCCGACCAGAAGGAGATACTGTCCTTCATCGGCGACGAGGACCGCATCCTGCGGCCGATCAATTACCCCAAGGGCACGCCCGGCCGCGGCGCGAACATGTACCAGACGCGCGCCGGCGAGCGCGTGCTGGTGATCAACGCCATGGGCCGCGTGTTCATGGATGCGCTCGACGATCCGTTCGCCGCCGTCGATGCCGAACTGAACGCCTGCCCGCTGGGCGAAGGCGCCGATGCCATCGTCGTCGACATGCACGCCGAGGCGACAAGCGAGAAGATGGGCATGGGCCATTTCTGCGACGGCCGTGCCAGCGTGGTTGTCGGCAGCCACCAGCACATCCCCACCGCCGACGCGCAGATCCTGCCCGGCGGCACCGCCTACCAGACCGACGCCGGCGCCTGCGCCGACTACGACAGCGTCATCGGCATGGAGAAGTACGGCCCGGTCCAGCGCTTCGTGACCAAGATGAGCCAGGGCCGCTTTACGCCTGCCACCGGCCCCGCCACGCTGTGCGCGATCTTCGTGGAGACGAATGCGAAGGGCCTCGCCACCCGCATCGAACCGGTTCGTGTGGGTGGGCGGTTGAAACAGACCGTGCCAGTGCTCACTTAACAATCACCGCCCCCTTTTGGGGAGGTCGACAAAACCGCGAAGCGATTTTCGGTGGGGGACCGAGAGAAAACACAATGACCGCACCCTTCCGTCTCACCCAGATCGACCACGTCGTCCTGCGCGTTCGCGACCTCGACGCGTCGCTGCATTTCTATCGCGACATCCTCGGCTGCACCCTCGACAAGGTGCAGGACAAGATCGGTTTGTGGCAGGTGCGCGCAGGCTCCTCCCTGATCGACCTGGTCCCGCTGGGCGGCATGCTCGGCAAGATCGGCGGCGCGGGTCCCGGCCTCGAAGGCCACAACCTCGACCACTTCGCGCTCCAGATCGACAGCTTCGACGACGCCGCGATCCGTGCCCATCTCGAAACGCACGCCATCAAGATCGTCGACTCCGGCCCGCGTTACGGGGCGCGGGGCACCGGCCCCTCGATCTACATCCGCGATCCCGACGGCAACACCGTCGAGCTCAAAGGCCCGCCGGACTGACCGATGGCGGGGGAGGGGAGACATCGCGGCCGCCGCCGGATCGTTCTTACGATCCTCGCCATCCTCGTCGCGCTGCCGCTCTACGTCCTGCTCAGCGGCACCTGCCTCTTCATCGTGACCAATGACGTCGGCGCCGACGCAAATGTCACCGTGTTCCTCGGGCCGCAGCCGGTTGGCGCCAGCCGCGTCGCGAACGGCGAGAGCGCCTGGTACGTCTTCACGCCGCATACGCAGGACGACTTCGTGGTCGGCTGCCGCAAGGATTCGCTGTCGGGAAACCGGCTCGCCCATGTCCGCTACGGCTCCGGCAC
>Ga0070666_10002107_pt1 | contig 12089 bp, 11 predicted proteins | sample KBSS23metaG_FD_64677 | JGI IMG/M metagenome (GOLD analysis project Ga0070666, IMG submission 64677) | Switchgrass rhizosphere microbial communities from Kellogg Biological Station, Michigan, USA - KBS S2-3 metaG | ecosystem: Host-associated > Plants > Roots > Rhizosphere > Soil ... | reverse complement strand
ACGTTTTCCGCTGGCGAGATCCGCGGGAGTCATTTTGCGCAACGCTTCGCGCGCCGTGGCCGCGGCCTGGCGGACTTCGACGCCGCCGCGTGTGAGTCCGGTGCTGCCGCCGGTGCCGCCTTGATCGGGAGTCAACGCAGTATCGCCTTCGACCAGCGAGACGCGTTCGACGGGTAATTCCAATTCCTCCGCGGCCATTTGGCGGATGGCGATACGCAGGCCCGTGCCCAGATCCACTTTGCCGGTGTAAACCGTCACCGAGCCGTCGGCATGTACAGCGAGGAAGCTATCGACTTCGGTGGGATCGACTGGCTTGCCGAGCGCCGCATCGGAGCCCGTTGCGGTCTGCGCTTGCGTGCGAGGCCCCAGCGCGAAGCTGACCATCAGTACGCTGCCGGTTTTGAAGAGGTCGCGTCGAGAGTAAACCATCAGGCCACCTCCCCTGCCGCGCGTAACACGGCGCGCACGATGCGCGTGTGCGTTCCGCAGCGGCATAAATTCCCGGCTAAGCCTTGCTTCACTTGCTCGATCGTCGGCTTGGGATTTTGCGCCAGCAGCGATTTCGCCGCCATCACCATGCCGCTGGTGCAGTAGCCGCACTGCGAAGCCTGCTCGGCGATGAAGGCGGCCTGCATGGCATCGGGTTTCTCGGGCGTGCCCAACCCTTCGATAGTGGTGACGCTTTTGCCGGCCACTTGCCGCACGGGCGTGACGCAGGAGCGCACGGCTTTGCCATCGATCAGCACCGTGCAGGCGCCGCATTGGCCGAGTCCGCAACCGAACTTGGGTCCGTGCAGCCCGGCATCGTTGCGCAACAGGTAGAGCAGCGGTTGCGCGGGGTCCCAGGATTCGACGGACGCCGCGCGTCCGTTCAATTGGAATTTGTGAGTCGCCAAGGCAATCTCCTTCGAGTTCGCCGCCAGTATATCTCAATACGGTGCTGCGATCGCCTCGAACTTCATGCCGTTTCCGTCAAACAGCATGCGGGCTTCGCCCAAACCTTTTGCGAGGGTGGCGGCCCTATAGATCCGGCCTTTTTCGGCCCAGACTATCGTCGCACCGTCGCGCTCCGCCCACTCCCATTGCGGTTTTTCGAAGCGCATGCCCAAACGCGCGTTCTCCACTTCGTGTTCGTCCCAATAGCAACTCTTGCCGGGCCCCGGGTGCACTTCTGCGTGGGCGAACTTCCGCAGCACCCAGCCGTTGGCTAGAGGTTTCTCAAACAAATCGCAGCTGTCGAAGCGGACTTCACTCAACTTGCTGACCAGCGTCCAGCCATCGCGCAAGAGCCGCGGATAATAGACGCTCAAACACTCGCCGCCGCGGCCGCCCAGCGGAACGAAGTCTGTATCCTCGGCTAGTTCCGCCGCTTGTTGCAGCGGGAAATGCATGCAGGCGCCATTGAGCCAGTATTTGCCAGGCCGGCGCTTTTGCGGCGGCCGCGTGAATAAACCTCCACCGAGCCAGCAGTCGCCTTTTCCGTGCAGCACGATGGCTCTCAACCACGGTGCCCGCGAGATCGCCGTCCAGGAGCCCTTGGTGGGCGCCTTCAACCCGCCCCCGCGTGCGAAATAAATTAGATATTTTCCGTCAGCCGAGAGATCCGAGCGGCGCTCATAGATCCGTCCTCGCATCCATTGCCCTAGCGTGAACCGATCCTTGGAGCGATCCCACAGCAAGGTGCAGACTGCGTTGGCGGGGCCTTTCCGCAGCACCACGGCCTGTGGCGACTGGCTGGCCAGCAATACATGGATACGCGCCGGGAATGGGGCCGCCATGCATCCCAGTGTGCCACGCCGAAAGGGAATTAGTTGAAGATGCCCAGCGGGACCGATACGTTGATTTGCGGTCCGGTGTAACTGCCGGCGATGTAGGGGGACAGGATGATGTATTTGTAGCCTGAGAGTTTGAGGTTGAGGCGGTAATCGTCCGTGCCCGAGCCGGGAGTGGTGACGAATACGTTGGCCGCGGTCAGATTGAAGTAGGTGCCGCCGCCGGTCGAAGTGGGCTGGCCGTAGAGCACCGTGTTGGTGATGGCAGTGATATCGGTGGGATCGTTGATGGCACCGAGCCTCACCGCGTAACGCGCGCGCTCGACCAGCGCCTGGTGGATAAACAAAAACTGTCCGAAATCGAAGGCGCCCAGCAATAGGCACGCGAAGACCAAGAAGATCAGCGCAGTCTCAACGATGACGTTGCCGCCGCTGTTCTTCTTTCGTCTCATACCGGTGTCCAGACGCCTTGGTAGGCGTAAGTGATCTGCGGTTTATTGGTCAGCGTGGAGTTGGCGAACACGGAATAGATGGTGTAGCCGCTGATCGAAACCATCATGCCGCTGGGGACTCCGTTGGTGAAGGTCACGGTCAAGTTGACGTTTCCGGTTGTTAAGCCCGGGAGCGCCGGGGAAGCGCCCGCGGAGGGGCTTCCGTAGACCACCATGTTTTTCACGTTACTGAGGAACAGCGCGGAAGGCGCGGTAGTGGTCGAGTCATAAGGATAAAGCGAGGCGTAGCGCGCTCCGCGGGCGACTGCGTTTTCGAGGTTGTTGTATTGCAGAAAAGTGTAGCCGAACTGAAAAGTTCCGACGAAGGCCATCACCAGGATGCCGGAGCCCAGTGCGAACTCGATCAGGGCGTTGCCGGCGCGATTGCCGAATGTGCGCATCATTGGACTAATTTCACCCGGGACCCGCCCGTGGTGCCTCCCGTACCAGGTCCGGTGCTGCCGACGTTTAGAGTGCCCGCGTAGAGGGCGCAGTAGGGCTTGTTGCCGTTGGTTTCGTCCTTGTAGAAGGTGCTGGTTCCAGGGCCATTGGCCATGAGAAGGAAGACTCCGTAGCCGATCACGGTGGTGGTGCTCGGGTCGGTGGGATCCACCACCGGGACGGCCAGCAGGCGCCGCCCGTTGTGGGCGCCCGCCAGATAGTCCGCGACGGTGATATCGCCGGTGGTGTTGACGTCCTGGCTTACGCGTTGGTCCAAAATTTGAGCCTCGCTCTGCTTGGTGCCATTGGTGAGGATGGGATCGATATTGGTGCCCACGTCCAGTTGTTGTATTTGAATCAGGTTTAGGACTTCCTGGGTGATGACGCTGTTGGAGTTGCTGCCCCAGAAGCCGCTATTGCTGTCTCCCCAGTTGGCGACCACCGCGGTCATCGAAGCCGCGGTATCGCCGGCGCATGGCGGCGAATTGAAACAGGCGTCCGGAATCTGCGGGCAGTCTTGGCGATGGGAGTTGAATTGCGGCCAATGGATGGAATAGGAGTTGCCGACGATCATTCCGAAATTCGGTCCGGTGGTGTTGGTGCTGACGGCGGTGTAAGGCGCGAGGCCGCGCGGGACTGAGGTGAGAGCGACCTGCGCGGCGGTCGCCGAGGATGCCACGGTGGTGGTGGTTTGCGCCACCAGCACCGGAATGAAATACAACTGCATGGGCACTGTCGCGCTGACGCGCGCGACGTTGTAGGCGGCCGCGGGACTGGGGCTCGCGACGTACGGGCCCGCTACTGAAGTGGCGAAGGTGACGACGGGATTCTGAACGGTAGTGGTGTTGAGGTTCCATACGTTGGCGGAATTGGCGACGGCGTTTTGCGCGCTGGTCACGCCCGCGGTGGTGCCGTCGAGCGCCAGGGCTGCCGCCAGCGCGGCGGAGTCGCAATAATTTTGGGTTTCGTTTTTGGCGATGAACATTCGCCCGACGTCGACCGCCAGGCCGAGCATGCCGATGAGTGCAATGGCTGCGATAGCCATGGTGACGAGCACGAAGCCGCGCTTGCGCATTCCATCTCATCGGCTCCGAAATGGGGTGTGAGAGGGGTAATCGCAAAAAACGGGGACACCCTAGCCCGTCCGGGGTTCTCGACAGCGCTAAGGCACCTTGACGGCGGACGGGCTAGAGTGTCCCCGTTTTTTGCTCTAGCCAGGAGGCGATTACATCGAGTACTTGTTTACGGTTGTTCTCTAACATCATGAAGTGGCCGTTGCCGAGGAGGCCTTTATCCTTTAATTGGATGTCTTCGGCGTCGCAGCCGCCGCTTTTCAAGCGGGCTACCGCTGCAGGGGCACCGGTGCGTCCGGAATTTTCGGCAGTGACTAGGGCGATGGGGAAGCTGCGATAGTTTTCGGGCTGAAACTGGTCGTCGGCGGGCAGGCCGCCTTCTACCGAGACGATTGCCTTCACCAGCTTGGGGCGTTGATTCGCTACGAGGTATCCGAAGGGTCCCGCTGCGGAATGGGTCAGGAATATGGCGGGGCCGATTTTGTCGAGCAGCTCGGCGCCTCCCGTGGCCCACATTTTCTGGGTGGCGGCGTTGTCGCGCGGGGCGGCGTTTTGCTGGGCGAAGAGTTGGTCTAGGCGGGTGTCGTTGGCGATGTCGGCGGAGCCCTGCCAGCGCTTGTGTGGGCCGCTGGCGGTGCGTTTCAAATCGGCGACGATCGATTGGTAAATGGGCACGGGGCCGATGGGGCCGAGCGCGTCGGGATGATAGGGGGCGCGGCCGTGGCCGGGGCGGTCGATTAAGTAGACGCGGTATCCGGATTGTACAAAGTAATGCGCCCAGCCGGCTTCGCCGTCGCCTTGCCCCATGTAATGGAGCATCTGCGCGCCGCCGCCGTGGACCAGCACGATGGGATACGGGTGGCGCACCTGGCGGGGCGTGAAATATTGCACGAACATCTGGCCGGCGACAATTTCGCCGTAGGGCATTTTCTTCTTTTCGGCGCCTACCCAGAAGATGCCGGTGTCGGCCAGTTTCATGGCGGTCTCGCCGGCATGCGCGGCGTTCGCGCGGGCTACATTTTTTTCGACTTTGGCGGCGATCCAGTCGAGCACGGGCTGCAGCACTTCGCGATTATTCTTCTCCATCATCATGAAGTGCGCATTGCCCTTGATGCCGATTTCGGCGAGCTTGATGTGGTCGAGAGTGACGCCGGCCTGGCGCAGGAACGCTACGGTGCCGGGATCGTAGGGGACGTGATAAGAGGCTTCGGACGTGACCAGCACCGCGGGAATGTTCAGAAGGTTTTTGAGTTTGCGCGCGGGCTCGGCTTGCAGGAAGTATTCATCTTGGCCGGGCTCGGTGGGAGTGACTCTTACGGTCTTCAAGTCGGACGCGTCGTTGACCGGGGGATCGTACGTCATTTTGCAGGCGGTGACACCGTACTTCAGATTGCCGAAAGGCGGGCCGGCGGGTTCGATGCCGATCATGGCTTTGACCAACCCGGGGCGCGCGTCGCCGGCGATCCAGGCGTTGGGGCCACCCATCGAGTGGGTCATGATCATGGCGGGTCCGATTTTGTCGAAGAGCTCGCCCAAGCGTTGCCGCCAGACATTGTGAGTGGCTTCCAGATCGTTTAAAAATGACCCGCCTTGGCCGGGGATGACTTGATCGATGGTGGGATCGCCGAGGATTCCCGTGCCGGGCCATTGCGTGTGTTTCGCGGCTTGCGGGCCGTAGGGTTTTTCGGCTTTCTCGGGAGCGGTGAACTGGCGGGCGACTCCTTCATAGGTGGCGGCTCCGCGCGGGAACGGGCCGTCGAGATCGGGATGGAACGGCGAGCGGCCGTGGCCGGGGCGGTCGACTACGTAGACGCGGAATCCTTCTTCGAGGAAATGAGTGGCCCAGCCGCGGCGTCCGTCTGGCGCGCCCATCCAATCGGTGCCTTGGCCGCCGCCTCCGTGGATCATCACGATGGGGTAGGGGTGGCGCACTTGGGCGGGGATCCAATATTCGACGTACATCTGGCGGCCGGAAACGACGGTGCCGCGGGCGAGTTCGGCGCGTTCTACGCCTAGCCAGAAATAGCTCCACTCGGCAAGGTCGAGTGGGGTGTTATTCGATGCCATGAATTGCTCCTAATGAAATGACGAAAAAACGCGGGACACGCGGGGAAAAAAATGGGGACACCCTAACCGGTTGCTGAGAGCTACAAGCGATATGAAGAGGCGAGGGTGTCCCCATTTTTTTGGTCGGGGGTAAAGAGAGAGTCCCCGTTTTAGACTTTTTGTTTGATCCATCCGTCTAGCACGTCAAATACTTGTTTGCGGTTGGCTTCGAGCATCATGAAGTGGCCGTTGCCTAGGATGCCTTTGCTCTTGAGGGGCAGGTCTTCGGCGTCGCAGCCGGCTTGCTTTAGGAAAGCCACGTGGCCTTCGCCGTTGCGGCCGCTGCGCTCGGCGGTTACATAGACGATGGGAATGCCTTGCAGGTTTTTCAGTTTGTGGACGTTGTCGTCGGCTTGCAGTTTGTAGCCGTTCACGTCTTTGGTGGTTAGTTGCTTCGCGTCGGATACCGGCGGGTCGTAGACGGTGGGGACGTCTACCAGTCCCCAGGCATTTTGTCCTTGGAATGCGGCGCCGCCGCCTTCGACGTTGATGATGGCTTTTACTAGCTTGGGGCGTTCGTTCGCTACCAAGTAGCCGAAGGGGCCGCCGGCGGAGTGGACTTGGATGATAGCGGGTCCGATTTTATCTAGGAGCTCGGCTCCGCGGCTGGCCCACAGGCCGTGCGCCATTACGTTGTCTTGCGGGGCGGCGTTTTGGCCGGCCATGATTTGGTCTAGCGCGGGGTCGCCGATGTCGCCGGTGCCGATCCATTGTTTGTTGGGCTGTTTGGCGGCTCGTAAGGTGTCGCCGGTGATTTGTCCGTACGTGGGGCAGGCGCTGATGGGGCCGAGCGCGTCGGGATGATAGGGGACGCGGCCGTGGCCGGGGCGGTCGACCAAGTACACGGGATAGCCGGCTTGAATGTAATAGTGCGCCCATCCGGCCATGCCGTTGACTCCCATGTAGTGCAGCATGGAACCGCCGCCGCCGTGCACTAACACGATGGGATACTTCGAGCGCACTTGCTGCGGGATGAAATACTCGACGTACATCTGGCCGCGCAGGATGGTGCCGTAGGGCACGGTTTTGTGTTCGAGGCCGGTCCAGAAGAATCCGTTGTCGGCGATTTTGATAGCGGTTTCCGTGGGGCGCGGCTGCGTGACAGGCGCGTTTTTCTCTACGGTTTTGGACATCCAATCGAGGATGGGCTGGAGGACTTGGCGATTGTTGCGCTCGACCATCATCATGTGGCCGTTGCCGTGGATGCCTAGTTTGGTGAGGCGCAATTCTTCGGCTTGGCAGCCGGCTTGTTTGAAGTACGCTACGCCGCCGGGATTTCCGGGGGACGCGAAAGAGCCTTCGGCGGTCACGATTACGATCGGGATGCCTTGCAGGTTTTTGAGTTTGCGGGCGGGCTCGGCTTGCAGCTTGTAGGGCGCGACTCCTTCTTCTGGAGAAGGAACGTCTACTAGTTTGAGTTCGGACACATCTTTCACTGGCGGATCGTAGGCGACGGGGATGGTGGACATGCCCCACACATTGGCGCCGGTGAAGGATTGGCCGCCGCCTTCAACGGCGATGATGCCTTTCACTAAATTCGGACGGATCTCGGCGACTAACCAGCCGAAGGGGCCGCCGGCGGAGTGGGTCATGATGATGGCGGGTCCGATTTTATCGAGCAGCATGGCACCACGTTCGCGCCAGGCTTGGTGCGCTAGCGCGGTCATTTGCGTTTGGGCCGGATTGGGCGCGCCAGGGGCTGCGGGAGGTCCTTGGATTTGGACATAGGCGCCGCCTTGGGAGGCTACGAATTGATCGAGATCCTTCGACCCTACTGTGCCTTCGCCGACCCATTGATTGTGGAAATGCTGGAAGGGGAGGGGCTTCGAGTTTGCGGTCGGATTGGGGGGCGTGAAGCGTCCGGAGATGTTTTCGAGCGGACCGGCGGTGGGCGGGAAGGCGCTGTGAGTCAGCGGATGGAAGGGGGAGCGGCCGTGGCCGGGGCGGTCGACTACATAAACGCGATAGCCTTCTTGCGCTAGGAACGTGGCCCAGCCGGGGCGGCCGTCGGGGGTGCCCATCCAGTCGAGTCCCTGACCGCCGCCGCCGTGCACCAGCACGATCGGGTAGGGGTGTTTGACTTGCGCGGGGATCCAGGATTCGACGTACATTTGCTTGCCGTTGACGACGGTGCCGTTGGCTAAGTCGGCGCGGTCAACACCGACCCAGAAGTAGCTCCATTCGGCGAGATCGAGGGGGACTTTCGCGGAGGACGCGGAGCCGGTTTCAGCGGCTTGGGCGACGAGCGAGGCGGCGGCGAGGCCACTGGCGGCGACAGCGGCGAAGTCGCGACGGGTCATGTTCTTGGACATAGAATTGAGGATACATTAAACGACGGTCGAGTCAACCGCCAAGAGGGGAATTGCGTCTGTATACTGAAGAAGCGTAGTTGGTTGCGGTATGCGCACTCCCGAACGGCGGTTGACACTCGACGCTTTGATGTGATGTCATAAGCTGGGTCGTGGTTCCTGGAGGCAAGTCATGAAACGAGCAATTGGCGGTACTTTATTGATACTGGCGGGCTTTGCCTGCATGCCCTTATCGGCGCAAGTCGATCTGGCGGGCGAGTGGGCTCCGCGCTTTCACGAAGACCAGCCGGAACGGATTCCGGGACCGGATATTGGGGATTATTTGGGGCTGCCGATCACGGCCGCGGCTCGCCTGCGCGCCGATAGCTGGGACGCTTCGCTGCTGACGCTGCCGGAGCATCAGTGTAAGCCGCATCCGTCGGATTACGGGATGCGCGGGCCGGCGAACACGCGCATCTGGAAGGAAGTAGACACTGCGACCCAGCAGACGATTGCGTGGCACACCCATATTTCGTGGCAGGCGCCGGAGCGCACGATTTGGATGGATGGGCGTCCGCATCCGCCGGAGTATGCAGCGCACACTTGGCAGGGTTTTTCCACGGGAAAGATGGAAGGCAACATGTTGACCATCACCACCACGCATTTGAAGAACGGCTGGATTCGCCGCAACGGGATTCCGCGCAGCGAGAAGGCCACGGTGGTGGAGCATATGATCCGCAACGGGAATTACCTGACCTGGATGGTGATTGTGAACGATCCGGTGTACCTCACGGAGCCGTTTGTGCGCACCACCGATTTCGTGCTGGATCCGCAGCAGGTGATCGCGCCTTATCCTTGCGAGGCAGTAGTGGAAGTGGAGCGGCCGATCGGCGTGGTGCCGCATCATCTGCCGGGCACCAACACGTTTTTGACTGAGTTCACCAGCAAGTACAAGCTGCCGGTCGAGGCCGCACGCGGCGGCGCCGAGACCATGTATCCGGAATACCGGAGCAAGCTCGCGGCGGAGATGAAAAAAGAAAATACAGCCGCTGCGAAATAATTTTACATTCCAAAGAAAGACTTAGAACAATCCATGAAATCGATTTCATTCCGCCGGGCGCTGCGGATTTCTGCGCTCATCGCCGCTCCGGCTGTGCTGGCTGTCGGCGGTTTTCTCTACGCCCAGCAGCAACAGGACTTTTCCAAAGTAGAAGAGCACGTGCTGCCGGTGCAAGGCAACGTTTACATGATGGTGGGCGCGGGCGGCAACAGCACCATCCAGGTGGGCAAGGACGGCGTACTCGTCGTAGACACGCAGTTTGCTCCCCTGGCCGAGAAAATGCTGGCTGAGGTTCGGAAGCTTTCTGACAAGCCCATCCGTTACATCATCAATACGCACGTGCATGGCGATCACACGGGCGGCAACGAAGCGCTGTCGAACGCGGGCGGCATCATCGTGGGCGGGAACTTTGCGGGCCAGGTGGCGGCGAATTCTCCGGCGGCGATTCTGGCGCACGAGAATGTGTTGAACCGCATGAGCGCTCCGCCGGCCGCGGGCCAGCCGGCGATTCCTTTCGGCGCGCTGCCGACCGATACCTATTTCGGCGATAGCAAGGACGTGTTCTTCAACGGGGAAGCGGTCCAGTTGATTCACCCGCACAACGCGCACACGGATGGCGACACCATAGTGTTCTTCCGGCGCTCGGATGTAGTTTCGACCGGCGACATCTTCACACCGGGCGGATTCCCGAACGCGGATGTCACGAGGGGCGGCAGTCTGAACGGGGTAGTGGCGGCGCTGAACCGCATCATCGAGATCACGGTGCCGGCGGAGAAGCAAGAGGGCGGCACCTACGTGATTCCGGGTCACGGGCATCTGTGCGATGAGGCCGACGTCGTCGAGTATCGCGACATGGCGACCATTCTTCGCGATCGTATTCAGGACGCGATCAAGAAGGGGATGACGCTCGATCAGGTCAAAGCAGCGAAGCTGACGCGGGATTACGATCCGCTGTATGCGGCGAACGAAGCTGCTACGGACCGCTTCGTTACCAACGCTTTTAACAGCCTGAGCAATCCTCCAAAAAACTAACGGAAACGAAAATCATACGATGAAATTCACCAGGACAGTACTGTCTGTAGCTGCGTTTGTAGGCGCCGTGAGTGCACCGGCTTTTGCACAGTCGATTGATCTGGCGGGGGAGTGGGCGCCGGTTTTCCACGAGGACCAGCCGGAGCGCGGGCCGGGGCCGGAGATCGGCGATTATCTGGGCATTCCGCTGAACGATGCGGCTCGGCTGCGCGCGGATAGTTGGGATGCTTCGCTGCTGGCGTTGCCGGAGCATCAGTGCAAGCCGCATCCGTCGGACTACGGGATGCGCGGGCCGGCGAATACGCGCTGGTGGAAGGATGTCGATCAGGCTACGCAGCAGACCATCGCGTGGCACACGCATATTTCGTGGCAAGCGCCGGAGCGGACGATTTGGATGGATGGGCGTCCGCATCCGCCGGAGTACGCGGCGCATACCTGGCAGGGTTTTTCGACGGGCAAGTGGGAGGGCGATATGCTCACCATCACGACTACGCATCTGAAGGCGGGGTGGATCCGGCGTAACGGCGTGCCGCGCAGCGATCGCTCAACTGTGACGGAGCATATTATCCGGCATGGGGATCATTTGACTTGGATGGTGGTAGTGAACGATCCCATTTATTTGACCGAGCCCTTTGTGCGCACGACGGATTTCAATTTGAATTTGCAGCAGAATATCGCGCCCTATCCCTGCGAGGCGGTGGTGGAGATCGATCGTCCTATTGGGGCGGTGCCGCATCATTTGCCGGGGACGAATACTTTTTTGACGGAGTTTGCGGATAAGCATAAGTTGCCGGCGCAGGTGGTGCGGGGTGGGTCGGAGACGATGTATCCGGAGTACCGCACTAAGATCGGTGCGATGGCGGCGGCGAAGTAAACTCGGGAATTGTGGTTCGTGCGCTAAGTCTGCGTCCCGAAGCGAGCGTGTTCAACCCAAATGACCTCGAAACGTGTAATTCTTAAGCCCGTACTACAAAGCTTGTAGTGTTCCTCTTGTGTAATAGCATCTGATCCCAACCAGACAGACCACCCGGTGGAGGTGGCAAGGCGTATCGCCTCAGCCGCCGCTTTCGGGTCGAGCGCAAAGCAGACCATGGCTATAAAATAACTCAAGTGTGACGCGAGTAGTTCGTGCACAGGGTGACACACAATTGGTGCACTACATTTGAGTGAGAGGAATTCCTGGATTCTGCTAACTTTGTATAGGTAGCATGGATATCAATCCGGGCCAAATCTTATCGCTCGCGCTAGCGTCAGTGCCTACAATGCTGACGGTACTGATGGGGATTTTGATCAACAATTCCCGCCTGAGCGATGTCAACGCCCGAATCAACGATCTTCGGAGTCATATGGATTCCCGCTTCGACGAGATGCGGGCTGGCACTCTGAACTGCGGCGTGTTGAGGAAGTTCTCGACGCTCGGCTGAAGCACTTGGAAGAGCGCTGACGCCTGCGTTTCGTCACGCCGCCGAGGGTTGACCCATAACCACGCGAACGCCGGCGGCGGGCCGACATCGTTTTTCCTTGATAGATTGCAGGCTATTTTTTAGGGAGATGTCGATAGGCTATCGGCTATGAGAGGCACCGCGCTACTTGTTGGTGACGCCGCTTAGGCCGGAGACGGGGCCTAGGTAGGCTAGCAGGCGGCCAGCGGTGATGGCGGCGAACCAGCAGATCAGGGAGGCCCAGGCCAGGCCTTTGGCTCCTGCGGGGAGGGCGCCGCGATCGATCTCGGAGCTGCCGAAGATCTGTTTGCGGGTGCGGGTGATGAGCCAGACGCCGGCGAAAACGAAGGCCATCTTCACGTAGAAATCCCAGTTGGTGAGTTT
>Ga0070666_10002105_pt1 | contig 12092 bp, 9 predicted proteins | sample KBSS23metaG_FD_64677 | JGI IMG/M metagenome (GOLD analysis project Ga0070666, IMG submission 64677) | Switchgrass rhizosphere microbial communities from Kellogg Biological Station, Michigan, USA - KBS S2-3 metaG | ecosystem: Host-associated > Plants > Roots > Rhizosphere > Soil ... | reverse complement strand
GCCGGCCAGCAGGAAGACCAGGAAGAGCAGGACCAGGAAGGCGTCGTTGAAGAAGAGCAGGAAGGAGCCGAGCATGGCCGCCGCGAAGCCGGTGAGGGAGGAGAGCTCGAAGGCCTTCTCCCAGTGCCACTGCTGGATCTGGGTCTGCAGCCAGGGGAAGGAGGAGGCGAGCCAGCCGGAGGTCCCCGCGAGCAGCGCCTGGGTGCGCTCCTGGTAGCGGGGGAGGGCGGCGGTGAACGCCTGGGCGCTGGAGTAGACCGCCCAGCCGAAGATCAGCAGGCCGATCGAGACCACGATCAGGACCAGCAGGATCGACAGCGGGCCGGGCACCCGGCGGCGGCGCAGGGCGAGGTTGAGCGGGCCGAAGATCCGCGACAGGAAGACCGCCACCACGAAGGGGAGCAGGATCGGCTCGAGGATGTTGAGCACGAATCCGATCGCGAAGAAGGCCAGCAGGCCCAGGAAGATCACTATCAGCTTCGTGTCGCGCATGGCGGCGGCCCTCGGGGGGAGTTTCGGCCAGCGTAGCACAGGGCGCGGTTGTGGGGAGGAGAGGCACTGAGGAGAGTGGAGGGCAGGTTCATCGATCTCAACGACCGGAGGAGGATTCCATGAAGAAAATGTTCTGTCTGCTGTCTCTCGCCGCCGTCCTCGCAATCCCCGCCCACGCCAAGGTGACGCGCTACCTGACCGGCAACGCGGCCGACGTGGTGGTCCCGCTGGCCGGGCCGGCCCACGATTTCGGCGGTGGCGGTACGGACGTGGACGCGGCGCTCCAGTGGATCATCGACCAGGTGCGCGGCTGCACGAGCTGCTCGACCAAGATCGACGTGGTGATCCTCCGCTCCTCGGGGTCCAACGGCTACAACGACTACATCTACGCCATGAACGGCGTCGACTCGGTGGAGACCCTGGTGATCACCCGGGCCGCGGACTCCAACCTGGCCGACGTGGAGGCGACGGTCAAGAACGCCGAGGTGGTCTTCTTCGCCGGCGGCGACCAGTGCGACTACGTGAAGTACTTCAAGGGGACCAAGGTGGAGACGGCGGTGGAGTCGGTCTACGCGCGGGGCGGCGGCGTCGGGGGGACGAGCGCCGGGCTGGCGATCCAGGGGGACTTCACCTATGACGGCTGCGCCGGCTCGGCGCTGTCGAGCGACGCGCTGGCGAACCCCTACCACCGGACGGTCACCTTCACCTACGACTTCTTCCACTGGGCCAACATGGCCAACACGATCACCGACAGCCACTTCGTGACCCGCGACCGGATGGGGCGGACGATGGCCTTCGTGGCCCGCCAGATCCAGGACGGCAAGGCGGCGAGCGCCCTGGCGGTGGCGGTGAACGAGGCGACCTCGCTGGAGGTGGACAGGAACGGCCTGGCCCGGGTGGTGGGGGACGGCCCCGCCTACTTCGTGCTGGGGGACCACGCGCCGGAGGTCTGCCAGCCGGGGACGCCGCTGACCTACTCGAACTTCAAGATCTGGAAGGTTCCGTCCGGAGGGACCTTCGACCTCAAGAACCGGCCCACGACCGGCTACTACCTGCGCAGCGTCAGCAACGGGGTGGTGAGCTCGAACCCCTATTGAGGGTCGGCGTCCGGCGGGCGGGGGCGCGGCGCGTCCCCGCCTTTTCCCCGCAGTGGCGCCCGTCACCGGATCGTTGCATAATCCCGGTTCAAGAAAATTCAAGAGACCCTGGGTCTCGGAGACCTGTTTTCCATTCGGCTTTGAAAGGGGGTAACTGATGGGCAGAGGCATCGTCTCTCGTCTCACGCTCGTCCTTGCGCTGGTGCTGTCGGCGGCTTTTCCCGCCTTCGCCCAGCAGCAGACGGGCGACCTCTACGGCACGGTGACCGACGATCAGAAGTCAGCCCTCCCGGGGGTGACGGTCACGCTCACCGGCGTGGGAGCGCCGCAGGTGCAGGTGACCGACGAGCAGGGGAGGTTCCGCTTTCTCAACCTGTATCCGGGCTCCTACGACCTGAAGGCGGAGCTCGAAGGGTTCTCGACGGTGGAGCGCCCGGGCCTGGGCATCCGGCTCGGCGGCAAGACCAACCTCGAGATCACCCTCAACGGCGCGGTGAGGGATGTGATCACGGTCACGGGGGAGAGCCCGCTGCTCGACGAGCGCCGGGTCACCCAGGGGACCAACGTCTCGACCGTGGAGCTCGACAAGGTGCCGACCGCCCGCGACCCCTGGTCGCTGCTGAGCCAGGCGCCGGGCGTGCTGGTGGACCGCATCAACGTCGGCGGCAACGAGAGCGGACAGCAGTCCAGCTTCCTCGGCGTGGGCTCCGGCTCGCGCGACAACACCTTCTCGGTGGACGGCGTGATCCTCACCGATATGAACGCGGTGGGCGGCTCGGCGACCTACTTCGACTTCGGGGCGTTCGAGGAGATCCAGTTCACGGTGTCGAGCGCCGACGTGACGGTGGTCACCGCCGGGGTGACGATCAACCAGATCACCAAGCGCGGCACCAACCAGTGGCGGGGCAACGGCCGCTACCTGGACACGGACGGCAGCCTGCAGTCCGACCCCCATCTGCCGAACGGCAACCGGATCGACGCGGTGAAGGAGTACGGCGTCGACGTCGGCGGTCCGCTGGTCAAGGACCACCTCTGGATCTGGGGCGCCTGGGGCGTCAGCGACATCCGCAACATCGCCCAGGGGGGCCAGCTCGACAAGACCAAGCTGAAGGATTACAACGCCAAGCTGAACTTCCAGACCGGCCAGAGCAACTCGGGGGTCCTCCACTACTGGACGAACGACAAGCTGAAGTTCGGCCGCGGCGCCGGTCCGGACCGCGCGCCGGCGGCGACGCACGACCAGACCACTCCCCAGGACATCTACAAGGCCGAGGACACCTTCCTCCCCTCCGCCAACTGGTCGATCACCGGCCTCTGGTCGCGTGACACCGGCAAGTTCACCCTGGCTCCCGAGGGGGGCCTGGAGCCGTTCGCCTACATCGACGCCGACGGCGTCCGGCGCGGCACGGACTACGACTTCAAGCAGGACGCGACGATCGACCAGGAGCGGCTGGACGCCAACTACTTCTTCAACACCGGGGCCCTCGGCCACGAGCTGAAGTTCGGCGGCAGCTTCCGCGAGCAGGAGAACCACTCGACCACGGTCTGGCCGCACGGCAACCGGGTCTTCTCCGGCGAGTACATCGGCCTCGACGAGGGGCAGGCGCTGGTCGAGTTCTTCCGCAACCGCAAGGTCAACATCCGCTCGGACTACGGGGCGGCCTGGGTGCAGGACACGGTGACCCACGACCGCTGGACGATCAACGCCGGCGTGCGCTACGACCACCAGACCCTGAAGAACCTGCCGGCCTCCGATCCGGGCGATCCGCAGGCGCAGGGCCTGCTGCCGCCCATCTCCTTCAAGGGGAACAGCGCCGGCGGGTTCACCTGGAACACCATCGAGCCCCGCGCCGGCATCACCTACGCGATGGGCGAGAAGCGGAACACGCTGCTGCGCGGCACTTTCTCGCGCTACGCCGAGCAGCTCGGCCAGCTCCCGCTGGCCACCCGCGTCAACCCGCTGGGCTACAGCTACGCCTACTTCTACTTCGAGGACGCCAACAGCAACCTGATCCTCGATCCGAACGAGATCGGCTCGCTGCAGTTCGCCTACACCTACAACATCGATCCCAGCAACCCGGCCTCGCTGGTCACGCCGAGCGTCAACGACCGCAACCTCAAGCCCACGCTGACCGACGAGCTGACCTTCGGCGTGGAGCAGGGCTTCGGCGCGGACATCGCGACCGGCGTCACCCTGACCTATCGCAACATCCACGACATCCCGGAGGTGCGGACGCTGGTGGTCGACGACGCCACCGGCCAGACCCGCCTCGCCACCCGCGCGGACTGGGTGCAGGCCGGCACGGTGACCGCCACGCTGCCCAACGGCCAGACGGTGACCAAGCCGTACTACGACCTGCGGGACGGCCTGACGCCGACCGGCGGCAACCTCTACACCAACGGCGACCGCAAGCAGCAGTACCTGGGGGCGACCTTCAGCGTCACCAAGCGGCTCTCCAACCACTGGGGAGCCCGCGGCCACGTCACCTACAACGACTGGAAGTGGAAGATCGGTTCGCAGTACCGGAAGTACGACGACCCGACGGACACCATCACCGACCTGACCGGCTTTGCCGACGATCCCAGCATCTTCTTCGAGAAGCAGGGGGGCAACAAGGGGGACGTCTTCACCGGCTCCCGCTGGTCGTTCAACCTGAACGGGATCTACCAGGTGGCGCCGGAGCGCCCCTGGGGCTTCAACCTCGGGGCGAACGTCACCGGCCGCCAGGGCTACATCAGCCCGCCCTACATCCGGAAGGGGGGCTCGGTGGGCAGCCGCAACGTCCAGCTCGCCGGGATCGACGACTTCCGCAATCCGAACGTCTACGTCTTCGACGCCCGGATCGACAAGGACTTCCACTTCGGGGACTTCGACCTGACGCTGGGGGTCGACGGCTTCAACCTGACCAACCAGCACTACGTCCTCCAGCGCGAGCGCAACGTCAACTCGGGGCGGTTCTTCCAGGCCAACGAGGAGCTGAGCCCGCGAGTGTTCCGCTTTGGGGCGACGGTCCGGTTCCGGTAGGGACCGCGGCTGACGCGCAGGGCCGAAGGACGCCGGGGGAGACCCCGGCGTCTTTGTTTTTAGACGGTCATCGAGCCGGGGAATTTTCCGCCCCCGGTTCCGCCGTTTTCCACCATTGACGGGAAAGACGTAGAATGAACCCCCCGATGCGCCCCTGGCGCTTGAACAAGGAGGTGCCAAAGTGCCCTACAGTGAGCTTCTGGTCCGGCCGATGCGCGAGGAGCTGTCGAGCGCCGGCGTCAAAGAGCTGCGGACGCCCGAAGAGGTGGACGCTTTCATGAACGAGAAGACCGGCACGGCGATGCTGGTCGTCAACTCGGTCTGCGGCTGCGCCGCGGGCATGGCGCGCCCCGGCGTGCGGCTGGCCCTCCAGGGCGACCGCCGCCCCGACCGGGTCGCCTCCGTCTTCGCCGGGCAGGACCTCGAGGCCACGGCCCGGGCCCGCGCCCACATCGCGGACATCCCGCCGAGCAGCCCGTCGGTGGCCTTCTTCAAGGACGGCGAGCTGGTCTACTTCATGCCCCGTCACCGGATCGAGGGACGGGACGCCCACGCGGTGGCCAACGACCTGACGCAGGTGTTCGCCGAGCACTGCGCGGTGCCGGCCGGCTAGAGATGGGCACCTTCCACCAGAACAAGGGGGAGCTGCACGGCATCACCGTGGTCGTCGACACCACCGGCCCCGAGATCGTCGTGGGCCGGTGCGACGACATGGACGACCGGGGCATCTTCCTGCATGAAGCCGACGTCCACCGGGACGGCGAGAACGGCCGCTCGAAGGAGGAGTACGTCCGCCGGGTGGCCCAACTCGGGTTCTGGAAGAAGTACGACCACCTGGTGATCCCCCGCGACAAGATCGCCTCCGTGCGCCGCCTGAGCGAGATGTAGTCCCGGATCATGAACTGGATCTTCCTCGGAGCCCTGGGCGGCGCCCTCGCGGTGATCGCCGGGGCGTTCGGGGCCCATGCCCTGGCGGCCCGCCTGGAGCCGCGGGAGCTGCAGCTCTGGGAGGTCGCGGCCCGCTATCTCATGTACGCGAGCCTCGCCCTGGTGCTGGTGGGGCTCGGCGGCCTCCACGGGCTCCGCCGGGGGATCGACGCCGCCGGCTGGTGCCTGCTCGCCGGGGGCGCGATCTTCAGCGGCACCGTCTTCGGCCTCGCCCTGGGCGGCCCGCGCTGGCTCGGGGCGGTGACGCCGATCGGCGGCACGCTGATGATCGTCGGATTCCTCCTCTTCGCCTTGGCGAGCCTGGGCCGCTCCGGATAGGATGCGCAGCATGTCAAACGCGATCTTTCCTCTCGCCGTGCCGGTCAACGAGCCGGTCCGGTCGTACGCTCCGGGATCTCCGGAGAAGCAGTCCCTGAAGAAGCGTCTCAAGGAGTTGCTGTCCGAGCAGATCGAGATCCCGCTGATCATCGGCGGCAAGGAGGTGCGCACCGGCGACCTCGGAGAGGCCGTCTGCCCGCACGATCACAAGCATGTGCTCGCCACGTTCCATCAGGCGGGCGCCGACGAGGTGGCGGCCGCGGCCAGGGCGGCCAAGGAGGCCTGGCGGGATTGGAGCGAGACGAGCTGGGAGGAGCGCGCCGCGGTGCTGCTGCGCGCGGCCGAGCTGCTCGCCGGCCCCTGGCGCGACACGCTCAACGCGGCGACCATGCTCAACCAGTCGAAGACGGCCTTCCAGGCGGAGATCGACTCGGCCTGCGAGATGATCGACTTCTGGCGCTTCAACCCCTACTTCATGCGGGTGCTCTACACGGAGCAGCCCTGGTCGCACCCCGGCCTCTGGAACCGGGTCGAGTACCGGGCGCTGGAGGGGTTCGTCTTCGCCGTCTCGCCGTTCAACTTCACGGCCATCGGCGGCAACCTGCCGACCGCGCCGGCGCTGATGGGCAACTCGGTGCTCTGGAAGCCGGCCTCGACCTCGGTGCTGTCGAACTACTACACGATGAAGGTGCTGCAGGCGGCGGGGCTGCCGGATGGGGTGATCAACTTCCTCCCCGGCCGCGGCTCGCAGGTGGGCGACCCGGCGCTCGCCCACCCCGATTTCGCCGGCATCCACTTCACCGGCTCGACCCCGGTGTTCGAGGCGATGTGGAAGACGATGGGGGAGAGCATCCCGAAGTACCGCTCCTATCCGCGGATCGTGGGGGAGACCGGGGGGAAGAACTTCGTCTTCGCCCACCCCTCGGCGGACCTCGACGCCTTCGTGACGGCGGTGATCCGCGGCGGCTTCGAGTACCAGGGGCAGAAGTGCTCGGCCGGCTCGCGGGTCTACGTGCCGCAGTCGATGTGGGACCGCTTCCGCGAGCAGCTCATCGACGAGATGGGGCAGATCCGGATGGGCGAGCCGACCGACTTCCGCAACTTCATGGCGGCGGTGATCGACGAGAACTCCTTCGACCGCATCATGCGCTACATCGATTTCGCCAAGAGCTCCAACGAGGCCGAGATGGTGGTCGGCGGCTCCGGCGACAAGGAGCACGGCTACTACATCGCGCCGACGGTCATCCGCACCACCAATCCGCGCTTCAAGCTGATGCAGGAGGAGATCTTCGGCCCGGTGGTGACGGTCTACGTCTACGAGGACTCGAAGTACGAGGAGACGCTGGAGCTGGTCGACACCACCAGCCCCTACGCCCTGACCGGCGCCATCTTCGCGGATGACCGCAAGGCGATCCAGCAGCTGACCAAGGCCTTGCGCCACACGGCCGGGAACTTCTACATCAACGACAAGCCGACCGGCGCGGTGGTGGGGCAGCAGCCCTTCGGCGGCGCCCGGGCCTCGGGCACCAACGACAAGGCGGGCTCGATGGCCAACCTCCTGCGCTGGACCTCGCAGCGGGCGATCAAGGAGACCTTCGTGCCGGCGAAGGACTTCCGCTACCCGTTCATGGGCGAGGAGTAGAGCCCTTCCAAAAAGAGAGCGCCGCGATCCTGCCAGGATCGCGGCGCTTGGTTTTTCAGGGCGTTGTTCTCAGGGGGGATCAGCGGCCGGAGCCGCTGGCGCCGCCCGAGGAGCCCGGGCCGGTCCCGGTGCCGGAAGCCGAGCCGGTGTCGCCCGTGCGGCTCGCCGTGCCCGCGGTTCCAGTCGTGCCCGTGGTTCCGGTCGTGCCGGTCGAGCCCGACGTCGAGCCGGTCGAGGAGCCCGCGGACAGGCCCGAGGTCGAGCCCGTCGAGCCCGAGAGCGAGCTGCCGGAGGTCGAGCCGGAGGCCTGCTGCGAGGAGGACGAGGAGCCGGACGCCTGCTGGGAGGAGGAGCCGCGGTTCTGGTCGCTGTCGCGGTTCTCGCCGGTCAGCCAGCCGAGGAAGCCGCCCCGGTGCTCGCCTTCGCGGGGCTCGACGCGCAGGCGGTTGTGGACCTCGCGGACACCCGGGAGATCCTCGACGGTGTCCTCCGCGAGCTTCTTCTCGCGGCGGCTGCCGACGGTGCCCTCGAGGGTGATCTCGCCGTTCTCCACCCGCACCTGGACGTTGGTGGCGTCGATGTCGCCGTGACGGGTCAGCACGTCGCAGACGTCCTCGCGGATGCGGTCGTTCGAACGCTGATAGCCCTGGGGGCCGCGGCCGCTGTAGGGACCCTGCTGGCCCCAGGTGGAGCCTTGGCTGCCGCCGTAGCCGCCCGCGGAGCTGGAGCCGTAGTTGGATCCGGTCGATCCGTAGTTGCCGCCGGTGGAGCCGTAGTTGCCGGTCGATCCGTAGCTGCCGCCAGCGGAGGAGCCACCGCTCGGATATCCACCACTCGAGTAACCGCCGCTCGAAGCACCGCCGCCATACTGGCCGCCGGAGGAGCCGGCGTTGCCGTAGCCCGACTGTCCGGACTGGCTGCCGCCGCCCTGGTAGCCGCCGCCGGAGTAGCCGCTGCCCGACTGGCCGCTGTAGCCGCCGCCGGTGCGGCCGTAATCGCCACCCCCGAAGCCGCTGCCGCCCTGGGAGTAGTCGCCGCGGGAGCCGGCGCCATAATTGCCGCCAGAATTGGAGCCGCTGCCGTAGTTGGAGCCGCCGCTCCCGTAATTGGAGCCGCCGTACTGGCCCTGGCCGCCGCTGCCGTACTGGCTGCCGCCGCCGCGACCCCAGTCCTCACCGCGGCCGGAGGAACGCTCCCAGCTCGATCCGCGGTCGCCCGTGCCGTAATCGCGGGCGCCGGCGCCCTGGCCGCCCCAACTGCTGCCGCTCACGCCACGGTCGCGCTCTTCAAAGTCGCGGCCGCCGCGTTCGCGCGCGCCGTAGCCCTGGTCACCGCGGTTCGCGTCCTGATCCCACCCTCGGTCCCGGTCCCGGTCGCGGTAACGCTCTTCGTCTCTTCTGTAATCGCGGTCGGCCATGGTTGCACCTCCTGGTTGTTTGTAATCCGTACTCGCCGGCAGAGCCTTCACCGGCGGGCCACACGCTGATTTTCCGGGCGCGGCGAGCGACGCCGCGCCGTATTGAAGAAACGAGCAAGATGAGTGCCAGTGAGCGGGCTTCAGCCGGCGGGCTGGAGGTCGGCCAGAAGCCGCTGCCAGGCGCCGTTGTCGAGAGGCTGGGAGGCCTCGAACGTGCGGTCCGGAGGGGACAGGAGGCTGGGCGGCGGGATCGGCTTGCCCTGGGAGTAGATGGCCTCGGACCAGGCCTTGCCGCCGTTCTTGCTGATGTACATGTAGTAGCCCAGCCGGGGGGCGTCGGGAGCGGGATCGGCGTCGAGACGGAGGATCAGCGTGCCGCGCCCCTCGTCGTTCATCGAGAAGAGGTCGACCACGGCCGCCTTGGAGATCTTCTGGAGGGAGCCCCGGGTCTTCCAGCTCCGGCCGTCGTTGCCGCTGGAGACGAGTTGGAGCACGCCGGTGCTGGACTGGCTGATCCCCCAGACCTCGTTGCCGCCGGAGGTGCGGCCGGCGAAGACCCAAGCCGTGTTGTGGAGCTCGTCGCCGAGCTGGACCAGGCGCCAGATGCCGTCCCGGGAGGAGACGAAGACCCGCGGGTCGGTCTCCTGCGCGTTGCCGCTGCGGGTGAAGATCAGCGCCGGGTGGTTGCCCTGACTCTGGAAGGCGAAGATCGGGATCGACTGCGCCAGGGTCTCGGCGGGCAGGCCCGCGACGTCCTGCGCGCCGGCGGGAAGAGAGAGAAACGCCATCCCCGCCACCGCGAGAGCCAGGGCCATCCTCGTCGATGGAGCCATTGAGTCACCTCCGTCCTAGAAGCTCGGGAACGTCTGGAATCATCCTACATCCATCCGTGCCATACTGGCTGCACTTTCTTCGAGGAGGCGGGGATGAGAGGCTTCTGGATCGTGGTCCTGGCGGCGCTCCTGCTGTTCGGTTGCAAGAAGGAAGCGAGGATCGAGGAGGCGTCTCGCGCCGCGGGTCCGGTTCGAGGGATGGTGGAGACCGCGGCTCCCCAGGCCGCCCAGAACGGGGACGCCAGGGCCACGCCGCCCGCGGTCCCGGCCGGAATCCGCGCGCCTGTCATCCCGCGCAAGCTGATCCGCACCGTCGACCTGAGCCTGGAGGTCAAGGACTCGGCGGCGGTGGCGAAGAAGGTGGAGGCGCTGGTGAACGGACTGGGAGGATTCGTCGCCTCCTCGGACGCCCAGCGGGTCGGGGACGTGCTCGGCTACACGATGACCGTGCGCGTGCCGGTGGACCGTTACGAGCAGGCGCTCAATGCCTTCCGGGCGCTGGCGGTCCGCGTCGACCGCGAGCACCAGCAGGTGGAGGACGTCACCGACCAGTACATCGACCTCGACGCCCGGCGGCGCACCCTGGAGGCGACCGAGACCGAGCTGCGGGGGCTGCTCGCCGAGTCGCGCCAGAAAGGGCGCAAGGTCGGGGAGATCATGGAGGTCTACCAGCGGCTGGTGGAGATCCGCTCGCAGATCGAGCAGATCCAGGGGCAGATCAACTCCTTCGACAAGCGGGCCGCCCTCTCGACGATCAATCTGGAGCTGGTCCCCACCGAGGCCGCCCGTCCGGTGGCCGATTCCTCCTGGCAACCTTCGGACACGGTCCGCTCCGCCTTCCGCAGCCTCGTCGATTTCCTGCGGTGGCTGGTCGACTTCCTGATCTACGCCCTGATCGTGCTGGTGCCGGTGGGGCTGGTGATCGCGGTGGCGATCTTCCTGCTGCGCTGGATCTTCCGCCGGCTGGGCTGGTCCTTCAGGAGGCGGCGAGAGCCGCTCGAACCACCTCCGCCAGATGCGACGTTCTCCGGCCGGTGAGTTGAGCGATCTGCTCCCGGCAACTGAAGCCGTCGGCGAGCACCAGCGTGTCCGGAGATGCCGAGCGCACGGCCGGGAGGAGGGCGCGTTCGGCGCAGGCGACCGAGACGTCGTAGTGGTCGGTCTCGAAGCCGAAGGCCCCGGCCATGCCGCAGCAGCCGGAGTCGAGGACCTCGAAGTCCATCCCCATCCGCGCCAGCAGCTCGCGGTCGGCGGCCATCCCCATCACCGCGTGGTGATGGCAGTGGCCGTGGACGAGCGCTTGTCCGCGCCGTTGGGGCAGCTCGACCTTCCCGCGGACCAGATACTCGGCCAGGGTGAAGGTCTGGGCCGAGAGCCGGCGGGCGGTCGCGTCCTCGGGGAAGAGGTTGACCAGCTCGTCGCGGAACACGGCCACACAGCTCGGCTCCAGGCCCACCAGCGGCAGGCCGGCGTCGATCTCCGGCCGCAGGGTATCCAGGATCTGGCGGAGCTGGCGGCGGGCGAGGTCGAGCATGCCGAAGTCGTAGAGCGGCCGGCCGCAGCAGAGGGTCCGGCGGGGGATGGCGACCCGCTGCCCGGCGGCCTCCAGGACCTCGGTGGCGGCGCGGGCGATCTCCGGCTGGAAGAAGTTGGTGAAGGTGTCCGGCCAGAGGAGGACGGTGGGAGAGTCCGCGGAACGGAAGCCGTCGCGGAAGGTCCGGGGCGCGAAGGCCGGAATCCGGCGCTCCGGATGGATTCCGGCGAGCTTCTTGGCCAGCCTGGAGGATGCGAGCCCGCCGGCGATCTCCGGGAACCGTGAGGCCAGCCGGGCCCACCAGGGGACGAGTCCCAGGGCGTAGGCGGTCCGGGGCCGGGGGCGCCCCTGGTAGTGGTGATGGAGGAACTCGGCCTTGTAGGTCGCCATGTCGACCCCGGCCGGGCACTCGGTCCGGCACCCCTTGCAGGCCAGGCAGAGGTCGAGGGCGTCGAGCACCTCCTCGCTCCGCCAGCCGTCCCGGATCACCTCCCCCTCGAGCATCTCGTAGAGCAGGCGGGCGCGGCCACGGGTGGAGTGCTTCTCCTCGCGGGTGACCTGGAAGCTCGGGCACATGATGCCGCCGGTCCCCTTCCGGCACTTGCCGACCCCCACGCAGCGGGTCGCCGCGCGGGCGAAGCCGCCGCCGTCCCCCGGATAGCCGAAGACCGCCGGGGGATCGGCGAGGCGGAGCGGCGGCCGGAGATCCGCGTCGAGGGGGTAGGGATCGACCTTCTTGCCGGGGTTCATCCGGTTCGCGGGGTCCCAGATCGCCTTGAATTCGCG
>Ga0070666_10002104_pt1 | contig 12094 bp, 14 predicted proteins | sample KBSS23metaG_FD_64677 | JGI IMG/M metagenome (GOLD analysis project Ga0070666, IMG submission 64677) | Switchgrass rhizosphere microbial communities from Kellogg Biological Station, Michigan, USA - KBS S2-3 metaG | ecosystem: Host-associated > Plants > Roots > Rhizosphere > Soil ... | reverse complement strand
TAGTCGACGATGGCGACAAAGCATGCGCTTCAAATCCAGGGGTTGAATTTGAATTCTCGTCCGAACCTCAAAAAATCAATCTTTCACTTTGCTTCTTATGCTCCGAGGCTGAATTACGCGATCCGTCCGGAAAGTTACTCGGCCACGCCGACTTTTTGGAGACAAGGTCAAACCTTCTTGCCTTTGTGAAGACCGTCTTTCCGAATGACCCCGACATTCAGAAGATCGATGAGTCGGGACAAGGTCTTGAGTTAGAAGGACGACCTGGCATGCGTCCAAAATGACAACCGAGTAGCATTGCACCGTGCTTGGAAAGACGATGGAAGCGGAGATCCGCGAGCAGCCCGCCGCGCTCGCTGCGAATTGCGAGCGGTACGGCGCGGAGCTCACAAAGATTCTCAAGGGTCAAAAGTTCGACATGGTGCTTATCGCGGCCCGCGGATCGTCGGACCACGCCGCCCTCTATGCACGCTATCTCATCGAGATATTTCTCGGCATTCCCGTAAGCTTGGCCGCACCGTCCGTGTTCACGAAATACGGCGGAAAAGTGAAGTATCCCAACTGCTTGTGCATCGGCATTTCGCAGAGCGGCGCCGCGCCTGATGTCGCTGAGGTTGTCGAAACTCTTCGCGAAGATGGACACATGACCCTGGGGATCACCAATACCGAAGGCTCCCGCTTGACGGAAGTTGCGGAGCACTCGTTGTGCCTTGGAGTCGGCCCCGAGAAGTCTTTGCCCGCGACCAAAACGTATTCCGCTTCCCTCCTCGCAATGTATCAAATCGTCGCGGCGATCGGCGCCAGAGTGGAGCCTTGCGCTCAGGCTTTGCCCGATGATTCGTGGGTGGAATCCACGCGGCTTGCCGCCGTTGCTGCAGGACCGACCGTCACTTCTCGTGTTCCGCTGTTCTCTCTGGGTCGAGGTTATGGATTTGCGACGACCTTGGAACAGGCGCTGAAATTGATGGAGTGCGCGTTGATCGCGTGCAAGGGATATTCGATTGCGGATTTCGAACACGGCCCAAAGGCGTTGGTCGATAAGCGGAGTGGCGTGATTGCTTTTGGTCCTGTTCCGGAAATGGAATGTGCTGTGGTCCGCTGCCCGGATACGCCAGCGCACGTTTCCGAACCGCTCCGACCGATTTGGGATGCGTTCTTCGCGCAGTGGATAGCGCTAGAAGCCGCACGAATTATGGGCGTCGATCCCGACGCGCCACGGAATTTGAACAAGGTGACTCGGACTCTGTAGTGCGGTATGGAGTGCGGCGCCCTGGCGCCGCTTTACTGTTCACCGTACAGAAAACACATCCGCTCTGATCCGAGCCCGCTGATCAACAACCTCTCCTTCTTATTCGAAAGAAGTTGCTGCGTCCAATCCGTGAATCCGCCGTCGCCGATATTCTGCTCGACGCCGTCTTCACCGCCCACAAATATCCAAAAGCAAAACGGATAGTAATAGCCCTTCGCTTGGATACGATCTGGCTGAGCCTCGATCTCCACATTCGGAAATTGTCCTCGCAGCTCGCTCTTAACCGATTCTAAAACGTCGCCGAGTTGTTCGCTAAAATCCGTGAGACCCACTTTTAAGTTTCCGTGGGTGTAACCAGTCTTCTTCAGATCATCGAGCGTTTGCAGATAAACACCGATGTGACCAACCAAAGCATCTCTTTCGAAATCCCTATTGCTAGAATTCTTTCCCGCCGTGCACATTGAGAACACACGGAAGTGCGCGAACGATGCGGGACCACTGAATGGCTGTGCTCGCAACAATCGATGGCTCGCGCACAAGCGAACAACATCTTCCTTCTTCCGACGCACCGCGCACTCCAGCGCCATCACGTTCGTCGAATCGGAAACGACCTCGCTGTTTCGGTTGGTAGAAACGATATTGTTCTGGCTCACTTTCGCAATCGCGGATACCGTCCCGAGAGGAGTGACCGGCGATAGCTCGATCGGAGTAAAGCCGCGAGATACTGCGACGTCAAAGGCAATTCGATCAAGCTCGATGATCTTTCGCGGGTCGACCTTGGAATGCCGAGCAAATCGATCCTCGCGACTGCGCGCAAGAACCGATGCGGGCGTTAGGTTTTCGCCGCGTAACCGTGAGACCTCTAGGAGCAATGACTGCAGATCCGTCGGCGACATGTTCGTCAACGCATCCAAGAGGTTCTTGTCTTGGGTATCGCGCAGAATTCGCTCGATGTGACCGGGCCGCATTTCTAAGTGTAGACCGTCTATGGTCGTCGTAACGGGCTTCACCTGAGTCCGTCTTAGTCTTGGAAAGAGTCCACTCGATGATCTATTCCGCCCTTCTGGCTGCGATATCGATTTCCCACACAAATTATGTGGACATCCCTGGAACGTGGAAGGCTGGGATTAGCACGACCCACTCAGCGCTCCAGATCACCAAGGGCCGCGGAAACTCATTTGAAATCCGCGCGAGTAGCCGAGGCTGCTTTATGTCAGAAGTCGACGTTGTCCGCGCCACCTATCAAGATGGCCGCCTTAATTCGTCTTCCAAATTGCCAGGGTTCTTAGGACTCGAATTCCCCTTGGTTTTTCTACCAACGGAAAGGGGTGAATTTCTGGTGCCGGCAAACCGAGTCGAGTCGTTTAAGAGCGAAGTCGCACGCGCCGAACCCTCCATCTATTGGCACGGCTTCACGCGCGCAAAGAATTTTAAGCATGAGATGATGCATTCTTGCGGCGTAACGCATTCGAGTCAAGATGCCTACAAAGGAAGAGTGCTTGATCACTCGCGAACGCCCACATATCGGGCTTACGCCTGCAACAACATTGCTGCGTGCTGCATTATCAATGTCATCGGGGAAGGCGGGAATGGGAGCGTCTGCAAGCGAGCGATCCTATCCTATGTCCCGGGGCGTGATGATACAGTTCTCAGATACGATCCGCGATGTCGAATTACATGAACGACTTCCGAAAATGGGGCCCTTGCGTCTCGCTGGCTCTGGCGGCCGCGGCTTTGGTGCAACCTTGGATTTCCGCTTTCAAGCCAGGTTGGCTTCACCATTTAAGGCACTCTGATAACATGGATGTGATCTTGTGGGGGTGCCTCGGAGTTGCGATTTTGTCAAATTTGGTTGGGGTGTTGACAGTTGTTATTCGCCGAGAAGCCATATCTTTTGCAGTGCTAGCAATCGCTGTCATTGTCTTATATTTCAACATATTCTACGCCGTGCGCGAGTTCGCTTATGGGCGTCAGTCGTATCGTGAAGTTTCGGACCCTCACTTGGAGACATGTGCCGCTTTAACAAACTTTCGATGTGGGGAAGTGGGGCGAGTGTTCACTAGTCGATTTCCGATGCATATCGCGAACCACGTGCAAGAGGAAAGTTAATGCTAATCACGAATTACCACACGGTTGGCGAAAACAGACGGAGGAATGAGGACTCAGGCTTGGGACTATAAGCGCTACCTCCTGGCTCGGAGCTGAAATATTATGCCGGTAACCAACTATCACTCAGTCAATGGCGGAATTTTTGGCGAGACGAACTCCAGTGGACGCTTGAGCTATTTGGGTGATCGGAACGGATGCGTACTTGGTACGAGTCTTCAAAACACTTCGCATCCATTTACTGCGAGGTATAAGCCTTTTGGATCTTCGCTCGCGCAATCTGGAGTAGCCCCAAGCTTCCGCTGGAATGGAATTTGGGGCATCCGGGCCATGGACAGGAATTTTTCAGAGTACTACGTCCGGGCTAGGCACTACACCACGAATCCAGGTAGTTGGACAGCCCGCGATCCGTTGTGGCCGCTTCAGCCCGCATACATCTACGTGAATAATAATCCATTGAAATATGTTGATCGTAATGGAATGCAGTTGTTTGCAAATAGACCTTTCCTTTGAACTTGGCGAGTGGGGAAATGTTATTGATGCTTCCGAGCGATTTAGGGGTGTTGCGCCGGAGCCGCCACCTTCGAGCCGGCTGTCGCCACCGTTGCCCATTGAGGGATCGGGCAATTGTCCAGTTTCGCAACGCAATTCAAGTCAGATAATGAGACCTTTGGCCGGAACCAAGCCTAAGCAATTGTACATGCCTAGGGAGGTTGGGGATTCGGGACGATGCTCAAAAGCTGAGCTTGCGAGGATCCGAAACGCTAAAAATCGGCATTGCCCTGGCGACAAATATAGTGCGTTCAAATTTAGTTCGTGTACAAAACCCAACACTACTTGTGCGGAGCTAGCGAACGCAATAAACGAGCGAAATCTATGCGCGGCATTGCGGGCAGTGCAAGTAGCCCGATGTTTCCCGAAAGGAACAGCCCAACATGATGGTCAACAGGAAGCAGTCGATGCTGTCAGAAAAGGCGCGGACTGGTGCGCAGACAGAGCCCGCAAGATGGGCTGCTTTACCTCGCATCCGACCTTTGCAAACTATGTCATATAACAGCGCGCTCGTGAAGAGGATTGAGGAGGCATTCGAATCGGAACTGCCACCGAAGGCAATTCTTAAACCCGAATTCGAATCTATCCAGGAAGCCGCAGATATCGTCGAGCATCTGATTGGGCGAAGATGGCGTGACGTCGACATTGAAAATAATTCGTGGCTTCTGTGGCAAGTTGTCTGGTTTACCAAGGAAGCCTTTCTGTATTACATGCCAGCCTTTTTGGTTGCCACTGTCAAGGACGGTGAGATTGAGAACCTTTGCTTTCTAGCTCAGTTTACGCGCCACGTTGCGAGGAGGGAGGGATTGTCGGTTCCCCTGTTCTTTCAGTCCTTGACTCCAAAGCAATTCGCGGCAGTGGCCCAAGTAATCAGATACTTGGTTGATTCGGATTTCTGCGGAGATGGCTCAGCTGGAGAACTAGCTGCTTATTTTCTCCCTACGGAATCAACAGACGAAACGTTGGAACCGTAAAGTGAACGCCTCCTTAGGAGTTAGGCATCTTCTACGGTAAAGCAATATTTACCGGCCAGCAATACAAAGTGCTGAGCGAACCGGATCAACGAAATGAAGAAGCCCTCCGAATCAGTGGGAGATCACCGGTCGAATTTGACGCTCATCGTCGGGCGGAGCCGGCGACGATTCGCATGGCTGCTTCTTCGTCGTGGGTGTTGAAGTCGGGCATCTTCAGGTTCTCGTTCTGCCCAACAGTAAGTGGCCGGGCTTTCGCCCGGCCAGCTTCAATCGGCTACGTCGCAGGTGCGACAGCGACATGATCAAACGTGCGAAGCACGTATCCATCAAAGCAGATCGCACCCCGGGGCGTGACTCCCCACAACTGATACTGCTTCTCACCATGCCTCACAACCCGACCGAGGGAAAGCGAAAGCGCACGCATTCGCTCCCACCCGGCGTCATTGACACGAGGGTCGAGAGTGCCTTGCAACACCTCAACCAGCTCCGACGCTTACAATAGCTTGCTTCCTCAAAGTCAAGCATGATCGTGCAGTACTCGAACGAATCGGCAGCGCTTTCAGGACTTACCGTTAGGCAGGTGGCCAAAAAGAAGGGCCGCCACAATTGGCGACCCCTGTCAACGCTTAGCGCTTAACGCTCAGCGCGCTTACTTCTCTTCCTTGAACTCCGCGTCGATGACGTCTTCCCCGCCGCCGTGACCGGCTGCGGCTCCGACCGGCTCCTCTTCCTGAACGGAAGCGGAGGGCTCACCTTCGCTCGAGTTCTTATAGAGTTGCTCGGCGATCGCGTGGCTCTCGCGCTCGAGTTCGCTGAACTTCTCTTGAATCTCGTTGGCGTCCTCGCCCTTCAAGACCTTGTTCAGCTCTGCGATCTTTTCTTGCGCGCTGCTCTTCTGAGCCTCGCTGATCTTGTCGCCCGCCTCTCGCATCGTGCGCTCGGTGCTGTAGATCAACTGCTCCGACTTGTTGCGGATCTCGATGATCTCTTGCGACTTGCGATCGGCTTCGGCATTCATCTCGGCCTCGCGCACCATCTTCTCGATCTCCTCGCGATTGAGGTTGCCCGAGTTCGTGATCGTGATCGCCTGCTTCTGCCCCGTTGCCTTTTCTTGCGCCGCTACGTGAAGGATTCCGTTCGCGTCGATGTCGAACGTAACTTCGATCTGAGGCACTCGCGCCGGCGCCGGCGGAATTCCGCTCAGGTGGAATCGGCCAAGGCTCTTATTGTCGCGAGCCATTGGTCGCTCACCCTGAAGAATATGGATCTCCACTTCAGGCTGATTGTCGGCAGCGGTCGTATAGACGCGACTCTTCTTTGTGGGGATCGTCGTATTGCGCTCGATCAGCTTATCGAAGATGCCGCCCTGCGTTTCTACACCGAGCGAAAGAGGCGTCACGTCGAGAAGAACGATGTTCTTCACTTCGCCGCCAAGAACGCCCGCCTGAATCGCCGCGCCAACCGCAACGACTTCGTCAGGGTTCACCGATCGGTTCGGGTCTTTGCCCGTGAGCTTCTTAACGAGATCTTGGACCTGCGGCATACGTGAAGAACCGCCGACCATGATCACTTCGTCGACATCGCCTGCCTTTGCCTTCGCGTCGTCCAGCGCCTGATTGAACGGCTTCTTCACGCGCTCCATCAAGTCCGCCGTCATCTCTTCGAACTTCGCCCGAGACAACTGATAGTCCAAGTGCTTCGGTCCGGACGAATCCGCCGTGATGTACGGAAGGTTGATGCTCGTCGTCATCTGCGATGACAATTCGATCTTCGCGCGCTCCGCTGCTTCTCGCAATCGCTGAAGGGCAGCTTTGTCCTGCTGAAGATCAACGCCTTGGTCCTTCTTGAATTCAACAACTAGCCAGTCGACGATCTTCTGATCGAAGTCGTCGCCGCCGAGGTGTGAGTCACCCGCGGTGGAGCGAACTTCGAAAACGCCTTCACCGACGTCGAGAACGGAAACGTCGAACGTACCGCCGCCAAGGTCGAAGACGAGGATCGTTTCGTTTGCCTTCTTGTCGAGGCCGTAAGCAAGGGATGCAGCGGTCGGCTCGTTGATAATTCGAAGAACTTTGAGACCTGCGATCTCGCCCGCGTTCTTGGTCGCGGTTCGCTGCGCGTCGTTAAAGTACGCGGGGACGGTGATGACCGCCTGATCGACCTGCGTGCCCAAATAGGCCTCCGCGTCGGCCTTCAGTTTCTGAAGGATCATCGCGGAGATCTCTTCCGGCGTGTAGTCCTTGCCGACCGCAGGGATATTGACGGTGACGTTGTCTCCCTTGCCCGGCTTGACCTTGTAGCTGACGCGGCGAGTCTCGTCCTTCACCTCGTCCAGCTTGTGGCCCATAAAGCGCTTGATGGAATAAACCGTGTTCTCGCTGTTCACGACGGCCTGACGCTTGGCGGTAACCCCGACCAGTCGCTCTCCGTTCGGCTTGAAGGCAACGACGCTGGGGCAGGTTCTTGCGCCCTCAGCGGTGCTGATAACTACCGGTTCGCCGCCTTCCATCACCGCGACAACCGAGTTTGTGGTTCCTAAGTCGATTCCTACTGTTTTGCCCATTTGTGTTCAATTCTATTCCTCATTTAGCCAAGTAGTTGCAAGCCACTTGAGTGTATGAGGCTCAATACCTATTGATACTCAAATTGTACCGAATTGGTTCCAAACGGGGGCAGGTCTTGGGTGTTTGGATCTCGATTCCGAGCTCCACGCTCCGAGTTCCGAGCTAAAGAGGACGGGCCACGTGCATTCGTGTCACGTGGCCCTATGAGAGGTATTGCAGTGCCCTGGAGCGACTAAAGCAAGGTGAAAATCCGCTCACGAACGGGGCAATTCCTGCGGGGTCACTACGGGTTTTCCATCCCACCACCAGCCGCCCGCCCGCGCTAGTACTAGAAAACCTTTAAGCTTGTGGCGATGGCGCGGACAGACCAGCTTCCGACACGTGTAAGCCCGTATAGTCGCCCGGCGATTCCACGAGTTCCGCATTTACGGGGGACTCAATGATCTCGCGCCAGCGCGTCTCCAATTCGTCCTGATCCCTGATGATTCTGTCGTAGCTCTCGGTGTAGAACGGAGGAAATCGCTCACCCGTCTTCTTGATGATCTGCTTCCCTACTCGGGTCTTTTCCTTCTCGACGATCTGAGCGAGTTCGTATTTGACGCCCTCTACGTGCTCTCGGACGGTGAAGATCAACTCCGTGTTTTCCGGCAGCACGCACACGACCAGGAGATCCCACCGCTTGGTGTCCGGTCGCATCAATGCACGGAGCAGGGCCACTCGTTCCGACTCATCCAGCGCTCGACGATGGCGAAAGGTGACGTAATAGGTGACGTCATCCGCGCGCCAGTGCGGCAACCGCCCACGCCAGATCGAGAAGTTCTTGAACTTTGGCAACTTGCGTAAGCTTATCCAACAACTATGGAATCTTGTGAGGAACTTGGATATCAAATCTGCAAGGGGGTTCTCAGCACAGAAGAAGTATCGGGCCTCATAGCCGCCACAGAACTGCACGATTCGTCTACCCACACGCGGCAGGGTTCTGTTTACGCGAACAGGAGCGCCATCGACATCGATGCGGTTCAAGAAATTGCGCGTGCTGGCCACGTCCGATCCTTAGCCACTCGCGTTCTTGGCGCAACTTCATTTGCCGTGCGTGCAATTCTTTTCGACAAAGTCGAAGGCGCAAACTGGAAAGTGCCATGGCATCAAGACCTCACTATTTCAGTAAAGGGTCGAGACGACGTTGATGGCTACGGTCCATGGTCAATGAAGGAAGGCACACCTCATGTTCAACCACCCGCTGAAATCTTGGAGCAAATGATTTCGATACGACTGCACCTTGATAATTGCGGAATTGAAAACGGACCACTCCGTGTAATTCCGAAATCCCATCTTGCCGGTCGAATACCCGAATCGCAAGTTGATACGATCGTGCAATCCACTGGGGGGATTCCACTCACTTGCAAAGTCGGGGACGCCATTCTCATGCGACCTTTGCTGCTCCACGCGTCTTCCCCCGCAACATCACCAAACCATCGCCGCGTGTTGCACATCGACTTCGCAAACTGCGAACTCGCTCCTCCACTGCAGTGGGCGAATAGAATTAGCTAAGCGCGGCGTCGCCGCGCTCACCGGTGCGAACGCGAATCGCATCGATCACATCGGAAACAAATATCTTCCCGTCCCCGATCTCCCCTGTCTTCGTCACACGCTCGATCACTTCCAAAACCTCTTCCAACTCGGAGTCCTTCACCACGATCTCGAGCTTCATCTTCGGAAGGAGATTCACCGCGTACGTGCTTCCCCGATACTTGTCGGTCCGACCCAGTTGCCGGCCATAGCCCCGCACCTGTTCGCAAGACATTCCCAAAATGCCAACTTCCTCGAGCGCGGCTTTCACCTCGTCGAGTTTGTTTACGCGGATGTAAGCGTCGACTTTCTTCATATCAGAAACTAAACGTCAACGACCACGTCGCATACTTTCCGCGAATATATCCTGCGTACAGCGTTGCGTTCACGTCGCGACTGCCTGCTTTGAAGTGACCCAGATTTCCCGCCACGCCGTAATTCCAGTTGTACGTGTCGTACTCCGCGAGCGCCTTGAAATTTCCAAATGTCTGGCTCGCGTTTCCAAACACGCCACCAAATCTCTGATTGCCAATCCCCAGAGAAACATATCCGCCTTCTACAGGGTTCGCCGTTCCGACAACAAACGGTGATCGCGAAGAACGATGCTCACGCGGACGGAACGTATGCGTGATCCCTTGCACGTCTTGAACGCCGGCCGCCCACGTCACTGTCCCCGATTGATTCGGCGTGAACAAGATATTCGTTGCTACCTCGTCATTGATGTGAACGCTAATGGGCATCAATGCCAAAGTCCACGCACCGATGCGAGAAGGAATTCCCACCATCAGCTCGCCGGTACCGCTCGAAGTTTGTCCAGAGGCGTTCGTATCAAATCCACGAAACCTCATATCGGAACTCGCGGAGTTCACCCCCATGGCCCAATGCCAATGATCGAGCGAATAAGCGATCGGCGTGCTGAATGCCATCGCTCCCGCAAAGCTCGGCGTGCCGTTTCGCAAAACGCCAAAAGAGCCGCCGGGCAAACCAGACATCTCGCGCGTTTCCGGAAAACGGCCCGATCCGATCAGTTCGGATTGGCAATATCCAAGAGAGGCGAAACCCACCAGAGCCAGAGCACAGCAAAACCGCATGTGCAGATTATGCCCACCTAAAAGCGTGAGGGCCGCCCGAAGGCGGCCCTCAACATCGATTTCAAAGCTTTTGACTACTCAATCGAAATGAACTGAGCGGAGTTGTGCTTTCCGCCAGCCTTTGCCTTTCCTGGGGGCTTCGTTGGGTTGACGTTCTGGCCAGCATCCGAATCGCCCGATGATCCGCAACCGATCACCTGCAGCATCATGATTGCAGCCGCGCCGATGAGCGCAAGCTTTGCTACGTTAAATTTCTTCATATTTGTATCAATGCACCTCCAAGGTTATGTGACAGGTCCTCTCGAACACCATCTGACCGGCTTTACCCAAGATCCCTCGAAATAAATACTTCTCAGTCTCTAGGCTCAGTGCCGAGCCTTATTAATGAACAGCTTCGGTCATATTGTAACAAGATTTGCCTACCAGATAGTGGAATCGAGCCACGTTCGACGCAATTCACCTTCGAATTCGGCGGGCGGCCGGACTCTATCGTATGACGAATCCTTTGCTCCAAAAGACTTCTCCGGCTGCATTTTTGCTCCTGGCATGTCGATCGCGACGCGGGGACACCACGTTCTTCACTGCTTGGTGCCATTAACGGCTCAGCCCGTTCAAACGATTTTTGAAATTATCACGACGACTGGTCCCAATAAACGATAGGACTGTGCAACCCAACCTTAGTACACACGTCTGCACCCAATTCGCCTCCTCTCACTGGCGGATTGGGAGACACGCGATGCAGACCTGGATCACTAAAAACCTGCCCATCGAACAGCTCAGGCGACTGGACTTTCTGGTCGGCGAATTCTCGTCCTGGCACACCATGTGGCCAGTCGGGCGCTCTCCGGTCCAGTTCAGAAGCGTCGTCCGAGCCTATCGGGAAGGCTGCGACCGCTTCCTACGGATGGAGCAATTCAGCGACGTGCCCGGAATTGGGCTCGTCAGCTCGACGGAAATGTTCACGTTCAACCGGCGAGAATCTAACTTCGAAGCCTTCGGCTTCTCGACCGCCCACGAAGAATCCCTCATGAAGTTCCACGGAGGCTGGGAAGGCGATCGGCTCATTCTCACCTCGACCCCCGCCCGAGGCTACGCCGGGTTCGAGCGGTACCGACACACCTTCACCCCAACGGAAGCCGGGTTCGACTTCCTGGAGGAGCGCTGGGACATCTGTGGGTTCGTTCGGCACATGCAAGGGAGCTACCTGCTGTGCCCGATTTGAGGGCTCAAGGCTCGGGGCTCGGAACCCCCAAACCGGCAATTCCGAGCTCCGCGTTCCGAGTTCCGAGTTTGAAAGAGCCCCAAGCCCCGAGCCCCAAGCCCCGAGCCCCACGCTCATGCTATAATTGACCTTCGACTCTTAAGACAGCCGGCGGCGTAAAGCCTTAATCGGTCATTCAGGACCGACCTGCCGAGGGGTGGAGAACAACCAGAATTGTGGGGCGGACATTCTTGTCTGCTGAACCAGTTTGTGGGGTCTTCGCACTTCGGCGCGAAGGCCCCACACGCATTTTTGGCGGATCAAAAGAGTCTAGGGAAAGCCTATGCCAACCGCAGAAAAGGCACAAACCATCGAGCAAGCGAAGGACTGGTACGCCAAGTCCGCGGGCGTGATCTTTAGTGATTACCGCGGTCTGAAGGTGCAAGAGATCCAGCAGCTTCGGAAGGACCTTCGCAAGAAGGGCGGCGAGATCCACGTCCTCAAGAACACCCTGTTCCGAAAGGCAGCGGGTGACGACGTCGAGAAGCTCCCGGCCGATCTTCACAACGGACCCACCGCCGTCACCTTCGTTTTTGAAAACGAAAGCGACTGCGCCAAGGCTCTGCTCGATTACGCCAAAACAAACAAGAAACTTATCATTAAGGGCGGCTTCTTTGGAGGCCGCGCACTCAACGCCAAGGAAGTAGAAGCGTTTGCCGCGCTTCCTCCTCGCGATGTGTTGATCGCCCAAGTCATCGGAACCATCGTGGCGCCGCTGTCTCAATTGG
>Ga0070666_10002096_pt1 | contig 12133 bp, 15 predicted proteins | sample KBSS23metaG_FD_64677 | JGI IMG/M metagenome (GOLD analysis project Ga0070666, IMG submission 64677) | Switchgrass rhizosphere microbial communities from Kellogg Biological Station, Michigan, USA - KBS S2-3 metaG | ecosystem: Host-associated > Plants > Roots > Rhizosphere > Soil ... | reverse complement strand
CCCTACATCAACGTCGATCCGGGCACGATGAGCCCGTTCCAGCACGGCGAGGTGTACGTCACCGACGACGGTGCCGAGACCGATCTGGACCTGGGTCATTACGAGCGCTTCGTGCGCACGCGCCTGACCGGCAAGAATTCGATTACCACCGGCAAGATCTATGAAGCGGTGATCCGCAAGGAGCGCCGCGGCGACTATCTCGGTGCTACCGTGCAGGTGATTCCGCACATCACCGATGAGATCAAGTACTGCATCCATGAAGCCACGCGTGGCTACGACGTCGCGCTGGTGGAGATCGGCGGCACCGTCGGCGATATCGAATCGCAGCCGTTCCTCGAAGCGATCCGTCAGATCCGCATCGAACATGGCGCCGACAAATGCCTGTTCATGCATTTGACGCTGGTGCCGTATATCAAGGCCGCCGGCGAGATCAAAACCAAACCGACCCAGCATTCGGTGAAGGAATTGCGTGCGCTCGGTATCCAGGCCGACGTACTGCTGTGCCGTTCCGAGCAGCCGTTGCCGCAGTCGGACCGGCGCAAGATCGCACTGTTCACCAACGTGCCGGAAAAGGCCGTGATCAGCGCCATCGACGTCGACACGATCTACAAACTGCCGCTGTGGCTGCACTCGCAAGGGCTCGATGACATCGTCGTCTCGCACCTGCATCTGGATGCGAAGCCCGCGAATCTGAATGAGTGGGAACGTACGGTCGAAGCGGTCGAGCATCCGAAAGACGAAGTCAACATCGCCATCATCGGCAAATACGTCGAGCACAAAGACGCCTACAAGTCACTCGCTGAAGCACTGCGTCACGGCGGACTCAAGCAGGCCACGCGCGTGAACCTGCGCTGGTTGGAGGCGGAGGATCTGGAAGCGCACGGTACGGATGCCCTCAATGACATCGACGGCATTCTCGTGCCCGGCGGTTTCGGCAAGCGCGGTTTCGAAGGCAAGATCGCGGCGGCTAAGTTTGCGCGCGAGAACAAGATTCCGTACTTCGGCATCTGTTACGGCATGCATGCCGCCGTGGTCGATTTCGCGCGCAGCATTGCCGGGTTGCCGGGTGCCAGTTCCAGCGAGAACGACAAGCACTGCGCCGATCCGGTGATCGCGTTGATCACCGAATGGACCACCGGCAGCGGCGACGTCGAGAAGCGCGATGAGTCTTCGGACAAGGGCGGCACGATGCGGCTCGGCGCACAGGAATGCAGGCTCAAGGCCGGCAGCATTTCACGCGAACTCTACGGCCAGGACGTGATCCGCGAACGCCACCGTCATCGCTACGAATTCAACAACCGCTATCGCCAGCAGTTCGAGGATCTCGGACTGGTAATCGCCGGCAAGTCCATGGACGACCTGCTCGTGGAGATGGTCGAGCTGTCGCCGCAGAAACATCCCTGGTTCGTCAGTTGCCAATTCCATCCGGAATTCACCTCGACGCCACGCGATGGCCACCCGCTGTTCATGGGCTTCGTGCGCGCCGCGCGCGAGTACAAGCTCGTGCGCAACGCGCCGCGCCTGGCGCGGGAAGCGGCCGCGTGAAGCTGTGTGGTCGAAGTCGGCGACAGCCGACTGAGGGCGAGACACGGATGTCGAGCGGGCGGACTCCACGGAGCGGTCTATGAACCTTTGTGGCTTCCAGGTCGGCCTCGACCAGCCTTTGTTCCTCATCGCCGGCCCCTGTGTTGTCGAATCGCGGCAACTGCAGATCGATACGGCCGGCAAGCTCAAGGAAATCACCGGCAAGCTCGGCATTCCCTTCATTTTCAAGTCGAGCTTCGACAAGGCGAACCGCACGTCCGCAGCGAGTTTCCGCGGTCCGGGACTTGAAGAAGGCCTGCGCATCCTGGCCGAAGTCAAAAGCCAGATCGGTGTGCCGCTGCTGACCGACGTGCACGAATACACGCCGCTCCACGAGGTCGCAGCCGTCGTCGATGTGCTGCAGACGCCGGCATTCCTGTGCCGGCAAACCGATTTCATCCAGAACGTCGCCAAAGCCGGCAAGCCCGTGAACATCAAGAAGGGCCAGTTCCTGTCGCCGTGGGAAATGAAGCATGTCTCGGCGAAGGCAAAGGCAACCGGCAACGAACAGATTATGGTCTGCGAACGCGGTGCGAGTTTCGGCTACAACAATCTCGTTTCCGACATGCGCAGCCTGAGCGTCATGCGCGACACCGGCTGCCCGGTTGTGTTCGACGCCACGCATTCCGTGCAGCTGCCCGGCGGCGCGGGCGGCAAGTCCGGCGGCCAGCGCGAGTTCGTGCCGGTATTGTCGCGCGCTGCGGTTGCCGTGGGCATCGCTGGCATCTTTATGGAAACCCATCCCGATCCGGACAAGGCGCTTTCCGACGGCCCGAATGCATGGCCGCTGGGCAAAATGGAAGCGCTGCTGGAAGTTCTGGTCGCGCTCGATCGCGGCGTAAAACAGCACGGCCTGCTGGAAATGAATTCCTGACACTTTTGCAGAAAAAGCCACAATGACGCAAATTACAAAAATTCACGCCCGCGAAATCCTCGATTCGCGCGGCAACCCGACGCTCGAAGCGGAAGTGACACTGGCTGATGGCGCGCTGGGCCGCGCCGCGGTGCCGAGCGGCGCTTCCACCGGCTCGCGTGAAGCGGTGGAGCTGCGCGACGGCGACAAGGCGCGCTATCTCGGCAAAGGCGTGAAGAATGCCGTTGCCAACGTCAACGGGGCGATTGCGCAGGCGCTGCAAGGTTTTGACGCGGCGGATCAGAAAGGTCTCGACGACAAGCTGATCGCGCTCGATGGTTCGCCGAACAAGAGCCGTCTCGGCGCGAACGCGCTGCTCGGCGTGTCGCTCGCAAATGCGCACGCAGTCGCGGCGTCGAAGAAAATACCGTTGTGGGAATATCTTGCCGGTTCGCACGCGCCATCCTTGCCGGTGCCGATGATGAATATCGTCAATGGCGGCGCGCATGCAGACAACAACGTCGACATGCAGGAATTCATGGTGCTGCCGGTCGGTTTGCCGAATTTTTCCGAAGCGCTGCGCGCCGGAGTGGAGATTTTCCATGCGCTCAAGGGTGTGCTCAAAGCGAAAGGCCTGAATACCGCGGTCGGCGATGAAGGCGGGTTTGCGCCCGATCTGAAATCGAACGAGCAGGCGATCGAGACGATTCTCGAAGCGATCGGCAAAGCCGGCTACAAGGCGGGTAAGGATGTCTATCTCGGGCTGGACGTGGCGAGTTCCGAGTTTTACAAAAGTGGCGTCTACGATCTGGCAGGCGAGGGCAAGAAATTCTCGTCCGACGAACTGGTCGAGTTCTATGCCGGCTGGTGCGCGAAATATCCGATCATCACGATCGAGGACGGCATGGCCGAGGGCGACTGGGACGGCTGGAAAAAGCTCACCGACAAGCTGGGCAAGAAAGTGCAGCTGGTCGGCGACGACTTGTTCGTGACCAATCCGCAGATCTTCCGCGAGGGCATCGACAAGCACATTGCCAACGCCATCCTGATCAAGGTCAACCAGATCGGCACCTTGAGCGAGACACTTCAGGCGATCGCGATGGCCGATAAGGCGAACTACGCGGCGATCGTCTCGCACCGTTCTGGAGAAACCGAGGACACCACGATCGCCGACATCGCCGTGGCTACGACCGCGACGCAAATCAAGACCGGTTCCTTGTGCCGCAGCGACCGCGTCGCCAAGTACAACCAGTTGCTGCGCATCGAACAGGCGCTTGGAAGCGCGGCGAAGTACGCCGGCCGCGCCGCTTTCCCGAACGTGCCGGGGTTGGTCGGCTGAGCAGTGCTGCGCTATGTCGCTCTGATCCTGCTGATCCTGCTGCTGGCGCTGGAACTCAAACTCTGGACCGGCGACGGCGGCATGCGCGATGTTTGGCGCTTGCAGCAACGGCTCGACGAACAGAGGAAGGAAAACGCCAGACTCAAGCAGCGCAACGACGCGCTTGCGGCCGAGGTGCAGGACCTGAAGTCCGGCAAGGAAGCGATCGAGGAACGCGCGCGCTCGGAGCTCGGCCTGATCAAGCCCGGCGAGGTGTTCTACCAAATCGTCGAGCCGGTAGCCGGCGACCAGAAGAGCGACCATGACCGCAAATGACGCATTGTGGTGCGTCGTGCCGGCGGCGGGGCGCGGCCTGCGCTTCGGTGGCGACACCCCGAAGCAATATCTGCCGATTGCCGGCAAACCGTTACTGCTGCATACGCTGGAACGGCTGGCCGTGCATCCGCGCATAGCCGGATTGATCGTTGTGCTGGCCGCCGATGATGCGTATTGGCCGCGACTGCTCGACCTCGGCGGCAAGCCGATAGAAACGGCGATCGGGGGACGCGAGCGCGCGGATTCGGTGTTGGCGGGTTTGCAGGCATTGCCGCACGCAGTGCACGCGGAAGATTTCGTGCTGGTACACGACGCTGCCCGCCCCTGCGTGCGCGCGAACGACATCTCGCGGCTGATTGAATGTGCAGCAGGGGCGATTCTGGCGAGTCCGGTACGCGACACGATCAAGTCAAGTGACGAGACCGCGGATGGTGCGCCGCACATCGCGCATACTGTGCCGCGCGCCGGTCTGTGGCGCGCGCTGACGCCGCAGATGTTTCGCCGCGGCGAGCTGACGCGCGCATTGCAACACGCGCATCTGGCCGGCGGGGCTACCGACGAAGCGGCGGCGATGGAAGCGCAGGGGCACCGGCCCTTGTTGATCGAAGGCGCCGACGACAACATCAAGATCACGACCCCCGCCGATGTGACTCTGGCGGAATTTCTATTGACGAGGATCAGCTGATGCGCGTGGGCCAAGGCATCGACGTGCATGCATTCGGGCCCGGCGATCATCTCGTGATCGGCGGCGTGCGCATCGCGCACAGCCAGGGCATCGTCGCGCATTCCGACGGCGACGTCGCGATTCATGCGCTCTGCGACGCGATTCTTGGTGCCCTGGCTCTCGGCGATATCGGCCAGCATTTTCCGCCGACCGATGCGCGCTGGCGCGACGCCGACAGCCGCACATTTCTGCGCCATTGCGCGGACCTGATGCGCGACAACGGCCATGTACTCGGCAATGCCGACATCACGATCGTCTGCGAGCGCCCGAAAATCGCGCCGCATGCGCCGGCGATGCGCGCGAATCTCGCGGAGGATTTGCGCTGCGCAATCGGGCAAGTGAGCGTCAAGGCGACGACCAGCGAGAAGCTCGGTTTCACTGGACGCGGCGAAGGCATAGCGGCGTTTGCCGTCGTGCTGCTGAACCCGCAGTAGTGGAATTGCCGCACGCTTATGGCGGTCCGCCATTGCGCGCTGTCCTGCGCGCAACACCCGAGGATTTTTTCGTCGATGAGGATTTAGGCTTCGCGCCCGATGGCGCCGGCGAACACGTGTTCGTGCGTGTGGAAAAGCGCGGTGCGAACACGGACTGGGTCGCGCGCGAACTCGCGCGCTACGCGGGCGTGGAACCGGATGCCGTCAGTTATGCCGGTCTGAAGGATCGCCACGCGCTGACGCGGCAGACGTTCTCGGTGCAGTTGCCGCTGAAACGCGAAGTGGACTGGGCGGGTCTGCAGCATCCCGAATTCCGCGTGCTCGACGCGCTGCGCCACAGTCGCAAGCTCAAGCGTGGGGCGCTGCGCGGGAACTTCTTTCGCATCGTGTTGCGCGAAGTGAGCGGTGATCGCGCAGCGGCGGACAAGGCGCTGGCAAGCATTGCCGTTCACGGTGTGCCGAATTATTTCGGTGAACAACGTTTCGGCCGCGAAGGTGCGAACGTCGACAAGGCCCTGGCGATGTTCGCCGGCAGACGCGTGCAGCGCCACGAGCGTTCATTGCTGCTGTCCGCAGCGCGTTCGCATCTGTTCAATCGTGTGCTTGCTACTCGCGTTGAACGCGGCGACTGGAACCATCCGCTCGAAGGCGAGGTGTGGATGCTGGCCGGCACGCATAGCATCTTTGGTCCGGAGCTGCTGACGCCGGAACTCGTTGCACGGCACGCGCGCAATGATATCGACATCACCGGTCCGCTATGGGGCGAAGGCGAATTGCGCACGACTGGCGCAGTCAAGGAACTGGAAATTGCGATCGGCGCCGCACACGCGCAGCTCGTCGCCGGCCTGGTCAGCAACGGCTTGCGCCAGGAACGCCGCGCGCTTTGCCTGCGACCGACAGATTTATGCTCGCAGTGGCTCTCGGATTCTGCGTTGGAACTAAGCTTTGGGCTGGAGGCAGGAGCCTACGCGACGGTGCTACTGCGGGAAATCTGCGCCTATTGATCGTGCTTGAGCAGCACGACCACCGCACCGGTCCCGCCTTCCGCGGGTTTCGCCGAAGCGAAAGCGAGCACATCGGCACGCCGCCGCAGCAGGCCATCGACCAGACGCTTGATCACCGGACCTTCGGCGCGCGAGCGCAGGCCCTTGCCGTGGATGATCTTGACGCACAACCGGCCAGCGTGGCGCGAGGCGTCGAGAAATTCCTTGACGGCCACGCGCGCGACGGGCGCCGTCATCTGGTGCAGATCGATTTCGTCGGCAATGCTGTAGTGGCTGCGCTTGAGCTGGCGCAGCAGGCGCGGCGAGTGGCCGTCCTTGAGGTAGCTCAATTCCTCGCCGACTTCCATGTCGGCCGGATCGATTGAACTAGTCAGCAACTCGGCGCTGACTCGCGCCTCGTCGAGCAGGAACTGTTTTGGCTCAGGCGCCGGTTGCGGGCGCGTGTCCACGCGTTCATGCGCGCGCAGGCGGCGCACCGGCCCGATGGCCTCGGCAAACAGACGCAGATCTTCGTTGCTGATGGGTGGGCGTTGCTTCACGGTGATTCGACTCTAGCAGAGCGGGGTCCGCTACAATTGCGCATCCGTTCCGGAAGTTCGCATGCGCGTACTGGTCAGCAATGATGATGGAGTCGATGCGCCGGGAATAAAAGTCCTGGCGCGGCGTCTCGCCGTCGTCGGTGAAGTCATCGTCGTCGCCCCCGACCGCGACCGCTCCGGCGCCAGCAATTCGCTGACACTGGACGCGCCGATTCGGGTCACGCGTCTGGAAGACGGCCGCTACCGGGTCATGGGCACGCCGACGGATTGCGTGCATCTGGCGCTGGCGGGCCTGCTCGACAAGGAACCCGACATCGTCGTCTCCGGCATCAACAACTCGGCCAATCTCGGCGACGACGTGATCTATTCCGGCACCGTGTCGGCGGCGATGGAAGGGCGCTTCCTCGGTCTGCCGGCGATCGCCGTATCGCTCGCTGCGGTCGACCATCGTGGCGAGCACTACGCGACCGCGGCGCAGGCGGCATTGTCGATCATGCAACGTCTGCTCGTGGATCCTTTGCCCGCTGATACGATCCTCAACGTCAATGTACCGGATCGGCCATGGAGCGAAATCCGCGGCTTCGCGGTCACCCGTTTGGGTAGACGCCACCGCTCCGCCCCGTGCATCGCGCAGACCGATCCGCGCGGCCGACCGGTTTGGTGGATCGGCCCTCCGGGCGAAGCCGAGGACGCCGGGCCCGGCACCGATTTTCACGCCGTGCACGCGGGTTATATTTCGATCACGCCGATCCAGGTCGATCTCACGCGCTTCCAGGCGCTGGAGAAAGTCAGCAGCTGGGTCGGCTCGCTGTCGCTGGAACTGGGCGTGAGCGCATGAGCCTGTTCTCGCGTCCCACTGCCGAGGCGCGCGGTTTGGGCATGACCAGCCAGCGCGCGCGCGATCGGTTGATCGAACGGCTGAAGGCCGAAGGCATCGTCGATCGCCGGGTACTCGACGTGATCGCGCGCCTGCCGCGGCACCTGTTCATCGAAGAAGCGCTCGCTTCGCGCGCCTACGAGGACACGGCGTTGCCGATCGGTCAGGGTCAGACGATTTCGCAGCCGTATGTGGTCGCGCGCATGACCGAGGCGCTGATCGAGCCCAAAGTTCCGGCGAAAGTGCTGGAAATTGGCACCGGCTCGGGCTATCAGGCCGCCGTGCTCGCGACGATTTGTGGAAACGTATACACGGTCGAGCGCATCGAGGAGCTGTTGCGCGAAGCGCGCCGGCGCTTCCGCAAGCTTGGCTTGGCCAATATCCGCAGCAAGCACGACGACGGCAAGCTGGGCTGGCCTGAACACGGGCCGTTCGACGCGATCATGCTCACGGCGGCCGGCGAGTACGTCGACGACGCATTGTTTGCGCAGCTTGCGCCCGACGGCGTGCTGGTCGCGCCGGTCGGTCCGCCGGGTGCGCAAAGGCTGCTGCGTTATCGCAACGACAGCAAAGGTTGGACACCGGAAATGCTCGGTCACGTGAGTTTCGTGCCTCTGCTCGGTGGCATCGGATGAAGTTGTTCAAACCGTTGTATGAGTTCGCCCTGCGCTGGGCCGCGCATTCCGAAGCCGAATATTTTCTGGTGGGCTTGAGTTTCGTCGAAGCGTTCATTTTTCCGATTGCTCCTGAGGTGATGATTGCACCGATGACGTTGGCGAAACCGCAGCGCTGGGCGCGTTATGCCACGATCAGCCTGTGTGGCTCGGTCGCCGGAGCGTTCGTCGGCTATGCGCTCGGTCATTTCGCCTTTCACCTGATCCAGCCGCTGTTCGAGCGCTTGGGCTGGATGCCGACGTTGAACGAGTTCGTCGCCAAGCTGCAAGCCGAAAGCCCCTGGCGCATTTTTCTGCTGCTCGTAGCAGCCGGATTCGTGCCGATTCCGCTGAAGATATTCACCTGGGCGTCGGGTCTGGTCGGGGTGCCGATCCCCGCGTTCGTCGCCGGCATGATTGTCGGGCGCGGCAAGCGCGTGTACCTGGTCAGCGGCCTCATCCGGCTCGGCGGCGAGCGCGCCGAGCACGTCATCCACCGCTGGATCGAGTGGATCGGCTGGGCGCTGCTCGTGCTGATCGCGCTGCTGATCCTCTACTTCAAGTACTGGCACAAATGAATCGCCGACTGCGCGGAATTGGCCGACTCAGTATCAGCGCACTCGCGCTCGCCGGATGCGCGGAGAATCAGCCCGCGCCGATCGTCGATTGGTCCGCGCCCTCGACAACACCTGCGCCCGCGCCGATGGCGAGCGTCGCAGCAGCCGGCACCTATCGCGTCATGCGCGGCGATACGCTCTATGCGATCGCGTTCAAGCACGGGCTCGACTACCGCGATCTCGCCGCGTGGAACGGCATCGCTGCGCCGTACACGATTTTTGCCGGGCAGGAATTGCGCCTGAGCGCAGCGGCGCATGCGCTGCCCCCTTCCACGCCGGCTGTGGCGAGCGCGGTTGTGCCGCCTGCAGCATTGCCCGAACCCGCGCCAGGCGCGGCAGTGACGGTGGGAATTGCTGAGCATCCCGCTGCGGCTCCTGCGGCATCGGCGTTCGAAGATGTGCCCGCACAGCTGCCGCCGGTTGCCGAGGCAGCGAAGCCGGCAGAGCCAATCCCGGTCGTTGCGCCCGCCGCCGCACCCGCCGCGCCGCCGCAACCGACCGTTGCCGAAGCGCCGCCGCCGAGACCCGTCGTCGAGCCGCCGGCGCCGAAACCCGTGCCGCCTCCGCCGAAGCCCGGCAACATTCCCGAACTCAGCTCCGGTGGCGTCACCTGGCGTTGGCCGAGCGAAGGCAAAGTCATCGCTGCATACGTTTCCGGCGAACCCACGCGGCAGGGCATCGATATCGGCGGCAAGGCGGGAGACGCCGTGCGCGCGGCTGCCGACGGCGAAGTCGTTTACAGCGGCAACGGGCTGATCGGCTACGGCGAGCTCATCATCGTCAAGCACAACGCGAATTTTTTGTCGGCGTACGGACATAACCGCTCGCGCCTGGTGAAGGAAGGCGAAAAGGTGAAGGCTGGACAAGCGATCGCCGAAATGGGCGCGAGCGCGAGTTCTCGCGACGAACTGCATTTCGAGATCCGCAAAAATGGCAAGCCGGTGAATCCGTTGGAATACCTGCCTGCACGATGAGGGTGTGGCGCTATGAGATGGTCAAGGTGCAGACTGGTTGGGCACCGCAACCGAGGGGGTCATATGAAATCGTTCGTTGTGCTCGGCGCAGCGCTGCTGCTGCCCGGCTGCGCAGTAGAGCAATATCATCCGCTGGTCGATTCCGGCATCGGCAAAGGCAGCTATGCAGCTGACCTCGCCGATTGCCAGCAGCTCGCGGCGCAGCGTCCGGCCGCAGCGCAGGCGGCCGGCGGAGCCGCGGTCGGCGCCGTACTCGGCGGGCTACTCGCCGCCGCGGTCGGCTTGCGTGGCAGCGACGTAGCGCGTGTTGCGGCATGGGGTGCCGCGAACGGCGGGTTGAACGGTGCCGTGTACGGCAGCGTTGAACAGCGCGCGATCGTCGATGACTGCATGGGTGGTCGCGGCTACAACGTAGTCGCTCCGTAGAGCTTGTTGCGAATCTGGATGCCGCGCGGCGTAGTATCCTCGCGGCATGAACGCGCGCGTGCCCGACGATGATCTCGATGCCGAGGAACTGCTCGAAATCGTCGATGCCGTGGAGCCGCACGATGACGAGGCGCGCAATTCCACCAGCACCTATCTCAATGAAATCGGCCTGACGCCGCTGTTGTCGCCGGATGCGGAGAGCGTGCTCGCGCAACGCGTGCGCGCGGGGGATGCCGAGGCCCGGCGACAAATGATCGAGGCGAATTTACGCCTGGTCGTGACGGTAGCACGTGGTTATGTCGGCCGCGGCGTGCCGCTGCTGGATCTGATCGCCGAAGGCAACCTCGGTCTGATCCGCGCAGTCGAGAAATTCGAACCTGAGCGCCGCCTGCGCTTCTCGACCTATGCCGTGTGGTGGATTCGCGACGCCGTGCAGCACGCCCTGATGCACCAGGGCCGTACCGTGCGCGTGCCCGTACATGTGCTGCGCGAGTTCGCGCAAGTGCTGCGCGCGCGACGCCAGTTCGTTGCCACGCATGGGCGCATGCCCAATGTCGAAGAGATGGGACAGGCGGCGGGCAAGTCCGCGGCGCAAGTGGGAGAACTGTTCTCGGTGACCGAGCGCATCAGTTCGCTCGATGCGCCGCTGTCGGACAGCGACGACCGTGCCCTGATCGAGCAGCTCGTCGTCGAAGGCGAAGCCGCGACCGCGAAAGCAGACGACGTTTCCGGCACTCGCATCGCCGGCTGGATCGCGCAACTGCCGCAGCGGCAGCGCCTGGTGCTCGAGCGCCGCTTTGGTCTCGACGATCACGGCGTGCAGACCTTGGCCGAGATCGCCGAGGAACTCGGACTCACGCGCGAGCGCGTGCGCCAGATTCAGACCGAAGCGCTCAAGCGCCTGCGCGGGATCGTGGAACGCGAAGACGCCGCTTAGCCCGGTAGCAGAAAGACACCGACGACCTGCCGGTATTCGCTCGCGAGCACGTTGAACGTGCGCGCTGCAGCGGTATTGTCCATCGTTTCCAGGCCGATGCCGCGCTTGAGGAACTCGGCGAGCACGGCTTGCGCCGGAAAAATCGCGCGCCTGCCGGTGCCGAGCAGCACGACTTCCGGACCCAGCTCGAGGATTTTGGCGATCGCGAACGCATCGATGTCAGCGACGCTGCGTGCCGGCAGATCCTCGACGATCTGGGTCGCGCTCAAGGCAAAACTGCGCTGCAGGCGCCGATCCACGACCGTAACAGCGTCGGCATCGGCCTGACGCAGGAAGAACCGATCCTCGTTCGCGTGTTCGGTGAGTTGCATTCCTAGCGCGGTAACGCCAGCTTCGGCTGCTCGTCGTTGCGGCGATAGAAGCAGGCGACGCGGCCAATGCTTTGCACGAGTTCCGCGTGCGCTCCGTCGGCAAGTTCGGCGATCTGTGCCTTGCGTGCTACGCGGTCTTCGCTGCCGAGTTTCACCTTGATCAGCTCGTGGTGTTCGAGTGCGCCGGACAATTCCTTGAGCAATGCCGGCGTCACGCCTTTGTTGCCGGTCATGATCACGGGTTTGAGGTCATGCGCGAGGCCGCGCAAGTAGCGTTTCTGGCTGGAAGTGAGGCTCATTGGTTCAGCTGCGGTGCAAGGGCCGACAGGGTATCATGCGGCCGTGCAGCACTTCGAGGCGCAGCGTGGCCCGCAGCAAATCCAGCGCACGCTGGCTCAAGGAACACTTCAGCGATCCCTATGTGAAACGTGCGCAGGCCGAGGGCTGGCGCTCGCGCGCGGTGTTCAAGCTCGAGGAGCTGATCGA
>Ga0070666_10002087_pt1 | contig 12143 bp, 9 predicted proteins | sample KBSS23metaG_FD_64677 | JGI IMG/M metagenome (GOLD analysis project Ga0070666, IMG submission 64677) | Switchgrass rhizosphere microbial communities from Kellogg Biological Station, Michigan, USA - KBS S2-3 metaG | ecosystem: Host-associated > Plants > Roots > Rhizosphere > Soil ... | reverse complement strand
GTTCCCCAGGCCGCGAAGACTCCGTCCGGACGATGCCAGAAGGCGGCGGTGTTTCCCTCGCTCGACGAGCGCTCGCAGGGCCGGTCGTCTCCCCACTTGAAACCGTGATCCGACGTCACGAGGAGCGTCGCGCCGTCCTCGCGGGCGCGCCGCATCCACTGGCCGAGGATCGCGTCGATCGCTCCGTAGTAGAGAGCGGCGGTCGAACCGAACGCCGCGGCGTCTTTCGGGGAGATGCAGGGCAGAGCGGGAGAGGCGTCGGCCGCGAAAACGTGGCCGATCTCGTCGGGCCCTTCGAAATACACGGTCATGAAGTCCGGGCGCTCGCGGTCATAGAGGTCTCGCGCGAGCCGCTGGTACACCCGGGTCGAGCCGAGGATCCGCGCGAGAGCGAAGACGGGATTTCGCATGCCGTCCGCGCTCGAGAGGCCCCGCGCGATCTCGTCGTCGGGGAGCCGGACGAACCACCGAAGCTCCTCGAGCGAGGGGCGGGCGTCTTTTTCGACGGCCGAGCGGACGCGTGCTTCGAGAGCCGGCGGATACGCGGAGCCCGACGGAGGCGCGTCGAAGAGGATCGGGCTGGCGCGGTCCGAGAGGAAGAAGCCCCGGACGACTTCGGCGGGATGCGTCGCCCACCATCCCGCGACCCCGACCTTCCGCTCCGCGGCCGAGGCGACGTTCCAGACCGCCGGGGCCGCGCGCGAGAGCCCCGAGATCGGGACCCGTTCGCCGCTTTTCCGATCGAGCTCCTGAAAGTCGAGAACGCGGTGAACGTCCGGGCCGACGCCGGTCGCCATCGTCGTCCAGACGATCGGGGAGAGCATCGGCACGAAGCTCGCGAGCTTCCCCGAACGACCTTCGGCGACGAGTCGGGACCAGTTCGGCATCCTTCCCGAAGCGGACAACCGCGCCATCCAGTCCGGATCGAGACCGTCGAGTCCGATCCAGATCACGGGCGGGCGCGGGACGGCGGGGCGGACGGGGCGCACGGCAACGTCCGATCTCTCGACGGCGTCCGCATCGGCCGCGGCGACGGGGGAGGCTGTCGGGCGGCGGGATCGGCACGACGCGGCCGTGAGACCCAGGAGCGCCCAGCCGAGGAGACGAGTCTTCGGCGGCATCGCCGCGATTCTAAGACGCGGCGTCGGCCCGGAGACGCGCGGCGGCAAGAAAAAGCCCCCTCCCGGGCGGGAGGGGGCGTCTCGCGAACGAGAGGGGAAACTCCTAGGAGTGGCTCTGGAACGTGATCGTGACGACCGCCTTGCCCGCCGTCGCCGGACTCGCCGTGTCCGTGCGGGTGGTGATCCGCCCGGCGTCGATGCCGTGCCGCGATGTCAGGTACTTCTTGACGTTCTCGGCTCTCTGCGTCGCGAGCGTTTCGCGGCTGCCCGCCGAGGTCCCCTCGTCGGGGTATCCGGTGACGACGACCGTCGCCGTGAGATCGTCCTTCAGGCGCGCGGCGACGCGGTCGAGCACCGCCTTGGCGATGTTCGTCAGGCGCGAGGAGCGGCGATCGAACGGCACGTCGTTCGACGAGGTCTGCGGCGCCGGGGGCGGGGCGACGACGGGCGGCGGAGGAGCCTCGGCGGGCGGAGCCGCCGGAGCGGCCTCGGCGGCCGGGGGGGCCGGCGCAGCCATCGGAGGCGGGGGCGGAGGCGAAGACTTCGGCATCTCGGGCGGCGGGGGGGGCATCGCGGCGGCCGGAGCGCCGAAGTGCAGGACGACGCCGACGTTGGGCTGGATGTCGTTGTGCGAGCTCCCTCCGACGAAGGGCTCCCCGAAGACGTGCTGGCCGCGCAGCTCGAAGCGGGCGCCGACCGCGCGGTTGAATCGGTATTCCGAGCCGAAGGCGATGTAGGCGAAGCCCTCGCCTCGCCCGTGCACGTGCTCCCGCTCCGACCCACCACCGATGCCGAGGTAGGTGTTCCACCCGCGCTGGGTCGGCGTGAAGTCGTACATGATGCCGAGCGATGCGTCGTAGAAGCCGGGATGGAGATCGATCCAGTTCACGGTCGCTTCGAGGGCGACGTGATCCGTGAAGAAATGTCCGAACCGCCCGCCGTAGAGCAGGAAGTCGGACTGGCGGGCGTCGCAGCGGCACTTGTAATTCGTGTCGCCAAGGAAATCGATCCCGATCTGGGCGCCGACGTAGGTGTCGCCCTTGAGCGCGCTCGAAACGCCGATCTCGGTGCGCTCCTGGGCGCGCGCGAGGCCGCCGGCGAAGACCGTCAGGGCCATCGCCATGGTGGAAACGAGGTATCCGAGTCGCCGATTCATCATCATCCTCCGCTGCGTTTTCATCATCGCGCCTCTCATTAGCAACTCAATCCGAAGACGAGTCCCGTCACGTTTTCGCCCGATTCGACGTGAACCGGGATCGCCGCGTTCTGCGGCGGGAAGGTCTGGAAGAAGTTCAACGGCGGAACCGGGGTGACCGTGTAGTCGCCCGGCGCGACGCCGACGAACGTGAAGTGCCCCGCGGCGTCCGTCACTGCGGTGCCGACGACGTCGCCGGAGCCGTTCTTCAGATGAACCGTGACGCCCGCAAACGGCGTCTCTCCATCGTCCTGCTTCTGGTTCTTGTTCAGGTCGTAGAAGATGAATCCCGAAACGGACCCGGCGGTCGTCGAGCGGTTTCCGAAAGTGACTCCGCTCGTCGTCTCGCCGGCCGAGACCGTGACCGGGATCATGCCGTCGCCTCCGGGAAGGGTCTGCACGGAGCCCTCCGGCACGACCTCCGAGACCTGGTAGCTGCCCGGATTGACGCCCGAGAAGGTGAAGGTGCCGTCCGAAGCGGTCGTCGTCGTGGCGACGATGGAGCCTCCCGCCGCGGCGAGGAGATTGATCGTCACGCCGCCGACTCCCGGCTCGCCCGAGTCCGGCGCGCCGTTGCCGTTGGCGTCGTTGAACTTGAGGCCCGTGATCGTCCCGGCGGCGGCGTTGGCCTGGTTGCCGAAGAGGACCGTCGCGGTCTGGCCGGCGGACAGGTTGACGGAGACGGTGCCGGGCGCTCCGGGGAACGTCTGGTGGAAGCCGTCCGGGACGACCTCGGAGAGCACATAGGTCCCGGCGGTCAGGCCGGTGAAAGAGAAGTTGCCCGAGGCGTCGGTCGTGGTGACGAGCGATGCTCCCTCGACGGGTGCCGCGATGATCGTGACCCCCGACAGTCCCTCCTCGCCGGCATCCCGGATTCCGTTGCCATTGGCGTCGTCGAACTTCGTTCCGGTGATCGTGGCGGCGGCGAGCTGATTTCCGAAGAGGAGGTTGGCGATCGTCTGGCCCGGCGACAGGGTGACCGGAAGGGTGCCGTCGCCCCCCGGGACGGTCTGGCGATAGCCGGACGGGAGGGTCTCCGTCAGGGCATACGTGGCGGCGGGAACATCCGAGAAGGCGAAAGCCCCGTTGGCATCCGTGACGGATGTCGCAATGGGAGCCGTCGTCGTGGGATCGCCGGCATAGAGATTGATCGAGACTCCTGCGACCCCGGCCTCTCCGGTGTCGAGCACCCCATTCCCATTGGCGTCGTTGAATTTCGTTCCGGAAAGGGATCCGAGGAGGGCGAAATTCCCGAACGTCAGGTTCGAGAAGCTGTCGTTGCAGAAGGTGACGGTGTAAGAGCCCGAGCCGCCGCCCGCGACGGAAGAGAGGTAGCGGCTGATCTGGCGGTTCACCGAAGGCGCGGTCTGGCGGAACCCGGCCGGGAGCGTCTCGGTGACGGTGTACGTGGTTTCGGGCAGGCCGCAGATCGACCAGGAACCGTCTGGCCCCGTGATCGCATTGGCGACGATGCCGCGCGTGTCGGTCGCGGAAATCACCACTCCGGAGAGACCGGGCTCGTCGGCGGACTGCACGCCGTTCTGGTCGAGATCGGAGAAGACGACCCCGGAGAGGCAATGGGTCGTCCGGCAACGCGAGTCTTCCCTCACGGCAAACGCCTGCGTCGTCGAAGAGGACGGGACGAAGCCGAAATAGCAGCCCAGGCCGCAGGTGGTGCCGGTCTGCAGATCCGCTTCGGACGTGACCCAGAGGCGGTAGTTGCCGGCCCCGCCGGGCGCCCGGTCGAAGGGGGCGAGTGCGACGATGGTCGAGCCGCATCCGTTCGGAGCGGGAGCCGTCGTCCCCTCCGCCGAGACGATCACGCCTCCCGACACGACGAAGGAACGGGGATTGCCAGAGAGGAGGGTCTTTCCGGAGGCGTCGGTGACCTGATAGTCGTAGGTCCCGTCGGCGAGCGCCCCGATCGTGCACGGAGGATCGAAGAGGCCTCCCGTGAAGTAGACCTGATCGCGGGACGAGAAGACGTTCCCCGGGGCCTTCTGCCCAGACACGTCGACGATCGCCACCGCGCCGATGGACGCGGAAGCGGTGGCGAAGCTCGCGGGAACAGCGGCGGGCGCCGCGTTCCGGTGAACGGCCGCGGCGCGTCCCGGGGAATCGGCGCGTGCGGCCTGCCGCTCGCGCCCGGCCGAAAACGCCGGATTCGTCGCCGCGACGAAGGCCAGGGCGAGCCCGCATCCGAGGCTGGTAAAAGTCCGAGACCGTTTCATCTTGGATTCTCCTGCATCTTCAATTCCGTACCGCTTCTTGATGGGTTCCGAGACGTATCTCGCTGCAAGCAAGAATCGAACCATACCACCGGAGGTCATTCCAGGGGAGCGCCGCCCTCCGGCGAGGCGGGGGCTGCCCGATCCTCCGGTCGGGGCCCGGACCGTTCCATCAGCCGCAGGATCCTGGCCGCCCGGCGGTGCAGGCGCCGGGAGTGGGATCCGGGGTGAAAAAGGCGGGGCGACGCGATCATGGCCGCGAGGGTAGCCGCCTCCGGAGGACTCAGGCTCGCCGCCGAATGGCCGAAATACTCCCGCGCGGCCGCTTCGGCGCCGTAGCACCGCTCTCCCCATTCGATCGAGTTGAGATAGAGCTCGAGGATCCGGTCCTTGGAGAGAAGCCGCTCCATCTCGAGAGCGATGGCCATCTCCCGGAGCTTCCTCCAGGGCGTCCTCGCGGGAGACAGGTAAAGGTTCTTGGCGAGCTGCTGGGTGATCGTCGAGCCTCCCACGCGCAGGCGCCGATCTCCGAGGTCGGACTGCAGCGCGAGGCGCGTCGCCTCCCAGTCGACGCCGCGATGGCGGTAGAAATTCTGGTCCTCCGCGAGGACGACGGCACGACGGAGCGTCGGCGAGATTCGCGCGAGCGGGACGACGGTTCTCGCGATGCGGTCGTTTCGCCCTTCGCTCCGAAGCTTCTCCTGTCGCCGGGCGATGAACGCCGTGGAGGAGGGATCGTGGCGGGCGAGCTCGCCGATATCCGGAAGGGTCGCGAAAAAGAGCGCGACGGCCGCGATCGCGGCGAGCGCGAGCGCCAGGGCCCATCGGCCCAGGCTCACGAAGCCCAGCTCCGGCTTCGGGAGACGGCGTCTTTCCATCGGGCGAGCTCGCGATCGCGCCGCACGCCGGAGGGGAGGAACACGCGGGGCGGCCCGAGCCGGCGCGCGAAATCGGCGGGCGACGCCCAGACGCCGGCCGCGACGCCCGCGATCCCCGCGGCTCCGGCGGCCGTCAGGTCGGCCATCTCGGAACGCGAAACCGGGATGTCGAGAACCTCGGCAAGGAAACGCATCAGGAATCCGTTGCGCGTCGCGCCGCCATCCACCCGGAGCTCGACGACGGGCGTCCCGAGCGACTCCTCGAGCAGCGCGACGAGCTCCCGGGTCTGGTAAGCGATCGCTTCGAGAACCGCGCGCACGAGTTGCGCCCGGCTCGTTCCCCGGGTCATGCCGATGAAGAGGCCGCGCGCGCCGGCGTCCCAGTACGGGGTGCCGAGGCCCGAAAGCGCGGGGACGAAGTAGACGTCCCCGTTGTCCTTCACCGATTCCGCCATGGTTTCCGATTCGGCGGCCGTCGCGAGGATGCCCAGGCCGTCGCGGAGCCACTGCACGGCCGAGCCCGCGACGAACGCGCTCCCTTCGAGAGCGTAGTGCGTCGTCGAATCGCGCCGCCAGGCGACCGTCGAGAGGAGATCTTCGGAGACCGGGATCTGGTTACCGGCGTTGCAGACCAGGAAGAGGCCCGTTCCGATCGTCGCCTTGGCGTTCCCCCGGCCGTAACAGCCCTGTCCGAAGAGGGCGGCCTGCTGGTCGCCGACGAGGGAGCGGATCGGGATCGCGGTGCCGAGGACCGTCGCGGACGCGGCGCCGAACGGTCCGCCGGTCGAGGCGACTTCCGGCAGCATCCGCGGGGGAATCTCGAAGAGGGCACAGAGCGCGTCGTCCCAGCCGCCCGAAGCGAGATCGAAGAGAAGAGTGCGGGAGGCGTTCGACGGGTCGGTCGCGTGGCGCTCCCCGCCCGTCAGGTTCCACAGCATCCAGGTGTCCACCGTCCCGAAGACGTGCCGGGGGCCCGGCGGCGCGTTCTGGAGGATCCAGCGAAGCTTCGTGGCCGAGAAGTAGGGATCCACGGTAAGGCCGGTCTTTCGGCGAATTTCGGGCTCGAGGCCGCGCTTCCGGATCTCGCCGCAGGCGTCGGCGGTCCGCCGGTCCTGCCAGACGATTGCCGGAGCGACGGGCTCGCCGGTCTCGGAATCCCAGACGATCACGGTTTCTCGCTGGTTCGTGATCCCGAGCGCCGCGACGGCGGACGGGTCGATTCCCGAGAGCGTCTCGCGAAGGACTTCGACGCTCCGGTCGCGGATCTCCCGGGCGTCCTGCTCGACCCATCCCGGATGCGGGAAGGAGACCGCGATCTCGCGATAGGCGCTCCGCACGATGCGCATCGCGTCGTCGAAGAGGATCGCGCGCGTCCCGGTCGTGCCGGCGTCGAGGGCGAGGACGAGCGGGGAAGACATGCCGCGGATGGTACGACGGGCGCGGGACTTCGGGAGAGCACCCCGGGGAACGACCCGCAAAAAAAAGGCCCCGGGCAGCGCCGGGGCTTTTCCTCGCGCGACGCGAACGATTACCGGACGCAGCCTCCGGCTCGATTGGACCACTCGTACTGGTATCCGTAGCCGCCGTCGACGAAGGGCGCGGGGCTCCAGGCGCACTGATCGTCGGCCTCGTATCCGGTCGTCGGGTTCCACCACGCGTTGACAGGATCGGTGACGGCTTCGCGCGTCTCGTGGCCGGCGAAATGCTGCATGTCCTGGAGCGTCGTGAAGCCGGTCGCATGGCAGCCGGAGCAGGAGGGATAGGGCTCGATCGAATACTTGATCGTGTGGCCATTGGCGAAGTACGCGCCGTGGTAGGCGCAGTAACGAAGGTTCGTTCCTCCGCAGGACGTCGCGCCGCCGTCGTACGAATAGTAGCCGGGCCCGATGAACACCTCGTAGATCGCCTGGCTGTTGAATGCGTGCGTCGAGAGATACTTGTTGACCTCGGCCTGGACCATCGCATCGGTCACGCGCGCCGACGACGGGTTCGACGCGTCGGACCATCCCGCCGCGCCGGTCGAGAGCAGGGTCGAGAGACCGATGAAACGTGTCGTGCCCCCCACGGTGTCGTAGTACTGCGTGAGGACCCCGTAGTGGGAATTCGTTCCGAACTGCTGGAAGAAGAGGTTCATGGTGGAGCGCTGCGCCGCGCCGCTCACGGTATTCCAGTACGTCCCCCAGTAGATCGGGACGACCTTCGCGGCGGAGAGGACCGATCCGCCGTGGTAGGTGAGATTCGAGGAGCCCGCCGCGTGCGTCAGCGCCTGCGACCGCGTCGGGTATTCGTGGACCCAGTGACCGTTGACCTCTTTCATCGCGGCGAAAGCCGGGGAGCACAGAGCCAGCGACAGGGCCAGGAGAATCGACTTTCTCATGGAAGGGAACCTCCGGAAGGGTTTGCCGTCCGTTGGGCACGACCGGGATGGACTTCGCCGCGGACGGGATGAGGAGGGGAGAGTATGAAACTGACGGGGCAAGGCCGTCTACTGGACGGGAGGACAGGAGAGCGCGGGGAGGAAAAGAAAAAGGCCCCGGCGAACCGGGGCCTCGAGAATCACTCGGGGAGGGAAATCAGCGGGTTTTCACGCAGCCGTTGTTCGCGTTCGACCACTCGTACTGATAGCCGTAGCCGCCGGTTCCGATGAAGGGTGAAGGGCTCCAGGCGCATTTGTCGTCCGCCTCGTAGCCGCTGTGGCCATCCCACCACGCGTTCACCGGATCGGTGACGGCCTCGCGGGTTTCGTGGCAGGCGAAGTGTTCCGCGTTCTGCGCGGCGGTCCAGCCGCTCACGGAGCAACCGGAGCAGCTCGGGTAGGGCTCGATCGAATACTTGACGGTGTTCGCGCCGCTCGTGTAGCTGCCGTGATACGCGCAGTAGTAGAGGCTCGGCGATCCGCACGATCCCCGGGAGCCGTCCGTCGAATACGACGTCGGCGGAATGAAGACTTCGTAGATCGCCTGGTCATCGAATCCTCGAATACCGATCACCTTGTTCACTTCCGACTGAACGATCGCGTCGGTGACGTTCGTGGGAGGATTCGTGGTGTCGTAGTAAGGCGCAGGCCCGCCCAGGAGGTTCGTCAGCGCGATCGGATGCGTGCCGCCGCCGATCGTGTCGTAGTACTGAGTGATGGTGTTGTACTCTCCCGCGGTTCCAAAAACACCGAAGAAACCGACCATGGCCTGGGCATACGTCTGCCCCGCTCCGGCGGAGAAGTACGTCCCCCAGAAGATCGGAACAACGTGCGCGTTTCGAAGCACCGCCCCACCGTGGTAAGTGATGCCGTACACGGGCTTCGCGCCATGCGTCGGCGCCTGGCTCTTGGCCGGGTACTCGTGCACCCAGTGGCCGTTGACTTCCTTCATCGCCGCCATGCTGGTCGACGCGAGGGCGAGCGTGATTCCGATTGCCAGAAATGTTTTCATTCCGGGGTTCCTCCTCCGAAAGTCTCCGCCGGGGGCGAGTCGCGGAATGTGGCTCGGTCGGCGGGCAAGTGGCGAAAGTATGGGGGTCTGATCGGAGGACGTCAAGCACGATTTCGACAAACGGCCAGATTTCGACAAAAAAGGCCCCGGCGGTCGCCGGGGCCGAGAAGGGCTGAATCGACTGGGGTTAACGGGTTTTGACGCAACCCCGATTGGCGTTCGACCATTCGTACTGGTACCCGTAGGCACCGTCGAGGAACGGGGCCGGACTCCACGCGCACTTGTCGTCAGCTTCGTAGCCGCGGCTGTCGCGCCAGGTCTGGGTCCCTCCCGAGTACTGGTCGGGGTCCGTGACCGCCTCGCGGATCTCGTGGCAGAGGAAGTGCTCGAAGTTCTGCGAGACGTTGAATCCGCTCGCCTGGCAGCCCGAGCAGTTGGGATATGGGATCGACGCGTACTTGATGCTCTTCCCGCTCGCGTCGATGTAGGCGCCGTGATACGCGCAGAAGTAGAGGTTCGGACCCCCGCACGATGTCCGGCCGGTGCCGTCGTCCGAGTAGCTCGTGCTCGGCAGGAAAACGGCGTAGATCGTCGAGATGTCGCCCGATCCGCCGTGCGACGAGATGTAATTCTTCACCTCTCCGATCAGGATCGAGTCCGTGACCTTGTTGGGAGGGTTGACGGTATCGACCCACGTCGTGGCGATCGCCGTCGATTTCTGGATGAACGCCTTCGACGAACCCGTGACGGGGTCCTTGCCGTAATACTGGGTGATCGTGTTGTATTCCGGGGTGTTGCCGAACTGGTTCAGGAACTGGATCATCTGGGTCTGGATGCCGGAGCTCGCGCCGTTCCACTCGCTTCCCCAGAAGATGCCCACGAACTTGGCGTTGGCGATGACGTTGCCGCCGTAGTAGCTCAGGTTGCTTCCGCCGCCCCCGCCTCCGGCATATGTTGAACGACCTTTCGTCGGGAACAGGTGCTTCCCGCCGATCGTGTCGAGCTCGGAATTTTTTTGCGCCCCCGCCGCGGCGGCGAAGGCAAGCGTGGCCCCGAGAACCAGAAGCTTTTTCATCTCCTGAAATCCTCCTCCGAAAACTTTCCGCCTGTTGGGCAAGTCGCGAACTCGGCTCGTCGCGGGCGGCCACAGAAATGGTGACGAAAGTATGCTGGCGGTACCACGGTCAGTCAACGGAAATCCGGGGTCGCGGCGAAGTGGAGGCACATGTCCTTAATTCCATGGCCGGCGCTGTTTCTCCCTCGGAGATGAAGGCGGTGTTGGAGTTCCTCGGGAGGCCCGGGAAGGAATCCTAGAGGAATGGCGGCGGGGGCGGCGCCGGATCGGGCGCCGGTTTTTCCAGCACCCCGTAGAACCCGGTGATGTCGAAATAGATCGTCTTTTCCGAATGGTCGCCGAGCTCGACCGTGATGACGTCGAAGTGTCTGCCATCGGCCGAGGCGAGCCCCCCGCGAATCTTTCGAAAGCGGCCGTAGTGATCGAAGATCCAGTGATGCTCGAGATCGATCCCTTCATCCTCCGCTTCGGCGAGGACGACGACGGCCTGGTCAACCGAGCTGCCGTCCCCCCCGGCGAACGGGGTGGGAGCGAGATACTGCGCGGGAGACGGGCTCGAAGGAGCCGCCGAAGACGGCGGCGCCTCGGGGGAAGCGACGGCGGACGGAACGGGGGCCGCGGGGCCGGCCGAGGGAGCCGGCGCGGTCGTCGCGCAGCCGAGAGCGAAAGCGAGCGCCGTGGCGGCGGCGAGAGTCGCGAGCGAGCGGGTCTTTCGCATCGTCGGAATGATAATCTCGAAACGATGTTGTTGAAGGGAAAGACGGCGTTCGTGACCGGCGCCTCCCGTGGAATCGGCGAGGCGATCGCGCGGCGATTCGCCCGGGAAGGGGCGCGCGTGTGCCTGGCCGCCCGCTCGGCCGACGAAGTTTCCCGCCTGGCGGCCGAGATCGGCCGGGGCGGCGAGGGAGACGCGATCGCCGCGGCGTGCGACGTCACCCGCCCCGACTCGTATCGAGCCGCCATCGGGGCCGCCGCGGAGAAGTGGGGAAGAATCGACGTCCTCGTCAACAACGCGGGGACGTCCGGGGCGACTCCCGTTTCCGGTGACGGAGGCGTGGAGGAGGACGAAACCTGGGACGCGATCCTCGCCACGAATGTCACGGCCATGTTCCGGGTCACGCGCGAGGCGCTCCGGTTCATGCCGGAAGGAGGCCGCGTGATCAACCAGTCGTCCGTCCTCGGCCGCTTCGGCGTGCCCGGCTACGCGGCCTATTCCGCCTCGAAGCACGCGGTGATCGGATTGACGCGAACGACGGCGCTCGAGCTCGCTCCCCGCAGGATCACGGTGAACGCGATCTGCCCCGGCTGGGTCGAAACCGATCTCGCCCGGCAGGGCTACCGCCGCATCGCGGCGCACGACGGAGTGACCGAGGAGGAAGCCCGCGAGATCTGCGCGAAGATGGCGCCGCTCGGCCGGGTGCTCGAGGCCGACGAGATCGCGGGCCTCGCCGCCTACATCGCTTCGGACGACGCCCGCAACCTGACGGGCCAGGCGATCGTGCTCGACGGCGGACAGGTGATGCCATGACGGCCGGACGCATCCGGGCCGTGACCTTCGACGCGGGGGCGACCCTCCTGCGCGCGGATCCGCCCGTCGAAGAGGTCTATTTCCGCGAGTTCACGCGCGACGGCGCGGCCGGCGGAAAGGCCGAGCTCGCGTCGGCGCTCGCGAAGACGTGGAAAGAGATCCGCGACCGGAAGCGGGACGACCGTTACGAAGGCCCCGCCGGGGAGCGCGGATTCTGGGAGACGTTCGTCGGCCGCGCCCGCCGGCATTTCGACGGAGGAGCGCTCTCGGGGGAATCCTTCGAACGCCTCGTGACGCATTTTCTCCGACCCGACTCCTGGGCCGTCTATGCGGACGTTCCCGGCACGCTCGCCCGCCTCGAAGGCGACGGGTTTCCCCTCGCGATCGTTTCGAACTGGGACTCGACGCTCGGCGCGCTCCTCGAAGCGCACGCCCTCGCGGACCGGTTCGCGGCGGTGCTGATCTCGGGCGTCGAGAAGGCGGCCAAGCCCCATCCCGAGATATTTCTTCGCGCCGCGTCGCGTCTCGGCCTCGCGCCGGGCGAGATCCTGCACGTCGGCGATTCGCTTGAGGAAGATTACGCGGCCGCCAAAGCGGCGGGCCTCTCGGCCATCCTGCTCGACCGCGACGACCGCCATCCCGGGGTGGCGGATCGCATCCGATCTCTCGACGAGCTTCCGGGGCGGCTCG
>Ga0070666_10002085_pt1 | contig 12146 bp, 8 predicted proteins | sample KBSS23metaG_FD_64677 | JGI IMG/M metagenome (GOLD analysis project Ga0070666, IMG submission 64677) | Switchgrass rhizosphere microbial communities from Kellogg Biological Station, Michigan, USA - KBS S2-3 metaG | ecosystem: Host-associated > Plants > Roots > Rhizosphere > Soil ... | reverse complement strand
CTTCAGCTTGGCGAAGTCGTGGCCGTAGGTGTCCATGTGGTCGGCGTCGATGTTCGTCACCACCGCCATCACCGGCAGCAGGTTGAGGAACGACGCGTCCGACTCGTCGGCCTCGACCACGATGTAGTCGCCGGCGCCGAGCCGGGCATGGGCGCCGGCGGCGTTGAGCCGGCCGCCGATGACGAAGGTCGGATCGAGGCCGGCCTCGGCAAGGACGCTGGTCACGAGCGAGGTGGTCGTGGTCTTGCCGTGGGTGCCGGCAATCGCGATGCCCTGCTTCAGGCGCATCAGCTCGGCGAGCATCACCGCCCGCGGCACCACCGGCACGCGCCTGGCGCGGGCAGCGATCACCTCGGGGTTGTCGCCCTTCACCGCGCTCGAGGTCACCACCGCCTCGGCGCCGGCGATGTGCGCGGCGTCGTGGCCGATCCGCACCTGGATGCCCCGCTTGGCCAGCGCCCGGGTCGTTGCGCTCTCGTGCTGGTCCGAGCCGGTGATGCGGTAACCGAGGTTGTGCAGCACCTCGGCGATGCCGCTCATGCCGGCGCCACCGATGCCGACGAAGTGGATCTGCTTGACGGCGTGCTTCATGTCGCCCCCAAGGCGCTGCGTGCCGGCGCCACCATCGCCTCGATCTCGTCTGCCACCCGTGCCGCGGCATGCGGCCGAGCCAGCGCACGTGCCTTCGTCGCCATCGCCTGCAACGCGTCTCGCGTCAGGCCGGCGATGAGGTCGGCGAGCTTCTTCGGCGAGAGCTCCGTCTGCGGCAAGTGGATGGCGGCGCCCTGCCCCGCCATCCACTCGGCGTTGTCGCGCTGGTGCGAGGTCGTGCTGACGATCAGCGGCACCAGCACCGCGGCGGCGCCGGCGGCACACAGCTCGCTGACCGTGATCGCCCCCGCGCGGCAGACGATGAGGTCGCACTTCGCCAGCCGCTCGGGCATGTCGTCGATGAAGGGCAGCACCTCGGCGGGCGTCCCGCTCGTCGCGTAGGCCCCCTGGACCGCGGCATGACCGGCTTCGCCCGTCTGGTGCGTCACCTCGGGCCGCTCGGTGCGCGGCAGCAAGGCGATCGCCTGCGGCACGCATTCGTTGAGGACGCGCGCGCCCAGGCTGCCGCCGACGACGAGCAGGCGCAGCGCGCCGCCACGTCCGGCGAATCGTTCGAGCGGCGCGGCCAGTGCTTCGATCGAGGCGCGCACCGGGTTGCCGGTGACCACCGCCTTCGTGCCCATCGCCTCCGCCGCTTCGCCGGCGAAGCCGAAGGCGATCTTCCTCGCCGGCAGCTTCAGCGCCTTGTTGCTGAGCAGCAGCGAGGCGTCGGCGTTGACGAGCAGCAGCGGCCGGCGCTGCAGCCACGCCATCCAGCCGCCGGGGAAGCAGACATAGCCGCCCATGCCGAGCACCGCGTCGGCACGGCGCTGGCGCAGCAGCTTGGCGCAGCTGCCGAAGGCCGCCAGCATCTGCAGGGCGCCGCGCAGGTTGCCGACGAGCCCCTTGCCGCGCAGGCCGGCGAACGCGATCCGGTCGAGCGCCAGGCCGGCCTTGGGCACCAGGCGGTTCTCCATGCCGGTGGTGGTGCCGAGCCAGCTCACGCTCCAGCCGCGCCGCTGCATCTCGGCAGCGACCGCCAGGCCCGGCATCACGTGCCCGCCGGTGCCCGCCGCCATGACCACGAGGTGCCTCATGCGCGACCCCCGCGCATGAGCTGCCGGTTTTCTATGTCGATCCGCAACACGATCGCCAGCGCGACCATGTTCATCACGATCGCCGAGCCGCCGTAGCTCATCAGCGGCAGGGTCAGGCCCTTGGTCGGCAGCACGCCGAGGTTGACGCCCATGTTGATGAAGGCCTGGCCGCCCATCCAGATGCCGATGCCCTGGGCGAACAGGCCGGCGAACACCCGGTCGAGGGCGATCGCCTGGCGGCCGATGTGGAACAGCCGCCGCGCCACCCAGAAGAAGGCGAAGATGACGCAGGCGACGCCGACGAAGCCGAGTTCCTCGCCGATCACCGCGAGCAGGAAGTCGGTGTGCGCCTCCGGCAGGTAGTGCAGCTTCTCGACGCTCGAACCCAGGCCCTGGCCGAAGATCTCGCCGCGGCCGAAGGCGATCAGCGAATGCGACAGCTGGTAGGCCTTGCCGAGGGTGTACTTCTCGTCCCAGGGGTTGAGGTAGGCGAAGATCCGCTCGCGCCGCCATTCCGAGAGCGTGATCATCAGGACGAAGGCACCGACCAGCACGGCGCTGATGATCAGGAACATCCGGCCGTTGACGCCGCCGAGGAAGAGGATGCCCATGGCGATCGTCGCGATCACCATGAAGGCGCCCATGTCGGGCTCGGCCAGGAGCAGCAGGCCCACGACCGCAAGCGAGATCGCCATCGGCAGCACGGCGCGGAAGAAGTTCTCCTTCACGTCCATGCGCCGCACCATGTAGCCCGCCGCGTACATCGCGATCGCCAGCTTGCACAGCTCCGAGGGCTGGAAGCTCATGAAGCCGAGCGGGATCCAGCGGCGCGCGCCGTTCACGCCCTTGCCGACGAAAGGCAGCAGCACCACCACCAGCAGCAGCAGCGCGGCGACAAAGATCCAGGGCGAGAGCTTCTCCCAGAACGAGACCGGGATCTGCACCACCACCAAGGCCGCGATCAGGGCGATCGCCATGAAGAGCATATGCCGGGCGAGAAAGTAGGTGGGCGTGTAGCGGGCGAACTTCGGGTTGTCCGGCAAGGCCACCGAAGCGCTGTAGACCATCACGAGGCCGAGTGCCAGCAGGGCGACGACCATGCAGACCAGGGTGCGGTCGAAGCCGAGCAGGCGCGCCGGCTGGCCGGGATTGACGCTGATCCACTCGCGCACCGGAATCGGCTCGGCGACAGCGGCGGCGGCGGCGGCGGCACGGCGACCGCGCGGCGCGCGACCCTCGGCCGGGCGGCTCGCACCCGGCACCAGGCCGAGGCGCGCCCGCCATCCCTGGAGCACGCCGGCGAAGGCGACGCTCACAGGATCACTCCCCTTCTTTCCGCGATCGCCTGCACCGCGGCGACGAAGACCTCGGCGCGGTGCGCGTAGTTGCGGAACATGTCGAGGCTGGCGCAGGCCGGGCTGAGCAGCACTGCATCGCCGTGGCCGGCCTTGGCGAACGCAGCCTCGACCGCGGCCTCGAGCGTGGCGCAGCGCTCGAAGGCGACGCCCGAAGGACCGATCGCCGCCTCGATGCGCGCCGCGTCGCGGCCGATCGTCAGCACCGCCCGTGCGTGCCGTGCCAGCGGCGCGGCCAGCGGCGCGAAGTCCTGGCCCTTGCCGTCGCCGCCGAGGATGACGACGAGCCTGGCCGGCGCCCGATCGGCGCCGAGGCCGTCGAGCGCGGCGACGGTCGCACCGACGTTCGTGCCCTTGCTGTCGTCGAAGGCGTCGACGCCGTCGATCGTGGCGACATGCTCGACCCGGTGCGGCTCGCCGCGGTACTCGCGCAGGGCGTGCAGCATCGGCGCGAGCGGGCAGCCGATGGCGTGGGCCAGGGCCAGCGCGGCGAGCGCGTTCAGGGCGTTGTGCCGGCCGCGGATGCGCAGCGCGTCGGCCGGCATGAGCTGCTGCAGGGTGAGGTCACGCGGCGAGGCGTCGTCGTCGCGGGCCCGCACCAGCCAGGCCATGTCGTTGCTGACGGCCAGGCCCCAGTCGCCCGGACGCTCCGGCGCGCCGGCGCCGAACTCGACGACGTGGCGCGGCACGACCCGCGGCGGCCGGCCCTTCTTCGTCGCCACGGTCTCGGGCGCCGGCACGAGCTTCATCGCCGCTGCGTCGTCGCGGTTGACGACGACGATCGCGCGTCGGCCGAAGACCCGCGCCTTCGCGGCGGCGTAGGCCGGCATCGAGCCGTGCCAGTCGAGATGGTCCTCGGTAAGGTTGAGCAGCGCGGCCGCGTCGGCCTCGAACCGGGCGACGCCGTCGAGCTGGAAGCTCGAGAGCTCGAGCACCCAGACCTCCGGCAGGCGATCACGCAGCACCTCGGCCGGGCCGGCGTCGATCGCGTCGGCGAGGGTCTGCAGCAGCGTCGGCCCGATGTTGCCGGCGACCGCGACCCGCTTGCCGCTGCGCTCGACCAGCAGGGCGGTCAGCGCCGTCGTCGTCGTCTTGCCGTTGGTGCCGGTGACCGCGATCACCTTGGGCGCGTAGTCGGCCGAGGTGCGCAGGCCCTCGAGCGCGTCGGCGAAGACGTCGAGCTCGCCCTCGACCCGCACGCCTGCCTTGGCCGCGGCGGCGAGCAGGGCGGCGATGCCGGCGTCGTGCGGCGCCAGGCCCGGGCTCTTCAGCACCCGGTCGACGCCGGCGAGGCTGTCGCCGCCCAGGGGCGCGGCTGGCAGGCGAACCGCCGCCGGGACGTGCGCCGCGAGGCCTGCGGCTTCCGGCGGCTCGGCGCGCGAGTCCCAGACGCGCACCTCGTCGCCCTGGCGGGCGCTCCAGCGCGCCATCGCCAGGCCGGAGGCGCCGAGTCCGAGAACGAGGGTGACGCTCATCGCAGCTTCAGGCTGGCGAGGCCGATCAGGCAGAGCAGCATGGTGACGATCCAGAAGCGCACCACGACCTGCGTTTCCTGCCAGCCGGACTTCTCGAAGTGATGGTGCAGCGGCGCCATTTTCAGGATCCGCCGGCCCTCGCCGTAGCGGCGCTTGGTGTACTTGAACCAGAGCACCTGGAAGATCACCGACAGGGCCTCGGCGACGAACACGCCGCCCATGATCCCGAGGACGATCTCCTGGCGGGTGATCACGGCGATCGTGCCGAGCGCGCCGCCGAGCGCAAGCGCGCCGACGTCGCCCATGAAGACCTGGGCCGGATGGGTGTTGAACCAGAGGAAGGCGAGGCCCGCGCCGGCCATCGCGGCGCAGAAGATCAAGAGCTCGCCGGCGCCCGGGATGTACGGGAACAGCAGGTAGCGCGAGTAGTCGGGCCGGCCGATGATGTAGGCGAACACGCCGAGCGCCGAGCCGACCATCACCACCGGCATGATCGCCAGGCCGTCGAGGCCGTCGGTCAGGTTGACGGCGTTGCTCGCGCCGACGATCACGAAGTAGGTCAGGGCGATGAAGCCGAACACGCCAAGCGGGTAGCTCACGCTCTTGAAGAAGGGCACGATCAGGTCGGCCTTGGGCGGCAGGTCGTTCGAGAAGCCGCTCTGCACCCAGCGGACGAACAGCTCGAGGACGCGCAGGTTCGAGGTCTCGCTGACGCTGAAGGCGAGGTAGAGCGCGGCGACGATGCCGATCACCGACTGCCAGAAGTACTTCTCGCCCGAAGGCATGCCCTCGGGGTTCTTGCCGACGACCTTTCTCCAGTCGTCGACCCAGCCGATCACGCCGAAGCCGATGGTCACCGCCATCACGATCCAGACGAAGCGGTTCGACCAGTCGAACCAGAGCAGGGTCGAGATGCCGATGCCGAGCAGGATCAGCACCCCGCCCATGGTCGGCGTGCCGGTCTTGGCATGGTGCGACTCGACGCCGTAGGCGCGGATCGGCTGGCCGATCTTCAGGCTGGCGAGGCGGCGGATCACCCACGGCCCGAACACCAGGCCGATGACCAGCGAGGTCATCGCTGCCATCACGGCGCGGAAGGTGATGTACTGGAACACGCGCATGAAGCCGAATTCGGGCGAATAGGCCTGCAGCCACACCGAGAGGCTAAGCAGCATGGACATCTCCCGCCGGTTCGCCGACGAGCGCGGCGACGACGCGCTCCATGCGCATGAAGCGCGAGCCCTTGACCAGCACCGAGGCGTACGCCGGCGCGGCGGCCAGCGCCTCCTCGATCAACGCCTCGACGCTCGCGAAAGCCCGCCCACCGGCGAATTCGGCGACCGTGTTCGCGCTTTCCGCGCCCGCCGCCCAGAGGATCTCGATGCCGCGCTCGCGGGCGTAGGCGCCGGCCTCGCGGTGGAACGCCGGCCCTTGCGTGCCGACCTCGCCCATGTCGCCGAGCAGCAGCCAGCGCGGCGCCGGCAGCCCCGCGAGCACGTCGATCGCGGCGCGCACCGAATCGGGATTGGCGTTGTAGGTGTCGTCGACCAGGGTCCGCTCGACGCCGCCGACGACCCTGCGCAGCAGCTGCGAGCGGCCGCGCACCGGCCGGAACCCCGCCAGGCCGCGGCCGACCGCCTCGACCGGGCAGCCGGCGGCGAGCGCCGAGGCCGCGGCGGCGAGCGCATTGCGCACGTTGTGCCGGCCGGCGACGTGCAGGGCGAAGCGGGTCGCCCCAGCCGGGCTCTGCAGGCCGATGGCCCAATGGTCTCCCGCCCACGTGGCCGTGGCCGTGACGTCGGCGCCGGCGCCCTCGCTGAAGGTGAGGCGGCGGCGGGCGCCGGCCAGTGCCTGCCAGGTCGGCGTGTGCTCGTCGTCGGCCGGAAAGACCGCCGTGCCGTCGGCGCCGAGCGCCTCGATCGCCGCACCGTTCTCGCGCGCCACCGCGTCGACGCTGGCCATGAACTCGAGATGCTCGCGCTGCGCGTTGTTGACCAGGGCCACCGTGGGTCCGGCGATCGTCGCCAGCCGCGCGATCTCGCCGGGATGGTTCATGCCGAGCTCGACCACTGCGGCGCGGTGCGTCGCCCGCAGCCGCAGCAAGGTCAGCGGCAGGCCGATGTCGTTGTTGAAGTTGCCTTCGGTGGCGAAGCCGGCGTCGCCCTGCCAGGCACGGAAGATCGCGGCGATCATCTGCGTCACCGTGGTCTTGCCGTTGCTGCCGGTCACCGCCACCAGCGGCAGGAAGAAGCGCCGGCGCCAGGCCGCGGCGAGCTGGCCGAGAGCGAGGCGCGAGTCCGCCACCTCGAGGCCGGGCAGCCCGGCTTCGGCAAGGCCGCGCTCGGCGAGCGCGGCCACCGCGCCGGCCGCCTTCGCCCGCGCCAGGAAATCGTGGGCGTCGAAGCGGTCGCCGCGCAGGGCCACGAACAGGTCGCCGGGACGCAGGCTCCGGGTATCGCTGTGCACCCGGGCAAAGGCGAGCGACAGATCGCCGAACCGCTTCGCGGCCGGCAGGCTCGCGGCCGCGTCGCCGAGCGTCGTCATCGCCACCGGCGCTGCGCCGGGGGCCACGCCCGCTGCGGCGGTCGACGCGACGGCCCCCGCCCTTGCCCGCTCCGCCCGCACCCGATCCGCCAGCGCCGCTTCGGCATGCGCTGCGTCGAGGAACGGATGCTTGACGCCGCCGATGTCCTGGTAGTCCTCGTGGCCCTTGCCGGCGAGCAGGATCACGTCGGCGGCCGCCGCCGAGCGGACCGCGTGGCGGATCGCCTCGGCCCGGTTCTCGATCACGTCGACCTCGTCGTGGCCGATGGTGCCGACCAGGATCTGCGAGAGGATGAAGTCCGGCGACTCGAGCCGCGGGTTGTCGCTGGTCACGACCACGTGCTCGGCGAGCTTGATCGCGATCGCGCCCATCAGCGGGCGCTTGCCGGCATCGCGGTTGCCGCCGCAGCCGAACACGCACCAGAGCTTGCCGCCGCGCTCGGCGGCAAGCGGGCGGAGTCCCGCCAGCGCCTTCTCCAAGGCGTCAGGCGTATGCGCGTAGTCGACGACGACCTCGGGCTGGCTCGCCGCGGCGGCGTGGCTGCCGATCCGCTGCATCCGGCCCGGCACCGGCGTCAGCCCGGCGCAGGCCGCGGCGGCCGCCGCCAGGTCCACGCCGAGGGCCCGCAGCACGCCGAGCGTCGCCAGCAGGTTGGACACGTTGTAGTCGCCGATCAGCGGCGTGGCGATGGCCGCGCGGGTCTCGCCTTCTCGCACCTCGAAGGCCAGGCCCTCGCGGCCGTAGCGGATGTTGGCGGCGACGAGACGCGCGCCGCCGCGGGTCGAGACGGTCCAGGTGTCGATCGGCGTGGACTGCAGCGACTGTGCGAGCTCGATCCCCTGCGCATCGTCGAGGTTGACCACCGCGGCGCGCAGCCCCGGCCAGGCGAAGAGCTGCGCCTTGGCCTGCCAGTAGGCCATCATGTCGCCGTGGTAGTCGAGATGGTCCTGGGTGAAATTGGTGAACACCGCCACCGCCACCCGGGTGCCGGCGAGGCGGTGCTCGGCGATGCCGATCGACGAGGCCTCGATCGCGCAACTCGAGAAGCCGCGCGACGCGAAGTCGGCGAGCGCGGCCTGCAGGGTGATCGGGTCGGGCGTGGTCAGGCCGGTCGATGCCAGCGCCGGCGCGGCGCCGCCGGCCGCTGCCGCGGGCGGCGGCTCGCCGATGCCGAGGGTGCCGATCACCGCCGAGCGCCGGCCGACGGCAGACATGGCCTGCGCCACCCACCAGGCGGTCGAGGTCTTGCCGTTGGTGCCGGTGACGGCGATGACGTCGAGCTTCTCGCTCGGCGCGCCGAGAAAGCGGCTGGCGATGTCGCCGGCGGCCGCCTTCAGGCCGCGCAGCGCCGCGACCCGCGCCTCGCCCTCGAAGCCCAGACCGGCGGCGCCTTCGGCCTCCACCAGGCAGGCGACGGCGCCGGCGCGCAGGGCGTCGGGCACGTGCCGGCGACCGTCGCTGGCATAGCCGGGCCAGGCGACGAAGGCGTCGCCCGGCGCCACCTTGCGGCTGTCGTTCACCAGGCGGCGCACTTGGCGCAGCAGCAGCCAGGCATGCGCCGCGTCGCGCGAGTCGAGCGTGGCCAGGGCCGCGGCCATCAGAAGCTCTCCGTTTCCGCGGGCACGTCGTGGGAGACGATCTGCGGCTTGACGTCGAGGTCGGGCTGCACGCCCATCATGCGCAGCGTCTGCTGCACGACCTCGCTGAAGACCGGCGCGGCGACGTCGCCGCCGTACCATTTTCCGGCCGTCGGCTCGTCGACCATGACCGCGACGATGATGCGCGGATGGCCGATCGGCGCCATGCCGACGAACCAGGCGCGGTACTTCTTCTCCGCATAGCCGGCGCCTTCCTGCTTGTAGGCGGTGCCGCTCTTGCCGCCGACCGAGTAGCCCATGACCTGGGCCTTGGGCGCGGTGCCGCCGGGCAGGGTCACCAGGTGCAGCATGTCGCGCACCGTCGCCGCGGTCTGGGGCGAGATGACGCGCACGCCCGAGACCGGCTGCCCGGCAGACTGGCCGAGCGGCCGGGTGATGGTCACCGGGATCAGCTCGCCGTCGTGGGCGAACACGGTGTAGGCGTGGGCGATCTGGAACAGCGACGCCGACAGGCCGTAGCCGTAGCTCATCGTCGCCTGCTCGATCGGCCGCCAGGTCTTGTAGGGGCGAAGCCGACCGGTGACGACGCCGGGAAAGCCGAGCTGCGGCTTCTGGCCGAAGCCGACCGCGCTGTACAGCTCCCACATCTCGCGCGGCGTGAACATCATCGCCATCCGCGTCGCGCCGACGTTGCTCGATTTCTGGATCACCTCGCTCACCGTCAGGTTGCCGTGCGGATGCGAGTCGGTGATGGTCGAGCCGGTGAGCGTCATCTTGCCGGGCGCGGTCTGGATCACGGTGGTCGGCGTGACCCGACCGGTCTCCAGCGCCCAGGCGGCGACGAACGGCTTCATCGTCGAGCCGGGCTCGAAGGTGTCGGTCAGCGCCCGGTTGCGCAGCTGGGCGCCGGTCAGGTTCTTCCGGTCCCCGGGTGCGTAGCTGGGGAAGTTGGCGAGCGCGAGGACCTCGCCGGTCTGGGCGTCGAGCACGACCACGCTGCCCGCCTTGGCCTTGTTCGCGGCGACCGCGTCGCGGATCTTCTGGTAGGCGAAGAACTGCACCTTGGAATCGACCGCCAGGCCGATGTCCTGGCCGTCGACCGGGGCGACGCTCTCGCCGATGTCCTCGACGACGCGGCCGAGCCGGTCCTTGATCACCCGCCGGGTGCCGTTGCGGCCCGCCAGCTCGTTCTGGAACGCGAGCTCGATCCCCTCCTGGCCGCGGTCCTCGACGTTGGTGAAGCCGACGACGTGCGCCGCCGCCTCGCCCTCCGGGTACTTGCGCTTGTACTCGCGGACCTCGTGGATGCCGCGGATGCCGAGCTGCTTCACCTGCTCGGCGACGGCGTCGTCGACCTGGCGGCGCAGCCAGACGAAGTTCGGGTTGTCGTCGAGGCGGCGCTCGAGCTCGGCGCTGGTCATGTCGAGCAGGCGGGCGAGCCGGGCGCGGCTGGCGGCATCGCCCTCCAGGTCCTTCGGGATCGCCCAGATCGACGGCGCCGGAATGCTCGCCGCCAGGATCAGGCCGTTGCGGTCGACGATCCGGCCACGGCTCGCCGCCAGCTCGAGGGTGTGGCCGTAGCGGATCTCGCCCTGCCTGAGGAAGAACGGCGCGGCGACGATCTGCACATAGACCGCACGGCCGAGCAGCACCGCGAAGCCGAGGCCGACCATCGCCACCAGGAGCTTGGAGCGCCAGGGCGGCGTCGGCGTCGCCAGCAGCGGGCTGGTCGAGTAGTTGACGCTGCGCGCGCTGGCGGCCGAGCGCGGCTTGGCGGCGGGCTTGCGGTTCATCGCGTCGCCCCCGAAGCCGCCGCCGGCGGTGCCAAGGCAGCCGGCAGCTCGACGTACTGGGTGACCGCCGGCGTCGCGGCGCGCATCGCCAGGCGGTCGCGCGCGGTGCGCTCGACCCGGAGCGGCGTCGCCTGCGAGCGCAGCTCGGTCTTCAGGCGCTCGCTCTCGTGGTCGAGCGCGCGCTCCTCGCCCTGCGCCTTGTCGAGCGCAGCGAACAGCCGCCGCGACTCGTACGAGACGCGCACGAGGTAGACGCTGCTCACCAGCAGCGCCACGAGCAGCACGAGGTTGAGGCGGGTCATCGCCCGGCCTCGGCGCCGATGCCCTCGGCGGTGCGCTCGGCGACGCGCATCACCGCCGAGCGCGCGCGCGGATTGGCGGCGGTCTCGGACGGGCCGGGCTTGACCCGGGCGATCGCCGTGAGGCGGTGCGGCTTCGGCTCGGCGAAGGGCGCGCGCCGGTCGAACTCGGTCCGGCTCTCCCTGGCGATGAAGGTCTTGACGATCCGGTCCTCGAGCGAGTGGAAGCTGATCACCACCAACCGGCCGCCCGGCACCAGCAGCTCGAGCGAGGCGCTCAGGGCCTGCTCGAGCTCCTCAAGCTCGGCATTGACGAAAATCCGAAGTGCCTGAAACGTGCGCGTCGCAGGGTTCTGGCCCGCTTCGCGGGTGCGCACTGCACCAGCCACGACTTCGGACAGCTCGCCTGTGGTTCGAACAGGGCGCCCGCTTTCGCGCCGAGCAACAACCGCCTTTGCAACCTGTAGAGCAAACCGTTCTTCCCCATAGTCGCGTATTACCTCGGCAATGTGGCGCTCGTCGGCGCGGGCAAGAAACTCGGCGGCGCTTTCGCCGCGGGTCGGATCCATCCGCATGTCGAGCGGGCCGTCGAAGCGGAAGGAAAAGCCGCGCGCCGGGTCGTCGATCTGCGGCGAGGAGACGCCGAGGTCGAGGAGGACGCCGTGCACCCGGGCGATCCCCCGCCCGGCGAGAACCGCCGGCAGGTTGGCGAAGCTGGCATGCTCGATCGAGAAGCGCGGGTCGTCGGCCAGGTCCACGGCCTCGCGCGCGCTCTGCACCGCCTCGGGATCGCGGTCGATCGCCAGCAGGCAGCCGGGCGAGGCCAGCCGCTCGAGGATCGCCCGCGAGTGGCCGCCGCGGCCGAAGGTGGCGTCGACGTACAGGCCCTCCGGCGTCGTCACGAGCGCTTCCACCGCCTCGTGCAGGAGGACGGTGATGTGCTCCGAGGGAGCCATGCCGGGCATCAGAAGCTGAAGTTCTTCAGCGAGTCGGGCATCGCCGACTTCATCACCGCGGCTTCATGCGCCGCGTGGCGCTCCGCGTCCCAGAGCTCGAAGTGGCTGCCCATGCCGAGCAGCATCACGTCGCGCACCAGTCCCGCCGACGCGCGCAGCTCGGGGGCGATCAGAACCCGCGACGAGGCGTCGATGTCGACGTCCATCGCGTTGCCGAGAAAGATCCGCTTCCAGCCGCTCGAGTCCATGGGCAAGGCCGCCACCTTGTCGCGGAACGTCTCCCACGCCGGACGGGGGAACACGAGCAGCGAGCCTTCGGGATGCTTGGTGAGGGTGAGCTGGTTGACTCCCATCGCCGCCAGCAGTTCGCGGTGACGGGCGGGCATGGCGATGCGGCCCTTGCCGTCGAGCGTCAATGCTGCAGGTCCCTGGAATAC
>Ga0070666_10002082_pt1 | contig 12155 bp, 14 predicted proteins | sample KBSS23metaG_FD_64677 | JGI IMG/M metagenome (GOLD analysis project Ga0070666, IMG submission 64677) | Switchgrass rhizosphere microbial communities from Kellogg Biological Station, Michigan, USA - KBS S2-3 metaG | ecosystem: Host-associated > Plants > Roots > Rhizosphere > Soil ... | reverse complement strand
GCGACCGTCGCCGAAGTCATCACGTATTCGACGCCGGAAAAAATCCCGAACGCACCCGACTGGCTGCTCGGGCGTTTGTCCTGGCGCGGCTGGCGTCTGCCGCTGTTCTCGTTCGCGATGCTGTCGGGCAGCGCCAAGCAGGAGAACACCTCGAACGCGAAAGTCGCCGTGCTGAAAGGCCTCGGTGGTAATGCCAAGATTCCGTTCGTGGCCATGCTGGCGCAAGGGTTTCCACGACTGACCACGATCACTCCGGATCTGCTGATTCCGACCGGCAATGAAGAAGCGCATCCGCCCGGCGTACATGCGCAAGTGCTGGTGCGTGACGATCAGGCGGTGATTCCCGATCTGGGATTGATCGAGGAGCTGGTCGCACAGGCGATGGCGTAAGTCACATTCCTGCTTCGCGGGCGGGAATCTGGTTCTTGGCTTTATAAGCTTTCGCTCGGCGTGCGGCCGCCTGATTTCTCGCGGGCGCGTCCTGCGCGTTTCCGCTCGCTTCGCGCGAGCGTGTAACTTTTCTTTGCTCGTGCAAAGAAAAGTCACCAAAAGAAAGCACGTAAAACGAGCATCCCACAGGATCAGCTGCACAATCACGTTGCGATCGGATGAAGGTTCCAGTTAGGACTCGGTCGCACAGGGTCGGCAGACTTCACGGAGAAAGTGCAGTCCAGGGATGGACGGAATTAGCAAAGTTTCCGGCGCCTAACCCGCTCGGCCGCAGGTCGAGTGGAAGCTTCGCTTCGAAGGTCCACGGACCGCGTGGAAGCCTACAGCCGGGCGGAAGCTGCTAAAGGTCCCCGTAGACCGCCTGCAGAGCTGCCAGCGCCGCAACGCCAGCTGTCTCCGTGCGCAAGATGCGCGGGCCCAAGCGCAGCCCGCGAAAGCCGGTCTGCGCGAGCAACGCCGTGTCATGGTCGGACAATCCGCCTTCCGGTCCGACAACGAGAATTGCGCCGTTTTCCATTTGTGGTAATTGTTGCAAGTGCATTGACGCCGCCGGCATCAGGGCGAGGCGCAACGCCGACGTATCACCGAGCGAACCCAGCCAGCGGTCCAGCCGCTGCGGCGGCTCGAGTGCGGGCAGGCGCGTGCGACCGCTCTGTTCGCAGGCGCTGGCGACGACTTGCGTCCAGTGGGCGAGGCGGCGTTCGGCGCGTTCTTCGTCGAGCTTGACCTCGGTGCGCTCGGTGACGATCGGTACGATGCGCGCCACGCCGAGTTCGGTTGCCTTTTGCAGGATCCAGTCCATTTTCTCGCCACGCGCGATGCCTTGCGCAAGCGTGAGCTGCAACGAGGCTTCGCGGTCGACGTCGCGGATCGCCGTGATCTGCGCCGTGACGGCACGCTTGGCGAGTGCGCACAGCGTGGCGTCGTATTCATGGCCGTCACCGTTGAACAGGATCAGCGGGTGGCCGCGCTCCAGACGCAACACGCGCGCGACATGTTCGCCGGCCTGCTCCGGAAGCAACACCTCCAGGCCGGCGCGCAGCGGTTGATCGGTATAGACGCGCGGCACGCGCATGTTCAGCCCACCGCCTTTTCAATGCCGCCGATCGCCACGTCAACCATCAAGTCGATTTCGTCCGGCGTGATCACGTAAGGGGGCATGAAATACACGACGTTGCCGAGCGGACGCAGCAACACACCGCATTCGAGTGCGTGCAGGTAGGCGCGCAATCCGCGCCGTTCGGCCGGCGGAAACGGTTCGCGCGAACGCGCGTCGCGCGCGAGCTCGACTGCAGCGATAAGGCCGGTCTGACGCACCTCGACGACCTGCGGATGGGACCGCAGCGGCTCGAGTTTCGCCGCGAGATGCGCGGCCAGGGCGCGATTACGTTCGAGCACCGGTTCATCGCGGAAAATCGCGAGCGTCTCCAACGCCGCGCGGCAGGCGGGCGGATTGCCGGTATAGCTGTGCGAGTGCAGGAACGCCTTGCCGCTCGCGTACTCGGCATAGAACGCCTCGAATACAGCCGCTGTGGTCAATACCGCCGATAGCGGCAGAAAACCGCCCGTGAGGCCTTTCGACAGGCACAGGAAGTCCGGCGTGATTGCTGCCTGTTCGCAGGCGAACAGCGTACCGGTGCGGCCGAAGCCCACGGCGATCTCGTCGGCGATCAGGTGCACGTCGAACTCGTCGCAGAGTTGGCGTAATCCGCTCAGATACGCGGCATCGTACATGCGCATGCCGGCCGCGCATTGCACGAGCGGTTCGACGATTACCGCGCAAACCTCGTGCGCATGTCGCTGCAGTGCGGCGCGCATGTCATCGAGCCGGTGCAGCGAGTGATCGCGCCAGGACTCACCCGGTTCGCGCTCGTAGCAATCGGGCGAGGTCACGAAAATCGGCTCGCGCAGCAAGGGCGCGTAGGTCGCGCGGTACAGCGGCACGTCGGTAACCGACAGGGCGCCGAGGGTTTCGCCGTGATAGCTGCCGGTCAGTGCGATGAAACGCGTCTTGCCGGCGCGACCGCTGTTGCGCCAGTAGTGAAAACTCATTTTCAACGCGACTTCGATCGCGCTGGAGCCGTTGTCCGCGAAGAAAACGCGGGCGAGCCCCGGCGGTGCCATGCGCAGCAGTTCCTCGGCGAGACGGACCGCCGGCTCGTGCGTAAAGCCGGCGAAGATCACATGTTCGAGCCGGTCGAGCTGGTCTTTCACTGCCGCGGCGATGCGCGGATTCGCGTGCCCGAACAGGTTCGTCCACCAGGAGCTGATCGCATCGAGATAACGCCTGCCGTTCGCGTCGATCAGCCATGCGCCGTCGCCGCGCGCGATCGGTATCATCGGCACGCCACACGCGTGGTCGTGCATCTGCGTGCACGGATGCCAGACCGAAGCGAGGTCGCGCTCGCTCCAGCTCGCGTCGGAATCGGGAATGGGCTGCGCGCTCATTTTGCTATGATCGGCGGCATTGCTACTGCGCACAAGGTCCAGCATGTCGCCTTACACCCTTACGCGTCGGCGCGGGTTTGCCCTGAGCGCGCATCCGCGCGCCCCACGCGGGTTCACATTGATCGAGATCCTCGTCGTCGTCGTGATCCTGGGCATTCTTGCCGCAGTGGTCGTGCCGAAGGTGATGGAGCACCCCGGCGAAGCGCGCCAGGTGCGTGCGCGACAGGACATCCAGGCGATCGTCACCGCGCTCAATACGTACAAACTGGATAATTATACTTATCCGGCGACCGAACAGGGCCTGGATGCACTCGTGCGCAAACCGACCGGGGCGCCTGAAGCGCCGAACTGGCATCAGTATCTGGACAAGCTGCCGAAAGACCCGTGGGGACAGACCTATCTCTACCTGCGGCCGGGAGCGCACGGTGACATCGACGTGTTCAGCTATGGCGCCGATCGCAAGCCGGGCGGGGATGGGGAAGATGCGGATGTGGGCAACTGGGACTGACGGCGACCCCAAAAGCTGCTGCGCTCGGCATTTTGCTCGCGATGCTTTCGAGGCCGTTGTCCAATAGGTGTAGCCGGATGCGAGGTCTGGATTTCACGCTGATCCCGAACCCGCGCTCCGCGCGCGGGTTCACATTGATCGAAATTCTCGTCGTCGTCGTGATCCTCGGCGTCGTCATCGGCGCGGTGACGCTCGCGGTGGGTGCGGTCGGCGGCGAGCGCCAGCTTGCACGCCAGGCCGAACAGGTACAGGCGCTATTTACCTACGCATGCGAGCAGGCAGAATTCAGCGGCCGTGATCTGGGCATCAGCTTGGACGCACAGGGGTTTCGTTTCAGCATGGCCAATCGTGACGAATGGATTGCCGACAAGGCCAGCGAATTGCGCGCACGCAAGTGGCTGGTCGGCACGCTCGCGACGCTGTCGCGCGATGGGCAGGCGATCGCGGTGACAGACAAGATGCCGGAGAAGCCGCAACTGGTGTGTTTTTCCTCCGGCGAGTTGACGCCGTTCCGCCTGGAGCTCGCGCTTGCCGACGGCACCAAGCACTTTCGCATCGATGGCCAGCCTGATGGCGATATCCGACTCAGTGCGGTGGAAGCGCGTGCGCGCTAATGTTCCCCCAGGCCTCACTTCGTTCGGGTTGTTGCTAGGCTCGCGCGTCCGGCGCTCGCCAAGCAACACACCCGCTCGCTCCTGCTCGCGGCGTTCGCTCGAGCGCGCGATGCGCTTCAACGCATCGCGCAAACGCTCGGGCTTCACGCTGCTCGAGGTCCTGGTCGGGCTGGTGGTGCTGGCGCTGGCACTGCTTGCGCTGTCGCGCACGGCGGCGAGCCAGGTCAATTCCTTCGGCGCACTGCGCGAGCGCACGCTCGCGGGCTGGCTCGCGGACGACGTGCTCGCCCAGACCCGGCTCGTCGATCGGTTTCCACCGCTCGGCAAAAGCGACGGCCGACGCCGTTTCGGCGGACGCGACTGGCGCTACGACGTGGTCGTGCAGGCGACGCCGGTCAACAGCGTGCGCCGTGTCGACGTGCACGTTTATGCCGGCACCGAGACGACTGCGCCACTCGCCGAACTCGCCGGCTTCTGCGGCGAGGATTTGCAGCGGTGAAGCGCGCGGGGTTCAGTTTGATCGAACTGCTCGTCGCGGTCGCGATATTCGCGATCATGTCCGCGCTCGCGTATGGCGGCCTCAATTCGATCGCGCGTACACGCGGCGAACTCGCGCGTCAGGAAGACGCGTTCCGCGATCTGATGCGCGCTGTCGGCACGTTGCAGCGCGATCTGCGCGCCGTCACGGCGCGACCGGTGCGCGGCAATTTCGGCCAGCAACTGCCGGCGTTCGTCGGTGATGCCGACCATCTGGAATTCACCCGCCTGGGTTTCGCCAATCCGCAGGCCGAGCAGCGCTCGAATCTGGAACGGGTACTCTACGAACTGGATTCCGGAACGCTCAAGCGCGGCCGCTACGCCGTGCTGGATCGCGCGCCGACGACGACGCCAACGATCGTGGACCTGAAGATCAGGGCCGAGGAGTTCCGCCTGCGCTACATGGATGCGGACAACCATTGGCTCGATGCGTGGCCGCCGGCGCAGGAGAAGAAAAGCTTCTCCGAGCTGCCGCGCGCGGTTGAATGGCGCTTGCGCACGCGCAGCGACGGCGAAATCGAGGGCACGATCGAGCTGGTATCGGCCTGGCCACCGCTCGCGGCCGGCGCGCAACCCGGCAGCAACATCACGCCAGGTTCCGGCATCCGTCCGCTGCCGGGTGCGACACGATGAAGTCGCGCTCTCGCGGAGTTGCGCTGATCGTCGCGCTGCTGGTCGTCGCGCTCGCCACCGTGCTGATCGCCGGACTGCTCGATCGTGGCGAGCTCGCGCACGCGCGCACGCGCAACAGCCTGCGTGAGGCGCAGGCGCAGTCGTATGCGCTGGGTCTGGAAGCGTATGCGGCGAAAGTGCTGGTGCAGGATCAGGCGCGAAGCAGTGGTGCCGACAGCGCCGATTCGCCATGGGCCGTGCCGTTGCCACCGACGCCGGTACCCGGCGGCACGATCAGCGCGGTAATGAACGACCTCGACGGCCGTTTCAACTTAAACAATCTCGACCCCGCGCAGGGCAATGCCGGAATCTGGCATGACAAGTTCCAGTTGCTGCTCAAGGCGCTCAAACTCGACCCGAGGCTCGCGGACAACGTTACGGAGTGGATGAATGCGCCGCATGCAGGCAGTGCGAACAGCGACGCGTTCTATCTCGGCCAAGCCATGCCGTATCGCACGGCGCAACGTCCATTCCTGCACGTTTCGGAATTGCGCCTGGTCAAAGGCATCGACGGCGACACGTTCGCGAGACTGGCACCGTATGTCGCCGCATTGCCGCCCGGCACAACAATCAATATCAACACCGCCAGCGTGCCCGTGCTGATGACCTTGGGTCAGAACGTGACCGCGGAAATGGCGCAGACGATCTGGCAGCAAGGCCACGCGCATTTCACGCCAACCGATCTGAGAAGTGGTCTGAAAAACGTTGCGCCGGGATTGGGACCGATTGAAAACATCGCGTGTTTCGGCGTCAAAAGCAGCTATTTCCTCGCCCGCGGACAGATCACGCTCGATGATTTGCCCTTTGAGTTCCAGAGCGTGATCGAACGCCGCGACGGCGGTCTTGACGGCGGCATCCATGTGCTGCAGCGCAGCCGCGCGACCGATTCCTGATGCCGCGCGTTGCGCTGTTACAATCTGACGCATGTCCGAACGTCTGCTGATCCGATTGCGCGCCGATGGCGACCTGGCCTGGCTGGCGCTGGATGCCGCTGGCCGCGCGCTGTCCGCAAGCAATCCGGGCGTACCGTCCGCGCCGGCGCTCGCGCGCGCGCAGCGCGTGATCGTTTTGGTTCCGGCCGAAGACGTGCTGCTGCTGCAGGCACCGCGCCTGCCCGGGGCGCGTGCGCAGTTTCTGAAAGCGCTGCCGTTTGCGCTCGAGGATCAGCTCGCGAGCGCGGTGGAAGATCTGCATTTCGCGGTACCCGATCGCCTCGGCGCCGAGCCTGTGGCGCTGGCAATCGTTGCGCGCACGACGCTGCGCGGCTGGCTCGAGCGTCTGGCCGCCGAGGGTATTCGCGCCGACGCATTGTATGCAGAGACACAGTGCCTGCCCGTGCGTGAAAACGCGTGCAGCATCCTGATCGACGACGCGCGCGCACTCTGGCGCAGCGCGCCGGCGCAGGCGGGCGCGTGTGCGACGGCCGATCTCGCTGCTACGCTCGCCATGCTTGCAGCTGCGCAGCCAGCGCCGTCCGCCATCGACCTGTATGACTTGCGGCAAAGTCCGTCGCCGCCGCTGGCGTTCCCGGGTTTCAGCGTGACCCCGCAGCAAGGATTTCACGACGCGCTCGCTTTCTTCGCGGCGCAAGCGGAGCCGGAGCTCAACCTGCTGCAAGGCGAATTCGCGCCGGCGCACCGGCAGGCGCCGGCGCAGCAGCTGTGGCGTCGTGCCGCGGCGCTCGCCAGCGCTGCGCTGCTTTTGCTATTTGTATACTACGGTATCGATTACTGGCGCCTCGCGCGGCAATCCGCGCGCCTGGACGATGCCGCACGCACGATGCTGCACGACGCGTTTCCCGAGATGGACAAAGTCGCCGGCGATCCGCGCGACCTCATGCGCAGTGCTTTGACGAACCTGCGCGGTGGCGGCGACAGCGGCGGTCTCGTGCCGCTGCTCGGACGCGTCGCGCCTATCCTCGGTGGCACCACGCGCATGACGCTCACCGCACTCGAATACCACAACGCCACGCTCGAGCTTGGCTTGCGCGCGCCGGACGTGCCGGCGCTCGACCTGATGCGCGAACGCCTCGCCGCGCTCGGTCTGAAGGTCGAAGTCACCGCGGCGAACAGTGGCAGCGCAGGCATCGATGGCCGGCTGCGCATTGTCGGGGCCGGCAAATGATCCGCAGCTGGTGGGAAGGGCTGCAGGCGCGCGAGCGGCGCGTAGTGGCGATCGGTGCCGGCGTGCTCGGCCTCATGCTCGGCTGGGCGCTGTTGTGGTACCCGCTTCAGCATGCGCGCGCCGATCTCGCCACCCGCGTCGCGCACCAGCACGATGACTTGGCCTGGATGCGCCAGGCGCTCGCCGAGGTCAAGACCCTGCGCGCGCAAGGCGCACACGCCCGCGCCGATCGCCAGGGCAAGTCGCTGCTCGCGCTGGCCGACGTGAGCGCGCGCGGCGCCGGCTTGACCGGAGCGCTCAAGCGCGTGGAGCCCGCGGGCAGCGACAGCGTGCGCGTCAATCTGGAAATTGCCGATTTCGACGCGCTGGTGAACTGGCTCGATGCGCTGGCGCGCGATTACGGCGTGCAAGTGACCGACTTTTCCGCCGACAAGATCGAAGGTATAGGTCTGGTCAACGCCCGGGTGACGTTGCAAGACAGCAAGCGTTGAAGCGGAAGGCAAAAGAACAGTGAGACATTTGCGTAGATTCATGCTTTTGCTGCTCGCGCTTGTGGTCGTCGCCGCAGTCGTTGCGATCACGTGCCCGGCACAGTTCGCCTATCGTCTGCTCGCAGATCGCCTCGGCGCCGTCAAATTGGCGGGCCTGAGCGGCAGCATCTGGCAAGGGCACGCCGCCAGCACGCAGGTCTTCGGCACGGAACTGGGCACACTGGACTGGCAACTGCATGCGGCTCCGCTGCTGCAAGGCGAGGCCGCAGCACACCTGATCTTGAATGGCGGTCAGATAAACGCGAGCGGCGATGTGACGGGCACTTTCGACGGCGCGATGCAGATCAGTGCCGCCACGATCCGTGCGCCGGCGCAGTTCGCCGCGCCGGCGCTGGATATTCCGGCGTTGCAATTGCTCGGCGACCTGGAGATCGTCATTACCCAGGCGCGTTTGCGCCAGGCCTGGCCGGAAAGCGCAAACGGCACGGCGCACTGGCGCAATGCTGCCGTCACGGGTGCCGCGCAGGCCCAGCTCGGCGATCTGGAGGCAACGTTCGCCTCCGCCGCCGACGGTTCGATCAACGGCACAGTGCATGATCTCGGCGGCCCGCTGCAGCTCAGCGGCACGTTCGTCGTCAACGCAGGAAGCTATGACGCAGAAGCAAAACTGCGCGCCCGCGACGGCAACGCGCAAGTCGGCGAAGCGCTGCGCTATATCGGCGAAGTGCAAGCCGACGGCAGTTCGCTGCTGCGGATTCACGGTCAGCTGTTCAAGGTGTTCTGATGGACGCTGCATTTCTCGACCACGCCCTGGCGGTGGCGCGCGACGCGGCGGCGGCGGCCGCGGATGTCATTCGCGGTTATTACGAACGCGGCGTCGCGACAGAAATAAAAGCGGACCAGACGCCGGTCACCATCGCCGATCGCGAAGCCGAGCGGGTGATCAAGGACGTGCTGCGGCGCGCGTTTCCGCAGCACGCGTTCTACGGCGAAGAACACGGCCGCGAAGGCGAGGGCGAGTTCCTCTGGCTCATCGATCCGATCGACGGCACCAAGGCTTTTGTGCGCGGCTACCCGATGTTTTCCACGCAGATTGCGCTGATGTACCAGGGCAGCTTGGTGCTCGGCGTGTCTTGCGCGCCGATTTACGGCGAATCGGCCTGGGCGCGCGAGGGCGGCGGCGCTTTTCTCGATGGCAAACCATTGCGCGTGTCTGCTGCACTCGAATTCGGCGCGACCACGGCGATCTCGATCGGCAATGTGAAGACGCTCACACGCGATGCACGCTGGAACATTCTTGGCGAACTGATCCGGCGCAGCGGCCGCATCCGCGGCTATGGCGATTTCCTGCACTACCACCTGCTCGCGCGCGGCTGCATCGATCTGGTCGTCGAGTCCGACGTCAACATCCTCGATATCGCGGCGCTCGCAGTGATCCTGCGCGAAGCGGGCGGAACGTTCACCGATTTGGCCGGCGCCGAGCTGACGTTGGAGACGACGAGTGTGCTGGCGGGGACGCCGGAGTTGCACGCGCAGGCACTGGCTATGTTCGCTCGCGCCTGATGAGCGCGCGCATCCTGCGCGCGCCCCTGCGGGCTAATTGCTGCACGTCCATCCCTGGACTGCGCTTTCTTGAAGCTCGTGCGGCCTGCCGACCCTGTGCGACCGAGTCCTGGTTGGAATCTTCATCCCATCGCAACGTCTTAGTGCAGCTGATCCTGTGGGATGCTTGTTTCACGTGCTTTCTTTTGGTGACTTTTCTTTGCACGAGCAAAGAAAAGTCACACGCTCGCCGGACGCGAGCGGAAACGCGCAGGACGCGTCCACATAAATTGAGATGTCGCGCGAGCCAAGAGTGCTCGCCGAACGCAACAGGAATGCGAATGGGCGCATTCGCAAAAAATCAGCGAGCGCATCACGCTACAATAAGCCATGCGCAAACCCCCAATCATCCATTCAACAAAAGAAACCCGTGACAGTAAGTTCCTGCGCGTGGAAGTGCTCGATCTGGAGTTCTCCAACGGCGAGCGCCGCACCTACGAGCGCCTGAAGAGCTCGGGTCTCGGTGCGGTCGTGATCGTACCGATGCGCGACGAGGACACGGTGCTGCTCGTGCGCGAATACGGCGCCGGTATCGACCGCTACGAACTGGGCTTGCCGAAAGGCCGGCTGGACCGCGACGAAACGGTCGAGCAGGGCGCGAACCGCGAGCTCAAGGAGGAAATCGGCTTCGGCGCGCGCGACATCCACATCCTGACGACGCTGTCGCTGTCTCCGGCCTACATGACGAGCATGACGCACGTCGTGATCGCGCGCGATCTGTATCCCGAACGACTTGTCGGCGATGAACCGGAGGAACTCGAAGTGGTCGAATGGAAGCTGGCGCGCCTGCACGAGTTGCTCGCGCATCCGGAAGTCACGGAAGGCCGCTCGATCGCCGCGTTGTTTATCGCGCGGGAATTTCTTGCCGGCCGCTTTCAGCCGCGTTCATGAGCACGCTCGACCTCGCTGGCCTCGCGCGCGCCTGCTGCGCGCTTGCACGCGACGCGGGGGCCGCGATCATGCGCGTCTACGCGGGCGACTTCGCGGTCGAGCACAAGGATGACGATTCTCCGCTCACCGCTGCCGATCTGGCTGCGCATCGTGTCATCGTCGACGGTCTGCGCGCGCTGACGCCCGCGATGCCGGTGCTGTCGGAGGAATCCGCCGAGCAGGCAGGCTGGCACGAGCGCCGTGGCTGGACGCGCTACTGGCTGGTCGATCCGCTCGACGGTACGCGCGAGTTCGTCAAGCGCAACGGCGAATTCACCGTGAATATCGCACTGATCGACGCGCACCGGCCGGTGCTAGGCGTGGTGTACGCGCCGGCCCTCGAAGAACTGTACTGGGCCTGGGCAGACGGCAACGCGCATTTTGCTACAGCGAAGCGAAGTGGCGAATTGCGCACGCGCCCGCGCGCTGTGCCGCTGCTCGTTGCCGGCAGCCGCTCGCACGCCGATCCACGCACCTTGACCGCGCTGGACAAACTCGGCCCGCTGACGCTCGTGCCGCTCGGTTCGTCGCTGAAGTTCTGCCGGGCCGCGCGCGGCGAAGTGGATTTGTACATGCGCTACGGTCCGACCAGCGAATGGGATACCGCCGCCGGACAGTGCGTGCTCGAACAGGCGGGTGGGTGCGTCATCGAACTCGATGGGCAGACGCTGCGCTACAACGCGAAGGAATCGCTATTGAATCCCGATTTTCTGGCCTGCGGCGACGCCAGCGTCGATTGGGCCGGCTTGCTGCGCGGACCCGCGCATGGCTGAGCATTCCGTCGACGACCTGTTGCGCATCATGGCGGCGCTGCGCGACCCGCAGCGCGGCTGTCCGTGGGATGTGCAGCAGGATTTCTCCACGATTGCGCCGTACACGATCGAAGAAGCCTACGAGGTCGCCGATGCCATCGACCGCAAGGACTTCACCGATCTGCGCGATGAACTCGGCGATCTGCTGCTGCAGGTCGTGTTTCACACGCAGATGGCGCAGGAGCTCGGCAAGTTTTCGTTCGCCGACGTGGTGGAAGCGATCTGCACGAAGATGATCCGCCGCCATCCGCACGTGTTCGCCGATGAGAAGATCGCCGATGCGCAGGCGCAGACCTCCGCCTGGGAGGAACACAAACGTCGCGAGCGCGAGCAGCGCGCGGAAGCCGACACCAGCGTGCTCGCCGGCATTTCGCGCGGCGTGCCGGAATGGCAGCGCGCGCTGAAATTGCAGAAGCGCGCGGCGACGGTCGGCTTCGACTGGACCACACCGGAGCCGGTGCTCGACAAGCTGGCCGAGGAAATCGCCGAAGTGCGCGCGGAACTCGCGGCCGGCGGCGACCGCGCGCGCTTGCAGGATGAGATCGGCGACGTGCTGTTCGTTGGCGTCAATCTGGCGCGCCTGACGAACGTGGATTATTCCGCGGCGCTGCGCGGCGCAAACGCCAAGTTCGAACGCCGCTTTCGGCGCATGGAAGCCCTGGCCGCGGCCGACGGAGCGAAGCTCGACGGGATGAGCCTGGCCGAGCAGGATGCGTATTGGGATCGCGCGAAAGCCGAGGAGCGCGGCGGCAGCTGACACATGTCGCAAACAGGGGCGCCGCGGTGTTCTATGATGGACGCTTACTGAGAGGACGGGCCATGCGCAATGAATCACGGTGGTTAACCGGTTTGGTGTTAGCGGGTTGTCTCTGGGCCGGCAGCGCCGGCGCCACGAATGCGGTGGTCACGACCTGTACCGAGAGCGGTTTCAACACCGCGCTGAGTACGGTGGACGGCAGCGGCGGCG